>ENA-OYXX01001056-OYXX01001056.1-human-gut-metagenome-genome-assembly--contig:-NODE-1056-length-11163-cov-8.046993_pt1 | contig 11163 bp, 9 predicted proteins | sample MGYA00243976_ERZ653434 | MGnify/ENA primary metagenome ERZ653434 (study PRJEB26926, sample SAMN06165112) | human gut metagenome | biome: ENVO:00009003; feature: ENVO:2100002; material: ENVO:00002003...
ACAAATACAAGAATATGTCCCTACAATGTGCTTCCCTTGCATTTTGACACACCCTTACAAGTTGCTTCTTTTCATTTTTATACACCCTCAATAATCGGCTTTTATAATATCCTTCGCATCTCGCCGGCTTTCATGCTTACGGTCTTTTTCCTGCCGTTGAAAACCAACGTTGTCTTGCCGCCTTGCCGCGAAGTCAGTGTGAGTTCCGTCACACGGCTGTTGCTCCACTTCATGCTCACCACGAAACCGCCGCGGGCGCAAATGCCGCTGACGCTGCCGTCGGCCCACTCTTCGGGCAGGGCGGGCAGCAGCGTGATGGATGACGGCGTTGACTGCATGAGCATCTCTATCACTCCGGCGCAGCCGCCGAAGTTGCCGTCTATCTGGAACGGCGAGTGGGCGTCGAGCAGATTGGGGTAGGTGCCGCCGCCGCGCAGTGCGTCCTTGCCTTTGTAGCCGTCGGGACTTATGTAGCTGAGCAGTTTGCGGTAGATGTGGTATGCGTTTTTCGAGTCGAGCAGCCGGGCGTAAAGATTGACACGCCATCCGGTGCTCCATCCCGTGGTGTTGTCGCCCTTTATCTCGAGTGTGCGGCTGCAGGCGCGGGCAAGTTCGGGTGTGGCGGCCGGTGACAGATGGTGACCGGGGTAGAGGCCGAACAGGTGTGACTGGTGGCGGTGCTGCGGGTCTTCGTCATCCCAGTCGTGGTACCACTCCTGCAGGTTGCCCTTGCTTCCCACGCGGTATGGCAGCATGCGGCGCAGCGTGCGGTCAATTTCGGCGATGAAGTCCTTGTCGAGGCCGAGTGTGCGTGCCGCCTCGCGGGCGTCGAGCAGGCACTCGCGCGTCATGGCCAGGTCGGATGTGTTGCCGTACGACGTGGCACCGCTGTATCCGTCAGGTGTCTTGTATCTGTTTTCCGGTGAAGTTCCCGGCGATGTTATCAGCCGGCCGTCTTTCTCTATGAGCCAGTCGATGCAGAACTCGGCGGCACCTTTCAGAATAGGGTAGTGGCGGGCGAGAAAGTCGCGGTCGCGTGTGAATTGGTAGTGCTCCCAGATATGTGTGCTCACCCATGCGCCGCCCATGTTCCAGCAGGCCCATGACGGGTCGCTCACCCTGAGCCCCACCGGACAGGTCATGGCCCATATGTCGGTGTTGTGGCCGAGGCACCATCCGCGTTTCACTCCGTAGTATTCGCGTGCGGTGGTTTCGCCGGTGGTCTTAAGATTGTTTATGAAAGTGAGCAGCGGCCGGTGCATCTCGCTCAGATTGGCCGTCTCGGCAGCCCAGTAGTTCTCTTCAAGATTGATGTTCGACGTGTAGTTGCAGCTCCATGGCGGCAGCAGTTTCTCGTTCCATAGCCCCTGCAGGTTGGCCGGTACACCGTCTGTGCGCGAGCATGAAATGAGCAGATAGCGGCCGTACTGGAAATAGAGTGCCTCGAGGTCGGGGTTGCTTTGTCCCTCCTCGGTGTACAGACGCAGCTGTTTGTCGGTGGGCATGGCGGCAATGTCCGGAGAGGTACGGCCGAGGTCGATGCTCACGCGGCCGAAGAAACGCTGGTAGTCGTACAGGTGCGTGTGCAGCAGTTCGTCGTTTGTCTTCCGTGCGGCCCGTGCCATGCGTTGCTTCACCAGTCGGCGGTAGTCGCGTCCTTCGGTGGCGGGATCGCGGTCGAATCCGTTGAAGCTGGTCACGTTGGCAATGATTATAGTCACGTCACGGCTGCCGTCTATCTTCACGTCGCCGGTGGGATAACTCTTTATCGTGCCGTCGCCATCGCGGGCGATGGCTCTGACAAGTGTGCGGAATCGCGTGCCTTGCTCAGGGTCGTACAGATTGTGTTCGTCAGCGGGCACACCTTTGTAATATCCCGGAAGGGCATGGTATGCGGCATATCCGTCGGCTGTTATCTCGCCGTCTTTTGCCGTCACCGAATGAGGCAGCTGCGATGTGAACCGCAGTGTGGCGTGTATGCCTTCGCCCTGCGATTGCAGCCGGATGACGATGACCGAGTCGGGAGCCGATGCGAAATATTCGCTTGTCTGCAGCTGTCCGCGTTTTAGATATTGTGTGCGTGCCACGGCGTCGCCGATGTTCAGGCTGCGGCGGTATTCGGTAATGTCGCGTGCGGTGTTGTCGGTGTAATCTATTGTGAGCTGTCCGAGCGGTTGGTAGCTTTCGCTGAAGTGTCCCTGTATCTTGCGGTTGGCCCGTTCTGCCCCGCGATAGTCTTCCTTGTCTAACAGTTCACGTATTTCGGGCAGGGCTTTGTATGCTCCCGGAGTGGTGACCTCACGGTCGGGGCCTCCTGTCCACAGGGTTATGTCGTTGAGCGATATGCGGTCTGTCTTCGTCCCGCCGTAGATGGTGGCTCCCATGGTACCGTTGCCTATCACAAGCGCCTCTTCGAAGAAGTCGGCAGGGCGATCGTAGTGCAGTGTGAGGCGGTTGTCGCATTGCTTGGTGTCGGGTGTTCCGTCATTCACGTTACGGGCCGGCGTTACCGTGGCATGGCATGTAAGGACAAGTGTCATTGTCAACAGATGTCCGTAACGTCGTGCATTTGTGATGATGTCTTTCTTCAGTTCTTTCATTTGTCTTGTTTCAGATTAGTTGTTATTATTATGGTAAGTTCGTGCTGTCATCGGGCATAGTCGAGCAGCACGTCCCAAACGGCGATGATGTGGCAGATGCTGCCGGCGAGGACAAAGAAGTGGAACACGGAGTGCATGTACCGCCGCTTGTTGAGGCTGTAGAACAGTGCTCCGGTTATGTAGCACACTCCTTCGGCCACTATCCAGGCTACGGCAGCGGTGCTTACGCTGTCTATGAGCGGCTTGAAGGCCACGAGCACCGACAGCCCCATGCCCACAAAGCAGATGGTCTCTATGTTACTGTGCTCTTTCAGACGGCGGAAACTGACCGCCGTTCCGGCAATGGCGCACAGCCATACGAAGGAGAACAGGCTCCATCCCCAATATCCCTGTTGGCGCAGGGCTACGAGCGTGAGCGGCGAGTAGCTGCCGGCGATATGCCAGTAGATGGCGGCGTGATCCCAGCGTCGCAGTCGTTCTTTCCACGGGCTGCATCGTGGCATTGCGTGATAAGCCGTCGACGCGGCGTAAGAGGCAATCATTCCGAACAGATACAGTCCTACGCCGGCGCGTGCCCACGGGTTATCGCCTTGGGAACATATTACGGTGAATATCACTCCCACGGCCGCGCCCATCAGTATGCCCGCGGCGTGCGACCAAGTATTCCATTGCTCCTCACGCCTGGTATATCTTATTGTCATAATTGTTACCTTGGAGTTTGGAAAGAGGCTGTATCAAAATAAGCTCCACGCACATAATAGGGACATATTCTTGTATTTGTCCGTTCGTAACGTATTGATATTCAACGTTTGTTTTGCGGACAAATACAAGAATATGTCCCTACCAAGCACTATGTAGCCATTTTGACACATCCTCCTTTCAACTTTTTCCTTCGATGGTGAAGTCAAGCTGCTTTTTCTCAATATTGGCTTTGGCCACGCGGATGCGCACTGCATCGCCGAGCTGGTATTTGTGGTGGTGGCGCCGGCCCACGAGACAGTAGTTCTTTTCGTCGAAGTCGTAGTAGTCATCGTCAAGGTCGCGCATCGGCACCATTCCCTCGCAGTGGTTTTCGTCTATCTCGCAGTAGATGCCGTAGCTCTGTATGCCGCTGATGTGCGCGTCGTACACTTCGCCCAGTTTGTCGGCCATGAACTCCACCATCTTGTATTTAATGGAGTCGCGCTCGGCATTCTGTGCCACCAGTTCCATATCGCTGCTGTGTTCGCACAACTCCTCGTAGTGCTGCTTGTTGGCGGAGCGTCCGCCCTGCTGGTATCTTGTGAGCAGACGGTGCACCATGGTGTCGGGATAGCGGCGTATGGGTGAGGTGAAGTGCGTGTAGTAGTCGAAAGCCAGACCGTAGTGCCCGATGTTGTGCACACTGTACTTGGCCTTCATCATCGCCCTCAGTGCCACCGTCTCTATCAGCTTCTGCTCTTTCTTGCCGGCACACTCGTTCATAAGCGTGTTCAGACTCTTTGATATGGCACCCTTGGTACCGGTCGACTTCATCTTGTAGCCGAACTTCATGACAAACGTGCGCAGCGTCTCAAGTTTCGTCGGGTCGGGCATGTCGTGTATGCGGTAGGGCAGGGTCTTGGCCCTTGTGCCTTTCTTTACATTGCCGATGCTTTCGGCCACAGTGCGGTTGGCCAGCAGCATGAACTCCTCAATCAGCTTGTTGGCGTCTTTCGACTTCTTGAAGTAACAGCGTGTGGGCTTGCCCTTCTCGTCGATGTCGAAGCGCAGCTCCTCGCGGTCAAACTTGACGGCACCGTTCCTGAACCGTGCCTCGCGTAGTTTTTTTGCCAGATGGTCAAGCATTATCAGTTCGGCGGCATATTCTCCACTGTAACCGTCGGGACCGGCGGGTGGGGCAGGTTTTCCCGTTCCGTCTTTCACTCCGTTCTGCTCCAGTATTTCCTGCACCTCCTCGTAAGCAAAGCGGCGGTTGCTCCTTATCACCGTGTGTACCAACCGCCAGCGCTTGATTTCGGCCTCTTCGTTCATTTCGAATATCACACTGTAGGCCAGCTTGTCTTCGTCGGGGCGCAGCGAGCAGATGAAGTTGCACAGACGTTCGGGCAACATTGGTATTGTGCGGTCGACAAGGTATACGCTTGTGGCGCGTTTCACGGCTTCCTTGTCTATTACCGACCCCTCGGTGACGTAGTGTGAAACGTCGGCGATGTGCACTCCCACCTCCCACAGGCTGCCGTCTTCCGTGCGTCTTATAGACAGTGCGTCATCGAAGTCTTTGGCGTCGTGCGGGTCGATGGTGCATGTGAACACGTTGCGGAAGTCCTCACGACCGGCAATGTCTTCTTCGGTTATCTCGGCGGAAATCTTGTTGGCTGCATCTTCCACAGCCTTCGGATATTTGTACGGCAGACCGTATTGCGCCAGTATTGCGTGCATCTCAACATCATTTTCTCCCTGTTTGCCGAGCACGTCGACCACTTCGCCTATCATGTTGCGGTTGTTGGCGTCGGGCCACTGTATCACTTTCACCACGGCTTTCTCGTCGTTCTTTCCGCCTTTCAGCTTTTTCTTCGGTATGATGATGTCGTGAGCCAGCATGTTTTCGGGGGGTATCAGCAGTGCGAAGTCCTTTTCCACGCGCAGGCGTCCCACAAATGTGTCGCGGGCACGCTCCAGAATGGCTGTCACCATAGCCTCCTTGATGTGGCGTTGGCGGCGTGCCATGAACGTCACCTGCACGCGGTCGCCGTCGAGTGCCGACATTGAGTTGCGTTCGGCAATGAATATCGGCTGGCTGCCGTCATCCGGCACAAAGCTGTTCTTTCCGTTCGGCTTGCGGCGGAAGTGCCCTTCCTGCACTTGCGTTTTTGTGTTCAGCCGGTAGGAGTTGTCGCTCACCTTTGTCAGGTAGTCGTCCCATGCCATTTCCTCCATCGTGTCGATGGCCAGCATCTTCAGCGGATGGGTGTCGAGCTTGAGAGCCTTGAATATATACTTGAAGTTGTATGTCTCGTTCGGATTTTCACCGAATAATGTCTGCAGGGCTTCGGCCATCTGCTTCTTCGACATTCTTTTTCCACCTTTTTTCTTTCCCATAGTGGTAGCGTTTTTTAGTGATGGATGAAAACACATCCTATGTCTGCAAAGTAACAAAAATAATTCCTATTTCACGATATTTGGAGTAATAATTAAATTTAAATATGAAAACTTTTTAGTAAGCAAAGACATATTCTTTATCCTTGTTGTATAATCTCGTGTTTTTATTGTATCTTTGCGGTCAAAAAATCAGAACTTTCTATGAACATTCTTATAACAGGCGCAAGCGGCTTCATCGGCAGTTTTATCGTCGAAGAGGCATTGCGGAGAGGTATGACCGTTTGGGCGGCTATGAGGAAGACGAGCAGCCGCAAGTATCTCACAGATCCGCGTATAAACTTTATTGAGCTGGATTTGAATAGTCAGACGCGGCTGGTGGAACAACTCACGGGATTTGCTTTCGATGTCGTTGTTCATGCAGCCGGAGCCACCAAGTGCCTTCACAAGGAAGATTTCTTCAGAGTGAATACCGATGGCACACGCAATCTGGTGCGGGCACTGATGCAGTTGCAGATGCCGCTGAAGCGTTTTGTCTATGTCAGCAGTCTCAGTGTATACGGTCCGGTACGCGAGAATCGTCCGTATGCGGAGATAAGGGAGGGTGACACGCCACATCCCAATACGGCTTACGGACAGAGCAAACTGGAGAGCGAGCACTTTCTTGACACGCTGGAGAATTTCCCTTATGTCATATTGCGTCCAACGGGAGTGTACGGACCGCGCGAGCGCGACTATTTTATGATGGCAAAGAGCATCAAAGGACATACCGATTTCTCTGTGGGCTATAAGCCGCAGGACCTTACGTTTGTATACGTGCTTGATGTAGTGCAGGCCGTTTTCCTTGCCATTGAACGGGGCCGCACGGGGCGTAAGTATTTCCTGAGCGATGGAAAGGTTTACTCGTCGCGAACGTTCAGCGACCTTATCCACCGTGAGTTGGGGCAGCCGTGGCTCCTGCGCATAAAGGCTCCTGTATGGGTGTTGCGCGTGGTGACATTCGTCGGGGAGTATGTCGGCAGGGTTACGGGCAAGGTGACGGCTCTCAACAACGACAAGTACAACATCATGCGGCAGCGCAACTGGCGGTGTGACATAGCGCCGGCACGGGACGAACTGGGCTACGTGCCGCAGTATGACCTTGAGCGTGGCGTGCCTCTCGCCGTCAAGTGGTATCGTGAGAACGGATGGCTGTAATTCTTCCCGAAAATATAAATAATGAAGAAGACGATGAAAATACTTAGTGACCTCTTCAAGATAGAGAAGAAACCGAAGAAGGGGCTTATGGCTTTCGAGTGGGCCATGTTCATCTATATGGGTGTGACGTTGCTGCTTTTGCTTTTCACATACACCAAGGTGGAGAACCCGGAGCCGATGATTTACGGCCGGTTGCGCATTGCCTTGATGACATTTGCGCTTTGGGGCGTTTACCGCATGGTGCCGTGCCGTTTCATGCGTTTCTGCCGTGTTCTGGCACAGATGGCACTGTTGTCGTGGTGGTATCCGGAGACGTATGAGTTCAACCGTATGTTCCCCAATCTCGACCACATCTTTGCCGGTTATGAGCAGTCTCTGTTCGGTTTCCAGCCCTCGCTGGTCTTTGCCGCCAAATGCGGCAATGCCGTGTTCAGCGAGCTGATGTGTCTGGGCTATACCGCCTATTATCCGCTCATAGCCCTTGTCGCCGTATTCTATTTCTTTTGCCGTTACGAGCATTTTGCCCGCACGTCGTTCATCGTCCTTGCGTCATTCTTTGTATACTACGTCATTTACATATTCCTGCCTGTGGCCGGCCCGCAATACTATTATCAGGCCGTTGGAATTGACGGGATAGCCCATGGCGTGTTTCCGGCTCTCGGCCACTACTTCGCCTCGCATCAGGAGGCCCTTGCCACGCCGGGGTGGACGGATGGATTCTTCTACGATTTGGTGCGTTCCGCCCATGATGCCGGCGAACGTCCCACGGCCGCTTTCCCGAGCAGCCATGTGGGAGTGACCACCATCCTGATGATTCTGGCATGGACATCGCGCAACCGCCGTCTTTTCTTCGGCATGTTGCCGTTGTATGTGCTTCTGTGTCTTTCCACGGTCTACATATACGCCCATTATGCCATAGACGTGTTTGCCGGTTGGATTTCGGCCGTCGTCATCTATGCCGCGCTTTACGTCGTATATGAGAAGTGGGTGGGTAAGGAATGAGACGACGTCGTGTCGTGTCTGATGTCATGTCACTTGCCGCCCGTGGCATGCTTCGTTGTGTTTTCTCTTATTATATCCAGCAGCTGCCGGAGGTTGGCGCCGTTGTTTGCCGCCACAACCCCGCTTGGTCGTGTGCACGTAAGCGGCTGCCCCTCGAGGTCGGTCAGCGTTCCGCCTGCCTCGGCTACAATGAGTGATGCGGCTGCAAAGTCCCACGGGCTGAGTGTATACTCGAAGTACAGTTCGCAGCGCCCCATTGCCAGATAGCACAGTTCTGGCGCGGCGGCACCGAACCGCCGTATGTCGTTGCACTGCATGAACGTGTCGCGGATGATGGCCGAGCACAGTTCGGTGTACTCCTTGTGGTATACCGGCAGGGCGGTGCACATCACGCTGTTGGCAAACGGGCGGTCGGACACACTTATCCGCCGGCCGTTCAGCCACGCTCCACGGCCGCGTTCGGCGGTGAACAGCTCGCCAGTGCGCGGCAGGTAAACCACTCCGAGCACAATGTCGGCCCCCTGCTTCAGGGCTACGCTGACGGCGCACTGCGCAATGCCGCGGCTGTAGTTGGCCGTGCCGTCTATGGGGTCTATAATCCATGTCTGTTCGTGTGATGTGTCGTGCATGTCTTCTTCCTCGCACAGGAACCCGCTGCCGGGAAGAAGTTTGCCCAAACGGTCGCAAAGAAACTCCTGCACGGCAACGTCCGATGAGGTGACGATGTTGGCGAATCCTTCTTTCTGTAATATGTCAAAACCGTCGGTAATCATCAGCCCGGCGGCTTCCTTCACTATGTCTGCAAGCGACTTTAAAGACGGGGTGTTCATGCTTTATATGATTGTTTGTTAATGAATAATTGCGGTGTATCGGCCGAATCCTTTGTATTAGGAAACGGCCGTACACCGCAATTATTGCAAATCATGACGACTTATTTCACGGCCTCGACCGTGTATCCGGCATTGCGCAGCAGGCTGAGCACGCCCTTGTCGCCCGGCAGATGGCCCGCTCCCACGGCGAAGAGTGTGGCCTTGCCGGCCATCATTGCGGGCATCTTTGTCAGCCAGTCGGCGTTGCGGCTGTCTATCAGCGATGTCTCTTCTTCAGGCGTGGAGTCGCAGGCCGTGTTTTGCTTTTCGTCCATCACGGCCTTCACCTTTGTTATATCCTGTGAGAAATAGGCCTTTGACAGTTTCAGCGTCATGTCGTTGTAGTAGCCGGCATTGTCCACGAGGCACATCAGCAACTGTTTCTGACGCTCTATGCTCATGCCCTGATAGAGTGTCTTTATCTGGAAGTCTACCGTCTCCAGGCCCGTTACGGGCTTGCCGCCCTCCATGGCCGCCTTCTGGAAATATCCGTCGAAGAGATTTGTCGGGTCGAACCCCGGAGTATGCTTCATGTACATGAGCAGCGTAAACTGAGTGTTGAGAGCCTGTGGTGTCATGCGTCCCATCTGCTGCTCCACCATGGGGTTGGTCATGTCCGTGCCCATCTGCCCGTTCATAAAGGCGTTGAGGCGTGCCAGCTCCTCGGCGGAAAGAATATCTTTCAGGGTCTTCCCCTCGGGCAGCATCATGGCCTGCATCAGCTTCTGCACACCCTCCGGGTTCATCATCTGCTGCATGTCAATCTCGCCGCACACCTGTTCCGTCTGCGCCATGGCGTCGCGCAGTCCGGCTATGGAGTCGGCGAAGCTGACCGGAGCCAGATGATATGTGCCGACGATGTACGACGGTTTTGTAAGGTTGCCTCCCGATATCTTATACAATAACTGTGCGTTCATCCCTGTGAACACTGCTGTGAGAAGCAAGATGACGGTTGCTGTTCTTTTCATTTTCATAATAGGTTTAAATTTATTGTTGTTTGTTTGTCTTTCCTTTTCATATTCTTTCGTTACGCTCGTTTGTCAGTTCGTCTATCTGCCGTATCAGCTCGTCGTTGGTGCGCTGCATCCGGCGGTAGATGACGTATGCAAAGGCGAGTCCGGCCATGCCGCCTATAACAGCCCCTATACAGCTTCCTGTTCTTAAGGCGGAGTCGCCGCCGGAGAGCAGGTCATAGCCGAACCATCCGAAAATGACTATTGCCGCCAGCACCGATATGGCGAAATGAATCATTCGCAGGCGCTTCATCTCCACGAGTTTGCGGCCTGTCTCTACAAGATTTCCCGCTATCCAGTCTGCCTGGTCCGTCTTGTTGATACGGTGGTCGGCATACACATCGGCCACGCAGACAAGTATGATGACAATGTAGAGCCACAATGATATGTGGAATACAAGTATGAACAGGGCATACATTATGACTATGAACGGCAGCAGCACGAACATTTCGAACTGCACATACCTTTTTATCCACGACATGCGGTTGCTCATTGCCTTACTGATAAGGTTGTCGTTGATAATCTCCTGACGGCTCAGTTTCTGTTTCATTATCTCCAGTTGGGCGCGCATCTGCTCAAGTTCGTTGTTGGAGTTGGTGTTGTTCGTTTCCATATTTCTTTATGTTGTTTTTACGGTTATTTATATGTTTCATTCATTTGCCCGACGCTTTTCTTCACTGTTCGGGCCGGGCTATCATTTCATCTTGCGCAGCTCTTCCTTTATGCGGAGCAGCCTCACCGACACGTACTTTGCCGATATGCCCACTATCTCGCCTATTTCCTCATACGGAATGTTGTCGAGCCACAGCAGTATGATAGCCCTGTCGAACGGTCCCAGGCGGCTGATGCGGTTGTAGAGCATGCGCACCTGGCGTGTGTCCGTATCGTTGTCTTCATACAGGTTTATGTCCATGTTCAGGCGTGCGGGCTTGTGCTTCTTCTTGCGGTCGATGGAAATGCAGGTGTTCAGCGCCACACGGTAAAACCACGTACGTATGTCGCTCTTTCCCTTAAACTTGCCGAATCCCCGCCACAGGTTGACGAGAATCTCCTGATACAGGTCGTTCACCTCGTCGGCATCTTTCGAAAACATATAGCACACGGTGTATATCGTGCCTTTGTGTTCACGCACCAGCCGCACAAATTCGTCCTTGTTACAGTCCTGTACTGCGTCGTCACGATTCTTGTTCATAATTCTCTTGATTGGTTTTTTTCTGTTTTTTCCCATTAGACGCATCGTCGTCTTGTTTACTACAAAAATACAGTCATTTTTTTGAAAAAAGTCGATTCTATCCTAAATAAAATCGTCAAACTATCTTTTCTTATCCCTAACCGATTGAGAAATGAAAACATTAAAAACATGATTGACTCATATAAGACTCAAGAAAACTAAAGAACAAACAG
>ENA-OYXX01001060-OYXX01001060.1-human-gut-metagenome-genome-assembly--contig:-NODE-1060-length-11150-cov-5.839117_pt1 | contig 11150 bp, 10 predicted proteins | sample MGYA00243976_ERZ653434 | MGnify/ENA primary metagenome ERZ653434 (study PRJEB26926, sample SAMN06165112) | human gut metagenome | biome: ENVO:00009003; feature: ENVO:2100002; material: ENVO:00002003...
GCTTGGGTGCTTCCACAAATGTTGCGTCCACAATTGTTCCCTTATGTGTTATCAGTCCTTCGCTTTCAAGCACTTCATCAAATATGCAGAACAGCTTTTCTCCCATTTCTGCATTGGCAAGGGTATTTTCAAAATCCCATATTGTCTTGGCATCAATTACCTTGTCATTCAGTCCAATCCCCAGAAATCTCATAAAGCTTAAACGGTCATTGATCTGATATTCTGTCTGGTCATACGAAAGATTGTATATGCGTTTCAGCACCGAAGCCTTGAACTTCACAATGACATCTATGGGTGGACGTCCTCCCTTACTGTAGTCTTCCTTCTGACATATGCGGGTTAGTTCGTCCCTGAATATTTCCCAATTCATTACGCTGTTCAGTTTCTCCGGCGGATCGCCTAATTCTGTTAATTTCTTGTATCGGTTCTCCTCGTCGAAGAATCCTATTTGTATCAATTTCATATTTCTATTATACCACTTTTTTACTCGTTCTGTACAGGGGTTTTTAGAGATTCCCTATAGCCATTAGTAACATAGCAAGCAATATGACCGCTGTTTCAGCTTTTTATAAAATATAATAATCGGATTTAATTTCTTGATTCCTGGAACAGTAGTTGTTGTTTTAGAAAATGTTAATTTATTTGACTTTTGCGTTCCATGGTAATTATAACAAAGAAAACAGCAGTTAATACTTGATAGAATCCTCTGATTATGGTATAATCAATTAGAAAATATTGAGAGGAACAATCATAATTATGGAATATGCAAGCATAATTGCTTTACATAATGATACTATCAGCAGCGATACCATCATACAGTGACCCCGTTGTGGACTATATCGTGTATTGTGAGCTGGACTTTTACGGCGTTGCGGAAGATGACGATGATGCATGCGATAATACGGATAAGCGGACTTATCTCGGCAGCATAAAAGGCTATCTGATACTGACTCATCTTATGGAGCTTATGGGCGAGAGCGCATATACGGTATTCGCCAATCACAGTAGAGAGCTTGAAACGATAATGTCAATCATTACAAAGCAGGGAAAGCGTGAGCTTGATGATAATGTGCTGTATATCAGCGAAGCAGATATTCCAGATGATGTGTTCGGAACGATAATGACGGCACTTCCGAAAGTTGTGATGAAGCATTACCACAGCTATCCTGAGCTTATCGTGTATTATCCCAAGCCGTCAAAGAACAAGGCTGAATCTGAGTGCTTTGAAAACATCGGATTTAGTAAAATGGCAGATACACGCCTGCTGTATATGGATTCTTGGCTTTAATAAGAAAAAGCTGTGTTTACATTGGTCTGAAATCACCTTTATAAACGCAGCTTATGTTATCTGTAAAATGTTATATAACCTGAAATAAAACCACACCCGACACGCAAAGAATACTTCCTATAATGCTTTCAGCCGAACCACGTTCTTTTCGTATTAGCCAGATTATGAACAAGCTGACAAGTATCATCGGCTGAATAAACGAGTAATCCGTAAGGCTGACCGAGATAACGGCATTTTCAAGCAGCATTCCCAAGGTGTTAGGTATTCGTGCGAGAATGACCGCCGACGCACCCTTTCTGTTCTTCCGAATGATCTCCTGCGGACGTATTCGGAACAGCATAATTACAGCAATTATCGCAAGTGCGGGCAAAAGCTGCATTGTCGGCGATATGTAAGGCGTAAATGCTTTTATTGCAAGTCCGTAGCCGAATTTTGCTCCGAGATATAACACGAGCGGTACGACAATTTTTTTGTATTCGATCCTGCTTTCTTTTCCCGACTTTGCGATAAATACAAGACCTGTGACTGTGACAGCAATGCAGAGAAGTTTCAATATACGAAGCTTTTCGCCGCAGAAAACATCGGTAATATATGAAGCAAAAAGAGTTACTCCGAGCCACGCTTTTAGCTCAAATGCAGTAAGCTGTTTCAAAACTAATGTGCTCATCTGAAATTCAAGGAATTTACATAGCGCAATAAGCCCTATCGCCGCAAAAGCTTGCCACGAAATATGAAAATAAAGCTTCTGAAACGGCAGCGAGAACAGCAGAAATACTGACATTGACGAGCACATCAGAAATGTAAATTCATCGCCCGAAAATTTTGCGTCGGAAACAGCGTATTTGTCGCTTAAAGAGGATATCGTGTAACAGAGCGTAACTCCGAGCATAAGCATAACAGCATTCATATCACCAGCGCACCTTCCACCGCTCACGAAGCTCATCAAGGCTTTCGATGTGTGAAGCGTGAGCGGTTTTTATTTTTTTGAGGTCTGCTCCTTGTCGCATTGCTCTTTCAGATATTTTTCAAAAAGCGCTTCATCGGACGGGAGATTTACCCAGTCATCTGTCCAGGCGGAAAGATATGCCGCATTTGAGATAGAAAGCGAGTTAAGCCCCTCTCTGCCGTCTGCGATCATAGGCGTACCGTTAAGTATCGACTGCGCAAAGGCTTCAAGCACTTCAGGGTGTCCATCGGGCGCAGGTGCGGTGAACTCCTCATAAGTGCTTTCGGGCGTAACGAAGCCTTCCTTTGATGTAAAGCAGAATTCACGTTCGGGAACGGCAAGCTTCTGTAAGCAGAGCTTTCCGTGTTCAATTACTATCTTGCCTCTGTCACCCGTTATTTCAAGACGATTCGTTCCGCAGGCATCTCCCGTAGTTGTGATGAAAGCGGCGGTAGCACCGTTTTCATATTCACCGTAAATGGTCACATCGTCCTCAACATCAATGTTATGGTATTTTCCGAAAGCACAGAAAGCACGAACTCTTTTCGGCATACCGAATATCCATTGCCACAGGTCAAGATTATGCGGTGCCTGATTGAGAAGAACTCCGCCGCCCTCACCGTTCCACGTTGCTCTCCAACTGCCCGAATCGTAGTAAGCCTGCGTTCTGTACCAGTTTGTGATTATCCATACCATACGCTTCAATTCGCCGAGCTGTCCGCTCTGCACTATCTCACGAGCCTTTGCATACAGCGGATTGGTGCGCTGATTGAACATAATGCCGAATTTTACACCCGCTTTGTCGGCAGCTTCATTCATCTCACGAACCTGCCTTGTGTAAACGCCAGCAGGCTTTTCCGTAAGAACGTTGATCTTACGCTTGAAAGCTTCTATTGCAATTTTGGGGTGATCGTAGTGCGGTACAGCGATAAGCACAGCGTCAACAAGTCCGCTGTCAAGCAGCTCCGATGAATTTGCAAAACGTGCAATATCAGAATATTCCTTTGCTTTTTCAAGCTTTGCAGGGTCAATGTCACATACAGCCGTTACCTCGACAGAGGGGCATTTTCCGCCGAGAACATTGTAAAAATGTCCGCTGCCCATATTGCCAAGTCCGATTATTCCAAGTCTTATCTTTTCCATAGATTTATCTCCTTATATCAGTTCTTTAAGTGAATTTACCGCAGCATCAAATGCAGCCCGTGCCGACGGATAGCAGTAATTCATCTTTGATTTTTCCGAAGCTTCAAGCTTGTCAAAGCCGTCGAAAACGGACAAATGCGGTTCTATCGTAAGCACCTCGCCTTTGTATCGTTCAAGAATATAAGGTATATTTCCGCTGCCTTTTCCCGCAGGAACAACAGAACCGTCCGCAAGTGCGTCCTTGATGTGCATATATTCAACATAGTCCGAAAGCAATTCCCAAGCTTCAACGGTGTCCTGTCCGCATTGAATAAAATTTGCAGGGTCAAATACTGCCTTTATCTGCGGAAAAGCCTTGTGAATTTCCACACATCGAACAGCATTGTCACCGTAGATCCCTTTTTCGTTTTCGTGGCAAAGCATTATTCCGCTGTCCTTTGCAGCTTCGCAAAACCGTCCGAGTCGTTCAAGAACCTCGTCTTTGCATTGCTCCTTTTCGCTTGACGGAACATAAAAGCTGAACAGACGGATATGCTTTGCTCCGAGAATATCCGCAAGCTCCAGACCGTGACGAAACCTGTCAAGGTGAGCGGCAAAATCATCTTTGATACCGATCTTGCCGTAAGGTGAACCCAGTGACCAGACGGAAAGTCCGCTGTTTTCAAGCCGTCTGCGTATCTCCCGTGCTTTTTCTGCGGAAATATCGGCGATGTTCTGCCCGTCAACACCTCTTATTTCAAGATAACTTATGCCGTTTTCGGTCATTGCTTTTATCTGACCGTCAAGGCTGCCGTCAGCTTCGTCTGCAAATGCCGCTAATTTATACATTACAAACACTCCTTTGCTTTTTTGCTGTTGAATAAATTATATACCGTCTTAAATAACATTGAAATTGTTAAAATACGCAATTTATATTGCAAATTCACGCATATTATGCTATATTATATTCGGGAGGTGCTTATTATGCTGAACGAGTATTCTTCGGGTGAGATGTACATAAGATATGCGGTCGATGATATGCCCGATGATAAGGATTTTAATATGCACATTCACGATAAATGTGAGATATATCTTTTTATTTCGGGAGATGTTGAGTATCTTGTGGAGGGCTCGGTTTATCCGCTCAAAGGCAGCAGCCTTATGATAATGCGCCCTGCCGAAGCGCACAGAGCAAGGATAAAAAGCTCCGAAAGATACGAACGCTATGCGGTGAATTTTCCCATGTCGATGTTTAGTGAAACCGACCCGGAAAGCAGGCTTTTAAAGCCGTTTTTTGACCGTGAGATAGGCACGGACAACATTCTTACGGCTGATAATATTGATATGAACATCGTTACAAGGCTTTTTTCGCAGATGTGTGAAGATGCCGATGATTACGGAAGAAAGCTAACGCTGACAACGCATATTTTTGCTCTTGCCGATATGATAAGCAGAGCATTTTCGGCGAAACGCGATAACGGGAATACCGCACGGACAGCGGTACAGGAAATCATTATGTATGTGAACGGGCATATTTTTGAGGATATTTCCGTGCCGAGCCTTGCACAGCATTTTTATTTGAGTGCGTCGCAGTTCAGCCGTGTTTTCAAAAAGGCAACGGGTGCTGCGCCGTGGGAATACATAACGCAGAAGCGTCTGACCGCCGCAAAAGAAAAGATCCGCTGCGGCGTTACGGCATATTCTGCCAGCGAGCAATGCGGATTCAGCGATTATTCTGCTTTTTACAGAGCGTATGTCAAGCACTTCGGCTGTGCGCCGAAAGGTTGAATTTATAATGATATTATTGTAATTATACAGCAAGAAGAGCTGCATTCACAAGATCTTGTGAGTGCAGCTCTTCTATACTTTATAAGTAATTGTTATTTTACCTTGTTGATAATATTATCGGGGAAAAGTGAAGCAGTAAGCAAGTCTGACGGCGAAACATTGAGTGCATCGGCTATGTCAAAAAGAGTTTCAAGAGAAAAGCTGTTTGCGGTATTCGGTGCTTCGATAACACTTAAAAGTGAACGGCTTATGTTAGCCTTTTCCGCAAGAGTTTCCTGTGACATTCCACGGAGCTTTCTCAGAGATGCTATTGCTATTCCAAGCTGAATGAAACGATCACGATTTTTAAATGCAACCTCTTTCCTCATAAAATACACCCTCCAAAAGTTTATATTCATATTATATCTTTTATTGGGTAAATAATCTGTATCGCAAGTAATGCACTTGACTAACAAATAATACAATAGTATAATTATTATAACAAAATGCTGACAAATTATACTGAATGTGCAGTGCGGAATTGGTACAGGTATTGTCCATAACTGTCCTGATTTTGACACAGAAGTTCTGATATAATGAGGGTATAAGCCAAATTATTACTGTTGAGGAGGACTTTTTTATGAAAAAGAAGAGTGTATTTCTATGTCTGCTGCTGGCATTAAGCCTTGTATGCAATCTGTCGGTGATGTCGGCATCGGCGGCAAAAGAGAAAATCACGCTGAATAATCTGCCCGATTATTCGGGCGAAGCTTATGTTGAACTGAACGATAATGTTCCGGATTTCAGTAAAAAGGATATGACCTCAAAAGCATTTGAGAAGTACAGCGAGCTTGATGATCTCGGTCGGTGCGGTGTGGCTTATGCAAATGTCTGCACGGAAACAATGCCTACGGAGGAACGTGGAAATATTGGAATGATAAAGCCGTCGGGCTGGCATACGGTCAAGTATGACAATGTTGACGGAAAGTATCTGTACAACCGTTGTCACTTGATAGGTTATCAGCTTACAGCCGAAAATGCAAATGAGAAGAACCTTATCACGGGAACAAGGTATCTTAACGTTGAGGGTATGCTGCCGTTTGAAAATCTGGTTGCGGACTATGTTGAAGAAACCGATAATCACGTTTTGTATCGTGTAACGCCTATATTCAAGGGGGATAATCTGCTTGCAAGCGGTGTGCAGATTGAAGCTTACTCCGTTGAGGACAAGGGAAAAGGTGTATCATTCAATGTGTATTGCTATAATGTTCAGCCGGGGATAAAGATCGACTATACGAACGGTGACAGCAAGCTATCTGACGGCACTATTGCTTCAATCACGCTCAACTATACCCAATATGCTCTTGAAGTCGGACAGTCCAAAACACTTGTTGCAGTAACCTCACCCGAATCAGCTGTAAAGTCTGTGACCTGGTATTCGAGCAACAATAAAATCGCAACAGTTAGTAAGAACGGCAAAGTCACAGCGGTAAAGGCAGGAACGGTCACAATTACGGCAAAGACGTCTAACGGACTGAAAGCGACCTGCAAGGTTACGGTCAAAGAAAAATACGATACAACTGTTATAAACGGCTCAGCTAACGGGAATATAACCTATGTTCTTAACACAAATACGAAGAAATTTCATCTTCCGAGCTGTTCGAGCGTTAAGGATATTAAAGATAAGAATAAGCAGGAAGTCACTTGCTCCCGTGATGAGGTTATTGATATGGGGTATGTGCCTTGTAAACGCTGCAATCCATAAAAAGTAATGTTTAAAATGTGATTTTGTTACAAATGACCAAAATGACCCTGTGGTTATTTTGGCTATTATGTCAATGATTGACATATAATGTTGATTATGATATAATAAATTGTAATAATGGATTTTAGTCCGATAAAACGAAGCAGTTTAATAAAAGGGAGTAACTGTTATGCCTGAAATAACAAATGTAGGTACAAATATAGCCGAGAAGTCAACCGTGATATGGAACGTTGCCGATATGCTGAGAGGTCCATTCAAGCCTCACGAGTACGGACTTGTAATTCTTCCTATGACCGTTATCAAGCGTTTTCACGACTGCTTGCTGCCTACACACGAAAAAGTGCTTGAACAGTACGAAAAGGTCAAAACTCTTGAAGTGGTTGACGGCTTTCTCCGCAAGGCTTCGGGCTATCAGTTCTACAATATATCAAAGTTTACCTTTGAAAAGCTCCTTGCCGATCCCGACAATATCGAAGTCAACTTTGCTGACTATCTGAACGGGTTTTCCGACAATGTAAAGGACGTGCTTGCAAAGTTTGAATTTGACAATATTATCAAGCGAATGGTTGAAAGCAACACGCTTTATCTTGTCATCAAGGAATTTGCATCGCAGAAAGGCTATCTCGGTCCCGACAAGATAAGTGCGGTTGACTGCGGATATATTTTTGAGGACCTTGTGCGCCGTTTCAATGAATCCTACGGCGAAGAAGCCGGAGCGCATTTTACCTCCCGTGATATAATCTACCTTATGACAGATATTCTGCTTTGCGACACAAAATTCAACGGCGATACCATTACTGTGTATGATATGGCTATGGGAACATCTCAGATGCTTTCCTGTATGGAGGAACGCATACACGCACTTGACAGCGAAACGGAAGTTACCTGTTTCGGACAGGAGTTCAATCCTTCCACATTTGCTATTGCAAAGGCTGATATGATGATAAGGAGCGGAGATCCCAACAATATGAGATTTGGCGATACTCTTTCCGATGATAAATTCAAGGATTACACATTCGACAGAATCATTTCAAATCCACCTTTCGGAATTGATTGGAAGCGTGAACAGAAAGCAGTCGAGGCGGAAGCGGCTATGGGTGAGAATGGAAGATTTGCCCCCGGACTTCCGAAAATATCCGACGGACAGCAGCTTTTTGTGCTCAACGGTCTTTCAAAGCTTGCACCCGACGGCAAAATGGCTATTATTCAGAATGGTTCTCCGCTGTTTTCTGGCGATGCGGGCAGCGGTCCGTCCAATATCCGTCAGTATATTCTTGAAAATGATTGGCTTGAAACCATTGTACAGCTTTCAACGGACCAATTTATGAATACGGGTATCAGTACATATATATGGGTTCTCAATAAGGCCAAGCCCGAGGAACGTGCAGGCAAGGTGCAGCTTATTGATGCTTCTCACTGTTATGAACCACGAAGAAAATCTATCGGCACAAAGCGGAATGATATAACCGATCGCTGTCGTGAAATGATAGTAAAAGCTTACGGTGAATTTGTCAATGGGATCTACGGCGAAAAGGGTGGCATATACTGTGAAAGCAAGATCTTTGACAGTGTTGAGTTCGGATATAACAAGATAGTCGTTGAGCGTCCGCAAAGAGATGAAAACGGCGAAATAATTAAGAAAAAGGGCAAGCCTGTTGCGGACGCAAATCTTCGTGATACGGAAAATGTACCTCTTACCGAGGACATTGACAGCTATTTTGAGAGAGAAGTTCTGCCTTATGCTCCCGATGCGTGGATAGACAGAAAGAAAACCAAGGTTGGCTATGAGATACCAATGACACGATATTTTTACGAATATCAGAAGCCCGAAAACAGCGAGGATATTCTCGGCAGGATAATCGGTCTGGAAAACAGTATTTCCGAGTCGCTGAAAAGCCTGTTTCATGGTGACAAATAATGAATATGAATTTCAAAAGTCTTTATATACAAATGTTTGATGAAAATTCATCTTATGAGTACAAGGCATTATTGAATGAAAATCATATTCCCGATGAATTTGAATATCTTAATAAGCAGAAACTTCAATATAATAAAAAGGTGTATATTCTCAGCGGAGAATATGACAAAAAAGTTTTATTTCGGACAAAAACGGTGAGGTTGCTTATCGGCTACTGTGTTGTCGAAGATGCAAAATCAAAGCCTGAAAATATGCACGATTGGCTTGACAAGTTATATGATATTCCGCTTGATATTCTTGAAGAATATCCGATTGTCATTTCTGATTTTGTTGTTTCAGTCGATTACAGACGTATGGGCTATGGCAAATACCTTGCCGAACATATTATTCACGATGTTTATAGTGATAAAAAAATTTCGCTTCACGCAGTAGAAGACGGTGTGTTTTTCTGGGATAAGATTGGCTTTGAATATGTCGAAGGTGCAAATTCTGTAATGGTGATAAATGGAGATGGGCGATATGCGTGAAATGAAAGATAGCGGGATCGAGTGGATTGGGGAGATACCTGATGATTGGAAAGTTGTAAAAGTAGCTAATCAATATACTGAAAGAAAAGTTAAGGTAAGTGATAATGATTACCCACCGCTTTCTGTTACTATGAAAGGTATTTTACCACAATTAGCAACAGCTGCCAAGACTGATGCTCATGACGATAGAAAGCTTGTGTGTAAAGGTGACTTTGCAATTAACAGTCGTTCAGATAGAAGAGGGTCATGTGGAATTTCACCTTATGATGGCTCTGTTTCACTAATAAATACAATTTTGAAGCCGAGAGATGAAATGAATGCAGAGTATTATGATTGGCTGTTTCATACTACAATGTTTTCTGACGAATTTTATAAATGGGGACATGGCATAGTTAATGATCTATGGACTACAAATTGGCAGGATATGAAGAAAATTTCTATTCCTGAACCAGCTCTTCCCGAACAACAAAAAATCGCCGACTATCTCGACAGTGAATGTGCCAAAATCGACGATGTTATCACCAAAACCAAAGCCACAATTGAGGAATACAAAAAGCTCAAGCAGTCTGTTATTACCGAGGCTGTTACAAAGGGTATCAGACCGAACAGGGATATGAAGGACAGCGGGATTGAGTGGATTGGGGAGATACCGAAGGAGTGGGGATTTGTAAAAATTACTCGCATTTTAGATTATAATACAATTTACCCCATTGGTGATGGTGATCATGGATTAGTAAAACCTACTGATTATCAAAATTCAGGCATACCATATATTAGAGTGCAGAATTTGGGGTGGGGCACTGAGTTGCTATTGGAAAATATCGTATATATTTCAGAACAAACAAATGAAAAAATAAAAAATAGTACCCTTCACGCTAATGATGTTCTAATTGCAAAAACAGGTGCTACTATAGGAAAAACAGGAATTATTCCATCATCTATGCCAATTGCTAATACAACATCTCACATTGGTAAAATCACTGTCGATAGTAAATACAATGCACGATTTGTATTTTATGTATTGAGTTCATATGTTGGATATAGACAGTTTTGGGAATTTGCTTTACTTAAAACAACAAGACCAGAGTTGGCGATTGATGAAATAAAAACCATAAGAATCACTTTACCACATACTATTGACGAACAACAAGAAATCGCCGACTACCTCGACAAAAAATGCTACGAAATAGACAATCTAATCGCAAAGAAAGAACAAATCGCAGCCGAGCTTGAAAGCTATAAAAAATCTCTTATCTATGAGTATGTGACAGGAAAACGTGAAGTATTTGATATGACCGAAAAAGAAGAGACGATTACTATTTTCGACCCACAGGCTGCAAGACGTATGCAAATGGCATTGGCATATAAGGTTATTAAGCAAAGTGGAAATGACCTTAAAGGAAGAATTCATCTTATGAAAATTATCTATATGCTTGATTGTATGCTTGGACTTGGTTTGGAGATTAATTATTTGCGCTATACTCGTGGACCATACAATCCAATAATAGAGAGCATTGAAAAAAATCTTTCTGACAAGGGTATTATATCAGTTAATACAGCAAAAAATTATTCATATACGGTTATTGATGATTCTTTTGACAGCAAATACAATGAACTTTTTGCAAAACATAATTCTGAAATAGAAAAAATCATTGATTATATGAAAAGAATGAAGTCAAGCAGAGCCGAAAAAATTGCGACTCTTTATGCTGCTTGGAATGATATGGTTATTGACGGAGTTCAAAATATAACAGATAAAATGATAATAGACCTGTCTCTTATACACATCTGACGCTGCCGACGACTCCTTACGTGTA
>ENA-OYXX01001061-OYXX01001061.1-human-gut-metagenome-genome-assembly--contig:-NODE-1061-length-11126-cov-8.068467_pt1 | contig 11126 bp, 11 predicted proteins | sample MGYA00243976_ERZ653434 | MGnify/ENA primary metagenome ERZ653434 (study PRJEB26926, sample SAMN06165112) | human gut metagenome | biome: ENVO:00009003; feature: ENVO:2100002; material: ENVO:00002003...
GAGATCTAGTACGGTCTCGTGGGCTCGGAGATGTGTATAAGAGACAGTCTTCATGTAAAGACCAACGTACGTATTCGTTGTCACCAGACAGGTCAAATTCGTCATGTATCTTCAGTTTTGTGCCGTCATCTGAATTGACAATTCTTTCTGATATCATATAGAAAGGTTTTCCGAGACGATATGCAAGCGATATTTTCACTTTTTCTTTTTGGCCAGCCTTATGATCACCGACCCATTTGCCCATGTCGGTAAGGGCTTTGTGAATGGCTTTGCCAACCTTTGAATGAGTAGTAACTTTCACGTTACTTACATTGCCGTCTTTATCAATGGTGAACGATGCGTCCGTCCATCCCTCGTAGTTCTTGCCGACCTTCGGCACACGGGCTTTCAGGTACTCGCCGAATCTTTCTATATCAGGTTCATATTCAATCGATTCGTTGGAGTTAGCCAAATCTTCTTCCATGGTGTCATTGCCATATTTAATAACCTCCCAGTCCATAATATCTGTTATGCCAAGGCGTCCTTTACCATAGACTACCTTTATAGAATCGCCTATATTGTATCTGCCAATGGGGCTATGGCTAAGTTCTATACGTTTCGTTTTGTCACCATCTTTAAAGCTGATAGACCTAACTCTTGAACCGTGATATAGATCTGTTATCACAGTTCTGATGGTGTAAGTGGGTGTCATCTCAGTCTTGTTGTACAATGGGACTATGGCTACCACACTTATTACACTTATTAACAACATAGACGGAATGGTATAAAAAAGATTTTTTATTATGCCACGAATTAACCCCAATTCCTCTTCATTTTCCTCACATGAACTGTCATTTGTGTTCTGAGAATAGTCATCATTATCCCAATAATCACTTTCTTTACTTTTAAAGATGCTCTTAATTGATTTGAACATAATGTTTGTACTTCTTTAAATAATGGTTACGTAAAAATAATCTATTTTTGATTGTTGTTATATAATCAAATGCAGTGTGCTATGTTCGCGGATGGAAATCATTATGCCATCACCGCCACATCACCTCGTCCATGATGACATCCGTCGGCTCCGTCGGAACATTGTCGACAATCTGAAAGGGAAAGCATATACCTATTTTATATGCCTGGGGGATGAGCGGCAGGAAGCGGTCGTAGTAACCCTTGCCGCGGCCGAGGCGGTGGCCGGCAGCATCGAAGGCCATGCCGGGGATGACGGCGAGGTCTATTTCACCGTATCGGTTGAAGGCACTGCCGCATGGCTCCATGATGCCGAAGGCACCGGGACGCAGGTCATTGGGGCCGGTATAAAGGCGGAGTTCCATTTCGGTGTCGCTTGTGACGCGGGGCAGGAGGATGGTTTTGCCGGCAAGGGGATTCTCGGTTTTTTCGGCAAGAAGATTTGATGCTTTTGCCGCAATGGCATCCGCCGCTGTCATGTCGGCGAGCAGGCGGTGAGTGTTCACCTCGTCGGGCAGTGAGTGGTAGAGCATGACGGTGTGGGCGGCGGCAAACCGCGGATGTGCCGTAAGACGGCTTATAATGGCAAGCGCCGTTTCGTCCAATTCATTTTGGGCGAAACGGCGCTTAATCTCTCTTATTGTTTTTCTAAGTTCACTTTTAGTCATATTCATTCATCCGGTTAGCGGAAAGGGCAAATGCGTAGCCCTTTCACAGTCGTTATCAGGCGCGGGCAGTTACCGTTCCGCGTATGTGGGTGCGGTGATAGTCGTATGCCGGCGAAGCCATGGCCGTCTGCTTTGTGGCTTTGGGCTTGGCCTCCGGCTTCTTTGGGAACGCCTCGTTCTTCTTGAACACGTCGAGAGCCTTCAGTATGGTCGGGTCGTCGTGGTTGAGATAGTCTATCCATTCCTGCTCGTTGAGGATATTGTATATTATCCTGCTGACGATGAAGCGCTCAAGCAGTTTGTGCGATTTCTTTATCATCAGGTTGCGGCGGCGCAGTCCGTTCTTGTTGGCGTATACGGCAAACTTCTCCACGATGTTCTGCTTTGTCAGATACTCGGCCATATCTTTCATGTTGTCGAACTTGCTGAGAGCGGCACGGTGGTCATCGGTGTACGAATAGGCAAACTGCAGAATCAGTCCCGACATGCTTGCCTCCTTATAATAAGACGTTATGTCGGTGGTGTCTTCGGGCACGAAGATGTCGGGCGTGATGCCGCCCCCGCCGTATACCGTGCGGCCGATGTTGGTGTGATATTCCGGTCCGGTGTGCTTGATGCTGTCCTGATTGAAGAACTCTCCGTGCTGATAGCGGCTGACGAGATCTTCCTCGTAGCTCTTGTCAGCGCCCGAGGAGTAGGGTTTCTGTATACATCTGCCTGCCGGAGTGTAGTAGCGGGCAATCGTAAGACGAATCATCGACCCGTCGTTGAAGGCTATCGGCTGCTGTACGAGACCCTTGCCGAACGAGCGGCGGCCGATGATGGTGCCGCGGTCGTTGTCCTGAATGGCTCCCGCGAGAATCTCGGATGCCGATGCCGAACCCTCGTCGATGAGAACCACGAGCGGTATGTGCTGATAGCTGCCCCGGCCGTCGCTGCGATACTCCTGCCGCGGCGACTTGCGCCCCTGCGTGTATACTATCAGTCTGCCCTTCGGCAGGAACTCGTTGGCTATCTGAACCGCCGACGCGAGATAACCGCCGGTGTTGCCGCGCAGGTCGATAACCAGATTGCGGAAGTCCTCCTGCGACAGTTGTGCCAGGGCTATGAGCATGTCGGGATATGTGTTCTCGCCGAAGTTCTTTATCTTTATGTAACCCGTCGTCTCATCAAGCATATACGTTGCGCTGATGCTTCGCTGCGGAATGTCGCCGCGGATCACCGTTATTTCCCTTATCTTCTTCTCGCCGTAGCGCAGTATGCCCAGCTTCACTTTCGTGTCTTTCGGGCCTTTCAGCTTGTGCATGGCCTCTTCGTTGGTAACCTTCTTGCCAACGAAAACCGTGTCATCGACGCTCACAATCTTGTCGCCGGCAATCACTCCGGCACGCTCTGCGGGCCCGTTGCCCACCACGTTCTGCACACGTATGGTGTCCTGGCGTATGGTAAACTCGATGCCAACTCCCGAGAACGAGCCCTTCAGGTCATCGTTCACTATCTGCACGTCTTTGGCACTGATGTACACCGAGTGCGGGTCGAGCTCGGAGAGAATTTGCGGCATGGCACCCTCCACGAGCTGGTTGACGTTGACGGTGTCCACATACTGGTCGTCGACAATGTGCAGCAGGTTGTTCAACTTGTTGCTGCTTGAGTTGATAATGCTCAGTCTGTTGCCCGAGAAGTGGTTTGCGTAGAATGTTCCTATGAGTATTCCCACAATAACACACAATGCCATGATGAGCGGCATCAGACGGTTGGATTTATTCTTGTTCATCGTTGTTTGTTTGGTCTTTTATATGCAGTCATGCGTCAGGATTGAGATACTTCACCTCTATGCCGGCCCGCTTCAATAGCGTCAGGCCGTCTTCCAGCCGGTAATGCTCGCCGTAAACCACACGTTTTATGCCGGCCTGAATGATAAGTTTGGAACATTCGATACATGGCGATGCCGTGACATACAGTGTAGCCCCCTCGCTGTTGTTCGAGCTTCTGGCAAGTTTTGTTATGGCGTTGGCCTCGGCGTGCAGCACATACGGGTGGGTTACGTTGGCGGCATCTTCGCACACATTGTCGAAACCACTCGGCGTACCGTTGTATCCGTCGCTTATTATCATCTTGTTTTTCACCACCAGGGCACCCACCTTCCGCCTTTGGCAGTAGCTGTTTTCTGCCCAAATGCGTGCCATGCGCAGATAGCGCAGGTCAAGCAATAGCTGTTTTTCCTCCTCTTTTGTCATATTCTGTGGTTTTGCTTTTGTTATGACTTTATGCCGTTCCGCTTCAGCAGTGCGTCTATCGTGGGTTCGCCTCCGCGGAATCTCTTGTACAGTTCCATGGGGTGTTCCGTTCCGCCTTTGGAGAGAATACACTCTCGGAAGCGGCGTGCCGTCTCGCGGTCGAAGATGCCGTTCTTCTTGAACACGCTGAAAGCGTCGGCATCGAGCACCTCAGCCCATTTGTAGCTGTAATAGCCTGCGGCATATCCGCCCGACATGATGTGGCCGAACTGTACCGTCATGCACGTGTCTGGCAGCTGCGGCAATACCATGGCCTTTTCCCAGGCTTTTTTCTCGAAGGCTATGATGTCCTCGTCGAAAGGTTCCTTGCGTGTGTAGTACGCCATGTCGAGCAGACCGAAACTCACCTGCCGCAGACAGCCGTAGGCCGCCATGAAGTTTCGGCTCTTCACTATGCGGTCTATCAGTTCGTCGGGCAGCGGCTCGCCGGTCTTGTAGTGTACGGCAAAGGTGCGCAGAAAGTCTTTCTCCACGGCGTAGTTCTCCATAAACTGCGACGGCAGTTCCACAAAGTCCCACCACACGTTGGTGCCGCTGAGGCTCTCGAAACGTGTGTTGGCAAACATGCCGTGCAGGGAGTGGCCGAACTCGTGGAGGAATGTCTCAACCTCGCCCAGTGTGAGCAGGGCCGGCTTTTCGGCGGTGGGTTTGGTGAAGTTCATCACCACGCTCACATGCGGCCGCACGTTGACGCCGTTACGGTCGATGCACTGTCCCTGATATTCCGTCATCCAGGCACCGCCCTGTTTGCCTTTGCGTGGGTGGAAGTCGGCGTAGAACACTGCCAGATACGATCCGTCTTCGTCGAATACCTCGTATGCCTTCACATCGGGATGGTAAACGGGTATGTCCTTGTTCTCCTTGAATGTGATGCCGTAGAGGCGGTTGGCCAGCCCGAAAACGCCGTCGATCACCTTCGACAGCTCGAAATAGGGGCGCAGCATCTCAGAGTCGAGATTGAAGCGCTCGAGTTGCAGCTTGTGCGAATAGAAGCTGAAGTCCCAAGGCTGCATCACGAACGAGCGTCCTTCTGTCTTGCGTGCCGTCTTCTCAATGTCGGCCACCTCTTTCAGTGCCGTGGGGCGGTAGGCGTCTATCAGTTGGTCAAGCAGCCGGTAGACGTTGCGCTTGTTTGTGGCCATGCGCTGTTTCAGCACATAGTCGGCATAGGTCTTGTAGCCCAACAGCTGGGCTATCTCACGGCGCAGGTTGACAATGCGTTTGCATATCTCGATATTGTTTTCCGTGTTGTCGTGCGTGCACTCTGTGTTTTTGGCCATATACATCCGGCGGCGCAGTTCGCGGCGGGTGGAGTAGGTCATGAACGGGCCGTAGCTTGGGTGGTCGAGTGTGAATATCCATCCTTCCATCCCACGGTCGCCTGCTTCGTGTGCCGCTGCGTCGCGTGCCGTGTCGGGCAGTCCGTCGAGGTCGGCCTCGTCGGTGATGTGCAGTGTGAAGGCCTTGTTCTCTTTCAGCAGGTTCTGCGAAAATTGGAGCGAGAGCATGCCTGCCTCTTCGGTGAGGCTGCGCAGGCGCTCCTTGCCCTCTTCGTCGAGCAGGGCACCGCTGCGCACAAAGCCGTCGTAACAGTCGTCAAGCAAGCGTTTCTCTTCTGCTGTCAGCCGTCGGTGATGGCGGTGTACGGCTTGTATGCGTTCAAAGAGCCGGCGGTTCAGCCGCACATCGTTGGAGTGCTGTGTCAGTATGGGCTGCATCTTCTGTGCCAGTGCATCGAGGTTGTCGTCTGTCTCGGCACTCAGCATGTTGAATAACACTGTCGACACGCGTGACAGCAGGTCGTAGTAACTTTCGGGTTTGTCTTTCTCTTTTTTGCTTATTATGGTGTTGTCGAAAGTGGGCTTCTCGGGGTTGTTTATAGTCTTTTCTATCTGTTCGTTGTCACGGCGTATGCCTTCCATGAAGGCTTCTTCGAAGTCTTCAAGACGTATGCGGTCGAAGGGCACCGTATCATGCGGGGTGTTATATGGTTCGAAAAAAGGGTTCTTGTGTTCTGTGGTTCCAACTATATTCTCGTTCATGTCGTTAATAATGAGTGATATGGTTCATATTTAAAATTATTGCAAAGTTAACAAAAATATCACTCATACATTAATATATGGCGAAAAATTAAATTTAAATAACGTGGGGGAGGACCATTTACAGCATTTTGACATAAAGACATATTTGTCTTTATGTCTAAAAGAACTATGTCTTTATGTCTGATATAGTCTTTATGTCAGAGAAGCTGTTCGATGGCAGGGATGGTGATGCGTCCGCGGCTCAGCCGCAGCAGTCCTTTCTGCTGCATCCTGTTGAGGGCGCGTGACACATCAAGGCGGCTGTCGTTGACCTCACAGGCCAGTCGTTCCATATATATCGACACCGTCTTGGACCCTGTGGGCTGTTGGCAGTGTGCTAAGAAGAACCGCGTGATACGTTCTTCTAACGACTTGGGGGCGGCTTGCCATTGTGTGCTTGTCTGTTTCTGCGCCTTCGTGGCAAAGATATTGAGCATGTTGAGGCGGAAGACGAGGAAGCTCTCTGTCATGTTGACAACTTCTTTTTTGTCGATGGTGATGAAGTTGGTGTCTGTAAGTGTGTGTATGGTACTGCGGAAGCGCAGCGACGGACCGAAGAGACATTCGGGCTGGATGAGATATGGAGCCGCTATGTCCTCGCAGAAGGTGTAGCTGCGGTCGGCGGCAGTTGTCTCTATTTTCAGTGTGCCGTTGACAAGAAAGTAGAAGCGGTCGCACCGTTCACCTTCCTTTATTATCCGTTTGCCCTCGGGGTATTTCACGAAGTCGAGCCTTGTGTGGGTCACCATCTGCAAAAGGTCGGCACGGCTCATTCCCTGAAACATGGGGAACTGGAGTAGTTTGTCGTAAAGTTGCAGTTTGGGCATGATACGGGGCGCTTGTTGTTCTACTTGTATATGTCAGGCTCTTCGCTGACCTATTTGTTTATCTTGTCCTTCAGCGACGGCGAAGCCCACACGGCATTGTTGCCGTGCTCGTCGGAGTAGATGAGATAAGCCATCAGTTCGGGGTGGCGTTTGAGAATTTCCCGGGCGTTGTCCAGTCCCATCACCATAAAAGATGTAGCATAGGCATCGGCAGTGGCGCAGCTGTCGGCAAGCACAGTGGCCGACAGTATGTTGTGCTGCACCGGACGGCCTGTGCGCGGGTCGATGGTGTGGGCAAAACGCTTGCCGTCTTTGTAGTAGAAGTTGCGGTAGTTGCCGCTTGTGGCCATGGCCTTGTCGGTGACGTTGAGTATGGTCTGCACCTCGCGGTTGGTGTCCAGCGAATCTTCGGTTGGCTTGACAACACCAATCTTCCATGCTGTACGCTTCTCGTTGATGCCGCTTGTCACAATCTCACCGCCTATCTCTATCATGAAATTCGTTATGCCGTGGCGGCGCATCAGTCCGGCCACCACATCGCAACCGTAGCCTTTGGCAATGGCGGAGCAGTCGAGCATCAGCCGTTTGTCGGCCTTGGTGATGACGGGGCGTCCGTCGGCACCGGCGGTTTCTTTCACTTTCGTGTAGCCCACAAAACGCCGCAGGCTGTCAATGGCGTGCGGGGTGGGCGGCGTGTTGTTCTTGAACCCGAACCCCCATGCGTTGACAAGCGGTGCGACGGTTATGTCGAAAGCGCCGCCGGTCTCGGCGGATATGCGTTCTGCCATGCGGTACACCTCGATGAACATGCTGTCTGTGGCTGTGCTTTCTCCGCTGTTTATTTTCGATATGGTCGACCGGGGATTGAATACGGACAGGGCGTTGTCCACCTTTTTCAGTTCGGCTTCGATGTCTTTTTTCAGATTCTTTTCACTCTGGTATGTGATGGAATACACCGTACCGAAGACGAACCCGTTGTCGTGCTGGTAGGGAGTGGAACGTTGGTTGCTAACGATGAGCACCGTGCCGATTATGAGAAAGGCGAGAAACGGCAGCTGCCATATAAGCTTTTTGCGTCTGTTTTGTTGTTCGTTGTTCATGACACTCGGCTTCTTTTAAATGTCTATTATTACGTTGAAGTTGGCGCCAAGGCGGGTGTCGCCGTAAATGCCGTAGCCCGGTACATACCATGCGTTTCCCACGCTCGGGTCTTTATGAGACAGGCGGCGCTTGTAGCGGAACGTCCACCCCATGTGCAGCGGCCCCCATATTTTGGCGTCAAGACCGAACACCACTTCCGCCCAATGTTGGTTGCAGTGGTCGCCGTTGGCTGCAAAACCGGTGACGGTTCCCCATACGGGGTCGGTCATGCCGGGGCGCGAAATGTCGGTGTTGTATGCTGTGAAGGCATAGCGTATGCCGCCGTAGAGGCGGTTGGGGGCATGCTTGTTGCGTAGCAGGTTGATGTCGCAACCCAGCCGGAAGTAGGGGGCGCCGGTCTTGTAGTATATGCCCGTCACTTCGTCATCGTGCTCGGCGCGGCCGTAACCCACCTCGACGATGGGGAAATACTGGTCGTGGAGGTTGAGGCGCAGTGCGGCTTCATATTCGCCGTAGTCGCCGAGTGCCTGCATGGCCGGCCCCACGAGGTCGAACGACACGGCAAAACCGTTGAACAGCGGCACGGAGTCTTTCTGAATGGAGAAGGTCTTGTTCTGTGCGCCGGCGGAAACAAATGCCGCGACATACAGCAGCAGGCTAATTGCGGCTCTTGAAATATATGTGGAAATGTTCTGTTCCCGAATCATAGTTTACCGATTTCTTGTTTATGGCAATGGAGTCGATGGCGTGGCGTGTCCATCTCACCCCGTTGATGGTGTGGAAGAATGACGCGCTGCAGTCTACCGACTCGAAGTGCGGGTAGTTGTCTTTGTTTACATACACTGTGTCTGTGTGTGTCGCGGCGATATTGCTCACCTCGAAGAAGAGCGTGTCTTCGGGGTCGTTGTAGCTTATCGGCAGGATGAACTCCTTGGTGTTCAGGCTGCGGTTGAGCAGCACGCTGTCGGTGCCGTCGCGCCGTGTGGTGTATATGGTGAGTGTGTCGCCGAGAGTTGCCTCCGTGCCGTTGCTGTCATACAGCTTGTACATGGTGTACACCGTGTTCTGCACCGGGCAGTCAATAGACGAACAACCGGTGATGATGGCGAAAAAAAAGAACGGCAACAAGCCGGAAATGTGCCTTATGCGGCTTTTTCCCGTCTGTTGCCGTCTCGGCTTGTCGTATGCTGTTTTCTTTCTCATTTACATCATTTGTTTGGTGGAAACGTTGGGCGGTGGTGTGCATGAAGCACGTCTCCGCTCATATTTTTTCCGCTATCTGATAGTCGTTGCGTCCGGATGACGACCGGCTGATGAGGTCGCCGAGAAATCCGGCGAGGAACAGCTGGGTGCCAATGATCATCATAGTGAGCGATATGTAAAAATAGGGTGAACTCGTGATGAGCCGCTGCGGAATGTTGTTGGCAAGGGCGTACATCTTGTCGGCCCCTATTGCGCAGGCTGCGATGAAGCCGATCATGAACATTATTGACCCCATGAAGCCGAAGACGTGCATGGGCTTGCGGCCGAAACCGCTGAGAAACCACAGGGTGATGAGGTCGAGGTAGCCGTTGATGAAGCGGTTGAGGCCGAATTTCGACGTGCCGTATTTGCGGGCCTGGTGCTGCACCACCTTCTCGCCGATTTTGCAGAAGCCGGCGTTCTTGGCCAGATATGGTATGTAGCGGTGCATCTCGCCGTACACTTCGATGTTTTTCACCACATCCTTGCGGTAGGCTTTCAGACCGCAGTTGAAGTCGTGCAGATTCTTTATGCCGCTTATCTTGCGCGCGGTGGCGTTGAAGAGTTTTGTGGGTATGGTCTTCGACAGCGGGTCGTATCGCTTCTGTTTGTAGCCCGACACGAGGTCGTAGCCGTCTTCCTTAATCATACGGTACAGTTCGGGAATCTCGTCGGGAGAGTCTTGCAGGTCGGCGTCCATCGTTATCACCACGTCGCCCTCGGCCTGCTCGAATCCGCAGTAGAGCGCGGGGCTCTTTCCGTAGTTGCGGCGGAACTTTATTCCGTGTACGCAGTCGGACTTGCGGCTCAATTCGGTTATGACGTCCCACGAGCGGTCGGTAGAGCCGTCGTTTACGAAAATAACCTCGTATGTGAAGCCGTTGGCTTTCATCACCCGCTCAATCCAGGCGTAAAGTTCGGGCAGCGATTCTTCCTCATTGTAAAGAGGAACTATTACTGATATATCCATAGTATTCTAATTCTAAGTATGTTGATTGCTTTGTTTTCGTTGTTTCACTGTCTTTTTGTAAGTGCCGCTATCGGCAGACCGAGCACCATACCGAGCATCATGTTGATGGAGAGGTAGTTGACGGCATAGTCAATGGGGCGTGTCTCGGCCATCAGTTTTATGCTTTCGTTCATGGTGTCTGTCATGCCATACGCCTCTATCACTTGCTTGTTGGGGTCCTGCGACATCAGGTCCATCACCTGACTTAACATATATCCGCCGTCGATGAAACGGAAGTAGACAAACTGGACGACGGCAAAGAGCAGCGCCGCGTAGAAGAAGGTGAGGATGGTGTATGTGTAGGCTCTGCCAAACGATATGACGCCTTCGCGTGCGTTGTCGCGGAACTTGCGCACACGCATGGCTGCGAAGACGGGTGAGCATACGGCAATGATGAAGCCACCCATCATCATCATCGGGTTGGCCATGCCTATGACATAGAGGGCAAAACTGATTGTCCACATTACGGCCAGCAGTGCTCCGTCAATGCGGGCGAACGCTTTCAGTTGTATGTATTCTTCGGCTGTCATTCAAATCTTTGTATGTTTTGATTTTTATATGTATACCTTTTTTGTTTATGTACAAAACATTATTTTATGCTGCAAAAGTACAAAATAAAATTCAGAATAATGTTATCACGTATAACAATATTGCCATTAAAAACTGTTACGGACCCGAAGTAATGCTGTTACCTGACCCGCGTAACATTGTTACTTGACCCTTGTAACAGTATTACAAAGGCCGTGTAACGTTGTGATTTGGGCCGTGTAACGAAGTATGTCGTTGGAGAATGTGAAAAAATAAGTTAAAAATGACGTGTTTTATGAGCCTGCCGGTTGTTTTATGAATTTATTTCCCTACCTTTGCATCCGCTTAAAAGACGGGCAAGTCTTGCACGGCCAGCTCCCTTCGAATCCTCCAGGACGGGAACGTAGCAAAGGTAGTTGGTT
>ENA-OYXX01001062-OYXX01001062.1-human-gut-metagenome-genome-assembly--contig:-NODE-1062-length-11117-cov-3.981287_pt1 | contig 11117 bp, 10 predicted proteins | sample MGYA00243976_ERZ653434 | MGnify/ENA primary metagenome ERZ653434 (study PRJEB26926, sample SAMN06165112) | human gut metagenome | biome: ENVO:00009003; feature: ENVO:2100002; material: ENVO:00002003...
ATGTGTATAAGAGACAGGGAGAAATAAAATGGATAAATTCCCACTGACCAAGAAAGGATTTTTACGGTTAGAGCAGGAACTCAAGACCTTAAAAGGTGTTGAGCGGCCCAATGTTATCGCCGCCATCGCCGAGGCGCGTTCGCATGGCGATTTATCGGAAAATGCCGAATACTCGGCAGCTAAAGAAAAACAAGGCTTTATTGAAGGGCGGATTCAGGAGCTGGAAGCCGTCGTCAGCCGGGCACAAATTATTGACCCGGCAGAAATGAGCGGCGACGTCATCCGTTTCGGTGCAACTGTTTCCGTCGTTGACGTTGATACGGATACCGAAAACTGCTACCAAATTGTGGGCGACTATGAAGCCGACATAAACGACAACAAAATTTCTCTGTCCTCGCCGCTGGCAAAGGCTCTGATTGGCAAAGAAGTCGGCGACGAAGTTGTCTATATGGCTCCGGGCGGCAAAAAGACGTTTGAAGTACTAGAAGTTTCGTATATCTAAAAACTTCCGCGGTAAAACCTTATATCAAGGCCAGGACAAATTCCTGGCTTTTTTCATATTAAGGAGAATCGACAATGAACGATACGACAGAAACCGGCGACTGCCATTACGACTATGCCAACAAATGCGACTGTTCTGAAGACGATAAATGCGGCTGCACATTTCCCAATAATCTTGCCCACGATTACAGTCCCGGATGTTTTGAGGAAAAGGAACCGCTCCACCCCCATATGGAATTGACGGTAGGAATGGCGGCACCGGATTTTACTGCCCCGGCAGTCTTAAGCGACAACACGCTTGTTGAACATTTCAACTTTTACAAATACACCAGAGGAAAGCTTGCCGTTCTGTTCTTTTACCCTGAGGATTTCAGTTTCACCTGTCCGTCCGAACTGCTGATGCTTAATCGGGAACTTAATGCCTTCTCAAAACGCAACACTCGCGTTTTGGCCATTTCGACGGATTCAGTACACTCACATCTGGCTTGGAAAGAACTGCCGCCGGAAAAAGACGGCGTCTCGGACATAAACTTTCCTATGATTGCCGATCTTGATAAAAAAATTTCCGCCCATTACGGTATTTTAAGCAAAAAAGAAACCGCCCTGCGTGCCACTGTCATCATTGACGAAAAAAAGATAATCCGCCATATGAGTATTAACGACAACAAAATTTGGCGCAACCCGGAAGAATCCCTCCGTATTCTTGATATCTTAAACCAAAAAGACGATACGCTTACCTCATGCCCTAAAGGCTGGAAACAAAACTTTTTCTTTGAGCGTCCTGAACCCGAAAGTCTGACTGAAATGTTCAGCCATCGAGATAATTGACATTTCTTATGCCGCCACTTTTCTGCATCAATATATCTGGCTTCCGGCATACCTCTGGTGCAAAACCTGACTTTTCCCGCATTCCCGCCGGATACAAAAAAAGACGCTGCAAACGAGCGTCTTTTTAATTAAAATGGCGGACAGAGTGGGATTCGAACCCACGGTACCCTTTGGGGGTACACACGATTTCCAATCGTGCACCTTCGGCCTCTCGGTCATCTGTCCGTTGCACCGCTTTGTATAACCTTTTTTTATATTTGGCAAGCACTTTTTTTACTTATGCGAAAAAAATCCCGGCGCAAACTCAAACCGCAATCGGCATCTAACTTTCAGGATAGCCGATAACCTGATTCATAATCACAAACTCATCCCGATTCAATCGCAGTTTATCTTTAAGCTCGTCTTTGTCAATATAACCGCGGACAATCGTATTCAACCCCTTACTCGTTGCATATAAATAAACATTCTGCGCAGCGGCACCGGCATGAAAAGGTGAATTTATCTGGTCGCTCCCGGCATAAATCAGATTAACCGGAGCGTTTTTAACAAAATCCTGCTTGGCAATATATCTGCTGATTTCTTCATCGCTGACTTTAATCAGCGAATTTGCCGCCGCATCGTATGCCCAGATAGAGTTTTGATAGACCACAAAAACTTTCAGGTTCTGCTCATTCTTTGCCGTCGGGATAGTCCTGGTTCCCTTTTTATTAATACCGAAAGATGCCCACAGCAAATCGCTGAGCGTCTGCTCGCTGATATCCTTGCTGCTGTATGAACGAGCCGACTGTCTGTTATCTATTAACTGCATCAATTCCGAACTTTTATCCGGCTGAGGCAGTTTTTTAACCTCTCCGGCAAAACATTCCAACGGCAAAATCAACGAAAACAAAAGCAAACCCAGCCCGCGCATCATAACCATTCCCCTGTATGTTTTTTAAGAATAATTATGTATACGCCGCGTTTGCTTTAAATTCGGTTAATTTTGTTGTGATATTTGTTTTCCTGCCTGCTTTTGCGGCAGCATTCTAACGCGACCGCCGCTTTTTTGCTACTCACATTTTCTACAGCCGCCGCTTTTCCCGTTACGCACATTTTCTGCAACAGCATTTTTATGAAAAAGGCCTACAGCATACTTCTTCAGACAGATGCGCCTGCATTCTTCCCGGCTTACTCCCTGCTGCTGCGTCCGAGATTAACGTTAATCGGAACATACTTCTCGTCACGAGAAGCCCTTTCCAGACCGGCCTGCTGCTCTTCAAGCATTTTCTGCTTGCGCTCTTCTATATTTTTCTTTTGCTCTTCATTATAAGCCTTGCGTTCTTCTTCCAGCCGTTCGGCATGAAATGCCTTAGCCTTTTCAAAAATAACTTCGTCTTTCTCCTCCGGTTTTTTGGCTATAGTGTTTTTAATCTTCAAAAAAGCCTTGACCAGCTGATCCGTACTAATGCTGTTTTTAGTCAAATCAATCCAGCCTGTAAACCTCCCGTTACTCAGAAACTCGGAAAAATCAATATAAAAACGCTTGGCTTTTTTACGGTTTTTCGGCGCCAGAATCTTTTTAAGCTCATCGGCATTCGGAACCCGTCCCAACGCCTGTGCAATCTGTTGCGGCGTAATAATGCACTCGCTCAAATCCAATTCCATGATATTAACCCCGGTAAAGTCAAGCCCGGTAAAGTCAACGCCTCTCAGGCTGACCTGCCGCAGGTCAATTCGTTTCAAATCCAAAAGCGACAGGTTAATTCGGCGCAAATTAAGCTTATGCGGATAATACACTGCCAGATATTCCACCAATGCCTGCAATTCTTCTATCGCCAGTTCGTCCATCCGGATATCGATTAAAATCGCATCCTCAATGTCCGCATCGCGCAAAATGACGCCTTCCATGTTGGCGCCGGTAAAATTGGTGCCTTTCAGCTTAGCGCCGGCAAAAATAGAGTCGCTTAAATCCGCCCCGGACAAATCAGCCCCGGATAAATCCGCCCCGGTAAAGTCTGTTCCGGTCAATACCGCATCTTTAAAATTGGCATCTTGCAAATTCGCTGCGGAAAAATCGGCATGCGCCAAATTTTGCCCTGAAAAATCCATCCCGACCATATTTTGACCGACATGATATTCCCCGTCCGCCAAATTTTTGCGCCGCCCGTTCAAATCGTCATATTTGCTGATTTCATCGGCAATTGAGCGCCACGAATGGCTGAACTCATAAAGCTTGGCTTCAACCTCGCCTTCAACTGTAGAACCGGACAGAGCAGCCTCCAGCTCCTTTTCCATCATCTCCCGCGCCTGTCCGAGCTGCGCATAATATGCCCGGAGTTTTTCCATCCGCGGCGACGGTTTCTTTTCCTGCTTTACAGAAACATCCAAACCGACAGCACCGTTCTGAGAATCATGCTGTTCTTCAGCAGAACCGGCCGGCAAACCCTCTCTGCCGGAAATTTCCGCCGCCCCGCTTCCGCTCATCTCTGGCAGCCTGTCATTTTCCGCAGAAAAACTGGCAACATTCCCCGGACGTATATCCGAAAACCCGGTTCCGCTGCCGGCGTCATTGTCCCCTGAATGGTCCATAAAGCACTACTCCCTTGTAACAACTGCCCTATCATACAATATTTTCCGGAAAAACTCAAGCCCAAATTCGCTATGCCGTTCGCTGTCCGGAAATTACACCCCTGCCAGATATTCCGGCTTTTTTTTATACAAATACAGACAGAGCAGCGTTCCCGGAACCGCCAGAGCGGCGCTTGCCAGAAAAAACGCCGGCCAGGATGTCTGGTCCAGAACCCAGCCGGACGTAGACGCAAACACGTCCCGCGCAAACCCCGGCAGCGATGACAGCAGGGCATATTGCGTTGCCGTATATCCTTTATCGCACAAAACTGACATAAAGGCGATTATCGCCGTCGTTGCCATTCCCGAAGACAAATTTTCCAGTGAAATGGTAAGCATCAAAAGCCAGACATTGTGCCCCGCATAATAAAGCGGAATATAAAGCGCCGTCGTCAGCCCCTGCACAACGGCAAATATAAGCAGCCCCTTTAACAGCCCGATTCGAGCTAAAACGCAGCCGCCCAGCAACCCGCCGGCTATCGTCGCCCCCATGCCGTATAATTTGGAAATATATGCTATTTCAGCCTTGCTGAAACCAAGCTCGTCGTAAAAAGGATACGCCATCGGTGCAAAATACGCGTCGCTCAGCCGATAGCAAAAAACGACAAACAATGCAGCAACCCAATGCGGTCTCCGCATAAACCGGCAAAAAGGCTCTATCAGGGCATAACGCAAAATATCCCTGTTTTTCCTGCCGTCAGATGCGCCCCCGCAGTTTTTTTCCTTGCGCTCCTCCTTCGCTGCCGCATTTTCCCCGTTATCCTCCCTGCTCTCACAGATTACTTCTTTGCAAACGCTTGTCTCCTCGTTTCTGTCCGCAGGCTCCCTTGCCGTTAAAACCGCAGCAATTCCTGCCGCAAGCAAAAGTGCGTTGATAAAATAAACCTGATTCCACGGCATAACCGCCGCCAGTCCGATGGCTCCCGCTCCGGAAACCACATTTCCCAGCCGATAGCCCAGAACATACATGGTAGCTCCGTTGATTTCCCCTTCCTGATTTGTCCGAAACAACTCCACCCGAAACGCATCAAGCACAATATCCTGCGTTGCCGAAAACAAACTGACGCAAAAAGCCGCGGCAGCCATTGCCAAAATGCTGTCCGCCGGGCTCAAAACCGACAGCCAAACTAAACTGAACAGCAGTCCCAACTGAGATAGCAGTGCCCAGCCCCGCCTTTTCCCCAGCCGGCAAAATAACGGCAGCCTGTAAGTTTCAACCAACGGTGCCCACAGCCATTTGAACGAATAAGGCAGACGCAGCAGCGAAAAAGCGCCGATGGTGCGGTATGCGATACTATAATCTTTCAGCCACAGCGACAGCGTTCCGAATACCAGCGCCAACGGCAAACCGCTTGAAAAGCCGAAGGCTACGGTTATCAGCATTTTCCGGGAAAAATATGCCGTTGCTTTACTCGTCATCGTCTAAATTAACCTTTTTCTCTACAATATACAACGGCCGGCGTTTAACCTCAATAAAAATACGGCCGATATATTCCCCGAGAATGCCGAGAATAATCATCTGCACGCCGCCCACCAGCAAAATAAATACCAGCAGCGAAGCATATCCCGGAACGTCAGCGCCGTACATAATCGTCCTGGCTATAATGTAAAGGGCATACAGCAGTCCCAGAAAAGACAGCATCGATCCAAGATACGTCCAGATTCTGAGCGGCAGCGTCGTCGATGCGGTAATGCCGTCCAAGGCAAAATTCCATAACCGCCAGTAATTCCATTTGCTGACGCCGGCCTGCCTCTTTTGCCGGACATATTTGATACCGCAGGACTTAAACCCTGTCCAGCCGAAAATGCCTTTCATAAAAATATTGCGCTCTTTCAATTCCAATATTGCATCAATGATTTTACGGTCAATCAGCCGGTAATCCCCGGCATTATACGGAATAGGCGATCTCGTCATCAGATTATACGCCTTATAAAAAAGTTTGGCCGTCCAACGCTTAAGCCACGAGTCGCTGCGCCGGTCGTTACGGATTCCGTAGACCATGTCATATCCTTCTTCCCACTTTTGGATAAACTGGAGAATTAATTCCGGCGGATCCTGCAAATCAACGTCAATCGGTACGGCCGCACGCCCGCGGCAATGTTTAAGCCCGGCCATCAATCCGTATTCCTTGCCGAAATTGCGGGAAAACTTAAGCACTTTTACCCGAAAATCCTCAGTGGCATACTGTTCCAGCAGATTATAGGTTCCGTCTGTCGAACCGTCGTCAATACAAATGATTTCATAAGTATATCCGTCCGCCCGTTCCATCGTTTTGCGGATTGTTTCAAAAAACAGCCCCAGACTTTCCTCTTCATTATAAACGGAAACGATAATCGAAATATCCGGATGCCCCGCTGCTGCCGTTATGACTTTGTTCATGTTTTCCTCTCTTTGGCCAACCGCTGTTTTCCTGCCATTTTATCGGCCGCTGCTTTCCGGCCGCTTTTAAAAGAATTTACCTTTTTTAAGATAATACGCAATTTATTTGCCCTTTATTAACAGATTTAAAGTTAAGCTCTCCTTAAGAAACGAAATGATTTTTTAGGGAACTGCAACTTATGTCTTTTATCAAATCCATTGCCACCTTTGGCGGCTTTACGATGGTCAGCCGCGTAACCGGCTTTCTGCGCGATATGGTTATAGCCAATTTTCTCGGTGCCGGAAATGTTTCCGACGCCTTTCTGGTATCGTTCAAACTGCCGAATTTGTTCCGCAGCCTTTTCGCCGAAGGAGCCTTTACCTCAGCGTTCGTCCCGTTATTTTCCTCCAAGCTGGTTGCCTCCGGGCGCGACAAGTCGGTAGAATTTGCCGCCAAAGCCATATCTTTGTTGACATTTTTCCTCATCGTTTTCACCATTTTGTTTGAACTGTGCATGCCGCTGGTTGTCAGGGTTCTCGCCCCCGGTTTTATGGAAAGCCCCGAAAAAGTTGCCCTGACCGTCGACTTATGCCGCATAACGTTTCCTTTTTTGCTTTTTATTTCAATCGTTTCTTTTCAGGCAGGAATTCTGAACTCGTTTGACCGCTTCGCTGCTCCCGCCGCCGCACCGATAATTCTTAATCTCGGCATGATTGTTGCCGGGTTAGCCTCCGTCGTCCTATTTGATATGCCGGTATACGGCATGGCTTGGGGCATTACCGTTTCCGGTTTCATCGAAGTCATCTGGCTCAAATATTTTCTTAACCGCGAAAGCATCCGTATCCGTCCGGATGTTCACATCCGTACGCTGATGCAGGATAAAGAAATACGCACCCTGTTCAAACGCATTGCCCCCGGAGTCGTCGGCGCCGGCATTTACCAGATTAATATGGTTGTAGACACGATACTTGTTTCGCTCGTTTCCGGCGGTGCCGTATCCTGGCTGTATTACGCCAACCGGCTGCAGCAGCTGCCGCTGGGCGTCATCGGCGCGGCAATCAGCGTCGCCCTGCTGCCGCTGCTCTCACGCAAACTGAAAGCCGGAGAAATCCGGGAAGCCGCCGCCGTACAGGATAAAGCCGTCATATACGGGCTGATGATGTCTCTGCCTGCCGCCGTGCTGTTTGTCTGTCTCGCCGATTCGCTGATTGAACTTCTGTTTGAACATGGGCGTTTCACCGCTTCCGACACATACAAAACCGCGTTGGCACTAAAAGCTTATGCCGTCGGACTGCCCTGTTACGTTATGGTCAAAGCGCTGATGCCGAATTTCTTCGCACGCGGCGACACGACAACACCGGTAAAATACAGTTTCGTCGTCTTCCTGACCAACCTTGCACTCAACTTGCTTCTGATGAAACCGTTCGGTCATGTCGGCATTGCCGCCGCGACTTCTGCCGCGGCATTCGTTTCGCTTTACCAATATGTCCGCGGCCTGAAAAAACGCGGTTTCTGGAGCTTTTCCGCCGAATTAAAACGCAAAATATTTGACATTTTCCTTTGCACTTTCGTTATGGGCGTTCTCGTCTACGGAACACAGGCCGCGCTAAACCGCTGTTTTCCGACACCCCACATCGGAATTTTAATCCTCAAACTGGCAGCTATCGGCACAATAGGGCTTGCAACTTTTTTGATTGGCGCTAAAATAAGAGGCATACTAGATATTACCGCAATCGCCAAGAATCTGGTTTTAAGGAGAAAAAAAGCATGATGCAAGCCATTCTGACCAAGCTCAAAATAACGGCCAAACGCCTGCTTGGCAAATGCGTATACGCGTATGTTTATCTGAAAAACAGTATCTTGGAATTGCGCCGCACGCCAAACGCCGCCATACCGCCCTCCCGCAAAAAACATAAAAACAGCCTTTTTAACTTTATCGTCCTGTTTGTCGAACGCTGGCGTTTCTTTACCATCGCCCTGTTCGGTTTCATTGCCGTCTACTATGGCCTGGGCGCCGCCGTCAGTTCTAAAATCAATAACGCGCTTGACGCGCCGCTGGCCATAAACGCATCTTCTCCCCGCTACACGGCGGCTGCATTGCTCCACGTTTTAAAAACGCAGGTGGACGATTCCCCGTGGACCCCGGCACTTCCGGCCGTTTTTCCGGCAGCCGTCCTTGACAACCTGCCCAATTTTCAGCTTGGAGCCAAAGACAGCGTCAGATATTTCGTAAAGAGAATGGCTCGTTTTTATGGTGATAAAAATCTGAAAGAAGCAGGAGAGCTGTTAGACTATCCGGCCGACATCTGGCTGTTTTCTCAAACCGGAGAAGACAGGCTTTCTCCCGGTTCTGCCAAACAATATCGCAAAGCTCTGGCCAAAATTTCAGATTTCGCCGCATCGGGAGACAATCTTCCCGCAATCGAAACCCGGGAAGCCGCATATATGCTCTCCGGCATTGAAAACCTGTTGGAAAGACAGCTTTCCGCCCTGCATAAACATGTCCTGGAGCATAACTCGGAATTGCTGGACTTTAAGGCCGATGACATATTTTACCGCACAAAAGGCTGCATCTATGCTGTTTATTATATGCTTTCAGCCCTCTCCAAAGACCATCAAGATTTGATTGTCGAAACCGGACAGTACGAAAATATTACCGCCGCCCTCAGTTTTCTGGGCGAAGCGTCCGCCCTCAGCCCGGCATCGGTAAAAAATGCCGCGCCCGGGGAAGTCTTCACCGCAAACCACCTGCTGTACCTCGGGTACTACCTTGCCCGAGCCCAAAATTACATTAAAACCGTACACAACAGCATCAACACATATGCCCGGAACCAAATGCAATGACCATAGAGCAAAAAAAACTTTCGGATACGGAATTCCTTTTGTTTTTTTCCCGTCCGTTTCCTTTTCGCGGAACATTTTATCTGACACCTGAAACCGCATCTGTTTCATCGGACGCAAATACCGTCGCACCGGAAATGAACGCCCAGCCTGCTCCGGATGCGGAACATTGCAGCTGCAGCCTGCCGCTGTCCGGCACAGCCCCTGCCGCCGCATCAAACAGCAATTTAGCTATGCAATCAGATAATGCCCCGATATTCCTCACCGAATTAGCAACTTCCGGCTTTGCCTCCGAATTGCTTTTAACCGAAAGCTTTATGTATTTGCGCAGCACTGAACCCGGCACAGCGGAAGACCTAGAAACACTGGCGCTTGCCGAAATCGACGACTATGCGCCGCCGGCAGATGCAGTAATAACCGCTAAGGAAGATTACACTGAAACTAAAATAAAAATAATCCTGAAAACGATTATCGCCCCTTTTCTGCAAAAAGACGGCGGAGACATCGAGTTCCGGTCATTTGACAACGGAACCGCCGTCGTTCGCTTTCTCGGCAAATGTCAGGGCTGCCCCTATGCCCAGAGAACCTTAAAAGAGCGGGTTGAAAAAAATCTCATCCGCTGGCTGCCGCAGGTCAGAGAGGTCGTTTTACAATGAAAAAACAGATTCTAAAAACATTCTGGATTTTGTCTTTTTTACTTTGCAGTACCTCTTTTGCTGAAAATGCCGCCCAAACCGCCACAACAGCAAAAGCCCAGACTGCAACCATTCAAATTACAGCAGCAGAAAAAAAACAAACTGCCGCAATTCAAACCGTTGCATCGGCAAAAGCCGAAACCGCTGCTGTTTCCCCCCATGCATCGGCGACAGCCCAAACCGCCGCCGCTCCAACCGTACGCAGCCGAGAACCGCAAATGAAGACCTCCGAATTCGGCGGCATAATTTACGTTGAAAACGCCACCGTCCAAGAACTCGAAGATTTTTTTAAAATACACAAATATCAGAGGTTTCGCGCTTTGGACGGCGATGCGTATCCCGCCATTTTCGTCCGAACGCTGCCGCGGGATTTTCCGCAGATTAAATCTCAGAAATACCGCAACGAACTGTTTATCCGGATTCTTGCTCCGCTGGCTTTAAAAATCAATGAAGAAATATTAAATGAACGAAATACCGTATTGCGATTGGAGCGACACTTCAAAAGCAGCGGTTCTCTTTCTCCTGCCGATACCCGGAGGTTGGAAAACCTGGCCTTGAAATATGATTATTTTACCCGCTTGAAAGGCAGCGAACGCACTGCAGCCCAGCTGCAAAATCTCAAATTGCGCATTGACGCCGTACCACCCTCAATTCTGATTGCCACTGCTGCCATGGAAAGCAACTGGGGCTTTTCCCGTGTAGCTCGCGAGGCCAACTCTTTGTACAAGGAAAAAGTCTGGTACACCGGAGAGGGCTTGGAACCTACTGAAAATAAAGATGACGGTTACCGTTTCCGCATTTTCGACAGCCTGTTGGAAAGTATGCGGAGTTTTGCTCTGACCTTTAATTCCAACATCAATTACGAACACGTATGGAAAGCACGTGAAGGCTATGCCGACCGCCACGGTGTCGTTATCGGCGAAAGCATTGCCTACGCCCTGTCTAATGCATCCAATCTGCCAAACTTTGCCGGCATCCTTGATTACACCACTGCCTACTATGACTTGCTCGCTATCGACATCGGACATCTGGAAAGGATAAAAAAATGAAGTACGAAGTTACGCCTGTCTTGTGCAACGAAAAAAATATGGCCAACTACGCATACATCGTCCACACACCCAACAGGGAAACAACCATTGTCGTCGACGCCGCAGAAGCCAATCCGACAATTGCCGCGTTAGAAAGATTAAAATTGCACCCCTCATTTATCCTGACGACCCATCACCACTTTGACCACTGTCTCTTATACACATCTCCGAGCCCACGAGACCGTACTAGATCTCGT
>ENA-OYXX01001064-OYXX01001064.1-human-gut-metagenome-genome-assembly--contig:-NODE-1064-length-11084-cov-4.302838_pt1 | contig 11084 bp, 5 predicted proteins | sample MGYA00243976_ERZ653434 | MGnify/ENA primary metagenome ERZ653434 (study PRJEB26926, sample SAMN06165112) | human gut metagenome | biome: ENVO:00009003; feature: ENVO:2100002; material: ENVO:00002003...
GAGATCTAGTACGGTCTCGTGGGCTCGGTGATGTGTATAAGAGACAGTGCATGAACAGAACCAGGTCTCTCCTCGGTCGGGGTCGTCGACAGGTGATAAATGTTCTGGGATTGTCACGAAATCGGGATCCGAGGCGTCGACAATCAGGAAGTTCAACTCAGGATTATCCGTGAGTGAGGGCCAGGGATTAACCAGACGATAACGCCCCGGGGTCTGTTCGGACTCCTGAATCATGACCTTGACCGGATCGTTGAAGTTGCCTCGGGCGATGTTTGATACGATGAAATCCGAAAATTCTCCTTCGCCAAGATCCTTCCAGGTTTCTCCGGTTTCCGATGTGACGGCTTTCAGTCTTGATACTTGCGTTTCCTCAAGTGTCTGGGCGGATAAGCCCGCGGCCAGCGTGAGTGCGATTGCAGACAGTAAAAATGCTCTCATATTATGAAGATTAGGTATTAACGTTTGTAGATCTTGAACGAATGGAAATCCGAGGCGGCTATGACGTAGACTCCGGGAGTGAACCTTTCGGTCGGGATCGACGCTACGCCATTGTCAGGAGTGGTGACGGTGTACAGGACACGCCCCTGGATGTCAGCTGCGGTAACAGTGGATCCAGGTTGTAATCCGGATATTCTTACTTCCGTGTCGGTGACTGTGATTTTGCGCACATCGGTGGCAGGCTTCAGGATTCCGGAAGTCGGTTGAACCGGTTCGAAACGAAAATTCGCTATTTTCGCGATACTGTGTGAATCGGAAATTTCTGGACTGTCGATCATCAGCATTGTCTCGCCGAATTGTACAGATGGTTTCGTTTCCAATACATAGGCCACTTTGGAGCCATCGGTCATATAGACCACCAGGGCTTCCTTGGCCGGTGTCTGTGCATCCAACGGAATGGCGCTGACAGCCATCAGCGTCTAGGCGAATAATCCTTTTCGCAGATGGATAAATGGATGTCGGGGTTTGTTCATGATTTTTAGTTTTGTTAAACAGGACAGGATCTTTTCGGCTATCTATCCAGGGGCAAAGATAATAATAGAAATAATAATATGCAAAGAGTTGTTTAAATTTTTTATGTGTTTAGGTGCAGTAAAATGATTATATCGCCCGGAATATGTTGGATAATTCGGCAGGAATGTCGGCATATGTTCTAAAGTTAACATATATTAACACATGCAATAGTGTCTTATTTCCAGCAAAATACAATAAATATTGCCAAAAATTTTGGAAAAGGAGCGGAATTGTTGGATAATTTATAAAAAAAATGTAATTTAGTAGACGAATTAAGATTTATGGAATTCTTGATTCTCCATGTATTTGATACAGGTGGAGGCAAGAATGGATTAGTGTTGATAACAGCAATAACGAGATATATTTACCTTTATTTAATCATTTATGAATAATTTTAGCTACGGTTATCCTGGCGTCGGCCCCCGGTCTCTGCATGGGAGCCGACATCACGGACCAGATTACGTGGTATTCGGGTCAGTACTCCAGCAAACAGCCCATCGTCAACATGACTGTGAACTCTCTCAGTCTGTTGAATGGCGTGTTCGAGGCTCCGGGTACGCAATTCCAGATGAATGGAGACAGTTACAAGGCCGTCATCACCGGGCCTGACAATTATTCCGTCACCCGCACCATCTCGCAGGCGCAGTTGTACAACTCAGTGACAGGCAATGTCGATCCTCAGCCGGCATTCAAATTCGATGCAGCCTCGTATCCCGTGACTGCAAAGACTCCCGGGGAGTACACTGTGACAATACCTCAGGGCGCGTTCAGCGTGAACGGAGCCGCAAACGATGAGTTCAGCGTTGTCTTTACCGTAAAGGACAACCGCACCTATCAGCCCATTGACCTGGGTCTGACGGTAAGTCCGGATCCTGTTGTCGAGACATCCGACCTGCGTGAGGTCCTGCTGACGTTCAATAACCTTGACGATAACGACAGAAAACTCTACATGGACCTCGGTGCGAGTCCTACAGTCAAACCAACCATCAGCAAGCTCGGCGGTAGCGAGACAGTGGAATGCGGGTTCGCCGGCACATCAGTCTCATCGGGTAAACTGGCTTACAAGGTGACCATTCCAGACGGAGCCATTGACGGACCGGGCAAGTATAAGATATCGATACCAGAGGGCGCCATGCGTCTGGCATCCCAGTCCAGTGCGGTTTACTATACCAATACGGCTGTATCGTTTACCTATACATATACAGGTACTGGCAGCCAGGACGTGGATCTGGCATCCTCGCTTAAGTGGTACTATGGCACAGCCTACGACAGGAAACTTCCGGTTGATGGTACAATACAGGGAATGTCGATGCTGTACGGATTGCTTGAGGACGGACAGATGCTGCGTGTGAAGAGCGGTCGTCCCACAGCGACTCTCAGCGGCCCCGAAGGATATTATAAGGAGCCGGAGATCACGCAATGCCGTGCCTATGATTATGTATCGGGAGATTTAATGGACATTAACGGATTCCAGGTGAACGGCATGTTGAACGGCAACACCTCTGTAACGGTTCCGGGAGAATATACTCTCTCGATACCTCAGGGAGCATTGACAGTCAACGGTTACGACAACGCTGCGTTCACTGTGAAGTTCACTGTGAAGGACTCGCGCACGTACGTCCCGACGGATTTCAATTTCGATGTTCGCCCGTTGCCTACCGATCCCGAGGTTGTGGCTTTGACGTATTTCCAGATTTTCCTGAAGAACACCGATGACGAGGGCAAGCGCATATATCGCCCGTTAGGCGTGAAGAACGGAGCCACCGCCACGATTGCAAAGGCCGGTGGCGAGACCGTGGAGCTTACCTTCAAGGGCAATGAGATGGCTACTACCGACAACATAGGCTATAAGATCCTGTTCCAGGACGGACTGGCCTTCAAGAACGGAATCTACACCGTGACCATTCCTGAGGGCTCGATGCTGATAGGGAGTGAAACCTCGAATGCCTATTATACAAACAAGGAGTTGAAATATGTGTATAAGTTCCAGGGCGGCGGCTCAGACCATAACTATACAACCACTCTGCCTACAGTCCGTCCTGCACAGGGTTCCGTCAAGGGGCTGGCAGGCGTTCAGCTTGAAACGCCTGATGACGCCCTTGAGATGATACTGTCTGATAATGTCACGAAGTTTGAGTTGACGCTGCCCAACGGAGACAAGACTGCCTACGATGTACTGACATATCCGGCCAATACCCTGATGAACATCCCGTTCTATATGACATACACCACTCCGGGACAGTATAAGCTTACCGTGCCCCGTGATGCCATGAAGTATGTGGACTCCAACAGCGGTGCCGAATATTACACCTCCGGTTTCGAGCTTGTATTCGATGTTACGGGTGGAGAGTCAGTGGATATGGAATATTCGCTTTCAACTCAGACCGGTGCAATTGATAATGAGCGTACCGATGTCTATAATATGGATTATGTGTTCCTTAATTTCGCCGAGGATATAAGCCCGGTCGAGATGATCTACACGAAACTGGTCTATCCTGACGGAAGCGTGCATTATGCGCGTACCACCTGGTCGTCGGGTGCAAAACGTTTTATGATCAATATCCTGGATTTATATCCGAAACAGTATGGCACATACAAGGTGTCGGTTCCGGCAGGCATATGCTACAATGGAAACGGACAGTTCAACAAGGCGATAGACTTCGAACTTAATTTCATGGACCGCAATATGGTTGACATCAATTGCACCGTGGATCCTGAGAGCGGAAGCACAGTATCAAGCCTGAACACGATCACCTTGTTCGCGCCCGCTGATTTCAAGGAGATCTATCCGACCAACGGCGGCATCACGATGACTTATTTCTACAATGACGAAGATCCCGAGCACCGGACGATGTATTATCTCAAGACAGTCAACGAGACTACAATGAGCATAACTCTGGATAATGAGGTGAAGGAGATCGGAGATTACACATGGTCAATCCCTGCTGATGCGGTACGTGGTGTAAGGAACGACGGTACGCAGGTCGTAGGCAATGCGATGGCTTTCTTCTGGAGCATACGCGAGTCGGGTATTGTCAATCCTGTTGGCGATAGAGCGGATACACTGTACACTGTCTACACTCTTGATGGGACCTTGGTCATGGACAAGGTCAAGGCCGATGCCCTGAACCGTCTTGGCAAGGGTGTATATGTAATCAACGGGCGTACCTATATCCTTCGTTGAGCCTCACGATTCAACATTCTGAGTTGATTGTTAAATATTAAATCATATAGAATCCGGCGGTGCAGATACCAAAAGGCGTTGCGCCGCCGGATTCTCTTTAAAATCACTTGATTATTTACAACATGACAACATTGTTTAAGACAGTTTTGCGTGGAATGGGACTCGGAGCCGTATTGTCGGCGAGTGCCCTGACAGCCATGGCTCAGAACGCGACAATAAGTCCTGATGCCACCATTTACGGCTGGAATGGATATTCATCCACCAGTTATGAGAATACCGAGACCGGATGGTACAGATTCGGTACCAATGGCGAGGAGCAGCAGATATGGGCCGATAAGTTCATCATGACGTTCGGAACATATTTCAACGTGGGTTATATCCGTGACGGAAAGATATGTGGCTATTACAGCAACTCCACCGGGGGCAATTATATAGAGTACGACCTGAACAGTACTGACGGACGCCCTGTCAACATGGTCGAGATCGATGTTGAAGGGGAGAATGCCCACCGCAATCTATGGAGCGGAGCCTACAACAAGGCGGATGACTGCGTATACGGATTCGGCACAAACGTCGATATGTCGAAGATCTACCTGGTCAAGGCCAGCGCGGCCGACCCCACGAACATAAACATAGTACGCGAGATTCCCGAAGACTTCACCATTATGGTGTCCTGTTGCTTCAATCCAAGGGATAACAAGATGTACGGGGTCGATCTGTTAGGCGATATGGTGCGTTGCGATGTCTTCGGCAATTTCGAGCTCCTGGCTCTGGGGAAAGACCTGGATTACGGCGGTACGCCAACCATGGCCCAATGGGAGAGCGGCATGACTTACAGTCCCAAGGACAACGCTTTCATCTGGAACCGCCAGTTCGTGGATTACACCTCAGATTTGGTCAAGATAGACGCCGACACCTATAAATGGAGCAAGATCGCCGGCATCCAGCAATACCATCAGTACACATTCCTTGACACCCTGGACCATGACGGTTCCGACAACGGACCCGCACAGGGCAAGTGCGTCAGCATCGATTTCGCAGACGCGTCTACCAGCGGCAGCGTTACATATACTATGCCTGTAAAACTTTCCGACGGCAACGACGCACCCGCGTCGATGACATGGACAGCCACTTGCGGTGAGGTCTCCAAGACAGGAACCGCCGCCCCGGGAGAAACTGTGAAGGTGGAGTACGAGGGCCTTCAGCAAGGGGACGGTATCTTCAACTTCCGTGCAGATGCCGGCGAGTGCCGCGGCGCAACCCTTGTCAACACGCGCTGGATAGGCAACGACGCTCCGGCACGTGTCGAGAACGTCATGATGACTGAAATCGAGAACGGCAGGTGCAAGCTGACATGGACCGCACCTGATCACGGCGCGCATAACGGATATCTCGACTCCTCGAAACTGCTCTATGCCGTTTTTCTGGGCGACACACAGCTCAACACCCCTTCGCCTGAATGCGAGTTCGAGGTGCAGCTGCCTGCGGATCTGGATACCCGAGGGTACAATTGCTTGGTAGTGGCCGTGGCCAACGGCATGCAGTCAGAGCCGGCACGCAGCAATACCATATATGTAGGACATGGATATAACCTGCCGTATTTCATCGATCCGAATGATACCGATGCGTCCAGAATGACGACAATCAATGTGGACGGCGATACGAGCGGATGGCGATACATGAGGGAAATCGGCCAGGGCATGTGCTTCTTCTCAAGCCGAGACTGGACCAATCCCGGCGATGACTACCTGATCACACCTCCTCTTTATTTTGATGATCCGTCAATGGTGTATCAGATCAACTTCGAGGTACGTTGCCACAATCCCCAGAAGACCGGGGAATACTTCGACATTTGGCTCGGATCGTCAGCTACGGTTGAAGGCATACGCCAGCAGCAGGTGGCCGGGAAGACTGCCGTTTCGAATCAGAAGTACACGCGTATGTCGTTCGATTTTGAGCCTGCCGCCGCAGGTCGGTATTACTTAGGCCTTCATTATATCGGCGATGCCGACCAGGCCGGTATCTATGTTCGCGACATCAGAATCTTAAAGACCGATAGACCAGGTGGACTGGCCAGCGTCAACCAGGATGATGACGTGAAAGTCTGGACAGGTAACGGCGAGATATCCGTGAAAGCCGCGGAGTCCGCCACTGTGAATGTTTTTGCGCCTGACGGCCGTGCCGTGGCATGTGCGACGGTCGAAGGCGACACAAGGATTTCCGTAGCCCCCGGCATATACATCGTCTGCGCCGGTGGCAAGACATTCAAAGTAAATGTAAGATGAATTGACTGAACATGGATAACGCGCACGTCAAGATGCGCGTTATTCTTTTTAATACTTGAAAACGTGAAAGCAATTATCAGTACCATCGTGATGATATTGGCTGGGTGTGTCAGCGGATACGCCTCCAATTCATACAGATTCGGATTCTGTGACAATACACAGGGTCTGAACGACAAAATGGTGACATTGGACGGTGCCGTGAGCGTTGAGGCGGCTGTCCGCTTCACTGCGGCTGACCTGGAGCGATTCACGGTGGACGGGACCATCGACGGCATCAACGTGGGACTCTCGACCAAGTTCAACATCGCCTCCATCAAGGCGTGGCTTCGTGACGGTCTCACCGGAGAGGACATCGCGACATCGGAACTTACGAAGGATTCGACTCCGGCATTGGCCGATGGGTGGAACGCCGCCCGTTTTGACGAGCCTGTAAGGATAGAGGCAGGCCGGGACTATTATGCCGGGTACACCATGACCTTAAGTAAGACCGCGGCATGGGCGCTGGTCAGCATCCAGGCCGGAAAGCATGATGAGTCCTGCTGGCTGAAGGTTGGTAACGGCGATTGGAACGACCGTTCGGCCGATCTCGGCATCCTTAACCTGGAACTCCTGATAAGCAGCACGAATCTTCCGCAGACTGACATGGCATTGACCAAGGCGGAGTTGCTTACCAAGTATCTCGTGCCCGGCCAGGGCGTGGAGGTGGAGTATTCCCTACATAACGTAGGCATGAAGACGGTCAACACTTATACGGTGTCGTTGGCTGACGAGGAGGCAGGCGTGTCTCTGTCCAAACAGATTGAATGTGAACTTGGCCATGATGCGCGTGTAACCCGGACGGAGACCTTCGATATCGCGGGTCTGCTCCCGGAGCATCTCTACACATTCACTCTGACTCTCTCGAATCCCAACGGTGAGGAAGACGAGACGCCGGCGGACAACGTGATGACGTTGCCCGAAATCACAGCCATCGACGGCACATACGTGCGTACGGTTCTGATCGAGGAGTTCACCACCGAACGTTGCCCCAACTGTCCGGCCGCTGCCAGAAACCTGCATCAGATGTACAATACGCTTACTGACAGCGAGAAACAGCGTACTGCAATCGTTTGTCATCATTCCGGTTTCAACACGGATTCCTTCACGCAGCCTTGCGACGAGAGTTACCTGTTCTTCTACGGACCGTCCGGACGTTGCTTTGCACCGGCATTCATGTTCGACCGCTCCTATAAAGCAGAGAGGCAGCTTCCGGTTGTGGGACCGCAGTCATATGCCGGTCTAAAGAGTTACTTCGTTCAGGAAGCCAATCGTGAGGCGTTCTACTCAATCGGCTTGACAGGCAGCCATGATGAGTCCACCCGAACAATCCATCTGGATATAGTGGGAAAAGCGGCTGCAAGGATATTCGAGAATCCAAGAATCACGGTTTACCTGACGGAAGACGATGTCCCGGCTGTAAGCCAGTCCAACGGTGGGGTGGATTACCGTCATGACCATCTGATTCGCGCCTATAACTCAACATGGGGCGTGGAGCCTGTATGGTCCGACAATTTCAACTACACTTCCGCAGCGACTTTGACGTATCCTGAAGGCTGCAAGGTCGACAACATGAAGCTTGTGGCCGTCTTGTCCAATGTCAACCTGTCGGACTGCAACGACTGCGAGGTCGGGAACGCCTTCAGCGTGAATCTGCGGGACTTGAAGCCAACAGGATCCAGCGGTGTGGATTCAGTGGAAACTGACGGAATTCGTGTATATGAGCGTGGCGGACGTCTGGTGTCGTCCGGAGCATGCAGGTCGCTTGAGGTATACGACCTTGACGGCAGAAGCTGCGTTAACGAGAACCTGCGCTCAGGCTTATACGTTGTCCGTGTTGTCACTGCTGACGGCGTGACTGTACGGAAAGTTGCAGTGAGATAATCCTGATAAATCCAATACAGCAAGAGGGCGCGTCGGCATAACGGCGCGCCCTCTTGAACTATTGACAGTCAGAATCAGTCTCCTGTTGTTTCATCAACAGTCTCTATGGTTTCTATTTTCTTTAGGTATTCAAGGCTTGCATAAGCCTTCTGACCGTTGTACTCGATCTCAGCGAAGTTGCCGGTGGTTCCCAAAACCTCGACTTCCGTGCCACGCTTCAGTTTCCCTAAGACGGCGCAGTTGGTGTTGGGTTCCGAGCGGACATTCAGTCTGGATGCCGTCACGCGGTAGGTCTCGGTGACTTGCTGCACCACTTCAGTCTCTTCGGCTTTCGAGCGGGAATGGGGAGCGGCTATGGCGGCATAGGTGAATACTCCCCCCAGCAGAACCAGTGTCACCAGTAGAGACCATCCGTTCCAGAACAGTAGCCTCATGCCGTACATCACGATATTAACAACTATATAGATTGCGATTATGGCAATGAAGTATGTTAAGGCTCCTGCAATGGCCACACCTATAGCCGTAAACAAAGCCGTCCAGAACCCTTTGGAGATCCATGTGCTGATCACCACTCCCACGCCTGTGATCAGAAGTACGGCTATGAATATGATCGTGACCCATCCCAGCACGGTCTCGGCATGGTCGGCGAACCAGTTGCCTATGTCCTCGATGGTGACGTTGAAACGATCCCACAGCGATCTGCGGCGCACATAGGTGTGCGAAGTACCCGTGGCGTAGGTTGAGTTGACTTGCGCTGTGGATGAGCGCGAGGTGTTGCGGGGTATTTGAATCACAGGCCGTATGTTGTCGAACGTGCCTGTCTCGGGATTAAACCCGCCCGGTAGTGCTGGCATTGCTGAAGTTTATTTTATCGTTAAGTACAGTTATTGCAATCGGTCGGTCCTTGCTGACGGTGCCGTTCACCAGTTCGGCTGTGAGGGGATTTATGATATGGTCCATCACCGCACGTTTCACGGGACGTCCGCCGTATTCCGGCATATACCCATGGTCGGCGATGAACTCCACGACTTCGTGACCGTAACTGCATGCTATTCCCTTGTCAGCAAGTTTCCTCTGTTCCTTCTTGATGCAGATCTCTGCGATCTTGGCAACGTCTTGTCGAGTCAAGGGCATGAACATCACGATGTTGTCGATACGGTTGATGAATTCGGGAGCCACGCGCTGCCGCATCTCGGACATCACGCCATTGGTGCATTGCTCTATCTCCAGTTCCGACACGTTGGGTCGCAGCAATGCCCTGAGGATATGCTGCTGGCCCATATTGGAGGTCATGACTATCAAGGTGTTCTTGAAGTTCACTACCTTGCCCTGGCCGTCGGTCATGCGTCCATCGTCCAGTACCTGCAGTAGCGATTCGAAGATCTTGGGATGTGCCTTCTCGATCTCATCGAACAGCACCACGCTGAAGGGTTTGCGGTACACGGCTTCGGTCAACTGACCTCCTGCCTCGTATCCTATATAACCCGGCGGAGCTCCGAACAGACGCTGTACGGAATGTTCCTGCTGGTACTCGCTCATGTCGATGCGTACCATTCGGTTCGGGTCGTTGAACAGGAATTTGGCTATTGCCTTGCAAAGTTCGGTTTTCCCGGTTCCGGTGGTGCCGAGGAACAGGAATGATCCTATTGGCCTTGAAGGATCCCCGAATCCGAGGCGGTTGCGCTTGATCGCGTCGGCAACGGCTTTGACCGCCTTGTCCTGGCCAACGACCATCTGATGCAGTTCCTGCTCTATGTTCTGTAGCCTTGATGTCTCGTCGGCGTTCAGGTCATCGACGGGAATACCGGTCCAGGCGGTGATTACCTTCATGATGTCGTTCGCTTTCAACGTCCTGTCACTGTCGTTGTGTATCCGCAGGTTGGCCGCTGCCTCGTCGATCAGGTCGAAAGCCTTGTCCGGCAGCTTGCGGTTGGTGATGTAGCGGGCCGACAGCGTGACGGCGATCTTACAGACTTCATCCGGAATCACCACACCATGATGGTTCTCAAATTTCTCTTTGCTCTTCTTGATGATCTCGATTGCAGACTCGATGTCAGGCTCATCTACGATCACCTTCTGGAAACGGCGTTCAAAGGCCGGATCGCTCTCAATGCGCTTGTACTCGTCATTGGTGGTGGCTCCGAGTATCTTGATCTCGCCACGCGCCATGGCTGGCTTGAGCAGATTGGCGATGTCGTTGTCCGATCCGCTGCAGCCGCTGATGATCATATGGATCTCATCTATGAACAGAACAAGTTCCGGATCGTGTATAGCCTCTTCAAGGATATCCTGCATTACCTGGACATCATTGTTCGACGCCTTGATGGACGCGAAGTCAAGGCTATAGAGTTTCAGGTTTGCCAGAGCCGAGGGCACATTCCCTTCAAGCAGCCTCAGCGCCAGTTCCTCTGCGATTGCGGTCTTGCCGGTTCCAGGCTCGCCCACCAGCACGGGATTGTTCTTGGAACTGCGCGCCAGAATAAGCAACACACGCTCCACCTCCTCGTCACGGCCGATGGCATGATGGATCTTGCCATTTGCGGCCATCCCCAGCATATTGACACAGAACTCCTTGACCGTCTCTCCGGTGCTGCGGTCATCATCGTTGGGATCACGGCGGCTCTGAGGTCGCGTCTGTTGCCGGCTTTGCTCTTGCCGGTAATTGTCTTGCGCCTCATATACAG
>ENA-OYXX01001066-OYXX01001066.1-human-gut-metagenome-genome-assembly--contig:-NODE-1066-length-11079-cov-4.365657_pt1 | contig 11079 bp, 5 predicted proteins | sample MGYA00243976_ERZ653434 | MGnify/ENA primary metagenome ERZ653434 (study PRJEB26926, sample SAMN06165112) | human gut metagenome | biome: ENVO:00009003; feature: ENVO:2100002; material: ENVO:00002003...
GAATTAACAAATTTATACCTATTATTGTTAGAAAAACGAGTATATTTGCACTTGCTAAGGAATTCAAGATGGGAAACAAGAAAACATTGACCTTCGATTCGGAACGTTCGGGCCTGGTGGTCCGCAACACCGGTAGCGCCTACACCGTCCGGACCGATGACGGACAGGAGGTGCCGTGCCGCGTCAAGGGCAATTTCCGTATCAAAGGAATACGCACCACCAATCCGGTGGCTGTGGGCGACCATGTACGCATAGCCCATGCCGCCGATGACGCCGACTACATAGTGGCCGTGGAGCCGCGCAGTAACTACATAATACGCCGCGCCTCGAACCTTTCCAAGGAATCGCATATCCTGGCCACGAACCTTGACACCGCGTTCCTGGTGGCCTCGCTGCGCGATCCCGTCACACCCACCACGTTCATCGACCGGTTTCTGGCCACGGCCGAGGCTTACGATATCCCCGGAGCGATAATCCTGAACAAATGCGACATCTGGGATGACGACGACCACGAACTGGCCGACGGAATCAGACACCTCTACGAATCGATCAAGTACCCGGTCTACACTGTCTCGGCGCAGACAGGACACGGACTCGACACGCTGAAAACCGTATTGAAGGACAAGGTTTCGCTGTTCGCCGGCAATTCCGGCGTCGGGAAGTCTTCGCTGATCAACGCCCTGGTGCCGGGAGCGAACCTGAAAACCGGAAAAATATCCGACATCCATCACACCGGAATGCACACCACCACCTTCTCGGAGATGATCCACCTTCCCGAAGGGGGCGAGATAATCGACATCCCAGGAATACGAGGTTTCGGAACCATCGACTTCGACGCCAAGGAGGTATCACATTATTTCCCGGAGATCTTCCGTTACGGCAAGGACTGCCGCTACGGTGACTGCAAGCATCTGGACGAACCTGGATGCGCCGTGACTCCCGCCGTCCGCGACCACCTCATCTCCGAGTCCCGCTACGCATCGTACCTGTCCATCCTGGACGAGATCAACGATCCCACCAAATACCGCAAGCCCTACTGACCCTCAGAGGTTCGGATGGTATCCCGGAGATAATCACGGACAGGAACCGTGGCGGGGATTTTCTTCTCCCGGCCTGGTTTCCGTCCGTCTTTCTTTTTCCGCTTTTTGTTATTAACAGAGTCCTTGCCGTGACGCGCACGCTTGCGCTGGCGGTTCACAGTATCGGTGACAGTATCCGTCTTGAAGACCACCACCTGCTCGGGCATCGGCCTGGCATGAGGCACGCAGTAACGCATCGTGAGGCCGCAGCCGGTGATGACAAGCGTCACCACCGTCAGGACCAGCACGCCCCGGCGTTCCTGCCTACCGAGCCCCATTCCGATTACTCACCCTGACGGGCGGCGCGCTTACGGTCGTTCTCGTCCAGCAGGATCTTGCGCAGACGGATGTGATGCGGAGTCACCTCCACATACTCGTCCTCCTTGATATACTCCAGCGATTCCTCAAGCGAGAAGACCACCGGCGGCACGATGCGGGCCTTGTCGTCGGCGCCGCTGGCACGCATGTTGGTCAGTTTCTTCGACTTTGTGACGTTCACGACGATGTCGTTGTCCTTGGCGTTCTCGCCCACCACCTGGCCGGCGTAGACCTCCTCCTGCGGGAAGATGAAAAAACGTCCGCGGTCCTGCAGCTTGTCGATGGCATAGGCGTAGGCCGTACCGCTCTCATGAGCTATGAGCGAGCCGTTGGTGCGCCGCTCTATCTCGCCCTTCCACGGCTGGAACTCCAGGAAGCGGTGAGCCATGATGGCCTCGCCGGCTGTGGCAGTCAGGACATTGTTGCGCAGACCGATGATTCCGCGGCTGGGAATCACGAACTCGATGTCCACACGGTCGTTGCGGGAGTCCATCGAAAGAATGTCGCCCTTGCGGCGCGTCACCATATCGATCACCTTCGACGAGTATTCCTCAGGGACGTTGATGCTCAGGGCCTCCACAGGCTCGCATTTCTTTCCGTCGACCTCCTTGATGATTACCTGCGGCTGTCCCACCTGCAGTTCGTATCCCTCGCGACGCATGGTCTCTATCAGGATTGACAGATGCAGTACGCCCCGGCCGAATACGGTCCACATGTCCTCGCGCTCACCTTTCTCCACGCGGAGGGCCAGGTCCTTGTCGAGCTCGCGCTCCAGACGCTCCTGGATATGGCGCGAGGTGACATACTTGCCGTCCTTGCCGAAGAACGGGGAATCGTTGATGGTGAAGGTCATCGACATTGTCGGCTCGTCGATTGCGATGCGGGGCAGCGGTTCGGGATTGTCGGCCAGCGTGATGGTGTCGCCGATCTCGAATCCGTCCAGGCCGACGATGGCGCATATGTCGCCGCTGTCCACATGGTCTACCTTCTTGCGGCCCATTCCCTCGAAGGTGTGAAGTTCCTTGATCTTCTGCTTGGAAACGGTACCGTCCTTGCGGCAGAGTCCGATCTCCATACCCTCGCGCAGGGTGCCACGGTGCACGCGGCCCACCGCGATTCGGCCCACGTACTGGCTGTAGTCAAGGCTGGTGATCAGCATCTGCGGATCGCCCTCGATCTGCCTGGGCGCAGGTATATATTTGATTATGGCGTCAAGCAGCGCCGTGATGTCGTTGGCAGGTTTCTTCCAGTCCGTGCTCATCCAGTTCTGCTTGGCCGAGCCGTAGACGGTCGGGAAGTCCAGCTGGTCCTCGTTGGCGTCGAGGCTGAACATCAGGTCGAACACCATCTCATTCACTTCCGAGGGACGGCAGTTCGGCTTGTCCACCTTGTTTACCACCACGATAGGCTTCAGGCCGATCTGCAGGGCCTTCTGCAGCACGAAACGGGTCTGGGGCATCGGCCCCTCGAAAGCGTCTACCAGCAGCAGACATCCGTCGGCCATGTTGAGCACGCGCTCCACCTCGCCGCCGAAGTCGGCGTGTCCCGGAGTGTCGATGATGTTGATTTTCGTTCCCTTGTAATTGATGGAAACGTTCTTGGAGAGGATTGTAATGCCGCGCTCACGCTCCAGGTCGTTGTTGTCCAGGATAAGCTCACCTGTGTTCTGGTTGTCACGGAACAGGTGACCGGCCAGGAGCATCTTGTCCACCAATGTGGTCTTGCCATGGTCCACATGGGCGATGATAGCAATGTTGCGAATGTCTTGCATGTAAATTCTAAACCTGTGTTTTAACGTGCAAAGTTACAAAAATTTCCCCACCCCACCAAATCCTCATTTCGCAGTAACCGCGACTCATGCCGCACCTGGTTCACAATGCCGTCAGGTTGCGCATACGAAAGAGGGACGCCAGTCGGCGCCCCTCCATAGCAGAGATAATGCCGGACATACCGACATTATCTTCGGTTTCGCATCATTTCACAATCACCTTCACGACCTTGCTGCCGGCCTTGGCAACATATATGCCGCCGGGAAGTACGATTTCGGTCTTCGAGCCGCCGATACCGCTATACACAACGCTTCCGTTTGCGGCCGAGACGACGATAGCCTGACCCTCGGCATTGGAGATGACAATCTTATTGTCAATGGCCTTGATGCCGATTCCGCCGTTTACAAAAGACTCGACACCCGACGGAGTCATCACCACAACCTCGCTCGAAGGCTTCGACTCTCCCTTATCGGTATATACGACAGTCACGATGTATGAATACTGTTTGCCTGCCTCTACGTTACTGTCAGCATACTCGCACTCGTAAACCAACTCACTGTTGATCTTCACGCCGTCACGATAAACGTTGTAGCCTGCGATCTGCAACGTTGCTGCCAGAACGGCCGGAGTATAGGTCACGTCGTCGATCATGAGCATATACGAATCCGTGGCGTAACTATGTATCGCAAAGTATTTCGCACCTGCCGGAAGGTCAACGGTGTACTGAGTCCAGTCCCCGGGAACTCCGATGACAGTGGATTCCTCAACAGCCACGAAATCGGAAATGCCCTTGCCTCCGGTTGAGTAGCAAACCTGAATTGACTCCGGATACCGGCCGTCATAGCTCTTCGCCCAGAAGGATATGGTCTGCGCCTCGCCTGTCAGCTGGGGAGAGATTGCCCAGTCATCCACCGTACCGTTGTCGCTACGGAACAGCGAGAACAGATATTTCTTGCCGCTGTGGGCGTCAAATGTCTGGTTAGAGGTCATTGCCCCCTGGTCCCAGATCCAGAATGAACCGGGAGTAACACCCGATATAATACCCGGCACCTCAAGTCCATAGAATCCGCCTACGGGACATCCATCGCCATCGACAAAAGTCCATTCGCCATATTCGGGAGCAAACGAATCTCCGTCTTCAAAATCATCGGTAACCGTTTCCGGAACACCAGCCTCAAGAATGGGTTCATCCCATGTAAGCCGGACCTCTCCGTTCAGGCTGGAGCCTTCAAGATTATCGATACCCGGAAGTTTCGAGACTATCGGCATCACCTCGACGGAAGCCGTCTGATTGTTGGCATCGTTCTGGTCTGCGGCATAGGCCACTCGGGCGTACAGGCTGACAGGCTCTGTTGCCAGACCTGACATGGTGCAGTTGAAATCCACCTTGGCGGAAGCCAATGACGCAAGATTCTCGACATCCTTGGTGGCCACGAGATTTCCGTCGGCATAGAGTTCAACCGAGAATGAAGAAGCGTCAAGCATGCCGTCATTCACGATGCCTACGCTGACATTGTAATCCTCACCGCACTTCACCTTGGCGGGAGCGGAGATCGAAACCGCGTGCAGGTCATTGTCAAGAAGCGAGCTGACGCGGATGTTGTCGATCATGGTGTTGACAAAAAGCTTGGTGATTCCGGTGATGCATATCTGGATATTCTTGCCGGCATATGCGGAGAGAGATACCGTGACCTTGTTCCATCCATTGTCAACATCACACAGTTCGTCCACGGAAGTGGGCTTCATCACCTCAGCCCAGGTGTCGGTGCCGACTTCCCTTACCGATACCGAGACCTCATTGATGTTACGGTTGTCGGGCTCGTCTTCATTAATGCTGTTGTAGAGGAAGAACGTGAGTCCGGGATTGACCATCTTGCCAAGGGAAACGAGACCGGAGAAGAAGTCGGCTCCACCATCGGCATAGTTGCTGTTGAAAGTGACGAATCCGCCGTCTCCGTCCATACTCGTCACATCCGCCAATGATTGGTCGGTGCAGATCAGGAGATTGCCGCCATTTATCGACTTGCTGCCCCAGATATAGTTCAGTTTGGCACCTGCGAATGATTCATAGAGGCCGTCATAAGGAGTTCCCGCAGGAATCATCTCGGTCGCGGCTCCCTCGCCGACACCGGCGTCACTGGACGGGAACACGGCAACCTGCACGAATTCCTGTTTCCCCTCCTCGACAGCCTGATAGGTATAGGAGGTTCCCTTGATGTTCTCGGCGAAGGGTATCCAATTGCTGCCGTTGGATGCGGCTATGATGTAAGTCACCTTGTCGGCCGGGAATGACAGTCCGTTGATATCGGTCGTGACGGGCTCCCAGCTGACGGTAACCTGGCCGTCGACAGCCGTTCCGGAGATTTTCGCAGACGGCACCGCTGCAGGAATGTCGAAGCCCACAAACGCGCTTACCGTAGCCTTGAGGCCGACGCCATCCTCACTGTATCCGATAACGGTGTAGGTAACGTTGCCCCCTGTCTCCATCTGGTCAACGAACGATAAGGCCGCACCCACTCCGGGAGCGTCGAAGGTCTTTACAAGTTCTCCGTCACGTGACACCTCCACCTTTGTGAGCGATGTAAGGTTCAGTCCGTTCATTGTCTTATCGGGAGCGTTGAACGAAACAGTGCACCTGTTGGCGCCGGACGCATCGGGAACCGCGGTCAGATTCGCCACAAGCCCGGGCGCAAGGGCAGAGACGGCGGCAGCGATCTTTATGTTTTTCAGATAGAGATACAATCTGTTCTTGTCGGATATGCCATGGAACCCCACGAAATAAAGACCGTCCTCGTCAGGAATCAGCATCTTGGAGAAGCTGGCATATTCCCCTGAGACAATGTCGGTGGGCTCAAGAAGGACCTCGGTCATACCATCCACAGAGGATGACTTACCGAACTTCACCTCAAGACGCTCCTTGAACATCGTGCCGTACGCCTTAGAATCGAACGAGACAGCGTACGCCTTGCCGGCCTCGAGTCTGAGCGGGGGAGTAATCAGCCAGTCATCCATAGCAAGCGTTGAATTGTAACGGTTACGGACGGCACCTGCGTCATTGCCATCGGTCATGACTGTCCATACATAGCCGTCCTCGTTGCTGTCCGTCACTGTCCACCCCGCGAGGCCTGTCGACAGAAAGTCGGGAGCATAAGGAGGAACGACAGAGCCAAGCACTATGACATTAGTCTTGGCGGATGCGGAAACGAGTCCGTTGCATACGGCCTCAACAGTGTAGAAATATGATATGATCTCATCCGGCTCTGCCACAGCCTGAGAGAATGATGTGACGGAAAGGCCTTCGGCGACTACCACGCCATCCTTATCCTTGACAGTATAGGTCAGATTGTCAAGGTCAAGGTAACCGCCGTTGACGGAAGCGGTGACAGGCAGCCAGCTGACCTCCATATTGCCGTTGACATAAGTCAGTGTGGCTTTTGTGGCCTCCGGGGTGTCGGCGCCTATCCAGACGTCCTTGACCTTTGTCTTCGGTCCCATGCCGACTTCATTGGATGCGAATACCGTGAATGTGTATTTTCCGGCTCCTGTGAGCGAGAGGTCTACCGGAATCCTCACATCGGCTCCCCAACCTGCCTCGGAGGATCCCATCTGCTCGTCATTGACAAGCACCGTGACGACAAGCTCACCCGAACCGGCTGTACCGTCGAAGAATGTGGATGGTGTCTTCAAAGCCACATTTCCCGAAAGGGAGGAACCGTCGAAGTCAAACCTTATATCCTCACACTCGGCCGGAGCGCCATCCTCGGCTGCAGGATCCGGCACGAACATTCCCATGATCTCGTCATTGCCTGTGATCTGATGGAGAAAACTTGCCGCTCCAGTGCTGAGGTCAACCTCGTACATGTAACTGTGGTTGTCGGCGGGACATACATTCCAGTACATTTTGCCTGACTTCGGATCGATGCAGGAACTTGACATGTACTGTGGGGCCGGGGCTCCTGAGATCTCCGCCACAGGCGTGACGGCGCCAGTGGCCTTATCGATCTTATTAAGATAGGCATTGGTCACCACGAAGTCACTGCCCTGCTCCACTATTGAATATGAGATTCCATAGAGCTGTCCCTGATTGTCGAACGCTATTGAATTCCAATAGCCTTCAACAGGCGCGATCGCCGTAGCCGACACTGTTGTGTTGGTGAACTCCAGGCTTGAGAACTGCATTGAGTCGCCTGAGGGGGTAAAGGTGATGCCGTATACACTGGGCGAGGCAGGATCCGATGTGGGGTCAAGCGCCCAGTGCCCGATCACAGACAGGTCCTCCGGCTCGCTCATGCCCAGCACTTCTCCTTCCTCCATGTCGTTGGATACATACGAGACTATAAGCATCCCGAAGTAGGTGAAGTAGTTAACGCTGTGGTAGACGCCGTTTATGCACACCCCGCCTCCATTCGCACCCTGAGCAGGGAAAATAAACGATGTGGGTCCCTCGCTTTTCGGAATCTCATAGAGTCCGGTAGTGGTAACGCCGGCATCAATCTGGTCATTGTATATGACCGATCCGTAGATTGTGGGCATCTCGGCTCCGGACCTGGCCACGGCTTTGTTGACAAGTCTTCCGGCTGAAGACTTCTGTGAACGAATCGGACCCTGAGCGGTCCTCGGCTTCAGAGCATAGTGCCAAGCGTTCTTGGATGCCGACTCGGCAGACGCTGCCTGCGCCTTCATTGTTACTGTTGCCTTCGCAGAAGACATGGACTTAGCATTGTCCTTCTTCAGAATCTGAGCGAGCGACGGTGAGACTACCGTAGACATGATCAGAGCAACCGAAAAAATCCCTGATAGAAATTTTCCCATAATAAACACTCTCTCATGGTTCCAGAATTAGATTCTGATCCGCTGCCAGGAACCTTTTGACGGCGGGAATCGCTAATGTGAAGGTCTTCCGAGCCAGACACTGAGACTAGCCAGGAAGACCGATTACAGTCATCTCACGATAATCTTGACTGCATGTCCTTTGGACGGGACAGTCACTATATAAAGTCCTGCTCGCGGCAGCACGGCCTTGCGGCATCCTTGAGCCACGATGCTCCCTGTATAATCCGATACGGTGATTTCATCTCCCTCAGACGAAGCCACAACCAGGCCGTTGACTTCGATAAATGATCCAGCCGCGACAGACTTGACTGAGGATGATGTGGTATTTACCTCCACTTCCTTTGATTTACGAGACATGTGGACGCCGTCCGTGGCCATCACCGTGTAGTAATACTTGACTCCGGGATCAAGATCCGTCACATCGAAGGACGTGACATCGCCTACATTAAGGTCTGTATAATCCCCCAAAGGAGCAGGCGTCATCTCATGTCCGTGGCGGACATCGACGTCGTCAAGCGCAAGATGCGCGCTTGCGGAAGAACTGCCATAAACCAGACGTGCCTTGACGGCATCTCCTGGGAAGTCGCTCACTGTGGTGCTGACGCCTCCCGCCTGAGTCTCGACCTTGATCTCAGAAACAAGCGTCTCTGCACCATCGGCATTGACCGCATAGACATATAACCGGTCGTCCTCCTGCGATTTGTTGCCACGGTGCCAGAACGATATCGAACTTACAAAATCCTCGTATGCCGGAGTCTCAAGATACTGAGTGTCGCCAAGTCTGAGCGAGGGGATTTCCTTCCCGCAATATGCCGCTATGCCATAAGACGCCGAACTGTTAGACGACCAGTCCCCCATATCGGCCACACCGTCATCGAATCCATTGGACTCAGCGTATGGATCGCCTGCGACCTTGGTGTATACGTCAAGAATATAACCGTTGGCTTCATCGAGAGCCTCCCAGTTTGCGGTGAAGCCGTTGTCCCATATATTGTCGGCCTCAAAAGCATTTACCGTATAATAGTCGAGAGTGAGGCGACCGGTAGAAACAGCCATTTCCTCAGACTCAGCGCCGATAAACCAACCGGAACTGGCAGCAACCGTGTAGAAATATAGTTTGTCAGGCTCAAGCCCGCTTACATAGCAGAAGTCAACATCGCCGACATTGCGCGAACGGAATCCCTTCAGGTATTTTCTCCGGGTCGCATCAGGTCTCGCGCCTTCGGATGTCCCGCCATCCTCATAGTAATAAACCGAGAGGATATGGTCATAACCAGCACTCCCGATCCAGCACGCCTTGAACGAGTAGGCTGTCACGTCTTCCGCTTCGGCGACCTCTACGACAGGCATTGCCGGTGCGTCCGCACCTCCAGAGACATTGAAGGCAATTATGCCGTCCTGCTCGGTTATGTCTGTAATGGGCAATTCGACAGCGGTACCGCTCCATGTCTTCATCGCCGGAGATGTCAATGACGTGAACGAGGTAATGCCGGACGTTCCGGGGAATGCATCGCCACCTCGGCTGTATTCGGTCTGAGAGCCGTCGGCTTCCTCGATATCGACACACTGATGGGCCGGACTATTGTTTACACGGTTCTCTACCCACACCTGATCATTGTAATCCACATGCCAGATCAGCATGCCGTGACCGGGTATAAATGCATCCCATCCCTCCTGCTGACGGTTTTCAACAAGAAAAAACTCAGTATCCTTCGCCGTGCGGATCACTCCGCAAACGTTATCCGAAACCGGATGCAGCGTCGCTGATAAAGGACCTTCAATCTCATTTGGCTTGATCCAGCCCAGCGCGTAACGCTCAAAGGCTCCGTAATTGGGAGGCGTCATTCCATTGTTGTTGTACGGACCGTAATCCATAGCCGACCACGCGCCGGGAGTGAAAGAGGATAAAGAGGATGTATAGGATGTGGCGTAAAGATCGGGAAGTCCCATCACATGGCTGAATTCATGCACGAACGTACCGACGCCATCAGGACGTCCCTTCTCCCACTCGTTGGAGCAGCCATAGGTATACAGACGGACGCCATCAAAATACAGGTTCGGATAACCTGCATAATCCATGTTCCAGGAATGAGGCCAGACAGTATCCGGACCTCCGCCCGATGCCTCGCCCCGCCCGGCGAAAAACACGAAAACATTGTCGATGACTCCGTCATTGTTACGGTCATAATCCCTGAAATCAACCATATCGTCGAGTTGTTCACAAGCCTCCTTAATCATGTCGGCGGCCCGCTTGTCCCCTCCGGTCCAGTCGTTGCCTCCGTAATACGCCATATTATTGGCAAGAGACACAGGACCGAATACGTCAAACTCCGGCCGGAACGTGTCTCCGGAGTTCTCCCTGAAGAACTGCGCAGCCGAGCCTGTGGCCCCCAGATCCGAAAAACCATCCTCATTAAGCATACGCGTGAAATAGTCTTTGGCATCTACGGCATAGCCATCACTGTGGAACTTCTCATCCTGAAACTCCACAAGAATCACTATGGCCTTCTGATTCCCGTAAGCCGGGAACCGCAGATCCGGGAAAAGGCCATATCCACGGTCGAACGGAGGTCCATCGTTTCCATCGGCATCTAGAGCAGGCGACTTGACGACAGTTCCCGAACCATGAGCGGCACGGCGTGCCGCACTCAAGGCTCGCTTCTGGATACGAGGCTCAAGCGTCGTCCTGTCGACATCCGCCAGAAAGGAACGGGCCGCGTTATCCCGGGCCGACACCTCTCCGGCCCTGATGTACGAGTCCACAACCTGGCCGTCCGCATCGAAATCACAATAGTAGAAATGACCATCCTTTTCAATCAGAGGATACCCGTCCTCGGTAAAATACTGATGGAAATACTCATCGCCTGCCAGACGCACACGCAACTCGCCTCCATCGGCTGTAGTGACTGTCATGATGCCCTGTCTGGCAGGCTTGCCGAAAAGCTGCATGCCACAGAATGACGCCATGACGAGAAGTCCAATCCTGAAAATTTGCTTTTTCATACTCTATATGTTTGTCCGAGCATTAGACCCCATCCCACAAAAAATGTTAACGCAGGGGCGGTGTGTTTTCGAGGAAA
>ENA-OYXX01001069-OYXX01001069.1-human-gut-metagenome-genome-assembly--contig:-NODE-1069-length-11071-cov-3.033406_pt1 | contig 11071 bp, 4 predicted proteins | sample MGYA00243976_ERZ653434 | MGnify/ENA primary metagenome ERZ653434 (study PRJEB26926, sample SAMN06165112) | human gut metagenome | biome: ENVO:00009003; feature: ENVO:2100002; material: ENVO:00002003...
TACGAGATCTAGTACGGTCTCGTGGGCTCGGAGATGTGTATAAGAGACAGAGAGGCAAGATTCGGTTCGCACAGCCTTGCGGTCCACTCTGTTCCGGATAAAAGTCTCTATCAGCCGGTTAGCACGCATACGGTCCTGATGGAGGCCGGACCCTGCACGGTGAGTCTTTACGCGAAAACCGACGCTCCCGGCAAGCAGACTCTGACCGTTCAGATGATGGATCCCGCTTTCATCTGGAGCGGCGCAAAATGGCCGGCCATCCGGATCCCGCTGACCGGGGAGTGGAAGCGGTATACCCTGACGCATCACTGGAAAAGTCCGGTGGCGTTTCCGATCGTTCTTTCCGCATCCTCCGATGTTCCGGCGACCTGTTACATCGACGGACTTCAGCTGGAGAAAGGGACAAGTGCCACACCGTATGAACCGCCGCTTGCGGAGGGGGCTCTGTGCACATCCGCGCCCGATAATTTCGTCGAGTACGGCAAACCGGTCAATGCGTATCTGGATATTGTTGCAAAACCGGGAGCGCAGGGAACGGTCGCTGTGAAAGTACGCGATTTTTTCGATACGGTGAAATTCCGGAACAGTTACTCCTTTCAAGCCGACGCCGCCGGGAAAGCGAGGGTCGATCTGCCGCTTGACGGTTTGCCGCGCGGAATTTTCATCGTTGAAACGGATTACCGGATCGGAGGGAGAACGCGTTATGAGATTCAGCGGTTCAGCATTATGAGTTTCTTGAACAACACGCATAAACACCGGAACCTTTTTGTCAATACCTACGTTGATCCGCTTTTCCCGATGCAGATCTACCGCGATGTTCTGGAACGTTATCGCAAACTCGGCTACGGCGCCCGCGCCGGATTTGCGAACAACGATCAGAGACTTGCGGAACTGGCGGACCGCTACGGCGTGGAAAGTGCTGTCTGCCGGGTCGCTCATGCTCTCAAGGAGAACGGAAGCCGCCGGGTCTTCATCATGAAAAACGTGGAATGGTATCTCGTGCCGGGAATGGACCGGAAAAACGCGCTGCTGGCGGAAAATCTCAACCGGAAAGGACCGCTTTCCGCGGAATTCCTGAAACAGGTGGAGGATGCGGCTGCGGGAGTCGCCCGCAATTCCCGGTCCGTCCGCGGCTGGTATTTTCTCTGTGAACCGGAGGGGACTCTGCCCGAATGGGCAAATCCCGCGTATGCCGGACCGGAGGATTTTCGGAATTTCATAGAACTGGAAACGGCGGTCGCAAAAGGGATCCGCAAAGGCAATCCCGCCGCACGGGTGTACACCAGTGTCACCTCCAATATTTCCGGAAAGGACCGGATGCTGTTTTATGACCGTCTTCTGGAGGAGACGGGAAAGCGCGGCGTCCGCTATGATGGCGTCTGCGCTCACAATTACCGGGTCGGCGCGCCGGAATATCCGGTGTCGATGGAAACGGAATACCGGAATCTTTTTGCGGTTCTCGACAAGCATGGCTATTCCAGAACACCGGTTTATTCGCCGGAAGGGATGCACTGGCTTCCGCTTCGCTGCCGGAGATCGTCGTTCGTCTCCGATTATCCGGTTTCATCCGGACATTTGAACGGTCTTGCGCCCTATACTTATGATCTCAGCTATGCGGAGAAAATCGGCAGCGCCTATCGCGCCCGCACATGGCTGATCGGACTCAAACATCAGGACCGCATCAAGCTGATGAATGCCAGCAATTACGGCACGTTTGAAATGGACGCCATGCTGACGCCGTTCGCATTCCAGAAGATACCCAACACGCTTGGCCGTCTTCTCGGCAATGCGCGTTTTCTGGAGGAACTGGATCTGTTCCCGAATACCCGCTGCTATCTGTTTGAGGACGAGCAGAAGCGTCCGGTCGCAGTCCTGTGGGCGTGCATGGAGGAGGTTGATTTCGGGGTGGCTCCTGCGCCGGATTTCTTTTTCCGTCCTCTTGCCGGACTTGAACTGTTCGACCTGATGGAGGCGGAACATTCGCTTCCTGCCGGCAAAGACGGTCTGACCCGTCTGCCGCTTTCTCCGTATCCGGTCTTCCTGCGCGGAAAGGCCGGGAGCGCAGGGGAGGTCGCCGCGATGCTTCGTGCCGGGTACGGAAAATCGAATGTTCCGCAGAGACCGCCGCTGACTGTGCGTCTGACGTCCCCGGATTCCGTCACCGTTACGCTGACGAATCCGGAACGCTCCGGACTTCGGGGGCTGCTGGAATCCCGTTCCGGTTCGCGTGCCGTTTCGATTCCGTCCGCCGGATCGGAACAGTTCCGTTTTCCGCTTGCGCTTCCGCTTTCCGCACAGGTTCAGAATGAGTTCGATCTGATCTTCCGTTTGCGGAAACAGAATGGAAAAGAGCAGCTGTTCCGCTACGACCGCTCTTTTTCCGGGCTTCTCGCAATGCGGAGCAGAACGCCGTTCCGCATTGACGGCGATCTTTCCGACTGGAAGGATTATCCCGCCATTCCGATGCGGAAACGGTTTCGCGGCAAGCGGCTCCAGCGTCTTGGGCAGTTCCCCGGAAACCGCGATTTCTCCGCGGAATACAGGATCGCGTGGGATGAGAACGGACTTTATCTTGCAATCAAAGTGACCGATGACAAATTCTGCTGCGTATCACGTCCACGGATCAAGGACGGCTGGAAAAATGATTCTCTGCAGCTCTTTTTCGACACGTTTGCCGATGGTCGCGACAATGACCGGAAACGGGTTCCCGGTTCCGATGACTGGTCGTATGGAATTTTTCCGAAAGATCCGGCGGGCAATGCGTTTGATGTTTACCGTTTTCTCGCGCCGGACGTTCAGCTGACGCGCGGTGTTGCCGGAGCAAAGGCGGATACGCTGGCGGATGACGTGAAAGTCGCATTCCGCAGAACGGCGGACGGATATTGCTATGAGATCGCATTTTCTCCGAAAAGTCTGGAACCGTTCCGGCTGAAAAAAGACGGTGTGCTGGGCGTGGGGATCCTTCTGAATGATGCGGATGATCCGTCGGAGCAGGAACCGCGTTCACGCCTTGCCAATACTTCGGGAACTGAAATGCCGAATGAACGCCCCGACAGCTGGCCATTGATCCTGCTGACGGAATGAGAGAGGAACGGGTACGATGAATTCTCTTTTATGGATGGTGCCGTCCCGTGAGATCACGGAACCGGCTGTTGTCATTTTCCGTACAAAATTTCATGTGGAAACCGCGCGGGATTTCCGTCTCCGCTGGACAGCCGACGAACATGCGGATCTGTTTCTCAATGGCCGCTGCTTTTGCGATGGTCCTCAGCGGGGAACGCCGAAACGCTGGTTTCTGGAGGAAAACGAATGCCGTCTGGAGCCCGGAGACTATACGCTTGCTGCCCGCGTGCTGATGTTCGGCGGGAGGTTGACCGCCCATGCGCAATGTTCTTCGGCATTCGGTTTTTATGCGGAGTCGGATTTGCTTTCCGGCAGTTGGGAATGGCAGATGGTGGACGGCGTCCGCTGGGTGGCGTCGTTTCCCGACTGGGCGATGTATCCCCGTGCGGAGGCTTCCGTTTCGGACGGTTTCAGCTTTCCGGATGGAGAGAGCGGAACGTGGGAACCAGTTGCATACCGGCGGGACGGTCGTCCGCTGTTTCCGCGTTCACTGCCGCCGATGGAGCGGATTCCGAATACGGAGTACCGGACCGTTGCCCGTCCCGGCGGCGTTCTTTTTGTCTTTGATACCTATGTCTGCGCGTGGAGTGATTTCCGTTTCCGCGGGACGGGCAGTATCACGATCCGCTGGACGGAAAGCCTGTACAAACCGGGATCGTTCGATCGCCGTGAACTTACCGGAGACAAAGGAGACCGCCGGGAGTTCGGGGGAAAAGAATGGATCGGCAACGGGACCCGGCTTCAGCTTTCCGGCGGCAGTGTGCGCTGGTGCGACTTCTGGTGGAAAGCGGGACGTTATCTGCTGCTGGAGTTCACCGGAAGCGCCGCATTGGAGGAGGTCTCATTTTTTTCGACCGGCTATCCGTGGAAACGGGAGTGGAAAGCAAAAACATCTCTGCCGGAGCTCGACCACGCTTTGGAACTTGCCTGGCATACGCTGAAAATGTGTTCGCACGATACATTTCTGGATTGTCCGTTTTTTGAACAGCTTCAGTACGTCAGCGACAGCCGTCTGGAAGCCCTGACCGCACTGGTTACGACACGGGATCTCCGCCTTATCCGCAATGCTTTGCGTATTTTTGCCGACAGTCAGGCGGGAAACGGGATTATTTTTTCCCGGACTCCGTCAAAACAGGTGCAGGTCATTCCCTCGTTTGCGTTGATCTACATTCTGTTTCTCCGCGACCTTGCCGAATGGCGCGGTCCGGATGAGATCCGTGAGTTTCTTCCTTGCGCGCGCGGCATTCTCCGTTATTTCGCCGGGGAGCTGAAAGAGGGGCTGCTTCATTTCCCCGGCTGGAATTGTGTCGATACGCCGGACTGGAAGGCGGGGGACCGCGGTTGGAATTTCATCGACTGGGTCTCCGGCTGGAAAGACGGTGTTCCGCCCGGAGACTGTGCGCTGAATTTGTTTTATCTGCTGGCTTTGGAGGCGATGGAGAAACTGGATCCCGACCATGCGGAGTTCTACGGAGATGCCGCTCAAAAAGCCGCTGCGGCGATTCGTGCGGCGTATGAAGTCCCGGGAACGGGATTTGCGGATGATGAATCGCACCGTTCTTTTTCCGAACATGCGCAAGTTCTGTCGGTCTTGTCGGAACGGCTTCCCGGTTATGCACCGGATCTGCCGGGCGCGGCGGAGACGAGCGTCAGTTTTTCCTATTATTATCTGGAAGCCGTCCGGCGTCTCGGACGTTCCGATCTGTTTCGCAAGCGCCTTGAGAAATGGTTTAGTATGGAGAACGCCGGACTTTGCACGCTGCCGGAAAATTTTGACAATCCCCGTTCGGACTGTCATGCGTGGAGTTCCCATATTCTGCACCACTATTTTGCAACGGTGCTCGGACTCCGTCCTCTGGATGCCGCTGCCGGAAGCTGGAATCTTGATCCGTTTCCGTGCGGTTTGGATTTTGCGGAAGGGGATCTCCCGCTTGGAGATGGTATTTTGAAACTCCGTCTGGAGTCTGCCGGAGCGGGAAAAATGCGGCTTTCGTATTCCGCTCCCGCAACGGTTTATCTCTATTTTCAGGGCAGGAAACTGAACAGTGTGAAAGGATGCGTTGAATTCGATGTTGAAGTCTGAAATAACAGCGGGAGGAAAAATGGTGGAGTATAGGAGACTTGAACTCCTGACCCCCACACTGCCAGTGTGGTGCTCTAGCCAACTGAGCTAATACCCCGTATCACTTGATGCCCTTTACTATACACGAAGATTTGGAAAAAGCAAGCGAAGATCTGAAAAAATCTTGAAAACATTATACGGATAAGGTATAGTATGATTCATAAAGCGTAAAATTCAAACAAGGAGCATCTATGCGGTTTCGACAGATTCATCTTGATTTTCATACTTCGCCTCTCATTCCGGGAATCGGGGAAAAATTCGATAAACAGAAATGGCAGGAACGGCTTGCAAAGGCGGCTGTCAATTCCATTACTCTGTTTGCAACTTGCCATCACGGATATGCGTATTACAATACCAAAGTCGGCGAACGGCATCCGCATTTGAAGTTCGATCTGCTGCGGGCTCAGATCGACGCCTGTCATGAGATCGGTATCGCTACTCCCGTTTATCTGACCGCAGGGATCAACAGCTATGCTTCCGAAAAACATCCGGAATGGGGCGAGATCGAATATACCGGAAAAATCTATGATCCGCTCTATCCGCATTTTCACAAGATGTGTTTCAATTCGCCGTATCTGGATTTCCTTTGCGAACAGATCCGGGAGGTCGTTACCCTGTTTCCCGAAGCGGACGGCATTTTTACCGACATCATCCATCAGGGCGGATGCTGCTGCCGGCACTGTATGGCGGGAATGAAGGAAAACGGTCTGGACCCGCGGCTGGAGGCGGACCGCAAAGCGTATGCGAAGACCGTTCTTATGAATTATTACCGCAGGACGACTGAAGCCGCAAAATCCCGGAATCCCGATATGCCGATCTTTCACAATTCCGGGCATATCTCCATCAACAGCGATGACATTCTTCCCTATTTCAGCCATCTGGAACTTGAATCCCTGCCGACGGGCGGATGGGGATACGACCATTATCCGATGTCTGCCGCGTATTGCCGCAATCTCGGAAAGGAATTCCTCGGAATGACCGGAAAGTTCCATACCACATGGGGCGAATTCGGCGGTTTCAAGCATCCGAATGCACTGCGGTACGAGTGTGCCGCAATGATTGCAAACGGATCGAAATGCAGTGTCGGGGATCAGCTTCATCCGTCGGCGGAACTGGATGAAAGCACTTATGAGATCATCGGTGCGGCATACCGGGAAGTCCGCGAGAAAGAGACTTGGTGCGATCATGTCGTTTCCGCCGCGAATCTGGCGATCCTGAGCGGCAGTCTGCCGGAGCGTCCCGGAACCGGACGCTCTCTGCCCGGAGATACCGGTGCCGCACGCATTCTGCTGGAGGCGCATATCCCGTTTGATATCGTCGATTCCCGGATGGACTGGAGCAGGTACCGTTTCCTGCTGCTGGCGGATGATGTCCGCATTACTCCGGAGATCTGTGAAAAACTGAACCGCTTCCGTGCTGCTGGCGGAAAACTCATCCTGTCCGGCTGGAGCGGGATGGATTTGCAGGAAGACCGCTTTCTTCTGCAGGAGCTTGGGCTGACTCATGAAGGGGTTTCGCCGTACTCGCCCGATTATATTCTGGCGGCGCCGGACTTCGCTCCGGAGTGTCTGACTACGCCGTTTGTGATGTATCAGCCGTCACAGCGGATCAAGGCGGATTCCGGAGTGTCGCTCGGCAGGATCTATGACCCCTATTTCAACCGCCGTTATGATCATTTTTGCAGTCATCAGCATACGCCGTACCGCACGGAACCGACCGAATACGATGCCGGGGTGATGACGGAGCAGGTCCTGTATTTTGCTCATCCGGTGTTCACGGTTTACCGCGCTTACGGACATGTTCTGCTGAAAGAGTTCATTGTCAAGGCCCTGCGCCGTTTTATCGGCAGGGAGCTGCAGGTCGATGTTTCCCTGCCGTCGCAGGGGCGCGTCACTCTGATGACCCAGCCGGAGGAAAAACGTCATATTCTGCATCTGCTTTATGCCAATACGATCCTGCGGGGTGGCGAAGTGACGCTTTCCGGCGGAACGGTTTCCGGGCGTTCCGCTCTGGAAGTGATCGAGGATTTGAATCCGACCGGTCCGGTGCGGGTCTCTCTGAAACTGAAAACTCCGGTCCGTTCGGTGCGGCTGGTGCCCGCGGGAATTGGACTTCCGTTCCGGATTTCCGATGGACGGATCGAATTTGAAGTGCCGTCGTTCACTTGTCATCAGATGGTGGAACTGGCATACTGAATCTGAACGGAAACAAACCGTGATTCCTGTGCACGCCCGACTCCGGTCCGGTGTGCACATTTATTTTCTGCGGAAAAACAATCCCGGAATCATAATTTCATTAACAAAAAGGAAGAAAGAGGAAGAGGAAAGTGGTGCCGACGAAAGGACTTGAACCTTCACCCGCATACACGGACTGCGACCTGAACGCAGCGCGTCTGCCATTCCGCCACGTCGGCACTTTCGATGAGGCTTAATATATACGGAATTCGCGATTTGTCAAGTGCGAATCGGAAAAAAACGTTATTTTCAATAAAAGTTTCCGGCGGGTTGAGCGTGGCTGTTTGGACTGTATTAATATTTTCCCGCGAAACGAGCGTTTGTTTATGGCAGACAATTTATTTTTTCTTTTTTGGTGTATAATATAGGACAGGACAAGAATAATAATGGAAAGGATTTCCGTATGATGAAGAACAGAATTGAACGGCGCTTCATATCGGGCGCCGGACTGGTGAAGTGGGGATTTACCCTTGTGGAGCTCCTCGTGGTAATTGCCGTGATCGCGATCCTGGCAGGCATGCTTCTGCCGGCATTGAATGCGGCAAGAGAAAAAGGACGGGCGGCATCCTGCACCTCGAATCTCAAGCAGATCGGGGTGGCCTATGCGGCGTATGTCGCGGACAGTGATGACTACATGAATCCGATATTGACAATGAGGAATTCTCTCGGGACACCTCATTGGGGAATGCGGATGATCGGTTACAATGAGACAACCGGGAAAGAGGAAAAGGGAAAGGGGTATATGGACAGTTCCGTGCTGCGCTGTCCTTCCATGCCGTATGTTGCGGATTTCTGGAGAGAGACTCCTCACTATGGCGCAAATGTTTATTTGATGGGGGCTTGGACTGCCGCAACGGGGACTCTCTCTGCACATTTGTCATTGAAGATCACCTCCATGAAAAATTCCTCCCAGAAAATACTGATCGCGGAAACCTGGCGTCAGGCTTCCGATGGAACGCTGAATACAAATGAGGGACAATACCGTTTTCTGGTGACTGATTCCAACAACAGCGGTATTTATTTCGGGCGTCCTGCCGGACGTCATGCGAAAGACTGCGGAGTTTTATTCGGCGATATGCATGTGGGGAAATTCAAACTTTTCAACCCGCTGGAACCTTATACTTGCGAACCTTTCATGTCATCTCTGACGGCTGTGACCAGACGGCATAACCGTTGGTGGGAATAATATACAAAACAGGAGATCAAAAATGCTGCGGAATTTGGTTTTATTACTGTCGTTTCTGTGCGGAGCCGCTCTCTCCGCTCAGGTGATCCATGAACAGAAGTGGGAGAAGGCGTTCTTATGGAAGGATGGCGGATTTACGAAGTCGCGCCTTGCAAAAAGCGATGAGAGCGTTAAAACTCCGGCGGGAGAGCAGGCGATCGCGCTGAAAGTTATTGCCGCGCCGGACCATATCGCACACGGCGCCCAGTTCAATCTGCTGAAAGAGGCGGAGCTGAAGAAGGGAGACCGTCTGCGCATCACATTTGCGGTGAAAGGGACGGAATTCGGAACGATCGGACTGAATGTCATTCAGAATGCCAAACCGTGGAAAGGAATTTCCAGCCGGAGCATAAAACGGATCAAGGTGACGAAAGAGTGGCAGACGGTTACGCATGAATTTACCGTGGACCGGGATTACCGGGAAGTCATCCGTTTTCCGATGTTTATGCTGGGCGAGTATCCGCTGAATGCGACACTTTATTTCGGCCCCGTCAAAACGGAACGTCTTGCGAAGCATCTGCCGCTTGCTTTGGGGAAGGAATGGATGCTGTATCCCGGAGTGAAGCCGGATGCGGTGAACGCGGAGAGTTTGAAAGATATTCCGGCGGAGATCGGCGGCGTCAAGGGAATCCCGGTGACGCCGGGTGAAGAGATCGTGGATATTTGCCGCTTTGGGGGGCGTCCGGAAAATGGCAGAATGGCGTTGCTGCTGAACCGGTTCGAGTCGGATTCCGACGGTTTCATGCAGATCGGAGTCGGGGCTGACTGGTGGTTTGATTTCGCTGTCAATGGCAAATCGGTTTACGATACGCTGAAGACGGGGAATCAGGTGACTCCGGTCGGCAGGAACAACCATGTATTCAACTTTCCGGTGAACAAAGGGAAGAATCTGATCGCGCTTTCCGTGAAGAGCGGAATGGACGGCTGGAAAGTCGCATTCGGAGCGGTGCCGTTCCGGGAAAAATTGAGCAATATTGTGGAAATCGTCCGGTCGCCGGAATGGCGCCCGATCAAAATGGATCCGGTGGAATGGGTGTATGTCAAGCCGAAGCGGATCCCGATGCTGGAGGTGAAACCGGGAACCGCGCTTGATCTTTCCGGTTTCCTTGCCCGCGAGCCGGAAATCGGCAAGCTCGGACGGATCATTGTTAACGGAGACGGCAAGCTGGCGTATGAGAAAGAACCGTCGCGGACAGTGCGTTTTCGCAGCTTCAACTTTACTCCTGGAGCGTGGCAGCCCCGTTTGTTTGTCATGAGCAAGCCGGAAATCGAAGAATTTGCCGAGGCGATCCGTCTCCGCGGATTCAATCTGGTTCGTATTTTCGCGCTTGATGCGGCTTTCTCCGGGAGAAACGGATATCCGAAAAAACCGGTTACAATCGACAAAGTTCCTTTGCCGCGCCGGATGGAGGATCTGCTGATCGACAAGGCGTTCGTGGACCGTTGGGATTATTTTGTTGCCTGTCTTCGGAAGCGGAACATCTATCTTCTTCCGGATATCGTTTCCACTAGAGCCGCATGGACCTCGGCGACCGTCGATTTTGACATGAAAACGGGGATGCTGTTCCGCGAGGACTACCGTGACAACTGGCGTGCGGGATTCCATTTCATGATGAAGCATGTCAATCCCTACACGGGTACCCGGATGCTGGACGATCCGATGATCGTCGGGTTTACTCTTATGAATGAACAGGATAATCAGAAAAACTATTGGGGAGAGTTGAATCCGGAGTGGAAAAAATGGTATCTCGCGTCGCATCCGGGAAGCAAAGCCCCGGAATTGAACGTGGAACTGTTGATGAAGTCGCAGGAGGCGCGAACCTGGGTTGAAAACGTGTTGATGGGCATGTCGGATTTCTATATGGATGAAGTCCGGAAGATCGGGTTCAAAGGTGTTGTGATGAACTGGGACATGTATATGCGGCTGATGGACATTCCGCCGCGGCTCCCGATGACTGCAGTTGCGATGCACACTTATTTTTCGCATCCGAATCTGATTCCGCTTCCGGTACGGAACTATACGCAGAAACTCTACAACCTGCGCTGGTACCGCGGACAAGGTATCATGACGGGACAGAACAGTTCCATTACGGATCGCAATTCTTATATCGGAAGAGCCGGAGTAAACCGCTTTTTTGACCGCCCGTTTCTGATGACCGAATACTCCCATTCCCCGTATAACCGCTATGTGCATGAAGCCGGGCTGATGTGGGGGGCTTACGCGGCGCTTCAGGGATGGGATATGCTGACCCAGCACGGAGGTCCGGTTGTGTTATGGCATACTCCTATGAATGGACTTGTGTTTGAGGGTTCTTTAAGCCCTGTCTCTTATACACATCTCCGAGCCCACGAGACCGTACTAGATCT
>ENA-OYXX01001071-OYXX01001071.1-human-gut-metagenome-genome-assembly--contig:-NODE-1071-length-11063-cov-4.051962_pt1 | contig 11063 bp, 6 predicted proteins | sample MGYA00243976_ERZ653434 | MGnify/ENA primary metagenome ERZ653434 (study PRJEB26926, sample SAMN06165112) | human gut metagenome | biome: ENVO:00009003; feature: ENVO:2100002; material: ENVO:00002003...
CCCCGTGACAGCCCGGACGGTGAAGTCGTTTCTCGACGACGCCGGCCTCAGGCTCGACGAGTCTGCGGCCTATTTCGCCGGCATGTTTGACACCGAAGACAGGCTCATCGGCTGCGGAGGGCTCGACAGCAATATCATTAAATGTCTGGCCATGTCGTCTGACGCCCGCAGCGAAGGTCTTTCGGCAAAGCTGATTACCCACCTCATGAACGAGGCTTTCAGCTCGGGTCATTCAAACGTGCGTGTCTTCACCAAGCCGGTCTATAAGCCGCTTTTCAAGTCGCTGGGATTCACACTGTGCGGCGAAAGCGCCTCAGCCGCCTGGCTCGAGAGCGACAGCCTGTGTCTCAGGAAATATCGCGCATATCTCTCTGACCATCCGGCCGACGGCGTCATCGTCGCCAATACGGACCCGGTGACGCTCGGTCATCTCTATCTCATAACCCGTGCGGCCTCACAGTGCCGCCGGCTCGCGGTGATAACCGTCGGCGCTAACCGCCGCAACTGTTTCAGCTATCAGACCCGCAAGGCCATGCTCAAACGGGCCGTGTCGCATCTGGCGAATGTCGAAATCCTCGACGGCAGCGAATATGTCATCTCGCAGCTCAGTTTCCCGTCATATTTCATCAAGAAAGCCGACACCATCTCGCACGCCCAGGCCGAGCTCGACCTGGACGTTTTCTGCCGCAACATCGCCCCGTCTTTAGGAGCTGTCAGGCGTTTCGTCGGGACAGAGCCGGTCGACGCCCTGACTGCGCAATATAACGAGCTGATGAAAGAGATACTTCCGCTACATGGCATCGAGGTTGTCGAGATTCCGCGCATGACCGACGCCGGCGGCGTCATTTCGGCTTCACGGGTCCGCAAGGCTCTCACCGACGGCCGTCCCGAAGACGCGATAGCTTCTGTTCCCCGCTCAAATGTCCCTTATTTTCTGGCCTGGCTGGCCGTCAGGTCACTGAGAAAAGAGCTTGAGCTCGCGCCAAAACCGGGTCTGGTTGACCCGTTTGACAACGGGTCGCACACCGACATGGACTTTGACCTGATGTCGCGCAGCATCGACTCCCTTCAGGACTATTTCACCGAACTGGCCGTCACCGCCTATGACAGCGAGGCCATCGACAGCCCGACACTGCGCCGTCTCGGTCTAGAAGCCGAGAAGAAGATGCTCGAAGCCACCGGCGGAGTCAACACCCACCGCGGGGCAATCTTCTCGATGGGTCTCGCCGTCGCCGCCACCGCAAAGATTCTCGGCGGCAAAAGCCAGCTGACGTTAGGCAGAGAAATAGCCCGTCTCGCCAACGGCCTCACTTCCCCGCCCGACACGACCCACGGCGGAGAAGTCAGACGCCGCTACGGCATCTCGGGCGCGATGGAGAATGCCCGCGCCGGCTATCCGCTCCTCTTTGACGAATGGTTGCCCTTCTACCGCGGGACACAGCGGTCAGACGCCGACCGTCTCAGACTTCTCATGAAAATCATCGCCGGCATGGACGACTCCAACGCCATCTTTCGCGCCGGGCCCGAAAAAGCGGCCGAAGCGCGCCTGAAAGCCGCGAAACTCGCCGACGGCGACTGCGACACCCGCTCGCTTGAACAGCTCAACGAGGAATTCAAGCGCGAGCGAATCTCACACGGAGGGGCAGCCGACATGCTCGCCCTGACCTTCTTTGCAGACAGTGTCTGCAACCTCTCAGACCTTTAATATCTAACCTTAACAATACCTTAAATTTAACAACATGATCGAATTAATCGACAAAGGTGTTTACCTCATCGACGGCACAACCCTCGCCACCGACACAAACGGACTTCCGTCGGCTGACGAAGCGCGTGAAAACACCATCACCTATCAGATTCTCCGCAGCCACGACGTTGACGGCGCGGGAGGCGACAAGATGCGCATCCGCTTCGACGCGATGATGAGCCACGACATCACTTATGTGGGCATCATCCAGACAGCCCGCGCCTCGGGTCTCGAGAAATTCCCCCTCCCCTACGCAATGACCAACTGCCACAACTCGCTCTGCGCCGTGGGCGGTACCATCAACGAGGATGACCATGTGTTCGGTCTGTCGGCCGCCAAGAAATACGGCGGCATCTACGTTCCCGCCAACCAGGCCGTCATCCACCAGTATGCCCGCGAGGCCATGGTCAAGTGCGGCAACATGATTCTCGGCTCTGACTCCCACACCCGCTACGGCTCGCTCGGCAACATGGGCGTCGGCGAAGGCGGCGGCGAGCTCGTCAAGCAGCTCCTCAACAACACCTGGGACATCAACGCTCCCGAAGTCGTCCTCGTATGGCTCGAAGGCAGTCCCCGCAAGGGTATCGGTCCCCACGACGTGGCCATCTCGCTCGTAAAAGCCGTGTTTGACAACGGCTTCGTGAAGAACAAAGTTCTCGAATTCGCCGGTCCCGGCGTGAAGAATCTGCCCATCGACTTCCGCAACGGCATCGACATCATGACCACGGAAACAACCTGTCTCAGCTCAATCTGGGTCACCGATGACGAAGTGAAACATCACTACGAAATCCACAACCGTCCCGAAGACTACCGCGAACTCCGTCCGGGCAACGTTGCATATTATGACGGCATGATTCGCATCGACCTGTCGAAACAGGAGTCGATGATTGCGCTGCCGTTCCATCCCTCAAACGCCTACACAATCCATGAGCTTCAGGCCAACCCCGAGGAGATTCTGCGCAAGGTAGAGGAAGACGCCCGCAAACGCTTCGGCGACAAGGTAGACGTCCATCTGACCGACAAAATCAAAGACGGCAAGGTTATGGCCGACCAGGGCATAATCGCCGGATGCTCTGGCGGCACGTATGACAACCTCTCGCAGGCCGCCGCCATTCTGAAAGACCAGTCAGTAGGCAACGACTACTTCACCATCTCGGCATATCCCCAGTCAGTCCCCGTTTACATGGCCACGACACGCAACGGCATCGCCGAAGAACTTCTCGAAGCAGGCGTAGTCATCAAACCCGCTTTCTGCGGCCCGTGCTTCGGCGCAGGCGACGTTCCCGCCAACAACGGCCTCTCGATTCGCCACACAACCCGTAACTTCCCCAACCGCGAAGGCTCCAAGCCGGGTCAGGGACAGATTTCGCTGGTAGCCCTGATGGACGCCCGCTCCATCGCCGCCACCGCCGCTAACGGAGGCGTCATCACCGCCGCCACCGACATCGAGTTCGAAGACAACCACAAGCCCTATGATTTCGACGGCAAAATCTACGAGCGCCGCGTCTACAACGGCTTCCGCCGCGAAAACCTCGACGAGGAGCTGCGCTACGGTCCCAACATCAAGGACTGGCCCAGGATGTATCCCATGTCTGAGAACATGCTTTTGGAGCTTGCAGCAGTCATCCACGACCCCGTCACCACCACCGACGAGCTCATTCCTTCGGGCGAGACGTCGAGCTATCGCTCCAACCCGCTGAAGCTCTCTGAATTCGCGCTCTCGCGCCGTGTGCCCGAATATGTCGGCCTCAGCAAGAGAATACAGAAAGAAGACCTTGAGCGCCGCGAAGGACACACACCCGCCAAAGTGGCCGAAGTTCTCGGAAAAGTCGGAGCCAAAGCTGACGACACCTCTCTCGGCTCATGCGTCTTCGCCAACCGTCCCGGCGACGGCTCAGCCCGCGAGCAGGCTGCCAGCTGTCAGAAAGTGCTCGGCGGCGACGCCAACATCTGCTATGAATATGCCACCAAGCGCTATCGCTCGAACTGCATCAACTGGGGTATCGTGCCTTTCACAATCGACAAGGACACTGCCTTCGACTATGTACCCGGCGACTATGTGTTCGTTCCCGGCATACGCAAAGCCATGCTTGACGGCAAAGAGGAAATCATGGCAAAAGTCATCACAGGCGACGGCAAAATCAAAGACCTCAAACTCTACTTCAAAAACCTCACCCCGGTTGAACGTCAGATTCTCGCTGACGGCTGCCTCATGAACTATTACGCAAACCAAAATAAAAAGTAATACCATGGAAAAAATCAAAATGACAACTCCCCTGGTGGAGATGGACGGTGACGAAATGACCCGCATCCTCTGGAAGATGATTAAAGATGAACTCATCCTCCCGTTTGTTGACCTCAAGACCGTCTATTTCGACCTCGGTCTCCCCGAACGCGACAAAACCGAAGACCGGATAACCGTTGACGCCGCCGAAGCTACAAAGAAATATGGCGTCGCCGTCAAGTGCGCCACCATCACGCCCAATGCGGCCCGCATGACCGAATATAACCTCCACCACATGTGGAAGAGCCCCAACGGCACAATCCGCTCAATCCTCGACGGCACTGTCTTCCGCACACCCATCACCATCCCGAGCATCAAACCTGCCGTGCGCAACTGGAAGAAACCGATTACAATCGCCCGTCACGCTTATGGCGATGTCTATAAGAATGTCGAAATCCGCGTCGAGGAGCCCGGCACAGCCAAGCTCGTCTTCGACGGCGCCACACAGCACGAGGAAGTTGTTGTACACGAATTCAAGGGTCCCGGCGTGCTCCAGGGCATGCACAACACCGACAAGTCAATCCGCTCGTTCGCTCACAGCTGCTTCAAGTTCGCCATCGACACCAAACAGGACCTCTGGTTCTCGACCAAAGACACCATCTCGAAGAAATATGACGCCCGCTTCCGCGAAATCTTCGACGAGGTCTACCAGGAATACAAGAGCGACTTCGAGCGCCTCGGTCTGGAATACTTCTACACTCTCATCGACGACGCCGTTGCACGCGTCATCAGAAGCGCCGGCGGCTACATCTGGGCCTGCAAGAACTATGACGGCGACGTCATGTCAGACATGGTTTCGACAGCTTTCGGCTCTCTGGCCATGATGACCTCTGTACTCGTTTCGCCCGACGGCAACTTCGAATTTGAAGCCGCCCACGGCACCGTTACTCGCCACTACTACAAATACCTCAAAGGCGAAGAGACCTCGACCAACCCGATGGCCACCATCTTCGCATGGAGCGGCGCACTGCGCAAACGCGGCGAAATCGACGGTCTGCCCGCTCTGGTTGAATTCGGCAACAAGCTCGAAGACGCCTGCTTCGACACACTCAATGCCGGCGTAGTCACCAAAGACCTCGTCAACCTCATGGAGGGTATCGAGCCGACACCCGTCAACTCCGAGCAGTTCCTCAAAGCTGTCAGAGCTAACCTTGAGAAACGTCTGGCCTGAAAACCTGACCTTATATGAAAAAAGGGGCGTCGCGACGCCCCTTTTTTCGTTGACTGACAAAGCAGATCAGATAAACAGATTTACGTTGGAGTCTTCGGCGCGGTTCATGTAGGTTGCCACACCTCCGATTGTCACGTTGTCGAGAAGTTCATCTTTGGTGATGCCCATAACGTCCATCGACATCTGGCAGGCAATGAACTCGACACCGTTCTCGATTGCCATCTCTCTGAGCGTCTCGAGCGACTCGATGTTTTTGCGCTTCATAATATAGCGCATCATTTTGGGACCGGCGCCACACATGTTCATTTTCGAGAGTTTGAGATTACGTGAGCCCGAAGGGAGCATCATTCCGAACATACGGCCGAAGATATCCTTCTTAACCGGCGGTTTCCGGTCTTTCTTGATGGCGTTGAGTCCCCAGAATGTGAAAAATATGGTCACCTTCTCGCCGGTGGCTGCCGCGCCGTTAGCGAGCACGAATGTAGCCAGGGCTTTGTCGAGGTCATCGCTGAAGAGGATGAATGATTTGCCCTTGGGCTGAACGGCGGCAGACGTGGCGGCCGGTTTGGCGACTGTTGATTTCTCAATCGTGACTGTATGGAATCCTTTTTCCGAATCATGCGAGACGAAACGGTTACCGGTCGACTGACACCAAGCCTCAGCGTCGCGAGCAAAACCTGGGTCGGTTGCCTTTATCTGAATCACGGAACTGTCAGGAGCCTCCGTGACAGTTTTCTTCAGTTTCATAATCGGGCCGGGACATGAAAGTCCGCATGCGTCAATTTTTATGACATCTTTCGAGGGTATCTCGCTCGGTGCCGACGACCGCTTCGGGCGTACAGGCGCCCCCGAAACATTAGCTGTAGCGGCGCGATAGGTCTTTAGACCACCCGAGAGGTTTCTGACGTTTTTGAATCCGCGCTGTTTCAGAATGTTCGAGGCGAGATAGCCGCGCAGTCCCACGCCGCAGAACAGCACAATTGGTTTGTCCGCAGGAATCTTACCGAGAGATTCGCGCATATCGTCGAGCGGGATGTTGATTGCGCCCTCGATAGTACCGGTGGCAAATTCGTCGGGCGTGCGTACGTCTATGAGCGTGATTTTTGATTTGTCCGTATCTTTCAGCTCACGCCATGTGATGGGCGACATCCGGCCGCTGAGGATATTTCCGGCCACATAGCCAGCGAGAGCCACGGGGTCTTTCGCCGAGGAATAAGGGGGCGCGTAGGCGTGTTCAATCGATGTGAGGTCGCCGACAGTGCAGCCGCGCTTGATTGCGAAAGCGAGTTCGTCGATTCGTTTGTCCACCCCGTCGTATCCCACAATCTGGGCACCGAGCAGACGGCCCGTCTCAGGGGCAAACACAACTTTGATTGTCAGAGGCGTCGCGCCCGGATAATAGCCGGCGTGTGAATTGGGATGAATTGTTGCGGTCTGATAGGGAATGCCCTCCTGCTTCAGACGCTTGGCGGCCATGCCTGTGGCCGCAACGGTCAGGTCGAAAACCTTGGCTATCGACGTGCCGATGGCGCCCTCATATTTCTCTCTGTCGCCGAACACCATATTGTCGGCCACGATTCTGGCCTGGCGGTTGGCAGGACCCGCAAGGTAGTTCATCCACGGTTTGCCATCGACGGGGTGGGGAAATTCTATCACGTCGCCAACGGCATAGATGTCCGGCTCAGACGTGCGCAGATACTCATTAACCTTTATGCCGCCGCGCTGACCGACAGCCAGTCCGGCCTGAGTAGCCAAAGTATTGAGCGGGCGCACACCGATTGACAGAATCACTATATCCGTCTTGGCCCGGTCGCCTGAGGCAAACGAAACCTCCAGGCCGTCGCCCTCTTTCTCGAAACCTTTAACGGCCGTGTTGAGGCGCAGTCCGACACCCTTCTCAAGAAAATGCTGATGGACAATCGAAGCCATCGAGTAGTCAATCGGAGCCATCACCTGGTCAGCCATCTCGACGACCGTCACCTCGGCACCGGCGTCATGGAGATTCTCAGCCATCTCAAGGCCGATAAACCCGCCGCCGATAACCACTGCGCGTTTCACATCATTGCTCGTGATATACTGTTTAATGGCATCAGTGTCGCTGACGTTGCGCAGCGTGAAGATGCCGGGCAGGTCAATGCCCGGCAACGGCGGTTTGACAGGTGTCGCGCCGGGTGACAGCAACAGTCGGTCATAGCTTTCCTCATAGACCGAACCGTCGGGTGCTTTCACCGTGACTTTCTTTTCAGCGGGGTTGACCGACAGTACCTCCGAGCGTGTCCTGACATCTATGTCAAAGCGGCGTCCGAAAGCCTCGGGTGTCTGGACAAAAAGGTTGCTGCGGTCAGCTATGGTTCCTCCTATATAGTATGGCAGACCGCAGTTGGCGTATGAAATATACTCGCCTTTCTCGAAGAGAATAATCTCATCGTTCTCGGCTATTCTTCTTATTCGGGCAGCAGCGGTGGCTCCGCCCGCCACTCCGCCTACAATCAGGTGTTTCATATCTCTGATTCGTTTTGATTTTGTTTACAAAATTACGGCCGCGACGATAGACCGACAACAGATTTCAGCTACCTTTGCATAGACAAAATCTATCGTCATGAATCTCCAGCAGCTCCACTATATAATCGCCGTAGACAAATTCCGCAGCTTCGCCAAAGCGGCCGAAAACCGCGGCGTGACACAGCCCACGCTCAGCAAGATGATAGCCAACCTCGAGGATGAGCTTGACATCAAGATTTTTGGGCGCAGCAACAAACAGGTCACCCCCACCGCCATTGGCCGCAAAATCATAGACCAGGCCGTCTGCGCCGTCAGGGAGGCCGGGCGCATCCGCGAGATTGTCGACGACACGAAAAACTCTCTGTCGGGCGAGCTGAATATGGCTGTCGGGCCGAGTATCGCCCCGTATATTCTGCCTCAGTTCATACGGGTATATTCGGAAGAATTTCCGGAAGTCACGCTCAAAATCGAGGAACTGAGACCACAGAATATGTTGGAGTCGCTGCTGAAAGACAGAATTGATCTGGCCATAGCCTCCGGGGGCAATAAGCGCGACGGCGTGCTGGAGATTCCGCTCTACAACGAGCCGTTCTGGGTCTATCTTTCCGAATCATGCCTCAACGAGCATCCCGCATTCACGCCTGAACAGCTCAGCAATGAAAATATGTGGATAATGAAAGAAGCGCAGTGTATGCGCGAGAGCTCGTTCAGTTTCTGCAAGGCGCGCGACACGGGACGACGGGTCTATGAGGCCGGAAACATCGAGACACTCGTGAGAGTCGTTGACGCCAACGGCGGGTTCACAATCATCCCGGAAATGCATCTGCCCCTGCTCTTGGAACGTCAGCGCAGAAACGTGCGACAGCTGTCGGGCGATTTCCTGAGTATGCGCCGTGTCTCGATGTATATCCGCAGCGACTACATCCGCGAACGCATGATAAACAGCGTGATAACGTCGCTCAAGAAAGTCGTGCCCGCACACATGACCGACCCCTTCATCCAGAAGGGCCGCATCCACCTCTGAAAGTTCAGCGGCCTCCGCCGAGAGCGTTGTAGAGTGTGATGATGCCGGCTATCTCATCGTAGCGACACTGAACCTCAGACTGACGGGCCGCGAGAAGAGACTGCTGTGCGGTCAGGACTTCGAGATAGTTTGTCGGAGAATGACGCATGAGCAGTTCGGTCTTGGCCACGGCGTCTTCAAGCAGCCCTGCCTGTTCACGAACATACTTCAGCCGGTCACGGGCCGAGGAAATTTCATTCAGCGCATTGTTGACCTCCCGACCCGCGTCAATAAGCGACTGACTGAATTTCAACAGCGCAATCTCGCGCTCGGATTCGGCTATCTGATAGTTTGCCCGCAGTCTCCCGCGGTTGAACAGAGGCTGTACAAGCTGTCCCACGGCGTTTAGCAACCAATGTCCGGGGTTGGCAATAATGCCGCCGTTGTTGGTGAAGCCGACTGTTCCGCTAAGAGTCAGAGACGGATAAAACGAAGCCCGTGCTTCGCCTACGGCGTAATGGGTACGTGCAAGCTCCATTTCGGCACTTCTCACATCGGGACGGTTTGCCAGAAGCTGAACAGGAAGGCCCACAGAATGCGACGAAGGAAAAACGATGTTGTCCATATTTCCGCGCCTTATGTCGCTCGGGGCCTTTCCTAAAATAGCACACAGGGAGTTTTCTATCTCTTTGCGACTCTTTTTCATGGTCACAACGTCAGCCTCAAGGGCCGAACGGTTGGCCTTTGCCTGCAAGATTCCGGGCTCGTTAGCACGTCCCGCAGCCTTCAGAAGTTCCATCACACGGATTGATTCCGTCCAGTTGCGGAGTGTGGTGTCGGCTATCTCAATCTGCCGGTCGAGCATTACGAGCGAATAATAAGACTTCGCGACGGTGGCGATGAGTTGTGTCCTGACAGCCGCGGCCTGCTCTGATGTCGACACGGCTGCGGCGGCCGCCCCGCGTTTGGCGGCTGTCAGTCGTCCAAAAATATCGACTTCCCATGATGCGTTCAAGCCGATATTATAAGTTTTTGAGGTCAACCCGTCATATCTCGCAATAGCTCCTTCGGCGCCTATGCTGACCGATGGAAAATATGCCAGTCGGGCCGCGCCTAACGATACCATGGCCTGCTCTGTTCTCAGGAGAGCCGACTGATAGTCGGTATTGCGCACCAGAGCTGTGTCGATGAGGTCCCGCAGCAGGCTGTCAGTAAAAAACTCGCGCCAGCCGAGGTCGGCGATAGACGAAGTGTCACCGCAGACATTTTCGGCACCATAGAGATTATCCGGCACCTCCGTGACCGGCTGATATTTCCGGTAGGCCCCGCAGGAACAAAACAGCGTACCGGCGAGAGCAACAATTATCAGCTTATTTTTCATCTTCTTTCTGTTTTTTGAGTTCGCTCACCATTTCTATCTCGGCAGCCACGGCGGGGTCGGGTTTCTGATGTTTCAACGGACGGAAACGCTCCTGAATTTTCTGGAACACCATCCACAGTGACGGGACAAGAAACAGAAGCGTCAGAGTACCCACAATCATGCCGCCGACGGCTCCGGTTCCGAGAGTGGAGTTGCCGTTGGCTCCCACGCCCGAGGCGAACATCAGCGGGAGCAGCGGCGGCAGACCGCGCAGGAGGATATGTGTCGAAACATAGGTGTAGTGGAAGAGCCAGAACCCGCCGATGGGCAGGAGACCGAGCGGGATCAATGCGGCATGGAACATGAGCGCGAGCGGCAGGGCGAAGCGCCCGAGCAGCGTAAAATCAAGAAAATACGCCGCGAGCAGCGCTGCCGTACCGAGCAGCAGCGCCACGCTCTGATGCACAGCAAAATAGGACAATTCGTAGTCACGAAAGCTTACAAGCGCGGTGAACGCAAGCCCTGCAAGCGCGATGAGTGCCGCGAGCACGAAAAGAAGCTTTGGTGTTTTCGGACGGTGAACACGGTCGAGTGCCGTGCCGATCTCATAGGGATCGCCTGTCAAACGCAGCGATTCCGCGGCGGCTGCGGCCTCGTCCATGCCGCCTGCCATCAGTGCGTCACGCTGGTCACAGAGGTGGGTCAAAAGTTCGTCTTCAACGAGAGGACGCGCCGCTTTCCATCGCAGCTGCTCAGCCGCGGTGCGGGCAAAGTGTGTGAAAGTCTCAGGCAGAACCAAGACAGCCGCCTCCTCTCAGCACGCGGTCGACCGCGGCGGTAAATTCCGTCCATTCCTCTTCCTTTTCGCGCAGCAGCGCGCGGCCCTTGCGCGCTAAATGGTAGTAGCGGCGCGGACGCGCTGCATACTCGTCCTTTTCGTAGGAAATGATCAGTTCCTGTCTCTTATACACATCTCCGAGCCCACGAGACCGTACTAGA
>ENA-OYXX01001072-OYXX01001072.1-human-gut-metagenome-genome-assembly--contig:-NODE-1072-length-11058-cov-8.746796_pt1 | contig 11058 bp, 4 predicted proteins | sample MGYA00243976_ERZ653434 | MGnify/ENA primary metagenome ERZ653434 (study PRJEB26926, sample SAMN06165112) | human gut metagenome | biome: ENVO:00009003; feature: ENVO:2100002; material: ENVO:00002003...
AGGAGTCGTCGGCAGCGTCAGATGTGTATAAGAGACAGAGTGTATACTACACCATATAAAAAACTTATCTATTATTTTATACAAACTAAAAATTAAATTATGAACAAGCGATTTTTACTTCAAGTTCTCGGACTGTTGTGCGCTGTTTCGTCTTTCGCTCTCAATTATGGCGATTACGTTTACACACCGACAGCACGATTCAAAGTTACCGGCGACAATATTATTGCCAACGGTTCTTTTGAAAATCAGGATGTTACATCTGCCGGCTTCGGATGGTATGCCAATGCTTCGCAGGGAAATGTGGGTACCGACTACTGGTCGATAGAGCCGGGAGCAGGTCCCAACGGTGAGACTGTACTCCAAAGCGTTTCTACCGACGAGAACGCAACACTTTGGCAGTCGGTTCCTTATGATGCCACAAAGAGCTATATCATCACCTTTAAGATTAAGGGTCCGGAGAGCACCATGTCATCAGTACAATCAGGCCAGCTCGACTTTATCAATGTCTATGCCAGCGAGGACGGCTCTGCCACTGTTATAGATAAAGGACAGGTGGCCACGGCTGAGGTTATCGGCACCGAATGGACAGAAATCAACTATTCCTTCACCGACCCCGTGGAAGGCGGCAAGGCCGGATTCCTCGTTGTCGAAATGGCTCGTCTTGCTTACGGTACCCAGGTGACCGGTTTCGAGATACGTGAAGTGAACCCCGTTTACGATGACCGTATAGCAAAGAGAGAAATAGATTATTGCAAGATGCTTGTCAACAGTGGAGAGTTTGCCGATGGCGCTGATGAGTTCAAGGGCACTTTGGACTATATGGACGAATTGCTTGCCGACCCGTCACAGTCTGAAGATGTGGGCACCATGGAGAGCCTGCTTGAGGCTTTGACGGAAGAGTGCAACACATTCCTTGACAAAAACTCTGCTGACGTAATGAGTTATATATCTCGCGGTCTGATGACCTCATGGACCAAGTTCAACAACGGTGACGGTGCGACGTCTCACGGTGACTGGGTGTTTGACGGTCAGGACAAGCGTTGGGGACATGCCGAAGGCGCCGATTTTGCCAACTATCAATACCCGGCTGCTTACAATTTGGGCTGGGGTTGTGCCACAATCGTGAAGAGTGGAATGAAGGCCGGACGTTATATGTTCTCGGCAGAGGCCAATGCCACCCACTTTGTAAGGAGTGGAAGCGACAATTATGCTTCAGATTATTCTACAACGGCTTTGGATGGCTTTAAGGTGTTTGTCGGTAAGGACTCTGTAAACTATGGTAAGCTTGACAACAGGAATTTCAACACTTATGTGGCATTCGGTAACATTGCCGATGGTGAAGACCTGACAGCCGGTCTTTATTTCCCCGGATTCGAATCGGGTGGCGGTATATTCCGATTCCGTAGCAGGGCTCTTCGTATTCTGGGTGTAAGTGCCGATGAACTTGCACATGCCAAGTTTGTTGATGACATCAACACACAGCAGGTGGAGCTTTTGAAGCGCATCAATCTTGCCAAGGAAGACCTGACCGGAACATGGCCTTGGGGACGTAAGGACCTTCAGGATTCCATCACCGTTGCCGAAGAGCGTTACAACGCTTCGTTGGTATATGTATCTGCTGACGGTCAGGATATGGGCTTGGACATCCCCGAGGATTATGATGACGTTGTTCTTGAGGCTGTTCGTTCTATGAACAGTGCACGCAATGCCTTCTCTACCATCAATGTTCCTTATAAGAACCTCGTAGATTATGTTGCAGTCGCCCAGACATCATTTGACAATGAGGCTAATGCCGGTGCTCTGGCTTCTGCAAGAGAGGCTCTGAAAGCAGCCATTGAGTCAGCCAATGCCCTTATCGCCGGAGTTACGGATGAACCTCAGGCAGAGGCTTTCGAGGCTCAGCTCGCAGCTCTCCAGCAGGCTGTTACTACATTCGAGCTTTCTACTGCATCGTATGAGAATCCTACCGACCTTGTTATCGTCAACCCCGACTTCAGAAAGAATAGCGGTCAGAAGAGCGGTAAGTGCGAGGGATGGGAGCTTACACTCCAGTCTGATTCCAAGGGCTGGTGGTTCTTCCACGAGGATCCTAAATTTGAAATGGGATATAGCATTTATGTATCTCGTGGCAACACTGCATATTCGCAGAATAAGGCTATCCAGAAGATTACTGTAAACCAGAAGGGTATGTATGCTTTCAAGACACAGGCTTATGCTGTAAATACCGATCAGAAGAAATATAATGCTATGTGGAATGGTCTTTCTGGTGAAGACTCTCTCCGCATCTCCGGTATTTCTCTGTTCTTTGGTCCGGAAAATAATCCCGACTCTGTGAATGTATGTACTTATATGGAGAACTTCACAGACTGGAACTATGATGAGGTTCGTCACTATACCCTCTTCTATGACAAGAAGACTGATGGCGAGGAAGTTCTTGAATTCGGTATGGACGCAATGAATAACGGTGTACCCATGGGTACAGGTTGCAACCTCTATGGCTTCGGCTCTAACCACATCTACTACTTCGGTGACACCGACAGATATCATAATGGTATAGAGAATGTGAACAACGCTGCCAATGCAACAGAAGACAAGGCAGTTTACACTCTGACAGGTATCAAGGTTGCCGACAAGGCAGTCGCTCTGCCGAAGGGTGTGTACATCAGCGGTGGTAAGAAATTCGTTGTGAAGTAATTCACAGAGATTAGGAATATCCGTTTTTTTATCAATAATCAAAGAGCCGGCATCAAAAATGTCGGCTCTTGTTTTTTTTATCTCTTTTTGGGGTAAATATTGATATGTATTTTTTTGATTATCTTGTTTTTTTTATTAACTTTGCCCCAATAAACTATAAAAAATCTGCAAATAAAACAAATATCACTAAATACTATTAACATTTTATGAAGAAACTCATCTTTTTTTTCTCTCTCGCTTTAACGGGATTGATGACTTCCTGCGTTGACAAGAACGAGGAAGTGGATGCGGACAAGAAGCCGGCATGGCTGCATGGAAGTATCTATGAGGAATTAAAGAACCCGACGGCAACAGGTCTTACGGGAACGTTTGACTATTATCTCCGTCTGGTGGATGACTTGGGGTATACCGAGACTCTGAGTCGCACGGGTAGTAAAACCGTGTTCCCTGCCAACGACGAGGCTTTTGCCAAGTTCTTTGCTTCCAATGATTGGGGTGTGACAACTTATGAGCAGCTTACCGAGTCGCAGAAGAAGTTGTTGCTTTATTCGTCAATGCTTGACAATGCCTTGCTTGTCGGAATGTTGTCGAACGTAAGTAACGGAACAAGCGATGTTGTAAAGGGCATGGCTGTGAAGCATCCCACAAACGTGAGCGTGACCGACTCTATCACACATATCAACGGACAGTCGGGCATGCCGGCCAATAACAAGTATTGGACAAAGTTTTACAATAAAGGTATTGACATCGTCAGTGACGCCACGACACCTATGATGGTTCACTTCACGCGTGAGCAGATGGTGAACAACAATATCAGCATTTCTGATGAAGACGGTAAGGTAAATGACTTTGAGATACTTACCGGTTCGAAGTATTCGGAGAAGGAGAACAGTACATATATATATGAGAACAAGATTCTGAACGGTGGTGATGTCACCTGTATGAACGGCTACATACACCAGTTGGAGAACGTGCTTGTGCCGCCGGGAAATATGGCTCAGGTGATTGCCAAGGACCCGAATATAAGCATTTTCAGTCATGTTCTCGACTATTATGCTGCACCTTATTATGATGCCAATACCACACGTAACTACAACGACCTCGCTTTGGCAAGCGGCCGTCCCACCATTGATTCCATCTTCCAGAAGAGATATCTCAGTTCGCGTTCGCAGGGCTCTGCGCTGAATCTGGGTCCGGACAACTCTGTTGTGTCTTCAACATCAATTTTGGCATTCGACCCGGGATGGAACCAATATTATCCGAATGTTGCCGGTGCTTCTGGTTCTTATGACAATTCTATCACCGACATTGCGGCAATGTTTGTTCCGGAGAACGAGGCATTCGAAAGATATTTCCTTCCGAGTGATAAAGAGGGCGAGGGTGCCGGTGCATACCTTATTGATATATACGGTAACCCAAACAAGCCAAATACAAAGGAGAATCTTCTCGAGCACCTTGACTCGATGTATATCAAGAACCCGCAGGTGCTCACAACATTCGTGCGCAACCTGCAGAAGTCGAGCTTTGTTGCAACGGTACCGAGTAAGTTCACGACAATCGTAAACGATGCCAGTGAAAATATGGGCATCAACATCGGCAAACTGAAACCGAGAACCGACGGCACCAAGCCATACGATGTGAAAATAGCCAATAATGGTGTTGTGTATGTGCTCAACGAGATGATTGCTCCCGATGAGTATTCGGCCGTGCTTGCCCCGTCATCTACATATCCCGACATGCAGGTTATGAACTGGCTCGTGCAAGACCGTAGCACACTTGGTGTAGACTTCAAGTTCTATCTGTTGGCTATGGGAGCCACTTACGCTTTCTTCATACCGGATGACGAGGCGTTCGGCAGCGGACAGTATTATGTCGACCCCGCTTCTTTGGGCAGCGGGTCGCCAAGGGCTCTGCGCTTGTATTACAATTCGAAGATGTCTCCTACATTGCGTGTGGAGAGCTACAGATACATTCCCGAGACAAACGAGATAGGTACTCTTATCAGCAGCAATGTGACTTTGAGCTCGGTGAAGAGCCAGCTTATCGACATTCTTAACTATCACACTCTGGTGCTTGAAAAGGGTGAGACCATCGGCAGCAACCATTATTACAAGACAAAGCACGGTGGCGAAATCTATGTCTCGGGAGGCTCTGAAGGTTCTGAAATACGCAGTGGTGCCCAGATTGACAACGGCATGTTGCCTTCCGTAATCGAAAACGACTACGGACAGAAGAACGGTCACGCATATCGTTTGAACAGGATTATCCAACCGCCGCACAACAGCGTTTCGAAAACGTTGCAGTCCAACAATAACCTGAGTGAGTTCTACAGGGTTTGCTCGGGATTCTCGGCAACGACGCTTCTCAACTGGCTCGGTATCTCGGATGAGGCAAACTCATTCGGCACAACGCCCCAGGATCAGTACATCACGTTTACCAGCACTTATGGTTCGGGTGCCAACGCTAAACAGAATGCGTGTCTGGACGAAAATGTGAAGATGTTCAACACTTACAACTACACTCTCTATGCTCCCAACAACGCTGCCATGGAAGCTGCATACAATGCAGGACTGCCGCGCTGGGAACAGATAGAGGCCTTGTTCAACAAGTACAACCACGAGGATGGTGACGAAGATGTAACAACTCCCCAGGAGGAGGCAGACAAGGCTCTTGCCTATTCGATGGTGAGGGTGTTGCGTGACTTTGTGCGTTACCATTTCCACTCCATTTCTCTTTACGCCGACAAGAATGGTGTATCTAACAAGGATTTTGAGACATTGTGTACAGACAACGTGGGTGTGGCCAAGCTCATTAAGGCTTCGGTGGGTGACAACAAGATTGTCATTACCGACGGACAGGGTAAGACACACACCGTTGATGCCAATGGCAGCCGCATGGTCAACAAGATGGCGCGCGACTATTGGTTCAACAGTTCAAGGCTTACAGCTACGGAGATAACGACATCGTCGTTCTGTGCCGTGCATGAGCTGACCGACTATCTCAAGTCAGAAGACGGCCGCTTTGACAGTGCGTGGAAAACTGCCGGGGCCCGCCAGAAGGCTGCAAGAGAGTATAAGAGATTAAAAGCAGAAAACAAACTCTAAAGTGAAATACTATGACAATTAAAAAACTGTTGTCTACAGCGTTGCTTTTTGTTGCCTGCCAGGTTGCTATGGCACAGGGACAACGTATATCGGGTACGATTACAGATGAATTCGGACCGACGATGGGCGCCAATGTGGTGGAACGGGACGCCAACGACCGTATCGTTTCCTCCACAGTGACGGATATGAACGGAAACTTCTCGATGGTTATCAAGAATCCCAAAAACAAACTTGTAGTATCGTATGTAGGTTCCAAACCCCTTGTACTGGCCATCGGCTCACGTACAAAGTTCAACGAGAAGCTGGGTGCCAACAAAACCACCATCAGCGAGGTGAAGGTGACATCACGCCGCCGTTCCAATTCCGGTGGATTGAGCATCCCCAAGAAAGAGTTGTCAGTGGCTCAGCAGCGCATGGACATGTCGCAGGTGGAAGGTCTTTCGTTCACTTCGGCTGACGAGGCCCTGCAGGGTGAGATTGCCGGTCTTGACATCGTGTCAAACTCCGGTAACCTTGGTGCCGGTACGACTATGCGTCTGCGTGGTGTTACCACCATCAACGGTGATGCCAACCCGCTTATCGTTGTCGATGATAAGATTTTTGACAATCCTGACGAGGATTTCGACTTCCAGAACGCCAATGAGGAACAGTATGCTTCGCTGCTGTCTGTGAACGTTGAGGATATTGCATCAATCGACGTTCTTAAGGATGCCGCAGCTACGGCCATCTGGGGTTCCAAAGGTTCCAACGGTGTGATTTCAATTACGACCAAGCGTGGTGTACGCGGTCCTACACGTGTGGGATTTTCTTATAAGTTTACCGGTACATGGCAGCCCGACGGTTACAAGCTGCTCAACGGTGACGACTACACCATGCTTATGAAGGAGGCTTTCTATAATCCTTCGCAGGCATCGGGTGCAACAACTAACATTGCCGAGCTTAACTATGACCGCTCGTGGGCTGACTATGTGAACTGGGACAACAACACCGACTGGGTGGATGCCGTAACACAGTTCGGACAGATGCACAGCTATAATGTCAACCTCAGCGGTGGTGGCGAGAGAGCCACTTTCCGTATCAGTGCGGGTTATGACCACCAGACAGGTTCTATCATCAAGCAGAAGCTCGACCGTTTCTCCACCCGTCTTGTGCTCGACTATAATGTGAGTGACCGTATAAGGTTCAGCACCAACTTCGCGCTGACTTACACAAGCAACCTGCAGAACTATGAGGGCAAGATCAACGGAACGAACTATTCGGGTCTGCTCAGCATAGCACAGAAGATTTCGCCCAACATGTCGATTTACCGTCAGACTATTGACGGTGCTGATACTGACGAATTTTATATAATGAATCCGCTGGCTCCCCAAGGCATGTCTCCTTACGACGGCACTTATCTGTCGAGAGAACTGGAGCCTATCCGTAACTTGGGTAACCCTGTTGCCATCGCCAATTTGGCATGGAAGAAGGAGACCACATACCGTATCACTCCTGATTTCAACATCAAGTATGAATTGCTCGGTACGGAAGAGGGACAGCACCGTCTGACTTTCAACGGACGTGTGGACTTTGATATTTACGCAAGGAGTCTGCCGACATGGCGCCCGGCAGAAGTGTCTACCGACAACATGACCACGTCTTCATACAACTTGAGTACCAACGACGAGACCAACCGTCTGAAGATCGGTGCCAGGGCACAGTTCATCTACACTCCCTATTTCAAGAATGAGGACTTGTATGCCACCATGCTCGCACAGTATGAGATGCACACTTCAAAATCCAACTCGCAGTACGTTGGCTCTTATCTGCTGCCTTCGGGCATCACCACTCCTACGGTGGATGCCGGATTGTCAAGCATGTCAAGCTCCAACAGCCGCTCCAACGACCAGAACTTCGCGTTCAACGCCCACTTCTCGTACAAGTCGCGCTATATTTTGGGATTCTCCCTGCGTGCCGACGGCGACTCAAAGTTCGGACCGAAGAACAAGTGGGCTTATTTCCCCGGTGTGTCTTTGCGTTACAACATCAGTGACGAGCCGTTCATGAAGTTTGCCAAACCGGTGATGTCGGTTTTGGGTCTGCGTGCTTCATATGGTATCAGCGGTAAGGCTCCGAGCAAGGACAATCTGTTCTTCTCTACATACAATCCTTCTGAAGGATATTACGGTAAGGGTAACAACCTCGTGCAGACGGGTAAGCTGGAGGGCTTGAAGCTCGATGACCTGAAATGGGAGAAGACATCGGCTGTCAACCTCGGTTTCAATCTCGGTCTTCTTGACGATATCATCGAGGTTGACTTCGACTATTATTTCAAGACAACCAAAGACCTGTTGATGGAGAAAGTGACTATACCTTCTTCTTCCGGTTACGCTCAGTTGGATTATGCCAACGTGGGTGAGATGACCAACGAAGGATGGGAATTGAACTTCAATGCGAGAAAGTTTATCAAGATAGGCAAGTTCTCGGTAGACGCCGGATTCAACATCGCCCAGAACAACAACCGCATAAAGGAGATGGATGACCGTGTGCTCAACTCTATCAACTCTACATGGGATGCAACAAGCCGCGGTACGTATCAGAACAGAATACAGACAGGCAACCCGCTCGGTTCCATTTATGGTTTCAGATATAAGGGTGTTTACCAGTATTCTTACGATTATCTGACCAATCTGAAGAAGGAAAACAACTGGACTGCCGCCGAGTTTGAGAATGAAATCAACACCCGTCTCGCTGCCGGACAGACATTCCCCGTGGTGGTGGGCTCTAACGGCAGGGTTGTGATGAACAGCCAGGGTGACCCGATGCAGATGAAGTATAACTATGATGCCGGTTCGGAGACATACAACTTCCAGGGTGGTGACGCCATCTATGAAGATATCAACCACGACGGACAGATAAACGCTCTTGATATCGTATACTTGGGCAATTCTCTGCCGAAGGTGAACGGTGGTTTCAACCTCACGTTCCGTTATGGCAACTTCAGCATCAAGACACGTTTCATGTACCGTTTCGGAAACAAGGTGGTTAATCTGGCACGTATGGAATTGGAGAAGATGTTCAACACTTACAACCAGAGCGCTACGGTGAACTACCGTTGGCGTAAGGACGGTGACATCACGCCGATGCCACGTGCCATGTACAACACTGCCTACAACTGGCAAGGTTCGGACCGCTATGTGGAGGACGGATCGTTTGTGCGTTTCCAGAACCTGCAGGTGTCTTACAGCTTCCCGAAGAAGATGATCAAGAGTTGGGGACTGAACAATCTGCAGTTGTACTTCTCTATGAACAACCTCTATTGCTGGACGAAGTACAGCGGAGTAGACCCGGAGGTTACCATTGGTGGCTGGGGTAAGGCTGAAGACAAGTCGCAGACACCGCGTTCCAAGTCGTTTACAGCATCTATCAATATCGGATTCTAATAATGTATATGACAATGAAAAAATATATATCGATAGTATTGTCAGGACTCTTGATGTGTTCCTGTGTGGATACGGTTATCTTGCCTGATGACAAAACAGTGGACGAGGATTTCTGGAAATCCAAGTCTGATGTGGCACTTATGGTGAACGGTGCTTACAAGTCGATGATCAACACCGACTTGATGATGAGACTGGTTGTTTGGGGAGACATGCGTTCGGATGAACTTCTGCCTGTGAACAGCATCAGCAATGCCATGGCAACGAGTCTCAACGAAATCAATGCCGCTTCAATACAGACTACCAATACTTTCAACGATTGGGCAACATTGTATACGGTTATAAACAACTGTAATATAGTGCTGGAGAAGGCTCGTGGCGTGATGGATGTCGACCCTTATTATACCGAGGGTGACTATCTGGTTGACCGCTCGCAGATGTTGGCACTGCGCTCGCTCTGCTATTTCTATCTGGTGCGTAACTTCCGTGATGTACCTTATTCGGGCGAGGCTTATATGAACAGCAGTCAGGAGATGATGATTCCGCAGACTGCACCGGCAGTTGTGCTCCAGCACTGTATCGATGACCTCAAGGAGGCTGAAACGTATGCTTTGGCTCCCGACGCCTATACCGATTGGCGTGCCACCGGATGGATAAACCGTGACGGAGTGCGTGCCATACTTGCAGACATCTACCTCTGGCGTGCAGCCGTGACACACGACATGAGCGACTACGAGGAGTGCAGCCGCTACTGTGACCTTATCATCGAATCGAAGAGGAGCCAGGCTGCGGATATGTTTGGACAGCAGGCACAGGGTGATTACCCGCTGTCGGCTGGTAACATTGCTTTCTCAAACCTGTTTGTCGTTCAGAACGCGTCTGAAAGTATTTTCGAGTTGCAGTTTAACCCAACCAACAGTAACACCGGCGTGTGCCAGGCTCTGTACAAGTGGAGAAACAACTCTTCAACAAACGGTTACATGAAGGCTTCGCGTATCTTCGGAACCATCTCGACAACCAATGTTTATGACAAGACGGGAGACTTCCGTTTCGCGGACAACTGCTTTGATGTGGGCAAAGACGAAACTGATTATTTTGTGAGAAAGATGATCGAACAATCAATTGTGTTCCGTGGCAACCCGGTGGGTGCGGCAGGTTTTGCATTTAACATATCACGTGCTTATGACAAATATGACCAGAACTACATCTTCTACCGTCTGACCGACGTGATGCTGATGAAGGCAGAGGCTATGGTTGAGATGGCTGGTAAAAAGATGGATGACGCCAACGCAATGGCAGATCCGGATAACCCCGATAAAGACAATCCGCTCATGAAAGAAGGCCAGATGCAGATGCGTCAGGCTTTCAACATAGTCAAGGCGGTTAATGACCGTTCCATCTATGAAGGCAGCCTCGGTAACGACTCGTTGCGTTATAACAACTTCCCCACCAAGGCTGCCATGGAAGAACTCGTGATGAAGGAGCGTCTGCGTGAGCTTTGCTTCGAGGGCAAGAGATGGTATGACCTCATGCGCTATCATTATCGTCATACTGAAGCTGCCGACTATAACCGTACGTTTGCAGAGATTGGAGACGAGGGATATCCCAATTCTTACGATGCCATGCTTGACCTGATGGTAAGGAAGTATTCGCAGGGTTCGAACGGCATCAAGGCCAAGATGAAGACCGAGCCTTCGCTCTATCTGCCGGTGCTGCAGTCGCAGATTGATGTCAATCCTAATCTGAGCCAGAATCCGGCTTACGGAAATTCTAACGAATTTGAGAAGAACTAATAAAAATTTTCAATCATGAAAAAGAATATATTATATTCGGGCCGTGGT
>ENA-OYXX01001079-OYXX01001079.1-human-gut-metagenome-genome-assembly--contig:-NODE-1079-length-11030-cov-4.058497_pt1 | contig 11030 bp, 5 predicted proteins | sample MGYA00243976_ERZ653434 | MGnify/ENA primary metagenome ERZ653434 (study PRJEB26926, sample SAMN06165112) | human gut metagenome | biome: ENVO:00009003; feature: ENVO:2100002; material: ENVO:00002003...
CCGCCCCTACGCCTCCCGCGCCTCCCGCGCCCCAAACGCCCCGCTCCCCGCAGGATCCGCTCCAGATCGGACTGGATGCCGCGCGGAACCGGTCGGGGGACGGGCGCCTGCCGGATGATCCGGAGATCGCGGAAATCCCCGCCGGTATGCGCCGGGAGGAACCGCGCCCGGATGTGCGTCGCCGGCGGTACACCGTCCGGCAGTCCGAACCGCCGCGCAAGCCGCAGAATGCCGCCCGCACGGCGGACAGTCGGGCAAGGAGCGATACCGAGCTGTACATGGATCTCGGCTACGAGAACGAACTGCGCCGCACGCCGAACGGCTCTGCCCGTGTCGATGCCGCCCTGCGCGACAGGCTGGGGCGGGAGCGCGTCGGCACACGGAATGCCGTCCCGGCTGCATACCGGGGCAGGGAATATGCCGGCTCCGCCATGACGGACGAGGTAGCGCACCGCTACCGTTCCGCCCGGCTGATGGCACTGATCCGGCTGGCGTTTGCCGGGACGGGCTTCCTGTGCGGAATCCTGTACGACACCCTGCCGCGCTGGAGCCTGTCCGGCGTTGCCGCATTCACGGCGGGCTATGCGTACCCGCTGTTGGGCATTGCCCTCCTGCTCCTGTTCGCCCTGCCGAGTCTGCATCGGCTGGGGCTCGGACTGCGCAGTCTGTGGGACTTTGAACCGGTGCGCTATGCCGTTCCCGGCATGGCACTGTGTGCGGCGGCATTGCACGCATTGCTTTCGCTGGCGGCGGTCGGGGACGGCGCGCCGGTGCCCCTGTACTGCGGGGCGGCGCTGTTCCTGCTGATGCTGACCTGCGTCTGCGATCTGCTTGCTCTGCTTGCCGAATGGCGCAGCTTCCGTATCGTGTCCTCCGGGCGTGCCCGGACTGTCATCACGCTGCTGTCGGCACCGGGTATGCGGCAGAGCGACCGAACGGACGACCTCGGGCTTGCCGATACCGTCGGGCAGACCGATGCCCGCCGGGATACCCTGCTGACCCTGCGGCTCTGCCGCACCGCCGGCGTTCCCAACTTCTTCGCGCTTGCCAACCGGTACAGCGGCAGTCTGTCTCATTTGAACTACCTCATGCCCGCCGCTATGCTGATGGCAATCGCCGCCGCCGGCACCTCCATGCTGTTGGGCGGCTCCCTGCTTCACGACGCCCTGCCGCGCTGTACGGCGGCGTACCTTGCCTGCCTGCCCGGTGCCTTCCTGCTGTCGGTTATCCTGCCGTTTGCGATCGGGAACCGTGCGCTGAGCCGGGAGGGCTGTGCCCTGCTCGGGGAGGCAACGCCGGAGCGGTATGCCCCCGTGGGGCTTGCCGGACGGCGGGCGGCAAAGCGTCCGGCACATACCCACATGATCCTGCCGGATGGGTTTGCCCTGTCCCCGATTCTGCCGAACGAGATTACCGTGCGGGACGACAGCCGCGCGGACGAGTGGCTGGCTATGGCGCACAGGCTGTTTGCACTTTTGGACTGCCCGCTGGCTGGCTTCGGCACCCCGCCTTCCCGCGAGGAGCTGGACGCCCTGCGCCTTGAGCCGACAGAGAGAGGTACGGACTTTCTCCGCCTGTACATGACCGATACGAGGTCGGGCGGCACGGTCGAGGTTATGCTCGGCTCCTATGAGGCGCTGGCGCCGCTCGGCGTCCGCCTGCCCCCCCGCGAGGCGGAGTCATCCTACCGGAAGACTCCCGATGCACAGGTACTGTATCTGGCGTTCGACCGCCGCTTCCGGTTGGCGTGCGCCTGCGGTCTGCACATTGAGCCGCTGTTCCGGCAGATGACGGAGCGCCTGCAGGCGCTGGGCTGTCGCGTGTCGGTGCTGTCCTATGATCCGCTGGCGGGGTCCTCCCCGCTGTTTGCGGAGGAGGGGGAGGATCTGCACGTCGGGCTGTTCCGTCCCCGGCGGTACAGCCGCCTGTATGCTCCCCGTTCCGGCGGCATCGTGTCGGTGCGGGACGGGCTGGATATCCTGCGCGGCTACTTTGCCTGCTGCCGTATCCGTACCGCCAACCGGCTGGGTGTTCTGCTTGGCTGGCTGTGGGTGATTGCGGCAGGCGGACTGACGGTCGCCTCACCTGCCATCGGGCTTCCCGCGGACGCTCTGCCTCTGCTCTGCTGTCTTTGGTATGCCGTGACTGCCGGGCTCTCCTGCCTGCCGGCACTGCTGTGCGTCCGGCGCGCGGCGCCCGGAAAAAGGGGCACGCGCGGCGGTAAAGCGGCGCCCGCCCGCAACGATACATAAGGAGGTTTCCCCTTTTCCATGAATCAGAACGAAAAACGCATGATCCTGACCTCGGTACAGAAACCCGGACGCTACGCCGGGGGTGAGTACGGGCAGGTCATCAAGGACAGGGCGGCGGTCAGTGCGCGGTTCGCCTTCTGCTTCCCCGACACCTACGAGATCGGTATGTCCAATCTCGGCGTCCGCATCCTGTACCACTGCCTGAACCTGCACGAGCGCATCTGGTGCGAGCGTGTCTATGACCCATGGGTGGATATGCAGGAAAAGATGAAGGAGTACGACCTGCCGCTGACGGCGGTGGAAAGCGGCGATCCGCTGTCGGTGTTCGACTTCATCGGCTTTACCTTGCAGTATGAGATGAGCTACACCAACGTGCTGAATATGCTGGAGCTGGGACGCGTCCCGATCTGGGCGCGCGAGCGCGGCGAGCATGACCCGCTGGTGATCGGCGGCGGTCCCTGCTCCTATAACCCGGAGCCGGTCGCGGACTTCTTCGACCTGTTCAACATCGGTGAGGGCGAGGAAATGCTTCCGGAGATCGTGGAGCTGTATATCGCCATGCGGGACGAGGGCAGCTACACGCGCGCGGCGTTCCTGCACCGCGCCGCCGCCACGATTCCCGGCGTGTACGTGCCGTCGCTGTATGACGTGACCTACAATGAGGACGGCACCGTCCGTGCCTACACGCCCCGCTACCCGGATGTACCGGCTGTTGTGACCAAGCGCATCGTGACCGACCTGGACAAAGGGCTGTACCCGGAGCAGGTGGTCATGCCCTACATTGAAACGGTGCAGGATCGCATCACGGTGGAGGTGGGGCGCGGGTGTATCCGCGGCTGCCGCTTCTGCCAAGCGGGCATGACCTATCGCCCGGTGCGCGAAAAAACGCCGGACGTCATCAACTGTCAGGCGCGCGCCATTTTTGATACATCGGGCTATGAGGAGCTGTCGCTGTCCTCGCTGTCCATCAGCGATTACACCCGCATTGACGAGCTGACCGACAAGCTGCTTGCCTGGACGAACCCCAATATGGTCAGCCTGTCCCTGCCGTCCCTGCGCGCCGACTCTTTCACCAAGGAGCTGATGGATAAGGTTGCCTCCATCCGGGCATCCTCCATCACCTTCGCGCCGGAGGCGGGCAGTCAGCGCCTGCGGGATGTCATCAACAAGAATCTGTATGAGCAGGATCTGATGCGCGCGGTCAACGTCGCGTTTGATGCGGGCAAGACGCAGGTCAAGCTGTACTTCATGCAGGGACACCCGACCGAGACGGATGAGGATCTTGCCGAGATTCCGGAGCTGGCACATCGGGTGGTCAGCGAGTTCTATAAGAATCCCAACCGCCCGCGCGGACGCCAGCCGCAGGTGACAATCAGCGTGTCGCCCTTTATCCCCAAGCCCTTCACCGCGTTCCAGTGGGAGCCGCAGGATACGCTGGAGGAAATGCTGCGCAAGCAGGAGTATGTCGGCTCCTGCGTCAGGGATCGCAAGGTCAAGTACAATCACCACGATGCGCGCACCTGCGTCATTGAAGCGGTGCTGGCGCGCGGCGACCGCCGCCTGTCCGCCGCCCTGTATGAGGCGTGCCGCCGGGGCTTCCGGTTTGATGCGTGGAGCGAGTATTTTGACTACGACAAATGGATGGAAGTCTTTGCCGCCGTCGGTATAGACCCCGCCTTTTACGCCAACCGCCGCTTCGGGCTGGACGAGGTGTTGCCGTGGGATGTCATTGACTGCGGCGTGACCAAAGCCTTTCTCAAGCGCGAGCGGGCGAAGGCGTTTGAGGGCGTCACCACGCCCAACTGCCGCGAAAAATGCGCCGGATGCGGCGCCAACAGACTGGGAGGTGTGCGGTCATGCTGTCCGAAAAAAGAGTGAGCCGTCCGGTCTCCAAGTTTGACCGCCCGCTTCTGCCGGAACCGATGACATACAGGGTGGTGTTCTCCAAGGTGGGGAACCTGCAGTTCTTCTCGCACCTGGATCTGCAACGCACGTGGCAGCGGGTGCTGGTACGCGCCTCGATCCCCATGTGGTACACGCAGGGATTCAACCCGCACAGCAAGATTGTATTCGGTATTCCGCTGTCGGTCGGCACCGAGGGAACGCACGAGATGGTGGATCTGCGCATTGACCGAGCCATCACGCCCGACGAAATGCGCGACCAGCTGAACGCCGAGCTGACCGATGAGATGCAGGTGTCTGCGGTGTATATTCCCACGACCGCTTTCTCGGATATCGCCTATGCGACCTATACTGTGACCGTTTCCGATCCCTCTGCCGCGTCGGTTGACGCGGATGCGGTGGAGGCGCTGTTCGCACCGGGCGCCGCGCCCATCCTGATGACCAAACGCACCAAATCCGGCGACCGGGAGATGGACATCCTGCCGCTCATCCGGGAAATACACGCCGCACGCGAGGCGGACGGCACGCTGATCCTCCACGCAACGCTGGCAGCCGGCGGGAGCGCCAACCTCAGCCCGGAGTTTCTCGTTGCCGCTCTGCGGGAAAAGCTGGGGATGCTGATGGATACGGAGCATCCCGACGTCTGCTGGTACCGCATCCTGCGCACCGGCTTTCTCTGCGCGGACGGAAGCGAATTCCGATAGGAAAATACAGGGGGACTTCCTGATAAAGTCCCCCTGTATCCCACTTATGTGCCCTTACTCTGCCGCCCGTGACCCGAGCGTGCTGTAGCCCGTCCAGGTGGACAGATCCAGCACGCCGTCCCCGTCCGCCTCGGCGGTGCCGCCCTGCACCAGTGTGTAGGTCGCGCCGGAGGTCAGTGCGGCGGAGCTGAATACGATTGAGCTGATGATCTTCGGCAGGCGGTAGCCGCAGAGCAGGTTCCCGTCGGCATCGCACAGCCCGATCAGCGTGCCTGCCGCGACCGAGGAGCGGAAGGCACCGTCGAACACCGCCTGCCCGGAGCCCGTTGCGGTTTCCGCCATGCCGCTGGAACCGACTGCCAGCAGGGTTCCGCCGGAGATGGTCATACTGCAGTTCCCGTCGCCGTAGTCGATGGCGCCGTTTCCGTTGTCGGTGGGACCGAATACCAGCAGGGTGCCGCCCGTCATGACGATGTTCCCGTTGGAGTCGATGCCGTCTCCGGATGCATACACCACCGTGTAGCCGCCGCTGACTGTCAGGAGCGGCGTGAGGGTGTCCGTGACCGTGCCGCCGGTGGTCTGCCCGTCCGTGTTTTCACCGGATCGTCCGCCGGGACGTCCGCCCCCGCCGAACCCACCGGGGCGCCCGCCGCCCATACTGCTGCCACCGCCGCTTGAGGCGTTGATGCCGTCATCCGAGGCAGTGATGCGCGTTCTGCCGCCGCTGACCGTGATCTGTGCCGCTTCCAGCCCCTCATAGCTTTGCGCGATTTCCAGACTGCCGCCGCTCAGCGTCAGCACCCGGTCGGCGTGCACGCCGTCGTCCCCGGAGCGGATGTACGCCTCGCCGTCCTGCAGAAGCACCGTGTCGTCCGCGTGGATGCCGTCATCCGCCGCCGTGACGGTCAGCTTGCCGTCTGCAAGCGTGACGGTACCAGCCGCCTTCAGCCCCTTGGCACTGATGGAGGGCTTGCTGCTGTTTCCGTCCCCGCCCATACCGCCGGGACGTCCGCCGCCGAAACCGCCCATACCGCTCATGCCGCCGGAGCCGCTCTGCACGCTGTCCGTGCCGGCATTGCCGGTATCGGTCAGCGCCTTGCCGCCCGCGTCCAGCGCGGTGATGACCAGCGTGCCGCCGCTCACGGTCAGGTCGGTGGCGGCGCTGATGCCGTCCCCGATGGCAGTGATGTACAGACTGCCGCCGCTGACGGACACCCAGCCCTTCCCGTCCTTCTCTGTCTGGGCGGATTTCAGACCGTCGCCCTCCCCGGTGACGGTCAGAGTCACGGTGCCGCCGGTCATTTCCACCGAATCGTTGCCGCGCACCGCCGTGCCGGGACTGGTCACGATCAGCGTGCCGCCCGTGATCTCCAGATCATCCTTGGTGTTGATGCCCTTGTCGGCGTTGCCCGTGATGCGCAGGGTGCCCTCGCCGTCCAGCCGGAGGTCGTCGCAGGCATACACGCAGGCGTTGGGGTATACCTCCCCCTCGGTCTGCTCTGCATCCTCCACGATATACCCACTGCCGTCCGAGAGCAGATTGACCGACCCCGCCGCCGTGTAGAGGACAGTCTTTTTGGGCGAGCTGCGGACGAATACGGCGGGACCGGTCGAGCAGGCGACCGACACGCCGTTCAGCACCAGCCGGACCTTTTCGGCATCCGCCGTGGCATCCGCCGTGGCATCTGCCGTGGCATCCGCCGCGGCACCCGCCGTGTCTACAATCAGCTGTCCGTCCGCAAGATCACCGCTGATGAGGTAAGTGCCGGCGGACGTGAAGGTCACGACAGAACCGGATATGCTGACGCCGCTGCCGCTGACGGTCGCGCCGTCGCCGGTCAGCGTGACAACTGCGGTTACCGACGCGGCGTCATAGCTGCCGGTCTGTGCCACGGAAGCCTCCCCGGCGTCCGGAGCCGTGTCCGGCGTAACCAGCGAGCCGTCCGGGAGTTTGATGTCCTCCCCCGTACCGCCCGTTCCGTTTTCGATGACAGGCAGGTCGTTCCGCTGCCCGCAGCCGGCAAGGCTTCCCGCCGCCAGCGCGAGTGCCAGCAGGATCACGCCTGCACGCCCGCTCCCTGTATGATGCCCCCGACACGTCTGTTCCATACTCCGTACCTCCTCTGCCCCTCCGGCTGTTCCGGGATGAGGGCAGTATACACCGCTGCCGTGACAGGGCACCGCGCATTCCATTAAAAATTCAAGAATATTGTGTGACGGAACCGGGACAGCCCGGTCGGGAAAGCCGTCACCCGGAAGGGAAACCGCATGAAACTTACCTTAGTTGCGACCTGTATGTTCGGTCTGGAAAAGCAGGTCGGAGAGGAGATCGACGCCCTCGGCTTGCACCGTCTGGAAACGATGGACGGGCGCGTCACGTTTGAGGGGGAGGAAGCCGACGTAGCCCGCGCCAACCTGTCCCTGCGCTGTGCCGAGCGGGTGTTCATCCGGCTGGGCTACTTCCCGGCGCACAGTTTCACCGAGCTGTTCGACGGCACCAACGCCCTCCCGTGGGAGGAGTGGATCGGGCGGGAGGATGCTTTCCCGGTCAAGGGGCACTCCATCCGCTCGGCGCTGACCTCCATTCCGGACTGCCAGAGCATAGTCAAGAAGGCGGTTGTGGAGCGCCTGAAGCGCCGCTACCGCGTGGACTGGTTCCGGGAGACCGGCGTGAAGTATCAGATAGAGTTCTTCCTCTTCAAGGATATGGCGGCGCTGATGCTGGATACCAGCGGCACGGCACTGCACAAGCGCGGCTACCGCCCCGCCGCCGGCGCCGCCCCGCTCCGGGAGACGCTTGCCGCCGCCATTGCCCTGACTGCCCGCCCGCGTGAGGACACGCTGCTCTGGGATCCGTTCTGCGGCTCCGGCACCATTGCCATCGAGGCGGCGATGATTGCCACCGGGCGCGCGCCCGGACTGGGGCGCCGTTTTGCCGGGGAGGACTTCCCCTGCCTGCCGCACAGGCTATGGGAGGACGCGCGGGAGGCGGCGCGCGCGGCGGTGCGCACCGACAGCCGCTTTGAGGCGTATGCCTCGGACATTGACGAGGAGATTCTGGACACGGTCTACGAGAACGCCCTGCGTGCGGGGGTGGAACAGCACCTGAATATCTTTCAGGCGGACGCGCGGCAAATCCGGCGGCTGGACAGGCGCGGGACGGTGCTGTGCAATCCGCCCTACGGCGAGCGCATGGGGGAACGGGACGAGATCGAGACGCTGTACCGTCAGCTCGGCAGGGTGTTCCCGGCGCTGTACCCGTGGCAGGTGTACATTCTGACCTCCCACCCCCGTTTTGAGCGCCTGTACGGTCAGCCTGCCGACCGCGTGCGGCGGCTGTACAACGGCATGATTCCCTGTTACCTGTACGAATACTTCAAGCCCGTGGCGGCGCGGACGCCCAAATCGGCAACACCGCCGCGCGGATAACGGAACCGGCACACCGGAACCGGAAAGGAGGCAACGGCTATGCGCATCGGGCACCACCGCCCGCTGTTCTGTCTGTGCGCCGTCTGGATGCTGGCGGCGGGACTCGGCTGTGTGCTTTCCGGTTTTGACGGGCACCGGATGCTTCCTGCCGGCGCGGTCTGCGCCGGGCTTGCCGCAGGTGTGCTGTCCGTCTGCCTGCTCCTGCGTCTCCTCCGGCGGATCACAGCCCGCCGCGCACGCGCTGTCGGGCTTGCCCTGCTGTGCGCCGGGCTGTCGCTCATCAACAGCGGCGCGTACTTTTCCGGGCAGGTCACGTCGGATTCCTTCCCCGGACTTCCGGCGGACTCCGGCATCCCGGCGTCTGACGGTGCCGGGGAGGATGCCCCCGACCTGCCGGACGCGGCGGATGCTCCGGTGTGGGAGGTGCGCGCCGTGGTCGCCGAACGGCTGGGCGGCGGCAGTCAGATCACCGGCTACGGTCTGATCCTGCGCACGGTGCAGGGGGAACCGGTCGGGAGTGCCCTGCGCCCCGCCCGCGCCTACCTGCTCTGCACCTACGCCGCGAATCTTCAGCCGGGCTATGAGATTCTCCTGCGCGCGCAGGCAGTCACGCCGGAGGACGCCGCCGGGGAGTCGGCGGTTTCCCTCCGGGGTGACGGCTATGCGTTGGGGCTTCTGTCCGGCAGGGAGGACGACTGCACGGTTACGGCGGAGAGCACCGATCTGCTCCCGATCCGGCTCGGCAATCTGCGGCGGCGTCTGGCGGCACGGTTGGAGGCGGCGGTGGGTACGGACGGACTGGGACTGCCGTCCGCGCTCCTGCTGGGTGACCGAACCGCCCTGTCCCCGACTCTGCGCCGGGATTTTTCCCGCGCCGGGGTGTCGCATCTGCTGGCTGTCAGCGGACTGCACCTGACACTGCTGTTCGGTATGCTGGCGTTGCTGCTCCGTTTTCTGCGCCTGCCGCGTCGGGTGCGCGCCGTGCTGCTGACGCTTGCCGCCGCCGGCTACCTTGCACTGTTGGGATTCCCGCCGTCCGCGACCCGCGCCGCCGTGATGCTGGGGTTCGTGTACCTGTCGTGGCTGTGCGCGGCGTCTGCCGATCCGCTGACCTCGCTGGGGCTGGCTGGCGCCCTGATCCTTGGCATTTCCCCCTGCGCCGTGGCGGATGCCGGATTCTGGATGTCCTTTTCCGCGACGCTGGGGCTTCTGACGGTTCCGGCTGCTCTGCGGGATCCGGACAGACGCCGGCGTGCCCCGCGCCGGCGTGCCCTGCGCGTCCTGACTGCGCGGGCGTCTGCCGTACCGCTGGGGCTTTTCGCTGGACTTGTTGCCATGACCTTTTCGCTGTGGATCACCTCGCTCACGGTCGGTACGGTGAGCCTGTGGTCGCCGCTTGCCACGCTGCTGCTGACGCCGCTGTGTGGGTTCGTGCTTGCCGCATCGCTGTTCGCACTGCCGCTGGCGGGGCAGTGGGTTGGCGGGACCGTATTGCTCCCGGCATTGCGGCGCGTCTGCGGCTGGATGGGCGGATGCGCCGCATGGCTGGGCAAGCCGACCGGCGCGGTGCTTTCCCTGGAGCAGCCGCGGACGGGAGGTGCCATCCGTGCGGTCATCCTTGCCGTGACGCTGTACCTGTTGCTGTGGCTGTTTCTGAATCTGCCGCGGCGGATGCGCGGTCCGGCACTGCTCCCGGTGGCGGGCGGCTGGGTGGCGGTTCTGTTGCTGGTGTGCCTGCCCGCGCGGGTATATCCGGGGGAGGTGCTGACTTCCTATATCCGCCCCACGGCGTCCTCTGAGGCGTTGGTGCTGGCGCGCGGGCAGGAGGCTGTCATCTGCGATCTGACGGACGGAAGCCGCACTGCCCTGAATGCGGCACTGGACGAGGCTGGTTCACTCGGTGCGACCGAAGTGTCCGCCTTGATGCTGACCCACTTCCATACGCGCACGGCGGGCGCATTGCACCGTGCCTTCGCGGCGGCGACCGTGCGTGCGCTGTGGCTCCCCCGCCCGACGGTGCCGGAGGATTATTACCGGATGCTGTCCTGCCTGTATGAGGCGCGGCGGCAGGGTGTTCCCGTGTATCTCTACGAGCCGGGCGATACGCTGACTGCCTTTGATTCCGGTGGCGGCGGGATTTCGCTGACCCTGTATACCGACCGGCTGGAGCGTTCCGTACAGCCTGTCCTGCTTCTGCACGCCGCAGGGCAGGGCAGTGCGCTGACCTTCTGCGGCGGCGCGGTTTTTGAATCCGACCTTGCCGGCATCGCCCGCACCCTTGCGGCGGACAGTGACCTGGTCATCTACGGCGCGCACGGGCCCAAGATACGGGAGCCGTTCCCCTGCACGCCGTCTGACCGCACGCGTTTTGTCTGCTTCGCCGCCCCCTCGGTCGCCGCTTTTCTTGATCCCGATACCCTCCCTCCTTCTCCGCCCCGCATGGGGATCGGCGGCGTCCGCCTGATTCTCCGCATGGGGGAAGGAGAAGCGCCGGGGGACTCTTGAAAGAGTCCCCCAGACCCCCCAGAACTTTTCTCGAATGTATGATTGGAGGAGCCGCGGCTCATGCCTGCTTCCGGAAAAAAGCCATACCGGATGCGGCGGACACTGTCAGTGCTGTTTTCGGAATACGCCTTCCGCCGGAGTGCCGGTTTTGCTGGGACTGTAAGCGCCGCAAGCGGTTTAATGCCGGGGATGCAAGGGGCGAAGCCCCTTGCATAAAAATAACCTTGATCTCCCCCTT
>ENA-OYXX01001080-OYXX01001080.1-human-gut-metagenome-genome-assembly--contig:-NODE-1080-length-11027-cov-6.453700_pt1 | contig 11027 bp, 10 predicted proteins | sample MGYA00243976_ERZ653434 | MGnify/ENA primary metagenome ERZ653434 (study PRJEB26926, sample SAMN06165112) | human gut metagenome | biome: ENVO:00009003; feature: ENVO:2100002; material: ENVO:00002003...
ATCTACACGTAAGGAGTCGTCGGCAGCGTCAGATGTGTATAAGAGACAGAAGTCATATATATCTATCTTTCCGTCTCCATTGACATCACCATATATCACAATATTCTTTGACATATACAAAGCGCCATTTGAATCATGTATTCTTAACATATCGCCTGTTCCGATAATCTTGTCCCCAGACTTTACATTACCGGAGCTGTCGGTAATCTGTGCCGTTCCGCCTGTAACCTTAAGTCTTTGAAGTGCGGTATTCACTGTATCACCCACGGCAAAATTATGTATATACTGATCCTTTAGTATAAGTTCTTTAAAGTCAACGCTTACTTTGGTAAGCCTTGTAATATCCACTTCGTAAGTCTTACGCTCACTTCTGTCGGAGGCTGACGGATATACATCTATGTACACCTTGGTAGTTCCCACAGGCAGATTGATATTGCCCGTGGTTCCGTTTGAAAGAACAGTTGTTGTACTGCCTGTTCTCATTTCAACAATTGCTATTGACGATTCCTTCTCATAATTTAATGCTAAGGACGTAACATCATTGGCAACTCTCATGGTGTATTTATACGTATTCATTTTAAAAGTCTCATTAAATCCCGACTTGCTTGAGGAAAGTGAAGTCAGATATGTACTGCCTTCCGCCCTTGTAACTTTAACCTTATAAGTCTTGGTTGTACCATATTCTGATTTACAGACAATATTGAACTCATTATTGCCGACTTTAAGGCTATGTGTTCCCGTTCCCGATATTGAAGATGTCTTGGCATAAGCTGATGCCGACAATTTGATCTGTGAAACCTTATACGGAACAACCAGTGAATATTCCGTTCTCTCCGAATTAAAACTTGGTGTAAGGTTAGCATTACTGCTCTTTCCGTCCATATCTATAAGTGTTGCGCTTATTCCTGAAAGCCTTGTATTAGGATTAGCCGTTGTTCTTTCATCACCTGAAGGTGAAGCCGGCTTTTTACATGATGAAGGCATATTTTTATATACAGGGATTTTGAATACAAATGACGAATTAAGAAGTCCTGCATTCTTATAAGTCTCATATATCTTACTGCCTTCAGTCAGTGTTGCGGTAAGATTCTGTGCATACTGCTTCCAGTAATAATATTTAGGATTGACCACACTGAACATTTCAAAATATATTGTATCCTGGCCTATTCCTATGTAACCTGTATATACTTTAACGGCACCGCCCATTATTGCAAGATATGGGCTTGTCCAGCCTTCAGCCTTCGCTTCCTTGCCTCCGTTATTAATAACGGTCTGCTTGCCATCTCCCGCAGCTCCTATGTTAAAAAAGTTATAATATACAGTATTGCCGTCGCCATTTGCCTGATAAAAATGACTGCCGTCTTTGGTTGACACACCTTTACCAAGTTCATCATTGCTTGTACCTTTTTCCTGACGAAGTCTTACAGCAAGATGTATGGCACTTACCTTAGACTTTTTGGCTGCTTCAACTATTACCTGGGCATAAGTCATATTATTAGGTGCACCGGGACATTTTGCATTACACATAAATGTTCCGTTAAGAGTTGAATTAACAAGTTCAACCGTATCATGATTTCCGTCATAACTTAACTTTTCAAACATATATATATAACTCTCGTTAAGCCAGTTTCTTGGATCCATAATGTATGAAATAGCTGACGTTGATGCCTGATTCCAGTATCCCGTATCAAAGCTTACCCAGTTATTGGCGGAGTAGTTATACGCACCCGCTACATCATCATAAGCTTTCCAGGCTGTCGGTGTCTGATACCACGCCCATTCGCCGTTAGACTTCAGGTCTGCCAGTCCTAATGACATACTATGTCCTGCTGCCGGAACAAGTTTTCTTTTTAACAGTGCCTCGTTCTTAAGCACTTCATTCCAGTCAAGTCCTGTATTGAACGCTTCAAAAGTCCAGTTAGGATGTTTATCATGCAGTGCCTGTATGTAAGGTCTGTATGATTCCGGAAAAGACTTAAGTGTCTGTTCAAATGAGGTATCTGCCATAATATCGTATATATTTTTTCCGACGATCCCTCCTACCAGTAAAACAACTGCAGTAAGGAGACATACTATTTTTTTATAAATTTTCTTTGTATTGCTCATTACTTTATCCTGTCAAATATTATTTATTTACATTATAAAAAGAAATGCCCTCAAGGTCAACCTAAGGGCACTTCCAGATATTGTATTTTTTGTGAATATTCTGTGAAATTACAGATTCAAACCCTTTGCTTCATCACAGCCAAGCACAATGTTCATACACTGTATCGCAGCACCTGACGCACCTTTTCCAAGATTGTCAAAACGTGATGAAAGAAGGATTCTGTCATCATTACCGCAAATGTATATTTCCATTCCGTCCCATCCGGAACATGAGTTGGCTGCCATAAAACCATTAAGTTCTTCTGTCTGTGCATCGAAAGGTTTTACATTGATAAATTTCTCACCCTTGTAGAAATCTGCAAATACTTTCTGAAGTTCCTCAGGCTTCATGCCTATCATATCCACATAAAGCGGGATATTGACAATCATTCCGCTGTAATAATCGTCTACGATAGGGGTAAAAAGAGGTTCCCTTGAAAGTCCTGTAATTGCTTTCATTTCTTTTAGATGTTTATGTTTCTGCGTAAGTGCATACTCTCTTGGAGCATTCATTTCCACAGTCTTCTCATCCGATTCATATATGGCAATAGTCTTTTTGCCTGCCCCGCTGTAGCCTGAAAGGGCAAATGCAGAAATCGGAAAATCAGGTCCTATTATTCCCATTTTCACAAGCGGATAAGCAAGTGAAATAAATCCTGAAGCATAGCAGCCAGGATTGGCAATTCTCTTGCTATTTCTGATATTTTCCCTGAATTCTTCCGAAAGTTCAGGGAATCCGTAAGCCCAGCCCGGACTTGTCCTGTGTGCCGTAGAGGCATCTATTATTGTAACATTTTCATTTTCCACAAGGGAAACGGCTTCAATTGCAGCCGCATCAGGGAGACACAAAAAAGTTATGTCCGATTCATTTATATATTTTCGTCTTTCATTAACATCCTTACGAAGTTCACTTGGGATTGTAAGAATCTCTATATCATCCCTGCCTTTGAATCGCTCATTGATTCTAAGACCTGTAGTACCCTCGCTTCCGTCAATATATACTTTTGTCATAGTATACTCCTTAGTCCATATTCTCTATAGCCTTACCTATATCATGGCGCATATATTTGTTTTCAAAATCAACCCATTCGGTTGCAGCGTAAGCATTGGCTCTTGCTTCTTTGAGTGTATCGCCTTTTGCGGTAATTCCGAGAACTCGTCCGCCGTTAGTCACAATGTTGCCGTTGTCATCAAACTTTGTTCCGGCATGGAAACAGTAATAACCGTCTTTGCCTTTGAAATTATCAAGACCTGTTATCCTCTTGCCTTTTTCGTATGCAAGAGGATATCCGTCACTGGCAAGGATAACGCATACACAGGCTTTGTCTTCAAACTGAAGGTCAATCTTATCAAGTGTTCCATCAATGCAGGCATTAAAAACGTCAATAATGTCATTTTTAAGCCTTGGAAGAACAACCTGTGCTTCAGGGTCGCCAAAACGTGCATTGTATTCAAGAACTTTTGGTCCCTTAGGTGTAAGCATAAGTCCGAAGAAAATAACGCCTTTAAATTCCCTGCCTTCTGCTTTCATTGCATCAACGGTTGCCTGATATATGTGTTTCTTGCAAAAATCATCAACTTCTTCTGTATAAAAAGGACTTGGTGAAAAGTTACCCATTCCACCTGTGTTAAGACCCTCGTCACCATCTTTTGCCCTCTTATGGTCCTGGGCTGATGACATTATTTTAATTGTATTGCCGTCAACGAAAGAAAGTACGGATACTTCCCTTCCTGTCATAAATTCTTCTATAACAATGGTATTACCGGCATCGCCAAACTTCTTGTCAAGCATAAGCTCATCAACGCCTGCCAATGCTTCTTCCTTGGTATTGCAGATAAGAACACCTTTACCAAGTGCAAGTCCGTCAGCCTTAAGGACTATAGGATATTCCGAAGTCTCAAGATATTTCTTGGCATCGTCCGCAGAAGTAAATGTCTCATAAGCAGCCGTAGGAATATTGTATTTTTTCATAAGGTCCTTTGAAAATGCCTTGGAACCTTCAAGAATAGCCGCATTCTTACGAGGTCCGAATACTCTTAAGCCTCTCGCTTCAAACAAGTCAACAATGCCGCCTACAAGTGGGTCATCCATTCCGATTACGGTAAGGTCGATTTCTTTTTCTGCTGCAAAGTCTGCAAGTCTGTCAAATTCCATGGCTGAAATTGGAACGCATTCCGCAAGTTCCGAAATTCCGGCATTACCCGGTGCACAGTATATTTTATCTACTTTAGGGCTTTTACTGCATGCATAAGCAATTGCATGCTCTCTTCCGCCGCTGCCTACAATCAATATTTTCATAGTACGTTATCCTTTCAGTTATCTGTTTGCAATCATATTTATTGCTTCAGGTAAAATAATCCATTCTGCCTGTTCCATAACTCTTTTCTGAAGAATCTCAGGTGTATCCCCGTCCTCTATCATTACAGGTTTCTGGAAGATAATTTTACCGGTATCCGTTCCTTCATCAACATAATGCACGGTTGCTCCTGTAACTTTCACGCCTCTTTGCAAAGCGGCTTCATGTACCTTAAGTCCATAATATCCTTTTCCACAAAAAGAAGGGATAAGTGATGGGTGGATATTAATGATTTTCTCAGGAAATGCTTTAACCATTTTCTCAGGGATTGCCACAAGAAAACCTGCAAGAACAATTAAGTCCGGATTGTATTTTGATACACCTTCAAGCAATGCATCATTAAACACATCCCTGTTTTCATAATTCTTAGGTGATATACATTCATTTGGAATATTGTGTTTCTCAGCTCTTGTAAGTGCATAGGCACTGGCATTATTACTGATTACGCCCACAACTTCCGCATTCTTAATCTTACCGTTATCAATGGCATCAAGAATAGCCTGAAGATTGGTTCCGCCACCTGAAACAAGTACAACTACTCTTAACATAATGTTACACCTTTTTCGCCTGCAACTGTCTGTCCTATTACAAATGCATCTTCCCCGGCAGACTTGATTGCTTCTATGGTCTTATCTGCATCAGCAGGGTCAACTGCAAGAATCATGCCGACACCCATATTGAATGTATTATACATCATATGTTCGTCAATATTGCCTTTCTTAGCCATAAGTTTAAATAATGCAGGTACTTCGTAGCTGTCTTTTTTAACTTCGGCTCTTATTCCGTCAGGAAGCATTCTTGGAATGTTCTCGTAAAAACCGCCGCCTGTGATGTGGCTGCAGCCCTTAATGGTTACTCCGGCATCCTTAACTGCTTTAAGTGCCTTGACATAAATAATTGTTGGTTTAAGTAAAGCATCACCGAGAGTTGTTCCAAGTTCATCATAATATGTATCAAGGGATTCTTTTGTCATATCAAATACTTTTCTTACAAGTGAAAAACCATTGCTGTGTACACCTGAAGATTTGATTGCAACAAGTGTATCTCCCGGCTTGATGTTTTCTCCTGTAATAAGGTTCTTTCTGTCACATACACCTACAGAAAATCCTGCAAGGTCATATTCGTCCTCAGGCATAAGTCCGGGATGTTCTGCTGTTTCTCCGCCGACAAGAGCACATCCGGATAATTTACAACCGTCCGCAACACCTTTAACGATTGTTGCGATTTTCTCAGGAATGTTTTTTCCACATGCTATATAATCAAGGAAAAATAAAGGTTCACCGCCTGCACATGCAACGTCATTAACGCACATGGCAACACAATCAATACCGATTGTGTCATGCTTGTCCATAAGGAAAGCAAGTTTAACCTTGGTTCCGCATCCGTCTGTTCCGGATAAAAGCACAGGGTCCTCCATGTCTTTGATTGCTGCCATTGAGAACGCACCTGAAAATCCACCGATACCTCCGAGTACCTCCGGTCTCATTGTGCTTTTAACATGTTCCTTCATTAATTCAACCGACTTATATCCGGCTTCAATATCAACGCCCGCTTTCTTGTAATCCATTTTTATTTTTCCTCCATGTATTTTTTATATCCGACTTTTTCGATTTTGTCTTTTTTCTTCATAACGCCGTCTTTTAATTCATCTTTATATGCTTTGATTCTGTTAAGAAGTTCGTCATCACTTGTTGCAAGAATCTTAGCTGCAAGAATTCCCGCATTGGCTCCTCCGTTAATTGCAACAGTTGCAACAGGGATTCCGCTTGGCATCTGTACTATTGAATATAAAGAATCAACTCCGCCAAGAGATTTGGTATGGATTGGAATACCAATAACAGGCATTGGGAAAATTGCCGCACACATACCCGGAAGATGTGCTGCTCCACCGGCTCCTGCAATTATAACCTTAAAACCTTTTTCCTCTGCTGTCTTTGCATAATCAAAAAATACGTCAGGCATACGATGTGCTGAAATAACAGTCAGCTCATAATCGATACCAAACTTTTCAAGCATTTCCGCTGCTTTGCTCATAACCTCAAGGTCTGAGTCACTTCCCATGACAATTCCTACTTTAGCCATTTTCTTACCTCGCTTAAATTCCTACAAATAATAACATTATTAAAAGTACTATTATAATACCATTAATCAGGCTTCCTATCAATGAAAAGGTATAATATCTGTCAAATTCCCTGTAACTAAGTAAACCGATAATCAGTCCAAATACAGAAAAGGCAAGTGCCATCAATGCCAGGGAACCGACTATTTCCCCGCCTTCGCCTCTTGCCTTAAATGAGAGGACAATTGAAAAAACAATCAGTACAATAGCAGCTGCAGCCATAATTGTAGCAGCAACGCCACCTACACTATGCTTCTTATTGGTAAACTTATACTTATGCTTTGACATTAATTAAACCCTCTTCTATTTAATTTACACCATACTGCTTGTAATAATCATCAATAGCAGCTTTAAGTGTATCGTCTATTATAACTTCGCCCTTATAAGGTCTGTTATATAAATGTTCTACAACCTCTGCCATTGTAACAATCGCAGTTGTCCTGATTCCGTAATTCTCTTCTATCTCTGTAAGTGCACTCTTGGTACCCTGACCTCTTTCCATTCTGTCAACGGATACAACAAGCCCTGTAACATTAACGTTACCCTGTGCTTTGATGATAGGGAGAGTCTCATTTATTGATGTTCCTGCTGTTGTTACATCTTCTATTATTACAATCTTATCGCCATCCTTGATAGGGCTTCCGAGAAGGATTCCCTTATCGCCGTGGTCTTTTATTTCTTTACGGTTAGAACAGTATCCTATATCTGCCCCATATTTATCGTTAAGTGCTATAGCTGTGGTAACCGAAAGCGGTATACCCTTATATGCAGGTCCGAACAGAATATCAAAATCTGTTCCGTACTTGTTATTAATAGCTTCTGCATAATATTCGCCAAGTTTCTTAAGCTGTGCACCTGTTCTGTAAAATCCAGTATTGATGAAGAAAGGTGTCTTTCTTCCGCTCTTGGTTACAAAATCACCGAATTTGAGGACTTTACAATCTACCATAAATTCGATAAATTCCTGCTTATACTGTTCCATTATAGCTTAAAACCTCCTGTTTATAAGGCTTGCACGCCTTTATTATTGTCTCAAATTGCTTTACAAGGATTCCAAATATCGTCCCTATTCTACCATAAAGCCTTACAATTATCAATCCGTTTCAAAAATTGAATTTTGATTTTGAAATTTCTCCGTATTCTTATGAAAGAATCTGATTCAGTAACCATACGAAGACGGGTGACCGAAGCCACCCGTCTGTTGTTTTGATTATTTATCATTTGATTTCCTCAAAATGAGATTATCTGACTGTCTTTTTCTTTCTGACAAAGCACAATACACCTGCTCCACTTATGACTGTAATTATGAAAAGCCATGCAATCGGTGTAGAATCTCCGGCTTTTGGAGCATCATCCTTTTCGGATGGTGCTGTTGTATCCTGTGTTGTATCCTTCACAGATGCTTCTTTTATCACAAATGTAGTTTCTGCACTTCCATCACTATACTGGAAATTCACTTTATGCGTTCCAACACTTAATGTATTCAGATATTCTGCTTTGAGTGTTAATATTGTACTGCCGGATTTCAATGTATAATTTGCTGCATCCACAAGCTTATCATCCACATAGATTCCTGTTAATTTATCAAGTGCACCATCACAGGTAATTGTTAATGTTCCATCCGTGCTTAACTCATGTGTTCCGCCTGCTCCTGCCGTGATGGTATAAGTTGGTGTTGGAGCTGCCTGAGTTGCCATCTTCGCTGTTGTGATTCTATCTGCATCCGTTGATTCCAACCATACCTTACAGTTATTGAAGTTGGCTAATTTGTCTGATTCAGCACTACCCATTTGAATATCGCTTGCATTGATGGTCTGATTATTAGAATCAATTTTCAATGCATACACACCGGTACTGTTCTGCACCATCAGGTATTTTTCATTTGCATTTGTTACCTTAATCTTAGTTCCATCCAGGCTAATGACGGCTTCTTCAGTTCCGGCAGATGCATATCTTAAAGTATAGGTATTCGCTACCATCTCACTATTTGCCTTAAATCCACTGTATGAAGATGATGCTGCTTCCGCAGCAGATGCAAAAGAGACATCCGACAGATTCAAATTAAAAGCAGGCACTACCGAAATAATAAAGATTTGGGGAAAGTCGCCGTCGCCAACGCAGCCGTCGACACTTAAGATGCCTACACCGTCGCCTGGAAAAACCATGAGCGCATTGTCACTACTACCATAGCTCGGCGAGCGCAGCCAGAAAGGATTCTCATAAAGGTCATTGATATCTGCCAGCTTTGTTACGTCAATAGCAATATCATTACTGCTCCCCACATATATTGTTGTCTGTCTATCAGAATTCTGGTCTAGTGAATTTGGCAGATACAATTTCTTGTCCTTCACTGATACAGGATGATTTCCACCATTTGTTGTATCTGGTTCATTGGTTGAAACTGTGACATCTGCCATCTTACTTGTTTCTCCTGTAGAGAAATATGTTTTACCTAAATAGGTATTTATATTTGTCACAAAATTACTCTTTGAATATTCACTGGTGCTACCATATTCGGCTCGTGCAAACTCACTGGTTGAAAGTAATGCCAATGAACCATCTGCATCCGCTCCGCAGATTGCCCAGAGTCTTGCATCACTTCCATTTAATCCAAATCTTATTTTACCAATTGTCTTTGTACTTGATATCCCAAAGTTTTTCAGTCCTTCTGCATCTGTCCAATATTCAGATGTAGGTGTCTCATTTTCCGCTGCCTGTACCGTCGCAAGCGTTCCCTTCATTCCTGGGAATAAGGACAATACCATTGCTGCTGCAAGCAGCACTGCACTTCCTTTTTTAAGCCATTTTTTCTCCTCCATTTCTTCTATTCCTAATGTTTGTTATGATACTCTTCACAAGGAAATGCAGGTATTTCCTCACTCTTTGTTTCTCGAGTAAACACAAGATTGTCATATATGTGTTTTCTTAAGTGCCATGTATTTCCGTGCTTCAAGCGTCCGTTATAACTTCTGTTTTTTGCAACTCCTTTCATACATATATCCATTAAAATTATAGCACAAAATCATTTTATGTACAATGGAGTTTTTCTTACCGAAAGTGAGTTTGAAAGGCAATCAAAGCCTTGTCATCTGCCACGTCCACGTCCGCGAACCGGTGTAATTATCTGCTGTTCCCCTTGTGCTTTTAGCTGCTCCTCTGAAGGATGATTTCTGTTGTCTGTCCTGATACTTCTTCTTTCTACCCTTTTACTCATTTCAGGTACTTCTGGGTAGAACTCAACTCTCTCTCAGCCTGTGTATTTCTACCCTTTTGCTCATTTCAAGCACCTCTAGGTAGAACTCGACTCTTATCCTGCTTGCTTTTTTCTACCCTTTTGCTCATTTCAGGTACTTCTGGGTAGAACTCAACTCTTACCCTGCTTGCTTTTTTTCTACCAATTTTTAGTTCTTCCATTCGGTCATCGGAGGGTGGCGGAAGAAGTTTAGCACGTTTTTCCAGAGAGAGCTGGCGGTATTCTGCAGTGGATGGAAACGGCTTATTTTGAACCGGCACAGTTGACGAATTGTTATCAAGTAATTCGTCTAACTCATCCTCATTATCTGGTTCTGCGTCGGTTGAGTTATTTGTTGTGCCAAACTCTGTTGATATCCGTGTATCCGCTTGCCGGGGTAAAAATGAAAAAGTGCATAAGTGTGATATACACTGATATACACAGTATACATGGAATCCGGCAAAAAAATGTTGGGTTATGCCCGAGAAATTGCTTATTTCTCAAAAACAGTCGCCAAGGAAAGAAATACGGCACAGCGGTTTTATGCCTTCTGTGCCGTAATTGTGATGTTTACGTGATGGATCGTTAATTGTTACTTATCTTTGATTATTTGACGGAATGTCTTTTCCTTTTATCAAATACCATTACACCTGTCAGAACACCGCCGCTGATATACAGCAGTGCAATCCAGAGGATCATATCACTGTTGTCACCGGTCTGCGGAAAATCCGGACCTGTCGGCTTGCCTGGCTCAGACGGTGTTCCCGTAGCCGGAATCTCAACTGCCGACTTCTTGTAGCCGCAAACCTTGCACTCCTCATGCTTGGAGCCCTTTTGCGTTGCGGTCGCTTCCTTGTCAACAACCCACTTGAAGTCGTGTACCGCCTTATCGGCCTTATCTCCGCAGGAGCACTCATGCCAGTGGTTGTCGGGATCGTACTTCCACTCGCTGCCGTAGCTGTGAGTATGCTCACCGTCGCCTGTGCCGCTATCGCGCAGAATCGTCAGCGTGTAGGTTTTAGCACCGATTTTCACGACAATGTCGGTTCTGCCGCTGTCGGGGATGGCAACGGTTGCGCTGCCGCCGGTGGACAGATCCTGTCCGTTGATGCTCACGGACTCGCCGTTTCCAGACACCGCTGTGACTAGCGTAGATGTTGCTCCGCTATCATTT
>ENA-OYXX01001083-OYXX01001083.1-human-gut-metagenome-genome-assembly--contig:-NODE-1083-length-11000-cov-5.424577_pt1 | contig 11000 bp, 9 predicted proteins | sample MGYA00243976_ERZ653434 | MGnify/ENA primary metagenome ERZ653434 (study PRJEB26926, sample SAMN06165112) | human gut metagenome | biome: ENVO:00009003; feature: ENVO:2100002; material: ENVO:00002003...
TCTACACGTAAGGAGTCGTCGGCAGCGTCAGATGTGTATAAGAGACAGTCCCATGATTTCTTCAAATATTGGCTGAGGCTTGTAATCTGCCAACATTTTCTTCTCCGTCTCAGACATTGAATTAGTTGCCCTATTTGAACAATCAAACAGGTCTTTCAGTTTTCTCCTGTCTATTTTCGTCTTTCCGGCTAACGCCTGAGCCAGACGGACTTTCGCATCAACCGTCTTACACATGGCAGCTAAACCAGCTTCTGAGAATTTACCCTGAATAGCCTGGGCAGCAACCTGTTTTTCAGCCATGATCTGCAGAACATCCATCTGAATAGTATCCTCAGAAGCAAAATAGAAAGTTCTACACTCTTCTTTCTGACACAATCTGTAGTGTCTCCTACTGGCCTGTGCAAGAGTAAAGTATGAGTATCCATTCTGATAGAAAATCAAGGTTGGATAATTGTAATCAACCTTATTTCCAAAGGCGTCTAGTTCAGAAAAACAAAAATCAAGACCTACCTCAACACAGCGGGGATTACATATCATAACACGCATGCCCTTTGCAGCCTGCTTATGAATCCATTCCTCTCTCTTCTTCGGACTTGGAGAAGCTGACTTTAAAATCATAATCTCTTTGTCGTCAAGTCCTTTTACATTTGCAGCTAAAATCTTCTTTAACCTTCCTGTAATATTTGTCATAGGACTGGAAGAATATTCCACATAAATAACGCAGTTTCTGTCCTCTGATAATTCAGATTCAACGAGTTTAATAAGCTCTTTCTCCTTGTTTAATAACTTAAAGTCAGGCTTATCAATAGTCTGCCATATTGGTTTATTCCGCTTATCATATCCTTTAATGACAATTTCCTCATCCGCATACTCTTCAAAGTTATTTATACTAACGAGAGGTTCACCATCTTCCCCTGAGAGAATCGGCTGTCTTCCAAACGGTTTATCTACATAAGACAAACTGAACTGTAGCTTATCTGACATACACCTTCTTCCTCTTGGAGTTTTAAGGGCATTTTGCAATTTATCATTAACTCTGTGATATTCCGCAAGAATTTCCGGCTCTAACGGAACAGAAACAACATCCTCATACAACGGCGGCAAGAATTGGCTCAGGTCTGACAAATCAAGACAGAGCTGATACGGTAAAAGCAGATCCTTAATTACAAGCGGACTACAGCCCGGCTGAACCGATATACGGTTTCCAAATGCCTTGCCGCGACAATTCTGTAAGTAGATATCGTCTCCGCTTTTCTCAAATTCCTGCTTAATAACACCGTATTTCTTAGCGAACTTCATTTCATCAGTCCATTCATAGCCTTTCTTCTTCATCAGCCACGGCGCCACCCTGTACAATAAGTAGAACAGAGATGTCGCATATCCATTTATCAGTGTTCCTGTTAATAACAACTGTTTTTTAGTAATGCTTACCAAGTCACAAAAACTCTGAGCCTGACCAGTGTTTCCACCCTTATATAAATGGCACTCGTCTGCTATCAAATAATCAAAGAATCCTTTAAGCTGCTTTTTCATATATGTTGATATGGCTATTTTTCGGAGAAGAGACTCCTTTGAATTTCCAATGATTTTAACACCATTAGCTTCTTCAAATTCCGCCTCACGACCTGCATAACACCAAGCCGTCTTTTCTTTAGACTTTTTCATGTCTGCATAAAATAAGACTCTTCGCCAATTACCTGCAGACGACTCCGAGCCTAAATTACCAACATTTGGAGTCCATAATGATGCCCCGCAAACATAGCAATTAGAATTCCGGTTTGTTCTGTTTCCGAAATCCTCCGGCTGCAATGGGTTTTCATATGGAAAATAATGTTCCGACTTACTATAATCCCATAACAGATTGTCACATTCAGGACAAGTACAGCCACTTGTGTACAGACCTTTATATGACACCGGCTCTCTAAGCCAATTACCGCCACATCCGCAGGCACCTGACATTTTATCAGGCTTGTATCTGCCACATTTTGAACACTTGAGTCGAAATTCCTGAACCCAGTGATTACCCCCACAGACACACTTGACATTACCACTGACCTCTTTTGTTGCACCACACTCAGCACACACATACTTAGCTGGCACTCTCCGCCTCGTGATTTTGCCTATTGCCGGGCGGTAAGAACAACTCAGCTTTGCCGTATCCTTACTGATAACATAAAATTCCCTGCCATTTCTAGCAGGACCTTTATCTTTAATAGCAATGGCATCAGCTAAGGTGTCAATATAATGCACTTTCGCATATGGAATATTGTCTCTAATGGTCTCTCCCCACTTCTTAACAATGGTTCCCGGACACAATACAACAACTCGATAATTAATATTATCTCTGCTACTATATGCACTCTGCAAAGTAGCTCCCTTGTGTGTATTCATGTATTTTCTGACTGCTCTTATCTCTATTGATAAAAAAGCCAGCAGGGTTTTACCAACACCCATACCGCAATTTAAAAACTGAAAACTCTGTTCCTTAAGTCCTGCAACTGCACCATTTGCAATCGCATTCTGCTGTGGAAATGGCCGCATAGTCTTAAGAGCATACTCCTCTGACGAACCTATAAGGTCAATTTTAGGCACAACCACATCATCAACCTCATTAACAAGGTCCTGTCCGTACTTTTCAAAGTACTTGTCAATGGAACTAACCTCAAAGGGCTTTTGCTGCTTATCAGTCAACTTAATTAATCCTTTTTCATACAGCATTTTCATAGCTTCTGCAAAGTATTGTTCTGTAAGCTGCTCAGAAACCTTCATCACAACCAGCTCAGAAAGCTTACATTTGCTGCCATCAGCAAGCTCATACATCCATTCTTCTGCTTCTTCTGGAGTAATACCATAAAGAGAAGTATTAAAACCTACTAAACGCTGTGAAACAAGGTGATCGAGTAAAGGCTTAACCAGCTCCCTTGTCATAGGAATTGGAGTGTATTTCATGATATATGAATAAAAACTGTCATACTCACTGCCCTTTCTTATAATAAAAGCTTTGTTTTGCCTGATTAGCGGACTATATGCTAACGCATTAGATACCCGTTCCTTGCCATATTTCAAATCAACTATTTTCCCCCCGAAAGGTTCTTTCATATAACTGCATATGGATTTACCATAGCGAGTAATTCCCTTATTAATTCCGCTGACTGCACCCGTTAATATCTGCTGGCTTCTGTCAAACAAATCTACAATAACAGCGTCTGGACTGGAATTAATATTTTCAAGGTCCTCAGAGAGAACCGCAAATGCCATGTAAATCTCGGCACTACCTATTTTAACTTTCTGCATACCTGCAACCTCCAAATCATTCTTCGCTCTTAGAATCTTCGGTACTTGTATTAGCTGCACCAGCTTTAAGAACGATATAGTTAAATTGCGAATCAAAGATATGGATTGATGCCTCACTACTGGTTATTACTTCTATAGTATCCGCATTACCCGGTCCATTATCTTTAATTCTTGAGGTCTCAACCTGTTCAACATAACCTCGTTGAATATGTAGAGTTCCCTCATCCTCATTTCCAGCCAATCCCTCGCAGACACCACACACCATAAGTTCATACTTAGTTGCGTCGGCGGGTGGAATTGGTGGATTTCCAACAATTTCAGAAGTATAGGCTTCCATGCAGGCTAAATCTGATATGCCCCTGCAAAGTACCCTACTCTTCTTCAATGATGGCAACGCCTCTTCCGGAAGGAAAACCTTTGTGGTGAACTTCTCTACACCATCCCCTCCATTTGAGACTAAAACTCTCCATCTCTCATCAATTTCTTCGTCTACCTTTGGTAAATAAGGAATTTTTTCGAGAGTATTAACGGATTCAATCCAAGCCTTGAAATCTTCAAGCATACAGCCTATAGCATCTCTTCGACGGCTGATTATAACTATCTGCTTATAATCTTTGTATACCTCGTCGTCAAACTTAAAGATATGCAACGGCTTATACCTGCTGAAATAGCTTCTAGCAAACTTTTCGTATGTCTTATCAGACATATCTGATATCAGATAATATGGAATGACAAATACATGCACTCCATTTCTCTTTAAATATTTAAAAGTTGTTTCCTCAGCTACCTGTTCAAATCTCGTTTCGCCATCTGATCCATATGGAGGATTATCATAAAGCAAATCTACTTTAGCATTGCTCATTATTATGCCATGCGTTGTATCTGCGTTTAAAAGATAATCTACCCATACCTTTCCCTCTTCATCAGCTTCCTGATTAGAGATTTTTGTCTGCTTGAGCTTTTCAACCGTATCACAGTTAATTTCAACTGCATATGTAACGATTGAATGTCTCTCTGCTCCAGCTCCACGAAGCAAAGAAGTCACAGCCGTTCCATCGCCTATGTGCGGCTCAAAAACAACTGTGACTTTATTTTCCTCGTTTTCAATTTTAAGCAATCTGCCACAACGATACATCATATCCGTATTAGTGTAGAATGCTCCATAGCGGGCATAATTGCCTGCCGTCTGTTGGAATGTATTTACATTCCTGACATTTTTTACCATATCTGGTACCTCCATTTAATATTTCCACCTGAGTGGATTTTTATCTATATTAACAACACGGTTAAATCTAAGCATAAAAAAAAGACTCTGTGAAAAATCACAAAGTCCATTAATACACACAATCAACCTGGTTGAAAATATCCTCCTATCATAACATCAGCAGTGTCATGAAAACCAATCAGCACGAGCATCGTGTTGATTTAAACAAAAAATCAAATAATATATAGATAATATACTATATCCAAAAAGAAAAAGCAATAAAAAAGACTGTCTCTCCCTATAGGGAATAAGACAGTCTTCTGTAAGCGGCGATACATTAATTAATTGGTAATTTCCCAAATATCTCATAATACACATCATCGGCGGAACTATTAATAGAATCATGCATAGTTTCTTCCGGCTCATTCTGAAGAGATTCGTATAAATAACTCTTTTTCACAGCATTAGTCGCTGCTTGTTCCGATAAATCATATCGTCTGATTAAACTCAATATCACACAATTCATGTACGATAAAGCTTTTGTATTCATCATTTAAACACCTCCAGTTATTATTTCACATTTCATAGATACAATAGATGTCAGAGCTTTCTCTGTATGAAAGGACATCTGCGTACCTAATGTTCTTCCATCTTCTGTAAGAACATCATACACTGATACCATCTCAATTGCCACATCTTTATTCTGAATATGACTTGCAATTTCAGAAACCTTTGAATCTGCTATTGAGCCAATCACTAAATCATATTTCGAATCAAGATTATTCTCCATACAATTTTGTTGTACATATTCATAAGAAAGTCTGTTTGCCAGTATAAAATACAACCATTCTTCATTGCAATAATCGAATCTTTTTATATTATATGTATTTACCATATCAATATTAATTGTGATAACAACTACTGCTGGTTTATCCTTTTTCCTGTATATTCTATTGTATTTTTTAGTCTGTGTCTGAGCCCTCTTTTTAGCAACATTCTTATCATCCGTCATATAGAATCCCCTACCAAAATCCAATTCTTTCTTACTTTTGGTAAAATCAATTCCATGCTCACAGATATTATGTGCAGAAGATTCATTTGTGCCATGATACCATACTCTCTGCATATTCTTCTCCTTCCTTAATTATACCATACTTTATCTGAATATAACAGGGAAGGCTGCCGCTTTAAGCAATCCCTGTCATATCAAGTTACTACAAGGATTGCTCCTATTTAGTTATAAGTTAAATCCATTTACAAACCCAACTTTTGATAATACTCTTCAATATTATCTATAGTCAGTTCTGTTGCCATCAACTGGGCATTTTTAATCAAAGCATCGTCAAGACCTTTACCCAATTTTTCATCCCATGTAAAAATGAGTGGCTTTAGTCCTTCTCTCAAGAGCCTCATTGCAAGCCCCTTTTCAGACCGCAATACATTGATATTCGTTAGTCTGTCCGCATCATATGCGATTGCGAAAAACTGTACACCAGAGTTTATAAGATACTCCAGTATGTTTTTTCCAATCCTGGTCTCAAACAGCTTTGTATAACTGTTTACGCCTGGCAATATACAAAATGGAACTTTAAGAAGAGTACTTCCAACGATTCCCTTCTTCTCACCCTCTGTAAGTATAGCCATGACCGGATTACTGTCCTTACTCTTAATCAGACCGACTATGTTACTGCCCTCTGTACCACACTCATATAAGTTAGTGTATGTACCGGCTTCTACATTATCAACCTGCAGGAATGAGGACATGCCTCTGTACTTTCCTGTACAGCGGTACTTTTTATCAGTTTCCTTTTCCAGTGTTCCGTCAGGGTTTAATTTCATAACGCCCTTCCACGAAACATACCTTTTTAAGTTATCGTCCTCGGATATAAAGTATAATCCTCTATCGTCTTTCTGATAAGATTTACTTATATCCATAAAGTCCATACGCACACGGATTCTAACTATCTGTCCCTTCTCATTAAAGAGAGGGAAGCCTATTCCGGATCTGGCTTCAAAGTACCAATATTTTTCTCCAGTTCTTTTATCTTTCTTTAAATAAAAGCCGGGAACACCAAGCAACGCATCCGAACCCAGCTCATTAATAATGGCTGCACATACGCTGCTCCTTGATGGGAGGTCATTCGCCTCCAAAACATCAAATGATGTTTTCTTGTGGTAATATTCCATCCAGTCGTCAGCTGGAAATGAACATAACATGCTGTTATCGAAAAAAACATCCCGCCAGCCGTCACCTTCAAGCCATACCCGGTGACTTGCCTTTAGTGGATAAAAGCTCATAAGCATTCGATAAGCCAAATCTTTCTTCTCATCGTCTGCTTCTTCCACAATGCCGACAGGAATAAGCTCTTTCTTAAACTGTCGTTTTCCTTGAACAGCATCAACATCATGAGCTCCTTTTCTCCACACATGGAATCCATGTGCCTCGGCTTCCGCAACTTCATCCTCTGGTCTGTATATTCCTGAGCCTGCTCTGCTTACGCCCAGAAAGACATACAATTTTCCGTCATAGCCAATAACATCTCCTTCTGGATTTGCTGCATTTACTCGCGGATCTGTATACCTCTTACAGATATGCACATCGCCATAACCGTCTTCTGCGGGTACTCGGCAGCACCAATCAGCTGTGCCACAGATTAAACATGGCTGATGTTTTTTTACCTCATGATAACCATTTGCCATATCACAACACTCCTTCTTGTTATTATTTTCTTTCACTCTATATAAACAGAAAGAGAATCCTTGTAATTTAGATTTCCCTCTCTGGCTACAAAATAAGTAACCATAAGGGAAACCCCTTTAGGTTCGTTATACTCCGACATTAAATGGAATATAAAAAAAGATGATGTCTCGTTCCAACATCAAGACACCATCTAAAACATCTGTCTGCTTAAGCAGACTGCGAAAAGACAGTAGCCTTTCCGTAATCTAGGAAAATGTGAGCTGTCTGCAGCACTTCCTTCCTAGTGGAATTAATCTTTTGCCTGTATCTAATCGATACTTTTGGCTGTACCCACGAGGTACTTCTATCACATTGTGATTAATTTGTGGTTAATCACAAATGCAATATAATCAACCTTTTTAAAGGCATAAAAAAACGCCGCTCTCAGCGACGACATAATACATTATTTGTATCATCAATATAAGTATATTTACAATACACTTATCAATTTTCTATAGCCAGAAAAGACTATAAACACCAAGTAAAACCACTGGTTCTGCTCCAAACAAAAAATCATAATATGTTATTATAATAACACATCAAAATATATTGTCAAGTATATGACACCCATAATACATCACCATGATAATTAATTGATAGTCTCACACAAGGCATAATACTCTCTCTAAAATTAAAATAAGTCCCCACATATAACATACTTGTGGGGGCTTATTGACCTACGGTTTCTTGCATCATTTTGCCTTACATATTATATCAAAGGTAAATCAGATGCTCAATATTTTTATATCTCATAGCATTCATAGCAGGAATTTTTTTTCTTGCTTTTTATACAAAATGCGCCTGACTTCCATAATCTTATTATCCTGCTCATCGTCTATTACAACATAATAAATCACAAAATTCTTCACATAGATTCTGTAATATGGATAACGATGTTCCCTGAAAGAATATAATGGTTCAAACGACTCTGCCACTGGCTGTCTCTCCAATATTGCATTTTCTACTGCATCAAGTAAATCATGTGCAGCTTTCGCATTATGCAGTTTTTCAGCAATATACACAACCTTCTCCTCTAAATCGTCATAGAACAATGGCAGATATCTCAATGTATATTTTGTATCAGCCATTTATCCTCCTTCTGAGATTAGAAAAAACTTCCTCATGTGAATATCTTCTATCATTCTCTTCTGCATATCTGTCAGCAGCGTCAAGTGCTGCTTCAACGCCATCTGTCAGGCTTGAATACGCCTCTATGCTAAGTACAACCATAGTGCCATAGCCGTTTTTCGTCAAGTACACTGGCTCTCCACACTCGACGGCTTTTTCTACTTCAGTAAAATTATTACGCAAATCCGAAACTGGTCTAATCTGTATCATAGAAAACCTCCTTGTATTTGATATCATAATCTTATCATTATTTTATCATAATTTTATCATTTATATTATATACAATTTGATTCGCTTTATCAATACCATATTCTTTCATGTCGAATTTTGTTGAATATTGTCGCTTTTTATGCTATACTCAATATCAAGATAAGCATTTGTGTAAACAGATGCCTCTTAGGAATTCTCTCAAAAAAGAGAGATTCCAAGTCGGATTAATAGTCTCTAATTAGAGAAGCCCACCTTGCTTACAGCGGGGTGGGCATTTAATTTTTAAATGTTGTTATATCTTTTCACTTCTAATGAACTACTCACAACCGACTAATGTCGGATGAAGTTTCTATGTTACATGCTTTAGCATGTAAGTAATCCTGTGGCGGTTGCATTATGCAACTGTCACAGCATACGGGATGTCCACTATCCCTATATCCCATTCTTTTATGTTTGGGAATACTTTTCTTATTATGTTTGCAGCTCCATTTATATCTGCATTTCCTGTACTTCCATCACCATACTTGTACAGTCCTCTTTTTATTCTCCTGCCTGAAAATACATGTTCTTCGGTTGAATCAACACTAAACACCGGTATTTTGTCTCCAGCCTTAAAATCTGCCTTTGATGTATAGCTTTCCTCAGTAAGCACAAGTCTTATTCCATATTCTTCCAGTTTATACTGAAGCATACCTGCAAATACGAGATGTGGTATCTGCACTATTGCCTGGTTATTAGCAGCTCCTGTATTGATTTTCTGTTTCTGAAATTCATTATGGCCAAGTACTACTATATCTATATTGTTATCCCTAGCATAGTCAGCTATATATCTGCTTATCTTGTGAAGGCTGTCCTTTATCATACAGTTTCGTTTATAAGTCAGTCTGCCGATTCTTCTGGTATATTCCCTGTTATTACAGAGTGCTGCCTGACTCTTTAATCTAGCAAGTCTTTTGTTATAGTAGTTATTTATCGATTTAATGGTGCGCCCATTAACAAGAAACGGTCTGTCACCGAAGTTATTTGTGACAGCACAAAAGTTATTAAGCCCCGGATCTATTCCTATAATCCTGTATTCCAATGAATCTCTGCAGGATTTGAACTGTTCCATCAGCTGTTCGTCCGACAATTCAGGATATGCCTTATACATGATGGCACGCTCCTCTGTTTCCAGTACAACATCAATGATGAATACATCTGCAGAGTGTTTAATCCTTACTTCCTTTAGAGATGTACCTTCATCCAAATTTCCAAGATTAAGCCTGTATTTATATCCCGGTACTTTTAGATATCTCCCATCAGCTATCTTGCATATCTGATTTGTAAGAATTGCCGTTGTATAGCTTCCGTCGGTCTTATATCCTGGCATCTTCGGTCTGCCTGTAAACATGTCTGTATTCGCCTTATATACCTTCAGGGAGTTGAAGAATGCCTTGTAGTTTCTGAGCAGCAGCTTCAATATCTGCTGGCTTGCTTGTGAATACATATCATAGTAATTGATGTCCCTTGTCTGTTTCATGTAAAAATCCAGAGTACCATATGTAAGCCATTTACCTTTAGGCTCATACTTTGTACTTTCCGTAACAGACTTTATACTTTTGTACACTTCCATCTGATTAGCCGTCAATGGCTTTAAATTTTCAAAGTCCCTTACAGCAGTAGCATACTGTCTTAATATATAGTTTGCCCTGTTATACAGATATGTTGACTTCCTGCAGATATCAGCACAATAGGAAAACATTTTGTGACCTTTTCTTATATGATACTGTCTTGTCCTGTACACCGATTCATTTCCTTCCTATGTCAATCAAAGTTAAAACAACTATCCTAAGCAATTCATCTCACAACCGACAGTTGTCGGATGGAGTTTTCTTGCTAAATTTTGATAATAGTGAGCTCCTCTTGGTTCACTACCCTGTTTCTCTGATTTTGCCTGTTTTCTTCCATCATTAATAAGCTGTATTACAATGTAGCAATACAAGGCCCATGCTACATACTCCATTAATTAAACTTCCTCGCTTTCTTCCATATCTTCGTTACTATTTTTCATTATCAAATTTCTAATCACAATACTGAGCACCAACATAAACGCTATCGGATAGGCTGGAAATAAACTTATCCATGTTTTGGTTCTAATACCGAAAGTAGTGTAAATAATCCATATACATGTCATCAGAAAATAGATTGCAACTATCAGAGATATGATAATACCTGCAACTGAAATCTTCTTATTAAAAAAAACATAACAACCCACATTTAATATAAATAAGATAAGAAAAGGAACTCGTATTATTTTAAATAATTCAATATGCAATGTTGGCATATGTAACACTTCTACAAGTTCTCTCCTAAATTGTTCCACTACGGCTATCAGAGAATCACTGTTTATCCTGTCTCTTATACACATCTCCGAGCCCACGAGAC
>ENA-OYXX01001087-OYXX01001087.1-human-gut-metagenome-genome-assembly--contig:-NODE-1087-length-10988-cov-9.707217_pt1 | contig 10988 bp, 10 predicted proteins | sample MGYA00243976_ERZ653434 | MGnify/ENA primary metagenome ERZ653434 (study PRJEB26926, sample SAMN06165112) | human gut metagenome | biome: ENVO:00009003; feature: ENVO:2100002; material: ENVO:00002003...
AGTACGGTCTCGTGGGCTCGGAGATGTGTATAAGAGACAGATATATAATAAGGTGTAGCTGCCGTGTCTTTTTAATTATTTATTGTTGAACAATGTGTCACTGAGACTCTGCAGGGCACGCTTCTTGTCGCTCTCCTTAATGAGGAACGAGATGTTGTAGTTGCTGCCGCCATACGAGATCATACGCACAGGGATATCCTTCATTGCATCGGTGGCAAGAGTCTCGAAGCCTACGTTGCTCCAGTCCAGGTCGCCCACGACGCAGATGATGCACATGTCCTTATCAACAGTCACAGTGCCGTACTTCTTCAGCTCGTCCACGATGTCATTGAGACGTGTGTCGTTGTCGATGCTCATCGAAACGCCCACCTCGCTGGTGCAAACCATGTCGATGGCAGTGTTGTAGTTCTCGAACACCTCAAACACCTTGCGCATAAACCCTGTGGCGAGAAGCATGCGGCTGCTCTTTATCTTTATGGCGGTGATGTTGTCCTTGGCTGCCACAGCCTTTATCTTGCCATACTCGGTGTGGTTGCTGATGGTTGTTCCCTCTGCCTCGGGCTCCATTGTGTTGAGCAGGCGCACGGGTATGCCGGCAAACTTGGCTGGCTGAACGCATGTGGGGTGCAGAATCTTGGCACCGAAATAAGCCAGCTCGGCAGCCTCTTCAAAGTGCAGCTGATGCACAGGCGCGGTGTTGTCCACAATACGCGGGTCGTTGTTGTGCATACCGTCGATGTCGGTCCATATCTGAATTTCCTCGGCTCCCATTGCGGCACCGATGAGCGATGCGCTGTAGTCGCTTCCGCCGCGCAGCAGGTTGTCCACCTCGCCGTAAGCGTTCTGGCAGATGAATCCCTGTGCCACGTACACCTGATAGCCCTCATTGTTCTTCATCACCTCGGCAAGATGCTCCTTAATAAAAGATGTGTCTGGCTCAGAGTTCTTGTCAGTACGCATAAACTCCAGAGAGTTCAGCAGCACAGCCTTAATGCCCTGCTCCTTCATATAGTTCACCACCATGCCAGTGCTCATAATCTCGCCCTGAGCCACCACCTGCTTCTCCTCAAAGCTGGTGAATGTGCCTTTGGTAAACGAGCGGAGGAACATGAAGCGTTCCTTCAGCATGGCTGTTGTAGCCTTTTTATATTCGTCGGAAGCATACAGTTCCTCCACATGCTTCATGTATTTAGCCTCAAGGGCATTGATGACATCATTTGCTCCCTCAGGATTCTTTCTGTACAAATAGTTGGATATTTCAACCAGTGAGTTGGTTGTTCCCGACATAGCCGAGAGCACCACAAACACCGGATTTCCCGATGCAGTAACAAGACGTGTTACTTCTTTCATTCTCGCTGGGGTACCTACGGATGTACCGCCAAATTTCATTACTTTCATAATCGTATTGTGTTTTTGTTTTTTATTTTCTTTTTACTCAAAATCTGCTATCACCCCATTATAGTTATCGGTGATATTGTCAAGCACGCCGTCCTTACAGCGGTATACAATGCCAGGATACCGGTCGAGCAAAGGAATGTTGTGGGTCGACATTATGATTGCAGTGCCCGTGTTGGATATATCCTTCAGCAGCTCGATGATATGGTTGGCGGTCTCAGGGTCGAGATTGCCCGTAGGCTCGTCGGCAAGTATCATCTTGGGGTGATTGAGCATTGCGCGCGCTATTGCCACACGCTGGCGCTCACCTCCCGACAGTTCGTGGGGACACTTGTCGCGCTTGTCCACCAGTCCCACATCGGTGAGAACCTCAACTATGCGCTGGTCTATCTTCTTCTTGTCCTTCCATCCTGTCGCCTTTAGCACAAAGCGCAGGTTCTCATACACACAGCGGTCGTCGAGCAGTTTAAAGTCCTGGAAGATTATTCCCATCTGGCGTCTCAGCGCCGGCACATGCTTGCGCTTGATGTTCATCAGACTGTGGTTGAGCACGGTGGCTTCCTCCGCCTCGCTGACGTCAAGCTCGAAATATATCGACTTAAGCAACGACGACTTGCCGCTGCCCACCCTGCCGATGAGGTACACAAACTCGCCCTCATCCACATGGAAATCCACATTTTCCAATACCAGTTTGTCGTCCTGGTATATGTTCACTTTCTTATAGTCTATCAGCATAGTGATATCAGTGTTTATGCCAGTTAGGGTCATGGCGCACCTGCAGTTCCCTTGCCATGTCCTCAATGCGCAGTCCCTTGCTGGTGAGCAGTACAATGAGGTGGTAGAGCATGTCACTTCCCTCGTAAATCAGCCGGTCGTTGGTGCCGTTGGTAGCCTCGATAACCAGTTCGAGAGCTTCCTCGCCCACCTTCTGCGCCATACGGTTGAGCCCGTCCTTAAACAGCGATGTGGTATAGCTTCCCTCGGGCATCTCCTCATGGCGTTTGTTAATGAAGTCCTGCAGTTCGGTGAGGAACAGCAGCGGGTTAGCCTCGTTCTTCTCTCCCCAGCAGGTGTCGGTGCCCTTGTGGCAGGTAGGTCCCACGGGATTCACCTTTACAAGCAGCGTGTCATTGTCGCAGTCCACATCGATGCTCACTAAGTTGAGGAAGTTGCCCGATGTCTCGCCCTTGGTCCACAGACACTGGCGTGTACGGCTGAAAAATGTCACCTTCCTTGTCGCAAGGGTCTTGTCGAGCGCCTCCTGGTTCATATATCCCAGCATGAGCACCGTCTTTGTAGCGGCATCCTGAACGATAGCAGGAACAAGTCCGCCACACTTTTTGAAATCTATTTCCATGTCTTGTTGTTTGTTTTTTGTCTTTTTTATTGGGCTTATATGCCTTATTAGCCTTATAGGTCCCATTAGCCCCATTTGGCAAATTGCCCTATATTCTCACCTCTATCCCCTCTCCTTTCAGATAAGCCTTCAGCTCGGGTATCGGGATCTCGCCAAAATGGAACACGCTTGCGGCGAGTGCCGCATCAGCATGACCGATGGTGAATGCATCGCGGAAATGCTCCTTCGCGCCTGCACCGCCACTGGCGATGATGGGTATTGTCAGCTTGTCGGCAAGCTCTGCCAAAGCCTCGTTGGCATAGCCCGTCTTCACTCCGTCGTGGTTCATCGATGTGAAAAGTATCTCGCCAGCCCCGCGGTCCTGGGCTTCCTTCGCCCATTCAAATAGTCCGCGCTCAGTGCGCTCCCTGCCGCCCTTCAGATAGCAGTGCCAGCCGTCGGCATCCATCCTTGCATCGATGGCGCACACACACACCTGACTGCCAAACCTCTGCGCTATCTCATTGATTAGCTGCGGGCGCTTCAGTGCAGCACTGTTCACGCTTATCTTGTCGGCACCGGCATAGAGCATCCGCTCCACGTCCTCTATGGTGTTGATTCCGCCGCCCACAGTAAAGGGAATGTTTATGCGGCATGCCACTTTTGTAACCATGTCGGTGAAAGTCTTGCGCCCCTCAAAGCTGGCGGTGATGTCAAGATACACCAGCTCATCGGCACCAGCACGGCTGTAAGCCTCGCCAAGTTCCACGGGGTCGCCTGCCGAGCGCAGGTTCACAAAGTTCACTCCCTTCACCGTCTCGCCGTTCTTCACGTCAAGACACGGTATTATGCGTTTTGCCAGTGCCATAGTTCGTCAATGTCTATTTTTCCTTCGTAAATCGCTTTTCCAAACACGGTTGCCGGTATTCCGGCATCGTTGAGCGCCTTGATGTCGTCAATACACGACACTCCGCCGCTCGCAATGAGATTGATGTGGGGATATGCCGCCATAATCTCTTTATATAATAAGGTAGCGGGACCTGCCAGCGTGCCGTCCTTCGATATTTCCGTGCAGAGCACGTTTTTCACTCCCTTGTCAATGTAGTATTTCAGGAATGGCAGCAGGTCTTCCGTCGAGTCCTCCTTCCATCCGTTGATTGAGATCTTGCCGTGGCGCACGTCGGCACCGAGTATTATCTTGTCAGCACCGTACTTGTCGAGCCAGCCTGCAAACAGTTCCTTATTGGTTATCGCCACACTGCCCACGGTCACCATCGATGCTCCGTGAGAAAATGCCTTTTCAATGTCATCGTCGGTCTTTATGCCTCCGCCGAAATCCACCACAAGACTGGTCTCCGTGGTTATAGCCTTCAGCGTGTCCACATTCACGATATGCTTCGACTTCGCACCGTCGAGGTCTACCACGTGCAGACGCTCGAAGCCTGCCTTCTCAAAGCGCTTCGCCATTTCCACGGGCGAACTGCCGTAAACGGTCTTGCGGTCGTAGTCGCCCTTGGTCAGGCGCACACATTCGCCGCCAATTATGTCGATTGCAGGTATCAGCTCTATCATTTTCCTGTAATGTTTAAGAAGTTGTCAATTATCCTCACTCCCACCTCACCGCTCTTTTCGGGATGAAACTGCACAGTATAAAAATTGTCGCGGCAGAGCGCGGCAGAGTAAGGCTGTATGTAGTCGGTTGTGGCGATGGTCTCGGCACACAGCGGCACGTAATAGCTGTGAACAAAATACACATAGTCACCCTCATTCACGCCACAGAACAGCGGCGACTTCAAGTCGACTATCGAGTTCCACCCCATCTGCGGCACCTTGTCCTCATGGCGCTGCGGCTGGAAGCGCACCACATCGGCATCAAACACTCCGATGCAGTCAACATCGCCTTCCTCGGAATGGCGGCACAGCAACTGCTGTCCTATGCAGATGCCTAGCACAGGCTGTTTCAACGAGCGGATCACCTCGTCCAGCCTGCGAGCCTTAAGATACTCCATTGCCCCCTTTGCCTCTCCCTGTCCAGGGAATAGCACGCGGTCGGCTTTGGCAAGCATTTCGGCATCGTCGGTGAGCACGGGAGTCACTCCGAGACGCTCCAGCGAACTAATCACCGAATACACATTTCCCGCATTGTATTTTACTATCGCTACATTCATAGATCTTACATATTGATACATCAATCTATTTTAAAGTGCAAAGGTAACATTTTTTTTCCACCCACGCAAACCTTTCTCTTTCTATTAACAGATTTTTAGGTTTTCCCATGTCGAGATAAATAATGGAATCTTATCACAAAATAATAGCGACAACGTGCCAACGTTACACCTTACGTTGCACCCTTATTGATTTTTTCAGCAAGATAAAGTGGCAGATTTAGCAAATCACCGTCACGATGCAGGTTCCTTGTTGACAACCGTATGGACAGGGACGGATTATACTTTTTTCTGTACATTGCAAGACTTTTTGCCTTGATGTTATTATCGGATTTCACTTCTATAGGAACAATGTCATCGCCATTCTGCAATATAAACTCCACTTCGGCAGTATTGCCTGATGTCCAATAGAATACGGTGTTTCGGTATTGTCGTGCTAGAGATTGCATCACATAGTTTTCAGATAGTATGCCCTTAAACTCTGTAAAAAGTCTATTGCCTGATACTATGGTATTGGGGTGCAGTGAAAATTTGCGACAGAGCAGTCCCACGTCGTTCATGTATAATTTGAAAGCATTGCTTTTGCTATATTCCGACAATGGGATGCGCGGAGTCTCCACGGCATTGACACGATGCACTATGCCCGACAGGCACAGCCATTCGATGGCTGCCTCATACTCTCTTGCCCTCGCCCCCTTCTGTATGTCAGCATAACGGAACTTGCGGTCTTCCTTGGCAAGCTGGTCCTGCAGGCTGTTCCACACTTGAAAAACCCTTGGAATGTCCTTGTTGTTGATGTGTTTTGAGAAATCAAGTGAGTAAGACTTTATTATGCCGTCTTGAATGTCAGTCACAGCTTTCCAGTCGCGGTGGTCGGCATAGTCACTGATAACTTCGGGCATTCCGCCCGTCATAAGGTATGTTTTGTAGGCATCGATAAGTCGCCCATGCAGTACTTCCGGCACCGCCATGCTGCCGTCAATCATCTCGTATGAGGCGTATAGTGTGCTGTCGATGGCACGGAGCACTTCGCTGAACGACAGTGGATAGAGTGTCATGAAGTCCACTTTCCCAACCGGAAACGAGGCCCCGGCACGGTTGAGTGCCACGCCGAGCAGTGAGCCGGCACACGCTATGGCATAATCGCGTGCATCCTCGCAGAAATATTTCAGGCTGTTCAGCGCCTCGTTACATTCTTGAATCTCATCGAAGATTATTAGTGTCTTTTCTGGAAGAATCCTGATTCCCGAGGTCATCTCCAATACCTTCACCACTTCAGTTGGATTTTTTGTACGCTGAAAATCGGCTTTCAGTTCCGGCATCGTATCAAAATTGAAATATGCCACATTGTCAAAACATTCCGTTCCAAATGTTTTCAGTATCCAGGACTTGCCCACCTGACGCGCTCCCTGCAACACCAGTGGCTTTCTCCGTCTGCTGTTTTTCCATGCGATCAACTCGCCTACAATATCCCTTTTTATCTCCATTGCTATAATTTTGCGGCAAAATTACACATTTTTCCTATAAAAAACGTGACAATTCCCACATTTTTAATATTTATTGGCAAAAACGGCAGGATTGATAATGTAATGATGCTGACTTTGTAAAACGTCCATTTAGGACTCTCGTAACGGAAAGCTATGAATAATGCAGGTTAATATAAAATATACGCTTTTGTAAGTTTTCAAGAAAATAATGCAGTGCAAAGACAAAAAAAGGACAAAATATTTGCCCGAATAACGTTTTTTCATTATTTTTGCAGTGGCTTAATGTGAGCGGCTGCCTCGGCAGCAGTAAATGCGCAATAAAATAACAATCAAATAAATAGAAAACAATTATGAGACAAACTACAAACAACATAGCACGGTATGTGCTGATGTTATTCGTTTTGGCGCTTGCGCCACGGCTTGCGGGGGGGTAGTAGCAGCCGAGAATGAAACAGGAACGGTCACTATGCTGGGTGACGGTACAAGTACTAACCCCTATAAGATTGGGAATTATGAACAGCTTTTAGAGTTTGCCGCTTGGGTAAACGGAGGACAGAAATCCATTTGTGCCGTGCTCACGGCGGATATTGATACGAAAAATGATTTCATTGTTGATGGCTATGGGAAACTAACAAATACACCAGAAAAACATTGGACTCCAATAGGAAATTCTTATTCTAACCGATATACTGGCACATTTGACGGACAGGGCCACACCATCAGCAGACTGTATGTTAATGACAATAACAAAGACCTTGTTGGCCTTTTCGGCTATTTAGGTGAAGGCGGTATCATCAGAAATGTCGGCGTTAAAGACTCTTATTTTTATAATAGCAACCCATTCGGATGTGTTGGCGGAGTGTGCGGAACTAATTACAATGGCACAATAGAGAATTGCTACAACGAAGGAACTACTGTAAGCGGAACAGGTAAAGAAGCCAATGTTGGCGGAGTGTGCGGAAATAATAGCGAAGGCTCAATAGAGAATTGCTACAACACAGGAAATGTAAGCGGAACAGGTAAAGAAGCCAATATCGGCGGAGTGTGCGGATATAATAATTTTAATTGCACAATAAAGAATTGCTACAACATAGGAAATGTAAGCGGGACAGAAACAAGCAGCTATATCGGCGGAGTGTGCGGAAATAATAACAATAGCACAATAAATAATTGCTACAACGCAGGAAATGTAAGTGGGCATGAAAATAACAACTTCGTTGGCGAAGTGTGCGGATATAATGATAATAGCACAATAATAGAGAATTGCTACTTCCTAAACGGAACCGCAAACAGTGGAATTGGTATGGATATGAACAGCAGTAGTAGCTCTGTCACAGGAATACAAGAAAACATATTCAAAAGCGGCGAAGTTGCTTGGCTGCTAAATGGGAACAAAGATGACAATGCTAAAACCTCTCCATGGTTGCAGGATCTTAGTGAGGAAGAGAATGGCGGTGACCAGTTCCCTGTGCTGAAAGCCAAAGACGCTAAATGTATCGCGGTGGTTAAAAAAGTTACAGATACAGATGTAACATACACAAATCCTGATGACCATAATTACAACAACGACACATTTGCAGACTTTCCCGATTACGGCACAGCCAACCTTTATTCACACGTTTGCGACTACTGCAAGGGAGCGGCACAAGAGGATAAAAAAGAAATAAGAAAACTGAACTCGGCTGACGACAAGATTGTGATAACACAGAATACAGGTTCTGATTGGACAACCAGTGCCGACATAACACTTGGCGACGATGCAACAAACAACTGGTATCATGCTCCAGTGGCGTTCACAACAACAGGAACAGTGACGCACACCCGAGCAATGTCAACAGATTGGATTACGCTCTGCCTGCCATACGAAATCAGCACAACAAATAATAATAATGCTTGCAAATTTTATAAGCTGAGCAATGTGGTTCCCTCAGAAAAGATTACGCTGACAGAAATCACAGAAGCAACCATTGAAGCAGGAACCCCTGTGTTCGTGAAACGGAATGATAACAATGTAAACAGCATTGAAATCAAAGCGAGCAATGTAGAAATGATACAGACTCCTACAGAGCAAACTGCTGACAATGGCAAGCTCGTGGGCACATTCAACACCATGACGCTGACAATGGACGACAACGGCGACTGCCTGTTTATTAAAAATGATAATATGTGGAGCATAGGAGAAACCAGAAATATGACGGTGAAGCCCTTCCGTGCATACATTGTGCCCGACACGCCCATTAGTGCCCCGAAGCTCAGCATCACCATTGACGGTGAGGCGACTGCCATCAGCGATGCCCTCGACACGCTTAACGACACCAACGCCGAGTACTACGACATCAACGGCCGCCGTATCAGCTCGCTGCAGAAGGGCGTGAACATCATCAAGAGCGGAAACAGAACAAGAAAAGTAATAATCAAATAATTCAAGACAATGGAAAAGAAAAAATATATTAAGCCCGAGATAACGGTAGTAAAGATTGACGGCGACTGCCGGATACTGGCAGGAAGCGGTGATGGTGAAATAAACAAGGGAGCCGAGTATAAATATGACGAATATGTAGACTGACGCTACATCACCAATATACGCAACAACTCCGCGCTGAGAAAAACATTCTCCGTGCGGAGTTTTTCTTTGTATTTCCTTTATTTTCGCGTCTATTCTCGCGATTTACAACCTAATCACCAAGGTGACGAGCAATAATCACCTTGGTGACAAGGTTAAAAATAAATTACTTTAGATACTTAAACGACTAAAATACAGATATTTATTCACCACTCCACACTAAGTTAGCAGTGTGTGCTCGAAGAGCAGCAGTGTCAGTGCGGAGCACGCAGTAGAAAAAAGCAGGGTACAACGTAAGGTGTAACGTTTGGTGCAACGTTTTTTCCGACGTTGCACCCTGCATGAGCCCTGTGTTTATCGGCGTTTCAGAGGTATTGGGTGCAACGTGTAGCACGTTTTGCAAAGTCTGCATCATTTCATCATGACATGCATGTGGAAGCCTTTATTTATAACCTAACACACTGAGCCACAACAATTTTACAAAAACGATAAAATCTAAACGGTACAAATTTTGAACAAGGGAAAAATAGCCGTTCAAAGCACTCGGCAAAGAGAAAAAACCATGACAGGGGCAAAAAGCAGATTTAAGATTATTTATGAAAATATTTTGGACGATTTTGACTGATTGCTATCCAAAGAGCGCATTTTTGATAAAAACTCCACTCTCATCATCCATAAAGAGTGAGACGGTCGAAAAAGGAAAAGAGGTGAGTGAGATCCATGGAGGGGGACTGCAAAAGGGTCAAAAATGGGTGTCTTGTACCTTGGTTGTATCTAAGTCGGCATATATGGCTGATATACAACGCAGGTTAATAATTCGGCGGCAAGTCATCACATTTTTAAGCTCGCATTGTATAGACCGCTCCTTGTTAGGACAAAGTTCAAACACAGTTAGATTTGTTTGCCTGACGATACTATTTTACCCAAGAATGTTGCCACAGTCCACTAATTTTGCCTAATTCGCTAATTCTATTGAAAATTTCGCCCATAACATAGTGGCTATTCCAATAATAATATGTATATTTGCACAATAAATCCAGTCTGAATGAATATGGAATCAAACGAGAAACCCATTATCAACCGCATCAAAGTGGTCCTGGTGGAACAGAGAAGGACAAACAAATGGCTGGCAGACACTCTTGGAAAAGACTGCACTACAGTTTCAAAATGGTGTACCAATACGGCACAGCCTGGATTGGAAACATTGGTAAAAATTGCAGAATGCCTGGATGTTGATGCCAGAGAATTGATTGTTCCAACAAAAAAACAATAAAAACATGTCTCACACAAGCGGGACGCTAATATATTTACGTATGAAACAAAAGTTAATTTACATAGCTATTGCTATTAGTCTTCTTTGCAATGTTGTGTTTATGGTCTTTTTTCTAATGGACAGATGTAGTGGTAATCCTTCTTCATTAGACGAGACGGAAATAAAAAACGAACCTCTGGCAGACCCCATTCAAAGACAACAGCGAGCGGAAACAATTATCAAAAAGCTCGTTTGTGACCAATTGTATTATCCTAACACTTACGATCCTGTTTCCACGAAGGTCGATAGTGCTTTCTTTTGTCCTATTATAGACGGAGAATGTGTTTCTGCTGCTTATGAAATCATAAAAATGCAGGCAGAATACGAGTCGGAAAAAAGTTCGTATGAACAGAATGATTGGACAATACGCTTTCATGGAAACCTTTCTGGTCCTTTCTTGGAAAATGAAAGAAAAGCAAGAAAGAAAAGTTCTGAGAAGATGGCAGAATTAAAAAAGAAGATTGTAGAGAAAGAAAATATCATAAGGAATAGGGATGCATCTCACGACGGAGAGTTTGTCGGATGGTGGGTAGTTCACAAATTTAGGTCAGCTAATGGGAACGGACAAGTTTCATTCACTCATCGGGGTTTCCTTTTGAATAAGGATATGTCAAGTGATATACTTTCTCATAGTCTTGAAGATAATGACAACGGAAATATGAATAAGATTGACAATATTATTGCTGTCTCTTATACACATCTCCGAGCCCACGAGACCGTACTAGATCTC
>ENA-OYXX01001094-OYXX01001094.1-human-gut-metagenome-genome-assembly--contig:-NODE-1094-length-10942-cov-4.375402_pt1 | contig 10942 bp, 8 predicted proteins | sample MGYA00243976_ERZ653434 | MGnify/ENA primary metagenome ERZ653434 (study PRJEB26926, sample SAMN06165112) | human gut metagenome | biome: ENVO:00009003; feature: ENVO:2100002; material: ENVO:00002003...
TCTCAATAGACGCCAAAGCCCGCGTGCTCGTCGGGCGTAACCGCCGTCTCGCCGCGCGCCTTGCCGAGACCGAGAATGAGGCCGAGCGCCTGAAAGCAGTTATCGCCGACAACGAGAGCCGCATGGCCCGACTTGAGAGCGAAGTCGCGTTTCTGAAAAACAGCGCCTCGCTGGCGCCGGCAGTCGCCGACGTTGACGAAACACGGCTGATGATTTCCGGATTAGTGCGGGAAATCGACAAATGCATCCGCGACCTGAGCGACTGACGCTCTCCTCCAATCCAATCGCCCCAGTTGTCGAGCCGCTGATGCAGATGAAAGATAAACTGAACATATCTATACGCATAGCCGACCAGCCGTCGTTTTCGCTCCGCGACGTCACCCCCGACGAGGAGCAGGCGATGAGGGAGGCCGAGTATAATATCAACCAGCTCTGGACGAGATGGTGCAAACTGTTTAAAGGCAAGACGCCGACAGAGGTGCTGGCGCGTGTCGCATTCCAGTATGCCCGTCTCTACTATGAGCAGTTGCGCGATATCGATGACCTCGATAAGACGCTCTCGCGCTTTGAGAGCGACCTTGACGAGATTGTCGTCTCAGACGGTGGCGCGAATATGTCGGCTGACGCAGAGGCGTCGCCGTCGGCGCAAAGCTGATTTTTCATCACAACCGAGGCCGGTTTGTTTCCGACCGGCCGAAGTAGATTTTACCGCACACGCTATTGGCTGCCCCGACCCCGGCCGGGAATGTCGATAGTGTGTTTTTCTGTTTTTTAAACCCTTAAATATAAACCACTTCAAGTTAACCAAATAATCACAGTAAACCATATATGGAAGGACTTATACTTGTGTGTGCCGTCATTGTCGCCGCAGCCGCCGGTGTGGCAGTCACACTGTTTATACAAAAGAAGCTGGCACGTTCACGCGCCAAGACAATCATAGAGCAGGCCGAACGCGATGGCGATGTCCTGAGAGAGAAGAAACTCCTCGAAGCCCGTGAGGAGGAGTTGCGCATCAAGGCCGAGGCCGACAAGCAGGCCCAGCAGCGCATGCAGCGCGTACAGACCGAGGAAGGCCGCATCAAACAGCGTCAGAATCAGCTCAATCAGCAGCAGAGCGAGAACCAGAAAGCCCGCAACGAAAACGAGCAGACACGTCAGCAGCTCGACGCCCTCCGTCAGCAGCTCGATGTCCGTCACGCCGAGCTCGAAAAACTTCACCACGCCGCCCAGGAAAGCCTGGAACACATCTCGGGCCTGACAGCCGACGAAGCCCGCGAGCGTCTGATTGAGTCGCTCAAGGACGAGGCCAAGACCGCCGCTCAGAGCTATATCAACGACATCATGGACGACGCCAAGATGACAGCCAACAAAGAGGCCAAACGTATCGTCGTGCAGTCGATTCAGCGCGTGGCCACAGAGACCGCCATCGAAAACTCCGTCACCGTCTTCCACATTGACTCGGATGAAATCAAGGGCCGCATCATCGGCCGCGAAGGACGCAACATCCGCGCCCTCGAGGCTGCCACTGGCATCGAAATCATTGTCGACGACACCCCCGAAGCTATTGTCCTGAGTGGATTTGACCCTGTACGCCGTGAAATCGCCCGCCTGGCTCTCCATCAGCTCGTGGCCGACGGCCGCATCCATCCTGCCCGCATCGAGGAGGTTGTCAATAAGGTGCGCCGCCAGATTGAGGAGGAAATCGTCGAAACCGGCAAACGCACGGCAATTGACCTCGGTATCCACGGTCTCCATCCCGACCTGATTCGTCTGGTCGGCAAGATGAAATATCGCTCGAGCTATGGTCAGAACCTGCTCCAGCACTCGCGCGAGACGGCCAACCTCTGCGCCATCATGGCCTCGGAACTCGGTCTTAATCCCAAAAAGGCCCGTCGCGCCGGACTGCTCCACGATATAGGCAAAGTGCCCGACGAGGAGCCCGAACTGCCTCACGCGCTCCTGGGCATGAAACTCGCCGAGAAATATAAGGAGAAACCCGAAATCTGCAACGCCATCGGCGCCCACCACGACGAGATGGAGCAGACATCGCTCCTGGCGCCCATAGTTCAGGTGTGCGACGCCATCTCCGGCGCCCGTCCCGGCGCCCGCCGCGAGATTGTCGAGGCCTATATCAAGCGCCTCAACGACCTCGAGCAGCTGGCCCTCTCTTATCCCGGGGTGCTCAAGACCTATGCTATCCAGGCCGGACGTGAGCTCCGCGTGATTGTCGGCGCCGACAAGATTGACGATGTCGAGACCGAAAAACTCTCGGCCGAAATAGCCAAACGCATCCAGGACGAGATGACCTATCCCGGACAGGTCAAAATCACTGTCATCCGCGAAACACGCTCAGTCAGCTTCGCCAAATAAAAGCCATGCGAAATGTCTGACGAAAAAAACAAACAGCCTGACGGAGCTGCAGTGCGCGAAGACGATGACGACCTGATCTGTCAGGGCCCCAGCGGCGGATGCTGCCGCACCGAGGGCCGCGAGGAGCCTCGTGGCAAACTCCACAGCTACAACTGGCTCGACGATATCCCCGGCGGTCAGGCCGACTCCGACCTTGTCGAGGTTATGTTCAAGAATACCCGCAAGGGCTTCTACCGCAACTCGCTCAACCTGCCGCTTGAAATCGGCGACATGGTGGCCGTCGAGTCGTCGCCGGGCCATGACATAGGCCGCGTCACGATGATTGGCCGTCTTGTGGCGCTTCAGATGAAAAAGGCGCGCGTCAAACCCGACTCGCCCGACATCAAGCGGGTCTTCCGCAAGGCCAAACCCGCCGATATAGATAAGTATAACGAGTCGCGCGCGCGCGAGCATGACACGATGATACGTGCCCGCCGCATAGCAGAGGACCTGAAGCTCAACATGAAAATCGGCGACGTGGAATATCAGGGCGACGGCAATAAGGCCATCTTCTATTACATAGCCGACGAGCGTGTTGACTTCCGTCAGCTTATCAAAGTTCTGGCCGAGACCTTCAAGGTCAGGATTGAGATGAAGCAGATAGGCGCGCGTCAGGAGGCCGGCCGCATTGGCGGAATAGGCCCGTGCGGACGCCCGCTCTGCTGCTCGAGCTGGATGACCAACTTCGTGTCGGTCGGCACGGCCGCCGCGCGCTATCAGGACATCTCGCTCAACCCGCAGAAACTGGCGGGCCAGTGCGCCAAGCTGAAGTGTTGCCTCAACTTCGAAGTCGATGCCTACATCGAGAGCTCGCGTCAGCTTCCCGGACGTGAGATACGCCTCGAAACAGCCGACAACACCTATTATCACTTCAAGACCGATATCTTCCGCAAGGAGATTACATATTCCACGGATAAGAATATGGCCGCCAACCTCGTCACAATCGACGCCGAGCGTGCATTTGAGGTCATTGAGATGAACCGCGCGGGCGAGAAGCCCCTGACGCTCGAGCGCGAGGGCAAGAAGAAAGAGGCGCCGCGCAAGGACTTTGTCGAAATCGTCGGTCAGGACGACCTGACCCGCTTTGACAAAACCAAAAAGAAGAAGAAAAAGAAGAAGCAGTCGTCGGCTCAGGCCGGAGGCCAGCAGAATCAGCAGGCACAGCAGGGTCAGCAGAATCAGCAGAAGGCTCAGCCTTCAAAGCCGAAACCTCAGCAACCCAAACCCCAGCAGCCCAAGGCCCAGAAACAGCCGTCGGCCCAGCAGGGCGGCGGAGGCTCTGAGGACGAAAAGAAACCCAAGCCGCGCCGCAACAACAAACCCCGCGGCGAGGCGCCCAAACCAAGCGAATGAAACGCCGGAGCTCACATATGGTCGTTGTAGCCGCACTGATGGTGCTCGCCTTGTTGGTGTCGTGCACGTCGCGCGGCGACTTCAGCCGTTTTCGCGACATCGACGCGTCGCGCGGCTGGGCCTATCGCGACACCGTCAGGTTTGACACTCAGCGCCCCGACTCGCTGGCGCCCGGCAGTCTGAGCGTGGCTGTCAGACACAATAATGAATATCAGTTTGCCAACTTATGGCTCGAAGTTTGTTATAATAACCGTGGGAGACTCCACCGCGACACTGTCAACCTGAGATTGGCCGATCTCTATGGTCGCTGGCTCGGCAAGGGCTTCGGTTCATCGCGACAGGCCGAAAGCGTCATCGCGCGTTCGGTTTTGCCGTCGCCCGGCTCGGAGGTGACAGTCAGGCAGATAATGCGAGTCGACACCCTCCGTGGCGTCGATGCCGTCGGAGTCATCTTCCACGCCGAATAGTCAGCTGTAACAAATTCTTATTCAATCATGCTCGAACCGAAAGACTTTCATAAGACAATACTTCTCGACCCCGCTGAGTTCGCGTTGAGGATAGCCGGCGTCAGAAAAGCCATGACCGAAGACGACAGCCGTCCGCAGGCTCTACTGCTGTGCGACTTCGCCAATATGTTTGACCTGACCGGACGTGTCTTTCGCGGCTGGGTCTACATACCGCTCGAGGGCGATGTCATCTGCTTCGTGCAGCGCCCCCTCATACTCCGTGGCGAAAACACCGTAGCAGTCCGCAAACCCGAGGAAATACCGGCCCATTTGTGCGACAGGCTCCCCGCCACCATCGGTCTCGAGCTCGACACCGCGTCATGGAACGAGGTGAAGCGGCTCAAAGCGCTGTTTCCCGACGCGACACTGACAAACGCTTCGGCCGTCATGCGCCGCGCGCGCGCCGTCAAGACCCCGGCGCAGATTGAGCAGATACGCCGGTCGGGTATCTCACATGTGCGCGTCTACAGCCGCATACCCAAGCTCTATCGCGACGGCATGACCGACATAGAGCTTCAGGTCGAAATCGAGCGTGTGTCGCGCCTTGAGGGCGGATTGGGCCAGTTCCGAATCTCTGGCAACTCGATGGAGCTTTTTCAGGGCAGTATACTCGTGGGCGAGAACGCCGACACTCCTTCGCCCTACGACTTCGCTCTCGGCGGCGAGGGGATGAACCCGTCGCTGCCCGTCGGCGCCAACGACACGGAAATCACACCAGGCACGACCGTCATGGTCGACATGGGCGGAAACTTCACCGGCTACATGACCGACATGTCGCGTGTCTTCTCGCTGGGCGAAATACCCGAGACGGCGCTCAAGGCTCATCAGACCTCGATAGACATTCACCGGATGCTTCAGGTGGCCGGCAAACCGGGCGTGAAAGCCAACGAGCTCTATGAGGCCGCCATGGACATGGTGAAAGAGCGTGGCCTCGAGCAGTATTTTATGGGCCACACCCAGAAGGCCGGATTTATCGGACACGGCGTCGGGATAGAAATCAACGAACTGCCCGTCATCGCTCCGCGCAGCCGCGATATACTTGCCAAAGGCAATGTCATCGCCCTTGAGCCTAAATTTGTCATACCTCATGTCGGCGCCGTCGGCATCGAAAATACCTATTATGTTGACAATGACGGACTCAAACTTCTCACACCGGCGCCCGAAGAGATTATCAAGTTTGACCTCTGAACGCTTCTATGGAAGAATCGCTGAAGAAAAAGATTGACCACAGAATATTTCACACCGTCGGCCACGCTGCCGACACACTCGGCCGGGAGGCATATGTCGTGGGCGGATATGTCCGCGACCTGATACTCAACCGCCACTCAAAAGATATTGATTTCGTAACCGTCGGGTCAGGCATAGAGCTTGCCCAGGAGGTTGCCCGGATGCTCGGACCGAAGACCAAGGTGAACGTATATCGCAACTTCGGCACGGCCCAGGTGCATCAGGGACAGCTCGAGCTCGAGTTTGTCGGCGCCCGACGCGAGAGCTACCACCGCGAATCGCGCAACCCCATAGTCGAAGACGGCACCCTTGAAGACGACATATCGCGCCGCGACTTCACCATCAATGCCATGGCGCTGTGTGTCAACGAAGACCGTTTCGGCGAGCTTGTCGACATGTTTGACGGCATGGACGACATCGAGCGACGCACCATCCGCACTCCCCTCGACCCGGACATCACATTCAGCGACGACCCGCTCCGGATGATGCGCGCCATCAGGTTTGCCACGCAGCTTGACTTCACCATTGACGACGAAACCTTCGAAGCCATCAGCCGCAACGCCGGGCGCATCGAGATAATCTCGAAAGAGCGCATCGCCACCGAGCTTGAGAAGATAATGCTCTCGCCCGTGCCGTCGATAGGGTGGTATCTGCTGCTGAATTCGGGACTGCTCAAGCTGATATTCCCCGAATTAGCGGCCATGAAGGGTGTCGAGACCGTCAACGGCCGCGGCCACAAAGACAACTTCGACCACACGATGATTGTGCTCGACCGTGTGGCCGCACACAGCGACAACGTCTGGCTGCGCTGGGGGGCCCTTCTCCACGACATCGCCAAGCCTGTCACCAAACATTGGGACGAGAATGTCGGTTGGACATTCCACAATCACAACTTCATCGGGTCAAAGATGGTGGCCTCAATCTTCAGACGCATGAAAATGCCGTTGAACGAGCACATGAAATATGTCAGCAAGCTCGTCGAGCTGCATATGCGTCCCATAGCGCTCGTCGAGGACGGAGTGACCGACTCGGCCATACGCCGCCTCGTGTTTGAGGCCGGCGACGACCTTGAGGACCTTATGACGCTCTGCGAGGCTGACATCACCTCGCGTAACCGCGAGAAGGTCAAGCGTTTTCTTGACAACTTCGCCCTGGTGCGCCGCAAAATAGAGGATCTGAACGAGCGTGACGCCATACGCAACTTCCAGCCGCCGGTCAACGGCCTGGAAATCATGGAGACATTCAATCTGAAAGGGACGCCGGTCATCGGCGAAATCAAACAGGCCATCAAGGATGCAATCCTCGACGGACGCATCCGTAACGACCATGACGAGGCCCGCGAGTTTATGCTGGAATTTGCGGCTACGCTTGGCCTGACGCCTGTCGAGCGCAAGGAGTGAGCCTCACTCAGAACGCTTTGCGGTATTTGTCTTCTGCCGAATCGTCGAGTATGGAGAGATACGAAGCATAGCGTGATTGGGCTATGCGGTGGTCGGCCAGCGCCTGAGCTACGGCGCAGCCCGGCTCGTGGGTGTGGGTGCAGTCGCCGTAGCGACAGTCGGCCGACACCTTGAAAATCTCCGGGAAATAGTGCGCCACCTCGTGAGGATCGAAATCAATCGTGCCGAAACCTTTGACACCCGGGGTGTCGATAATCCAGCTTCCGGGCATGTCGGGAATCTCAAACATCTCGCTGAATGTGGTGGTGTGCATGCCAGTGTCGTGAATGGCCGAGATGGCTGCCGTGCGCAGGTCAAGACCCGGTATCAGGTCATTGATGAGAGTCGACTTGCCGACGCCGCTGTTGCCGCTGAAAAGTGTGAGCCGCCCGCGCAGCCGCTCACGCAGTTGGTCGAGTCCTTCGCCTGTTTTGGCTGAGACGGTCACGATATCATAGCCTATCGAAGTGTATAGATAGGTGATGGCTTCGAGCAGTTCGCGGTCACCGTCATCAGTAAGAAGGTCGGCCTTGTTGATCACGATCGTAACAGGAATGCTGTAGGCTTCGGCCGTAGCCAGAAAACGGTCTATGAATATGGTGGATGTCGCGGGGTGGGCGAGAGTGACAATCAGAAAAGCGCGGTCGATGTTGGCCGCGATGATGTGGGCCTCTTTCGACAGATTTGAGGCGCGGCGTATGATGTAGTTGCGGCGCGGCACGATGGCTGTGATATAGTTGTCGCCCGAGTCGGTGGATGTTACTTCGACGATGTCTCCCACTGCCACGGGGTTGGTTGTCCTGATTCCTTTGAGACGGAAATTGCCTTTCACACGGCATGTCAGCTCGCGCGGCTCAGGTCCGAGTGTGCGCACAACCGGCGCGCTGCCTGCATTTTTTATGACGATGGCTTTCATATCAGTGTAATAACAAACGGACGCGTGGCTATGTTTCACTCGCCGTCGCCGCCGGCTGCGATATATCTGAACGGGTCGAAGTCGTCGGGAGGCAGGTTGTCGGGGGAGTTCAGAGCCAGGCGGATGTTGACCAGCATTGACATTATACCCTGGACATAGAAGACATATGGCAGCCGCGAGGGCATATCTTCCTGTTCGATGTCGAGGGGTCTGACGTCGCGCAGGGCGCCCTCGGTCACGGCTATGGCCTCTTCCTTGCGCTGCTGGCGAATCAGGGCCATGATGACCGAAAGATAGCCTTCGTTGCCCGGCTTCTCGCCGATGGCACGGCGCGTCTCGTAGAGGTCGGTGACCGCCTTGTAGCGTTTGTCGAGATACAGCTCCTCATAGAGCAGACCGATATTTTCGCCAAGCAGTTTGCGGCGCAAGGCCTCGTTGAGTATGACCACGGCCTGACGGTGATGGCCGCGTGCGGCGTGGCTGATGGCCCATCTTCTCCAGTCAGAGGCGTCGTCGCTGCCGGCCATGTGGGCAGGCAGGATGGTGGCGGCGAAGTCGGGGTCGGTCATGAGTATGAAGTCGACCACCGTGCGGTCGTCGGGATTGGCGCGGTTGAAGCGTCGCAACAGGTCATTGGCTTCGTCACGACGGCTGCGGCTGATGAGCATCTGAGCCAGGGCGGTGACGCATGAGGCGTCAAATCCGGGTTCGGCCACGACAGACACCAGCAGGTCAATGGCATTGTCTGTGTCTCCTCCCGATTCATATATCGCCAGACCCTTGATTCGCTTCGAGACGGCGTCGGCTGGGTCGAGTGCCAGTGCATAGTCGGCTGCCACCACGGCGCCTTCGTGATTTCCGGCGTTATGGTTGAGCGAGGCGAGAAGTTGCCAGAACTCGATGTTGAAAGGCTCGAGCATGGTCAGCTCGTCGGCATATTTCAGCGCGGTGTCGTAGTCGGCCATCTCTTGGGCGACGCCTGTGACCTCATAGAGGAAAGTCACTGGATATTCGACAAACGCTTTCAGGCGCTCGACATTGGCCACAAGCCACTTGTAGTTGGCGGCATTCGCACCGGCTATGTCGGTGAAACGGATGATCTCCTCGTCGTCCATCTTGTGGTCGAGCGAGTTGATGAGCGCGTCAAGCTCGTCGGTGGTTGCTTCGCCGGCGTCGGCACGGCGGTGGAGTCCGAGGAGGGTGCTCAGCAGGGTCGGCTTGTCGCGGCGCTCGAGCATCGTGGCCACGGCCTCGTCATAGCCTAAATAATAATAGAGGTAGTCGCGGCGTATCTTCAGCGACTCGGAGTCGGGAAACATCCGTGCCCCGTACAGCAGGGCTTCGATTTTGGTGAAATCGTCGTTGTAGTCGCTTGCATAGTCATATATTTCGATGATGTCGTCCTCATCGAAATAGTCAGAGCGGTCACGGCGCCCTATGATCGCCCGAAAGCGGTCATAGAGCGCGCGGCGCGTATCGTCTGAATTATTGTTATTGTAGCCGTCAGACATTGGCGGCCATTATTTGTTCTTGGCTTTCTCCCAGCTGTCTTTCAGAGCAATGGAGCGGTTGAAAATCAGGTTGCCGGGCTTTGAGTCGGGGTCAGGAGTGAAGTAGCCTACGCGCTGGAACTGGAAGGGGCGTCCGGCGACGGCGTTCTCGGCCAGATAGGGCTCCACCTTCACGCCTTCCTTGACGATGAGCGACTCGGGGTTGAGCAGTTCGCGGAAATCCTTTTCGGTCTCGGCTGCGGGATTCTCTACGCTGAAGAGACGGTCATAGAGACGTACAGTTGCGTCGACGGCATGGCGTGCCGATACCCAATGGAGAGTGCCTTTCACCTTGCGCTGAGCTCCGGGGAGTCCGCTGCGGGTGTCGGGGTCATAGATGGCGTGAAGTTCGGTGATATTGCCGTCGGCGTCCTTGATGACGTCGGTGCACTTGATGATATATGCGCCTTTGAGACGGACTTCGCCGCCGGGAGCGAGTCTGAAGAACTTCTTGGGGGGATTCTCCATGAAGTCTTCGCGCTCGATGTAGAGCTCGCGTGAGAAGGGCATCTGATGTGTGCCGGCGCCTTCTTCCTCGGGATTGTTGTCCATCTCGACCATCTCGACCTGCTCCTCGGGATAGTTTGTGATGACGAGCTTCACGGGGTTGACAACGGCCATGCCGCGGGTGGCAACCTTGTTGAGGTCATCGCGCACAGCGTGTTCGAGGAGTGCAATCGAGTTGAGGGCCTCAAACTTGGTGTAGCCGATGAGGTCGATGAAATTGCGGATTGAGCGGGCGGTGAAACCGCGGCGGCGCATACCCGAGATTGTCGGCATGCGGGGGTCGTCCCAGCCTGAGACGAGGCCCTCGTTGACAAGCTGGAGGAGTTTGCGCTTTGACATGACCGTATAGGTCAGGTTCAGGCGGTTGAACTCAATCTGTCGGGGGCAGTAGGTCTCGTCGGCCAGCTCATTGACAAAATACTCGTAGAGCGGACGGTGGGGGACAAACTCGAGGGTGCATATCGAATGGGTGACGCCCTCGAAATAGTCGCTCTGGCCGTGGGCGAAGTCATACATCGGGTAGACTTTCCACTTCGTGCCGGTGCGGTGGTGGGGGCGTTTGATGATGCGATACATAATCGGGTCGCGGAAGTGCATGTTGTCGCTTGCCATGTCGATTTTGGCGCGGAGCACTCGTGAGCCTTCCTCAAACTCGCCCTTGTTCATGCGCTCGAACAGGTCGAGGTTCTCCTCGACCGAACGGTCGCGGTAGGGGCTGTTCTGGCCCGGAGTCGTCGGGGTACCCTTCTGGGCGGCAATCTGCTCGCTCGTCTGGTCGTCGACATAGGCTTTGCCCTCTTTAATCATGCGTATGGCCAGGTCGTAGAGCTGGGGGAAGTAGTCGCTGGCATAGTATTCGCGGTTGCCCCAATCAAATCCGAGCCAGTGGATGTCCTCGCGGATGGCGTCGACATACTCGACGTCCTCCTTGACGGGGTTCGTATCGTCGAAGCGCAGATTGCACGTGCCGCCAAACTTCTCGGCGACACCGAAGTCCCTGTCTCTTATACACATCTCCGAGCCCACGAGACCGTA
>ENA-OYXX01001099-OYXX01001099.1-human-gut-metagenome-genome-assembly--contig:-NODE-1099-length-10913-cov-4.499079_pt1 | contig 10913 bp, 7 predicted proteins | sample MGYA00243976_ERZ653434 | MGnify/ENA primary metagenome ERZ653434 (study PRJEB26926, sample SAMN06165112) | human gut metagenome | biome: ENVO:00009003; feature: ENVO:2100002; material: ENVO:00002003...
TCCGCACAAACTGGGACCCGCTGAAGCATCTCAACAATGTCAAGCGCATGTCGACGGCCTTTGCCAATCCGGCATCGTCGTTTTACGGACATCCCGTGCTCTTCCGTGCCATCGACGCCTCAATCCGTACGTGGAACAAATACAAGCCCACGTCGTTCAACTGGTGGTACAACCAGATATCCGCCCCCAAGGTGATGGCCGACATACTCGCTTTGCTCGAGGGTGCTCCGCAAAAACCGGCTAAGAACGTCCTGCAGGGGCTGATGGACATGATGGCTCAGAGCAACCCGCGTGACTGGACCGGCGCAAACAAGCAGGACATTGCCATTCACCACATCGTGCGCGGCTGCGTCCTTAAAAGCGACTCGATCGTCACGGCAAACGTCGGCGAGTTCTTTGAGCCGGTGCGCATAACCGACTTCGAGGGCATACGCGAGGACATGTCATACCAGCAGCACCGCCGTCAGCTCTATATCGGCGGTTACGGCACGGTGTTGATTGACAATATATCCAAGATTGCGCCCATGCTTGCCGGCACACGTTTTGCGATGCCCGGCGATAAGCTCGAGCTGTTCTCTAAGTTTGTGCGCGAGACCTATCTCAACGTCTTCCGCGGCCGTCACATGGATTTCAGTGTCTGCGGACGCTCCGTCTCGCGACCCAAGATGCTCGACGCCGGCGCCAACGAGGATTTCTTCGCACGCATGAGCGCTCTCGACCCCGCCCATGCCGACGAGTACTCTCAGGCCGCAGCCCGTTTCTCGACAGGCAACGCCTCGACAGGCCGCACACCGCGCAACACGTGGTTTTACACCTCCGATTATATGCTTCATAATCAGCCGCGTTATGACTTTTCTGTCCGTGCTGTCTCCAAGCAGACATGCCGCTCAGAGAGCGGTAACGGCGAGAATCTTCTCGGACTTTATCTGAGCGAAGGCGCCACATGCATACGTGTGACCGGCGACGAGTACACTGATATTTTCCCCGTCTGGGAGTGGGACCGCATACCCGGCACGACATTGCCGCGCGGCGAGAAAAACAATCCTCACGAGTGGGGCGTCGACGGATGTTCTGACTTCGTCAGAGGTGCATCTGACGGCAGCAACGGCGTAATGGCTTATGCCATGGACGATTACGGCGTCACGGCCCGCAAGTCGTGGTTTATGTTCGACCGTCAGATTGTGTGCCTCGGAGCCGGCGTATCGGGCGACAGCCTCGTCACGACTCTCAATCAGTGTCATCTGACATCTGACGTGTTTCTTATGTCAGACAGCACGACGACACGCTTGGCGCCCGAGTCGCAGTACACGGGCCCGTTCAAGGGTTATGTGTGGCAGGGCAAGGTGGCATATTATCTGCCCGGGCAGACCGAGATTGATTTGCGCAACACCACACAGACCGGCAACTGGTCGCGTATAAATTTCAACCAGTCTAACGAAAACGTAAGCAAACCTGTGTTTAATTTCGCGATAAGCCACGGACCCGTGGCCGACGGTGACACCTATGCCTACGTCGTGATACCCGCCATAGCCTCGCCGATGGCTCTGAAACATCTCGACCCGACAGAGATTGAGATTGTCTCAAACACGCCCGAGTGCCAGATTGTCGTTAACAAACGGCTCGGCATCGCCGGCGCGGTCTTCTACACTCCCGGTAGTGTCACATGGCAGGACCACACGTTCAGCTCTGATGTTCCCGACGTGAAAATCTTTAAAATTTAACCATAGATTATATCTGACTACAGTAAACCTTTTTTGCTAAAAATTATTGAGAACACTTGGCAGCGTGATTGAGATTAATTGCGCAGAGCATCCGGCGCCGGAGCGGTAAATTTCGCTCCGGCGCTCTATTTGACGCCTCGCCGACTGTTTTTATTTATTAAAATCTTATGGCATAGTGTACTCGTGACAGTTTTTATGTTATTTTTGCCCGTGGTAAAGAATTATTTCTTGGCAATGGGCTTATGAAGCGTCTTTTCTCCCTTCTGACGATAACGATAGTCTGTATATTCGGCTTGTCGGCTGGCCCTCGGGTCGTTGTCGCCGACTCGGTCACACACATGCCCCTGTCGGGAGCTTCCGTTTTTGACAGTAACGGCAAACCTGTCGGCATGTGTGACTCACGCGGGCGCATCCCTTATGACTCATCGTTGTCTTATCCGCTGACTGTCCGCTATTTGGGCTTCAAAGAGCGCGTTGTAGACGCCGACAGCCGTGACACGGTGTTTCTCCAAGAGAACTTTGCCGAATTGCCCGAACTTACGGTCGAGTCGCGGCAGCATAAACTGCTCCACATGCTCGGATTCGTGCGCGAGTATTCGACACTCGCCACATACACAGACACAGTCTTTCTGTTCCGCGAGAAGATGGTCGATTATATGCTCCCTGCCGACGCCAAGGTCCGTATGCGCGGATGGCGCGACCCGCGCGTGCTCAAAGCCAAGTCTTATTACCGTTTCACAAATGCGCAGGGGCTTGACAGCGTCAGCGACCGCTGCAACAATCATTTCTCATGGTCAGACTGGATCGGGATTCCGCCCGACAGGCTCATCCCAGAGCGTCTCTATGCTTTAGAAAAAGGCACCGACACTGTCGCCGGACGCTACGGCATCTCCGAGCTCTGGACACGCAACGGCGACCGAGCGATAATCGACATCGACGTGCTTGCCGACACAGCGACTCACCGTTGGGTGCCAAATCTGTCATCTTTCTTCCGTAAGTCGCTCGATTTCGAGAGTTTCAGGGTCAGATTTAATTACGATAATATAGTTGGAGAGGCGGTTTCGCCGCTTTTTCTCAACGGCTACACCTACACTATCGAATCTGCCGGCAGAGGCCGTGACATGTTTATGTTCAACAAAGTCGACCAACAGGTCTTCGTGAGCACTTATGCCGAGGTTTATATACTTGATAAAGAATATGTCACGGTCAAGGAGGCGCGCAAATGGGAACGACACAAGTTTGACGCTGGCGAGATAGAGATTTTCGAGCCCGACGAGGCGCCCGAGCTGCAGCCTTCGGTCAAGGCGCTTGTCGGGCGTGTCGAGGCCCTCGACCACGACGGCGTCCGTCTCGACTTTGTGCCTGACGAACGCTTGGCAAGCTTCACGTCGAGCGACCGCAACTTCAAAATAGGACGCCGCGCCCTCTTCATGCTAAAACAGCTCACAGGCATATCTGCCATCAAGTCTCACCGTAACGCCAACCGCAGCTGGCGCGAGTTCCGCCGCTCCCTCCGCCAAAACCAAAAAGACAAATAACCCCTCACTCGCTCCTTAAAAGTCCCGTCTAAAAAGTCTAATCTGTCCGCCCGGTCGGCCTTGTCCTCCTTAAAGACCTTAACGACCTTCCTGACCTTACCGCCTTATCAAAAAACGGCCATGGCGTCGTGAATTATCGTCCGCGTTAGCGGTCGTAGCCGCATCGCTAAATAAAAAAACTTGCCGAGAGAAACTCCCGGCAAGTTAATGTAATCAGTGATTCGGATGATTATTGGCGGCTGCCCTGCTGAACTGTTTCGCCGTCAACAATGATTGTAAAATATGTTGTGGGCTCTGACGTTGTGTTGTTGAGTTCCTGCCACAAGCCTTTGCTGTAGTATGAGGGGCAAGAGGTGCCTTTGATTTTGATTGTTCCTTTGGTGTTGGCAACAAATGTCTCTGTATGTATCTCTATGGCAGCCTTGTCTGTCGTCATCTCGGTCGTGCCGTCTGATGTGACATTGAAGACACAGTTGTTTACTTCGATATCATAGTCATGGCCGTCTCCGTGGTTATAGACGAGGATGCCTTTGCCTTTGTTGTTGTTGAATACGCAGTTGTTAAAAACAGATTTGACCGCTCCGTAGCACCAGATAGAGTATTTGTTTGTGCCGTTAGCAAAGTTGGGGATAAAGGTACAGTCGTTATATGTCTCTGATTCTGATGCATAGTTGAACATCTCGCCCTTGAAAGTGACATTGTTATATGTTCCTTTCTTGATGTGCTGGAATCCGAGTTCTGTTCCGGCCATTGTGGTGGTTACAATCATAAGATTGTTGAACGTCAGGTCGCAGCCTGCAGCAGCGGGGTACGGCTCGGCATTGATGACTGTTTTATCAGCGCCGGCACCGGAGATAGTGAGCGCAATGTTCGTGGGGAAAGTGAGGTCTTGTGTACTGAATTCATTTTCACCAAGACGGATTTCCAAGCCGTCGGTTGCAGATGCGAGAGCTGCTTTCAGCGCAGTGGATGTAGAGGCCGTAGCGATAATGCGTGTATTTGTCGCGGTGTTGTTTGTGTTGTATGCTTCTACCTTCTGATCATTAGGCATAGTGTCGGTTAAGCCGCCTGACAGCAATCCGGCACTCTTCAGATTTGCACCATCCATATAAATGATAGTATTCGATACCGAATTGTCTTTGAGACGGGTTGCGTCAGCTCCGCCGTAAGTGCCCGAGCCGAAGAGACCGCCGACTTCTCTTTCTGTAGCTGATAATACGCAGTTTTCAACTTTGCAGTTTTCGATAACTACGTTTGACTGGAAGAAACCGGTGATGCCGCCGCACTTCTTGGAAGCAGATATCTCACAGTTGCGGATAGTGACGTCTTTGATTGTCGGATTCATCGGCGCTTCGGTGCCGTGGTGTAAAAGACCGACAACACCGCCGGCATAGCGTGAGCCTTCGAGTTTTGCATTCTCGATTGTCACATTGCTGATTTCGGCCGGACCGGTCACATAGCCGAACAGAGCGGCCGTACCTTTATGTTCGCTCTTGAGGTTAATGATTTTGTGGCCGTTACCGTTGAACGTGCCTTTGAAGGGGGTGCCTGTGTCACCTTCTTCGGGGAATGTGCCGATAGGAGTAAAGGCGATATTATTGAGGTCGAGGTCTTGGGTGAGGTTGATTGTCACGCCTTTGAAGTCAGTGTCACCTTCCTGAATCATTTTGGCCAGACCGGCGAATTCGTTTGCCGATGCGATGTCAATTGTATTGTTTTCAGGGATAACCGGCTTGACGACGTCGCCCTGCCATGTCTGCTCGATAGGATACGGGTGCTCACCGCCGATAACGGGGTCTTTGGAAATATCAAAGCCTTGGGTCGATGACAGAAGACCTCCGTAGATATTGGTGCGGTAGTTGGCCTGAACGGGGAGGTTGGTCACATTGACGGCCGGTTTTGCCTCGCCCGACGCATAGGGGGTGAGGACGGCATCCACAAGAGCCGTTCCGGCAGGCGCAAGGATGTAGTTTACGCTCAGATAATCATAACCTGTCATATGGAATTCTTCAGTCGGTCGGGACTGAACGCTAAAATTAGCGGTCACATCGCCTGAAACTGTACCGTCAAGGAGATTGAGGACGTTGCTCACATGTGTGAATTCGACGGAAGTTGTGAGGTTGGTTGCTCCTTCACCATATAAAGCAACGACGCTGTTATTCGTGAGGTCGTTTGTCGCCCAGTTGATCTGAGCCATCGGACGGGTTAAAGTAACATTGTGGTTGGCCGCTCCGTTTATCTGGCCTGTTGAATAGACGGCGTAAAAAGCATCTTGGTCGGCGACATTGTAGCTGTAGTCTTCGCCTGACATTTTAGCGTAGTCGACTGTAACGGTCTTGTTATCTGCCGAGAACGTGTATGCACCCTTGTCGTTGTGGGCGAAAAAGGCTATCTTGTAGCTCTTGCCTGTCGCAAGAGATAAACTGATGTTGGTTGACAGCGAATTCTCTTCGAAATTGGCAGTGCCTTCTTCTAATAATGATGCTGCTTCGGCATCGCCGTCATAGACAGCATACTGGAGCTTTGTAGCGCTGTAGCCGTCGCCGAATGCGCGTGAGCCGAGGCCCTCATCGGGTAGTGAGACTGAGAATGTTACAGTGCCTTCACCCTCGCCGTTTGATAACAGTTCGTCTTGCGAGCATGACGAAATAAGGGCGACCGCCGCTGTTGACAGAACAAAAAGTTTGAGTTTTTTCATTGCGGTGTTCTTAAGTTATTAAATTGATTTATTAGATTTTGATAGCGAATACGTCGTGTGGAGCTGTTTTTTGCCGTTACAAACAGGCACGACAAAACCTCGGACGCCGGTTTTGCCGGCATCCGACGCACAGTCGTTGACCCGCGGAGAGTGTGTCTACTTCGCCGGGTCGTGATAAATGAGGGCGAATTTCCGGTCTCTGATGACCGGTCTCGATCACTCCCTGAAATTTGATTTGTGGGGGGGGGTAAATGATTGACAGACAAGGCTATATCCCGATAATGCTAACGCCGCGTCTATAGTCTTGAGTCTTAAGGATAAAGGCATCTTATAGTCCGTCAAGTGATAAATGATTGTTAAAAGTGCCACAAAGTAAATATGAATAATTCGCATTGCCAAATTTTAAAGTAATTTTTGCATTTGTTTGCATATCCGTCAGTTATATAGGTGCATAAATTAGTAAATTTGCACGACATATATTTTTTGAAATAACTCCTAAATCACATTATGCAATGAAACTTAACGGCTTATCCAGACTGATGGTTGCGGCGATTATGAGCTTGACTTCAGCCGGCGCTTTTGCGTTCAGTCTCGTCGTCGCAGGGGGTGATGACCGTCAGCCTCTTGCGGGTGCACCACTGATGACGGCCAACGGCACCATCAAGGGCCTCACCGACGAGCGCGGCGCCATAGAGCTGACCGAGGCCGACCTGCCCGCCACCGTGCGCTACATGGGCTATGACGACGCGACACTCACGGCCGCGGCTGACACGGTCTTTCTCTCGCCGCGCGCCTTTGAGCTCTCGGAGATGGTCGTGCAGCCCGAAGACCGCCCCGTGCTCAAGCTGCGCTGCTACATCCGCGAATACACCACGGCCGCCTACGGCACTGACACGCTGCAGCTGTTCGGCGAGTACATGTCCGACTATTTCCTGCCTGCTAAAAAGGTCAAGGGCTTCAAGTCTAACACGGCTACGATACGCGTGCAGCGTCAGCGCATGCGCCATAAAAACGCCGAGGGCCTTGACTCTATCTCCCGTCCGACCGACGAGGACGAGTTCTTATCATGGGCGAAACTCTGCGGCATAAATCCCGCCACAAAAACGCTCGCTGACAGCGTGCGCGAGGGGCGCACGGCCATCGTGCCGGGTAAACAAAGCGGCGATTACGCAACGCTGCGCCTCGCCCCTGACGGCAAGGTCATCTACACGTGCGACCTGTTGGCCGACCACAAGGGCCACCACTGGGAGCCGTGGATTTTCAAGTTGCTCGGCATGACCATCGATGCCACCGAGATGCGCTCGCAAAACATCTTCACTCTCGCCGACGACGCCACCTACGGTCCGTCCACGCTGCAGATGTGCTCATACGCCATTGGCATGACCATCAAGAGCAAGTGGGTCAAACGCGCCTTCCACACCAAAGAGCCCATCAAAACTTACAGCGTCATAGAGATTTACCCCGTCGAAGCGGTCTACCTGACTGTTGAAGATGCAAAAGCTGCCGAGAAGGAATATGACATCCGCGACATCACGCCCTCGCCGCTCGCCCCGCCTCTGCCGGCCAATATCACCGAGATGCTCGAGGCCGATGTATAATATGGAAGGGCGATAAGATATGGGAGGGCGATTTGAAATCGCCCGAGAGATAACACATTAACAAAAGGTCGATTAAAAATCGACCCTCCATAAATTATGACATCCAACACCAAAACCGAACTGCGATTAGCGGCGATGATTTTCCTCGAGTTTGCCGTATGGGGCTCATACCTCATATCGTTAGGCAATTACTTGGGGCGCATCGGCTTCGGCGAAAGGGTAGGGTGGTTTTATGCCGCGCAGGGCATCATCGCCCTCTTTATGCCTACGCTCATCGGCATAGTGGCCGACCGTTACACGGGTGCGCGCCGCATGCTGAGCCTCTGCCACGTCCTGTTCGCCTGTTTCATGGGAGCAGCAGGCATCTACGGCCTGACTGTCGAGCGTCCTGATTTCGGTGTATTGTTTGGTCTATATGTCATGGCCGTAGCATTTTTCATGCCCACAATCGGCCTTGTCAATGCGCTGTCCTTCAAAACGCTGCGCAGCCGCGGCATCGATACCGTCGCACGCTTTCCGCGCATCCGCGTCATGGGTACGGTTGGATTTATCTGCGCCATGCTCTTTGTCAATTTCACCGAGTTTCAGACCGACGCGCGCCAGCTCGTCACTTCGGCCGTGACGGCTCTCGTGCTTGCCGTCTACGCCCTTACTCTGCCGCGTTGCGACGTGCCGCGCGAGAAAGCTTCCGAGGTCATCTCCCGGTCATGGCTCGGGGCGTTCGACATGCTGCGCGACAGCCGTATGGCCGTGTTCTTCGGCTTATGCATCCTTGGCGGCGTGGCCCTGCAGATTACAAACTCCTACGGCAACATGTATATTTCGTCGTTTGCGCGCATCGCGGCCTTTGCCGACACATGGGGGGCCGCCAACGCCAACGCCGTCATCGCTGTCTCGCAGGCCTCCGAAGCCCTCTGTCTGTTGCTCATACCCGTGGCCATGCGGCGTTTCGGCATCAGGACGGTAATCGCCTCGGCCATGCTTGCATGGTCGCTGCGCTTCACCCTTCTCGGCCTCGGCGACACGGGCTCGGGCCTTTGGCTGCTCCTGCTCTCGGGTGTTGTCTACGGTGTGGCTTTCGACTTTTTCAGCATCGCCGGCGGCATCTATGTCGACCGATGCACCACGCCTGACCGCCGGTCGTCGGCGCAGGGACTTTTCATGGCCATGTCGACGGGCATCGGCGGCTCGGCCGGCATACTCATAGCTCAGCAAGTCGTCAACCGCCTTGTCTTCAGCCAACCACCCGGCTTGGCCCGGCTCTATGGTTGGACCGAGTTCTGGATGCTTGCCGCGGCCTATGCATTGGCCGTCGGATTGCTGTTTGTAATCTTTTTTAGAGAGCGTCGCCGAGTCTGACAAAATCCTCGTCGGGAGTCGGGCGCTCGAAATTGCGGTAAAACATTTCGAGATTGGCCTCGGGGACTATCAGATCGTCGGGACCGGCGCCATGTCGGCGCGAAAGGCGCTCGCGTAGCACCTCTAAAGGCGCGTCGGTCCACACAAGGCGCATGTCGGCGCCTGACTCGGAGGCTACACGGCGCATCTCGTCGCGTTTGGTCCGGCGGCACATCGTCGAGTCAAGTACCACACGGCGCCCTTCGGCGAGCATGCGGCGCAAAGTCCCGGCCGTCTCTGCGGCGACAGCCTCGAACGCCGGACGCTGCTCCGACAGCGGCATAGTGGACATGGCCTCGCCATACCGCTGCCACATGGCGTTGTCATATGACAGACGCGTGTAGCCGCAGCGCTCGAGTTCACGCGCAAAACGCGTCTTGCCTGAGCCGCTGATGCCGCACATCACTACGAGCTGTGCGTCGCCGACAAGCGCGGCAGCCTGTGAAACAGTGTCACGTGACATTGTCGCTCAGAATGAAGCCGGCGCGGCTGCGGGCTCGACAGGCACGATGACATATTTATTTGAGCCCAAGCCGAGCTCCTCGGCGTAATCTAAAAGGTGAGTGGCGCCGCGTGACTCCATGCGCTCGATTAGGTGCGACTTGCCGGGGTCGTCAGAGTTGTAGACCATGTCGACGCAGGCGCGGTCTAAAGCAACAGGGTCTAACGAGGCGAGGATGCCGATGTCGTGCATGTGTATCTCCTCGGGCTCGGCCACACAGTCACAGTCGACCGACAGATTGTTTGCGACGCTGATATAGAGTATATTGTCGCCGGCCTTGTCAAAGACAGACTCGCACGCCTCGGCCATTGACTCCAAGAAGTCATTCTGCGGCGGCACGTTTTCCCAGTCGACGGGCACGTCTTTTGAGCGGCCTGCGGTGTGAATCCATGCCTTGCCGGCGGCCGACGCCATGCCGATGGCTACATTTTTGAGTGCGCCGCCGAATCCCGCCATCGGGTGACCCTTGAAGTGCGACAGCACGATGGTGAAGTCGTAGTTGCGCCAGTTGCGTCCGACAAAATTCTCCTTGAGGTGGCGTCCGTTGCGTACGGGCAGCGCCATGTCACCTTCGGCATCCATGATGTCGACCTCGGCTATGGCCGTGAAGCCGTGCTCTGCAGCTGTCTGTAGGTGGTCGGCGACGTTGCAGCGACGACCGTCATAGGCCGTGTTGCACTCGACGATGGTGCCGTCGACCATGTGGACGAGGCGCTTGATGACATCGACGCTCAGGTGGTTGGGGTTGCCGGCCTCGCCGGTAGATAGCTTGACGGCGACGCGTCCTTTGGCCTCGCGTCCTAAAGCCTGATATACTTTGACAAGATTGTCAGCCGTTATGCGGGGGCAGAAATATACGGTCGACGGTGTTTTTGTCTGTTCCATAATACTGTTTCGTTTATCTTTTTATGTCCGGGTGCGGATGCAAAAATAATATTTTTTGTACGCCGCTGCCTAAACTTTTTTATGGATAATCATACCCGTTTCACTTTTTCAGCTCCGCGTTTGCCTTGCGCAGTCTGTCGACAGCCTTGTCAAGTGTTTCTGTCGGCTCGATGATGTTATAGTCGGCCCATAAATCCGGGTCCCAATAGTTGTCGACCTCGTCGGCAAAGATGTCCGTTTTACCGAATGAAATCTTATGTGAGATGCCCTCGCTTACATTGTCGAGGCGATCGACCATCACCATCTCGGCCTCGGTGGTGTAGCCCGACGAGAATAGACGTCGGCGCCAGTCGCATTTGAAGCGCAGACGTGTGGCGATATAGTTTATATAGGCCTGGCCGTCGATAACTGTCCGCGGTGAGCTGTCGTCGGCCATGAGCCGGATTGACCCCGCGCTCATATAGAAAACAAGGCACAGCAGCATGCGTATCAAGAGTCGTGACATGGGTCAGAATGTGTTTTATGTGATGAGAAAGTTGATTTGTAATCCTTTAGGCAAATTTACAATAATTA
>ENA-OYXX01001100-OYXX01001100.1-human-gut-metagenome-genome-assembly--contig:-NODE-1100-length-10903-cov-7.472529_pt1 | contig 10903 bp, 7 predicted proteins | sample MGYA00243976_ERZ653434 | MGnify/ENA primary metagenome ERZ653434 (study PRJEB26926, sample SAMN06165112) | human gut metagenome | biome: ENVO:00009003; feature: ENVO:2100002; material: ENVO:00002003...
GATTATTAATTTATTAGAGAAAGCATAGAAATATTCTTTTCATTGTTTTTCGGCCTGCCGGTCTTTGGGCGTAACCGCCATCCGACCGCCGCCGAAAGTCTTTGTCAGGCTGTTTATGAAGTCGTTGTCGATGTCGCCTGTCAGGTTTACTATCACGGCGTTGCCTTTTACCGTGTCCGTGTGCAGCATTATCAGCTCCACGGTGTCTCCCTTTCGTGTCTTGCGCGTGTAGAATGTGCCGCGTGTGCTGCCGTTGCGGTAGTCTTTGTTGCGGCTGAACCGCTGCGGGTTCTTCTTCAGCAGCTCTTCGGCCTTGTTGAAGTATTCTTTGCCGTGTGTGCTTGCCGTCACTATGCGTGCGCTTTTGAGTTTCTGTATAGCCTGTGCGATGTTCGCGTTGCGGCCGGCATCGGCCTGTTTGGTCAGCTTCTCTATCATTGCCGGACTGATGGTTACGCAATGCACCGCCGTATCCTCATCACACTGCTGCATGAACTTTGACGCAAAGTCCTGACCACCCTGTGCGAAAGCCGCGACAGACATCATTGCCGTTATGAGCAGGCTTGTTATCTTCTTCATTCTGTCAGTGTTGAGTCGTAGACATTGCCGGTTGCAGTTATTACGGTGTCGGCCTGCTGTGCCTGGCTGAATCCTTCCGACACGAGTTCAAGCGCGTTGTGCACCTTGTCGTATGCCATCTCTGGGTCGCTGAACGTGTCTTTGTATCCGGCGTAGTTGATGTCTTCGGTTGCCTTGTCACTATCGTTGAACGATAATTGTGCGGCGTTGCCCAGCGTGACGATTATGGCCACCATGGCCGCAGCCTTGAATAGGGGCATCAGCCTGTGTCTCATTGTTATGACGCGGGCTTTTACCGTGGGGGTCTTGCCTGCGTCGTTGCAGAGGTCGGCGTCGTTGCCGTCTTCTATCATTGACAGAATTCTGGTGTCAAAGTCGTTGCCCAGCACTTCCGTGCTCATAGCCTCCTCGCGGTAGGCGAAGAGGTCGCGGTATTTTTGGAGCCCGGCGGGTATGTCCTTCTGGCTGAAGAAAGTCTGAAGTATGCGCTCTTCCTCGATGGAAGTCTCGCACTGCCAGTAGCGTTCCAATAGCTGTTCAATATACCTATAGTCCATAGTTCTCCGTTTCTATGTATTTCTGTTTAATTGTTTGGCGGGCGCGGAAGATGTTCACCTTCACCTGTTCTTCGCTGATGCCGAGAATGGCGGCTATCTCCTTGTAGCTTTTGTTCTCAAAGTCTCTCAGTTGCATCACGCTCCGTTGTTTCTCCGGCAGACGGTTTATGATGCTGCGCACCAGTTTTATCCGGTCGCGTTGCACGGTCTGCTCTTCGGGATTGGATGAATAAGACGTGTCGGCCGGTATGTCTGCCGCGGCAGTGTCCTCCAATGGCATGTTTCTGTTGCTCATGGCCTTGATGCGGTCGAGAGCCATGTTGCGGCATACGGTCAGACAGAAGGCTTCGATAGAGTCGATCTTGTCCCATCTGTCACGTCTGTTCCAAATCTTTATCATTGTTTCCTGCACAATGTCTTCCGCCTCCGCCTTATTGAGAGTAATGCGGAGAGCGAGCCGGAAGAGTTCGTTCTTCAGCGGCAATACATCGTTCCGGAAGTTGATTTCTTTCATCCCCTCTATTTTGAAAGACGATTAATAAAGTGGAAAGTTACATTTTGTAGAAGTTAAAAGGAGTTAAAGGGGGGTATGGGAGAGATGGGAAATGTGGGAGTTGTGGGAGATATGGGAATTATGGGGAACTGTTGGGAGTTAAAGACAATACCCACATAAAGGATTCGGTATCGATTCTTTCATATTTAACAATTACTGCTAAAAGGCATTTGTCTTTAACTCCTTTAACTCCTAAGCGACCGTAGGGAGCGATAACTCCTTTAACTCCTCCTAATAAATGTCCCGTGCTGTCCGTCAATGGCCGTGGCCTTGGTGATGATGACGCGGCTCACTCCCGCGTCGACGGCCTGCAGGGCGTTCTCAATTTTGGGCAGCATTCCGCCGCTGACAGTCCCGTCGGCACGCAGTTGTGCGAACGATTCGCGTGTGATGACTGGGATCATTGTCGTATCATCGTCGGGGTCGGCCATTACGCCGGGTTTCTCGAAACAGTATATCAGCGTCACGTCGTAGATGGCGGCCAGTGTTTTTGCCGTTTCGGCGGCCATCGTGTCGGCATTGGTGTTGAGCATGTTGCCACGGCCGTCGTGTGTCAGCGGAGCCACCACCGGCGTCACTCCCGTCTCTATCAGCCGTGACAGGGCCTCGCCGTCGGCCTTGTCCACATCGCCGACGAATCCGAAGTCGACACCGTTTTTCAGCGGGCGCTTGTGACTGCGGATTATGTTCATGTCGGCACCCGTCAGTCCGAGGGCGTTAACTCCGGCGGCCTGCAGCCGGGCCACAATTCCTTTGTTGACGAGTCCGCCATACACCATTGTCACCACCTCGAGCATGTCGCTGTCGGTGATGCGGCGCCCGTCCACCATCTTGCTCTCTATGCCGAGGCGTGCGGCCACCTGTGTGGCCCGGCGTCCGCCACCGTGCACGAGAATCTTGCGTCCCTCTATGTTGCCGAAGTCGTGCAACAGTTGTGAGAGCTGTGCGTCATCCTCGACCACAGCTCCCCCCACCTTGACAACAGTCAGTGATGTCTTTTTCTCCATGTTCATTCGAGATATGTGTATCCGTAGAGTCCAGAACGGTAGTTGCTCAGGAACTCCTTTCCTTCTTCAAGTGTTATTTTCCCCTGTTTCACACTCTTCGTCACCCACACTTCGAGCTGCCGCACGAGTTTCTTCGGGTCATACTGCACGTAGTCGAGCACCTCGGCCACAGTTTCGCCGTCGATTATTTGGTCGATGTGGTAGTGGCCGTCCTTCACGCTGATGTGCACGGCGGTGGTGTCGCCGAAGAGGTTGTGCATGTCGCCCAGTATCTCCTGATAGGCTCCCACGAGGAATACGCCCAGATAGTAGGTCTCGTTGCGGCGCAGGGCATGTACCGGCAGCACGTGCGAATTGTTGCGGTTGGTCACGAAGTTGGTTATCTTGCCGTCGCTGTCGCACGTGATGTCCTGCAGCGTGGCGTTGCGCGTGGGCCGTTCCGTGAGGCGCTGTATCGGCATGATGGGGAACAGTTGGTCAATGGCCCACGAGTCGGGCAGCGACTGGAAGAGCGAGAAGTTGCAGAAGTATTTGTCGGCCAGCAGCTTGTCGAGGTTGATGAGCTCCTCGGGCGTGTGCTTGAGATGTTTTGCCAGAATGTTTATTTCGTGGCAGACGCTCCAGTACATGCTTTCTATCTCGGCACGTGTCTTCAGGTCGACGATGCCGTGGCAGAACAGGTCGAGCGACTCCTCGCGTATCTGCTCCGCGTCATGCCAGTCTTCGAGCATGGTGCGCGGGTTGAGGTTGTCCCATATCTCGTAGAGGTCTTTCACGAGCTGGTGGCTGTTTTCGTCAGGTTCGTACTCTTCGCCCATTTCCGGCAGCGATGCCGTTTCCAGTACGTCGATGACAAAAACCGAATGGTGGGCCGTGAGCGAGCGTCCGCTTTCGGTGATGATATTGGGGTGGGGCAGACCGTTTTTGTTGGCGGCGTCCACGAAAGTGTAGATACAGTCGTTGACATACTCCTGTATGGAGTAGTTCACCGAACTCTCGCTGCTCGGCGAGCGTGTGCCGTCATAGTCGACGCCGAGACCGCCTCCGCAGTCGACGAAATCCACCTTGTAGCCCATCTTGTGCAGCTGCGTGTAGAATTGTGAAGCCTCACGCAGTGCAGCCTGTATGCGCCTTATCTTCGTTATCTGGCTTCCGATGTGGAAGTGGATGAGTCGCAGGCAGTCGCGCATCTCTTTCTTGTCGAGCAGGTCGAGCGCTTCGAGCAGCTCGCTGCTGGTAAGTCCGAATTTGCTTGCGTCGCCGCCGCTCTCTTCCCATTTTCCGCTTCCGCTTGATGCCAGTTTGATGCGTATGCCGAGGTTGGGCCTCACGTTCAGCTTCTTGGCCTCGCGGGCTATTATCTCAAGCTCGTTGAGCTTTTCCACGACAATGAAGATGCGCTTGCCCATCTTTTGCGCCAACAGTGCCAGCTCGATGTAGCTTTGGTCTTTATATCCGTTGCACACTATGATGGAGTCGCTCTGACACTGCACGGCTATCACGGCATGCAGTTCGGGTTTCGACCCGGCTTCAAGACCGAGGTTGAATTTTCGTCCGTGCGAGATAATCTCCTCCACCACGGGCTGCATCTGGTTTACCTTTATGGGGTAGATTATGAAGTTCTCTCCTTTGTAGTCATATTCCTTGGCCGCCTTTTTGAAACAGCTGCTCGTCTTTTCGATGCGGTTGTCCAAAATGTCGGGAAACCTCAGCAATACCGGGCTTGTCACATCGCGCAGCGCCAATTCGTCCATCACCTCGCGCAGGTCTATCTGCGAGTCGTCCTTGCTGGGTGTGACGTAGACATTGCCGTTGTCGTTGATGCCAAAGTAGGAGGTGCCCCATCCGTTGATGTTGTAGAGCTCCCTCGAGTCTTCGATAGTCCACTTCTTCATTTCTCTCTCTCTTACTTTTTTCTTTTTTGGTTTATTCCTCAGCTTTTTTGTTTCAAATATCCAATAGCTCTCTCAGCTTTGATACGGATATCTTTATCTTTTCGTAGTTGTCCATCAGGCTCACGTCGAGCTGGTAGCGTGCCTTTTCGTAGAACGGTGCCCGCCGTTCGAGCTGTTCGTTGATGAATGTCAGCAGCTCTTCCGGCGACTTGTCCTTCAGCAGCGGGCGTACCGTCTTGCCCATCTTCAGATGCTTGCACAACACCTCCGGCTCGGCTTTCAGATATACCACAGGTCCCTGGCCGTTCATGTAGTCGATGTTGTCGAAGAAGCAGGGTGTGCCGCCTCCGCAACTGATGACCACGTCCTCAAACTCTGCCACTTCGTGCAGCATGTCGTGCTCAATCTTGCGGAATCCCTCTTCGCCCGCCTCGGCGAAAATCTGTGGTACGGTCTTGCGGCGCCGGCTCTCTATGTACCAGTCCAGGTCGTAGAACTGCAGGCCCAGCTCCTTGGCCAGTGCCTTGCCCACGGTGGTCTTTCCGGCTCCCATGTAGCCTATGAGAATTATTCTTTTCATATTTTTTATACAGTCACGATACAGTCTGTACCGGTAGGAAATCCGCCCTGACGATGTGTGTCATTCCTTTTTGGCGGGTACGGCTTTTATTATGTTCATACACTCGTCCAGAGTCAGTTCGGCTGCGCGTTCGTGCATGTTCTTGGGCAGGCGGAAGTTCTTGCCGTCGTATGCCAGATACGGGCCGTAACGTCCGTTTAGCACTTCAAGCTTGGGCTCTTCGGCAAAGGTCTTTATGTGGCGCTGCTGTTCCTGCTTGCGCTTGTCACGGATAAGTTCTATCGCCGCCTCCAGCGTTATGGTCAGCGGGTCTTCGGTCTTTGGCAGCGAAACATACTTCTTGTTGTGCAGCACGTAGGGACCGAAACGGCCTGTGCCTATGGTCACCTTTGCCCCCTCGTACTCGCCTATCTCACGTGGCAGGCGGAACAGCTCAAGAGCCTCCTCCAGAGTGATGCTCTCCATGCTCTTGTCTGCGGGCAGCTGTGCGAAGCGCGGCTTCTCGTCTTCGTCGGCGGAGCCTATCTGCACCACCGGTCCGAAGCGGCCTATCTTAACGAATACCGGACGGCCGCTCTCCGGGTCGTTGCCCAGTTGGCGCTCGCCGACCTTGTGCTCCGACCGTGTGTTCATCGTCTTCTCCACAATGGGTTCGAAGTCGTCATAGAACTCCCTCATCATCTTGGTCCACTTCTCGCCGCCTTCGGCAATCTCGTCAAACTTCTGCTCCACCTTGGCCGTGAAGTTGTAGTCCATTATGCCCGGGAAGTATTTCATGAGGAAGTCGTTCACCACTATGCCTATGTCCGTTGGCAGCAGCTTGCCCTTGTCGCTTCCGGCCATCTCCGTGCGTGTCTTTTGGGTGACGGTCTTGCCTTTCAGCGTGTCGACGGTATATGTGCGCTCTTCGCCCTTGCGGTCGCCCTTGTGCACATATTCGCGCTGCTGTATGGTGCTGATGGTGGGGGCGTAGGTCGACGGACGGCCTATGCCGAGTTCTTCGAGCTTGTGCACCAGACTGGCCTCGGTGTAGCGTGCCGGGCCGAGGCTGAAGCGCTCTGTGGCGGATATTTCGCGGCGTGTCAGTTCCTGTCCCTTGTGCATCTCCGGCAGCAGGCTGTGCGATGCGGCCTCATCGGAAGATTGGTCTTCGTCGCCGTCCGACTCGCGGTAAACTTTCAGGAAACCGTCAAATTTCACCACCTCGCCAGTGGCGATGAAGCGGCCCCCCTCAGTCCCCCCAAGGGGGGATGAAGTGGTGTAACTGTTCGTGTTTTGTGTTTGGGATATTGAGGTGGGTGTGATGCCTATCACCACCGTGGTCTTTTCAATCTCGGCATCGGCCATCTGGCTGGCGGCCGTGCGCTTCCATATCAGGTCGTACAGGCGCTTTTCCTGTGCCGTGCCTTCTATCTCGGTGGCGTTCATGTATGTTGGGCGTATGGCTTCGTGTGCCTCCTGCGCTCCCTTTGAGTGTGTCTGATACTGGCGCGGACGGCTGTACTGCTCTCCCCACAGGTTGGCAATCTCCTCCTTGCTGGCGCCAATGCAGAGTGACGACAGGTTGACCGAGTCGGTACGCATGTATGTGATGCGTCCGTTCTCGTAGAGATGCTGTGCCACCATCATGGTCTGGCTCACGGTGAAGCCCAGTTTGCGTGCGGCTTCCTGTTGCAGCGTCGATGTGGTGAATGGCGGTGCAGGCGTGCGCTTGAGCGGTTTCTTGGTTATCGACTCGATGGCAAACGTGGCGTCCTTGCACTGCTCGAGAAACGCCTCCACCTCGGCGTGTGTCTTGAAGCGTGTGCCCAGCTCGGCCTTCACCTCGGTGGCCGACCCGTCGGGGTTGGTTATGGCGAAGATGCCGTTCACGCGGTAGTATGCCTCGCTCTTGAACGCCTGTATATCGCGCTCGCGTTCCACTATCAGTCTCACCGCCACGCTCTGCACGCGGCCGGCCGACAGCGCCGGTTTCACCTTGCGCCAGAGCACCGGCGAGAGCTTGAATCCCACCAGACGGTCGAGCACGCGGCGTGCCTGCTGTGCGTTGACAAGGTTCATGTTGAGGCGGCGCGGCTTGCTTATGGCTTCGAGTATGGCAGGCTTGGTTATTTCATGAAAGGCGATGCGGTTGGTCTTGGTCTCGTCCAGCCCCAACACTTCGCACAGGTGCCATGATATGGCTTCTCCCTCGCGGTCTTCATCGGATGCGAGCCATACCGTTTCGGCTTTCTTGGCGTTGCTCTTCAGTTCTTTCACCAGTTTCTCCTTCTCCTCGGGTATCTCGTAGTCAGGTTCCAGCGAATCTATATTGATGCTAAGTTCTTTCTTTTTCAGGTCGCGTATGTGACCATTGCTTGACATCACTTTGAAGTCGTCACCTAAAAATTTCTCGATAGTCTTTGCCTTTTTGGGAGACTCGACTATAACCAAATTCTTTTGCATAATCGTTAATAACTGTTGTTTGGGGTGCAAAAATAAGCAAAAACTTTTCTTTCACATTATATAATAGGAAATATTTCTGCTTTTTTAATGATTTAGCATGCATTTTGATAAACCCTTAAAGACTGTATAGTTTCAATCCGGTGTGATCTAAGGTATATAAAGAAAAACCGGACGCATCAAAACGAAGCTCCCGGTTTTTCTTTAGTTGTATGGCGTTGTCTACCTGCCTGTAACGATTTTCTTGACGATGCACTGTGAACCTTTCACAACTTCAACAATTAAGACATTGCTGCCGGCGGGGACGCTGATTTCGCTTTCGCCGCTAACCTCGTTGATGAGGGCTCCAGTGACGGAATAGATGCGACAGAGGTCGTATTCGCCGTCGATGGCCAGTGTTCCGGTGCTGCGCGAGTACCGTATGGCCGTTTCGTTTCCGGTGGCCACATTGCTTATTCCAGAGTCATCTTTTGACAGAAGCAACGATATGTTTGGCAGGTCATGATAGCTGCCGTTGGGGGTCTGAGAGAAGTCGAAACGGCTGTCACCGCGGTAAAGACATGTATACAGCGGATCGGACGAGGCGTATTGTGCAGCAAAGTAAACCGGGGTCATTACTTCGCTGTCGTGACGTGTGAATACGCACAGGTTGCCGCCGGTGTAGTTGAACGGACGGTCGAATACTATGGCCACGGTCTTGTTCTTGGGGTCTATCTGCAGTTTGCCGTTATATACATTTGTAAGCTGGTCTTCTGGTATCATGGTCTTGTCTGCAAAGTCGGCTTTGTCGACGCAGGCCAGTGCCACCTCAAAATTGATGGTGCTTGCATCCTGCCCCATGGCAGTGTAGATGTAATATTTCATTGCAGTGATGTTGTACCCCTTGATGTTTCCGAGCATTTCGGCCGGATATATCGTCTGAACTGCACTGTGCAGATAGGTGCCGTAGAAGGGTGCGTAACCGGTGCCGCTTTTTCCGTCGGTGATGTCGAGCATCGTGCCGTTGCCGAGCACAGAAACGCTGAATGGCTCGCTTGTGTTGTTGGAAGCGTCACCGTCGCCGTCAACAATTACGCTGGCTCTGACGGCATAGTTGCCGGCCTTGGCCGGTGTCCATGCAATCTGTACGGTCGTTGATGCCTGACTGGCAATCGGGGTGTCGTAGCTTTGCGAAGTCAGCACATTGTCTTCTGCATCGAGGAGTTCTACGGTGAATTTCTGAATGTCGTAGAATCCTTTGTTTGTCACGTTGAAATCATATACCGATTCCTGTCCTTCGGTGGCGAGGGTGTTTCCGTGGAATTCTCCTGCCGCAATGTCGGTGGGACAGGTTTCTTCAATGGCAAATTTGTAGAACTGGGCGGGCACGGCGTTGCGCATCTGGTAACCGAAGTTGTATGCCCCCGTCTCCTCAACGGTGAAAGGTGTAGAGTGGGTTATCCATTCTATATCGTGAACTTCGCCGTCGTTTTTGCTCAGTTCGATGATCATGGCTTCCGGTTTTTGTCCTTTGCCCATTGCGAATGTGGAATTGGCGGGGAACAGGTCGCCGAGCAGACGCAGGTCGTATTTTGCGATGTAAAGTTTGCCTTTCTCGAGGTTTATGGCCGGTGAGATTATCCAGTCGTTAGTCTCTGTTTCCGGATTAACCTTGTTCTCGGGATTATATCTGAAGAACGCATCGTTGGTGCCTCCCCACATGCCATTGTAGAGATACCATTGGTATTCGTCGGCATCGTTGTTGAACACTACCCACTGGCTTGCATCATCATCATCCTTGAAATCGGGTGCATAAGGTACTTGGTGCGGATTTCCGGCAATGACGACGGCCGATTTGCCGGTACCGCCTGCTCCGGCATAAGTTGTGGCGGTCACTTCGTAGTAGTAGCCGTGAATCTCGTCGATATCAGTGTCGCTGAGCGAGGTCTCTGTAGAGTTTTCCAGTATGCTTTTGTTGTCGGGGCGTCGGATAACATTGTATTTGAGTGCTGCGGTGTCGAACCATCCGTTGTGCAGGCCTTCTGCAGGAGCAGTCCAACTGACGGCAATCGTTTTTCCGTCGGTAGAGAGCTCGGCATTGACAACGGGTACTCCCGGTACATCCTCACCAATCCATAATTCCTGTGTGAATACCTTGCGGCTTTCTGTGCCTTCGCTGCTTGCCGAAACACTGTAGGTGTGATACCCCACAGGAACGTCCGTGTCGGTCCATGTGGTATTGTTGCCTGGTGTCTGGCCTTTAAGTGTTGTTACGATAATGTCATCGCGGTAGACGTTAAGGTCGATAAGGCCGAGGACATTTCCGTCGATTGTCGTTGTGGGGTTGGTCCACGAAATGTTTGCCTTGGCAGCTCCCTGTTCGCCAGGGGTGATGGTGAGATTCTCAATTACGGCAGGTGCATTGCCGGGAATGGGATTCGGGTCGATGTACATACCGATAATCTCGCTGTTGGTACCTATTGCGCCTATTTCCTCCATCTCATATTCGTAGTCGGGAGTACGGGTGAACTTTATCAGCTTTGAAATGCCGTTACCCGAATCGTCGGCTGTATAGGAAGCCCAGTATGACGTTCCATTGCTGAGGTTGCACGCCATCGACTGCAGGCCGACGGGGCTGATGAATGTCGGAACGAGGTCGTATTCGGGCCACCCGGCTCTTTTAGACACATCCCATAGGTAGCCTTGGTCATCGACACCCAAAAGCGTTCCTTCATTGTCAATGGTGATGGCCACTAAGGCGCGTTCGTTTTGTTCGCCCACCAGAGTGGCATCGCCGGTGGCGGGATTGATGGTGAAGATTGCAAACGGAGCTGTCGGCTCGCCGTTCACAATCTCACCGTTGGCCATGTTGTAGCCTGCAACGTAAATTTGTCCTGTATAGTGGTCGAAGCTCATGTCGCTGCAGATGATGTTACCGCCGACGTCGTTTTTCCAGTCGTATGTCTTCACAATGTCGATTTGTATGTTGTTCATGTCAAGCTTCAGTAGCTTTGATGCCATTATGCCGTCATCGGAATGAATCATGTAGTACACATTGTCATGGCAGGTGGCAGCCATGATTTTGTATTCGGAAAGGTCGAGAAGCTCTTTCTCTGCAGCGGGGTTTTCCGGTGAGAAAGAAACGAGCATGGTCTTGTCTGACGCAGGAGAATACGTGCGTATTCCGTATGCCAGACATGGTGTGGCGCTTTCTTGTGCCACTGCTGTCATACATCCGATTAAGGCGATGACCAGCAGATACAGTCTTAATTTTTTCATGTTTTGAATATTTATAAATATTTCGGCTGCAA
>ENA-OYXX01001120-OYXX01001120.1-human-gut-metagenome-genome-assembly--contig:-NODE-1120-length-10790-cov-4.787890_pt1 | contig 10790 bp, 4 predicted proteins | sample MGYA00243976_ERZ653434 | MGnify/ENA primary metagenome ERZ653434 (study PRJEB26926, sample SAMN06165112) | human gut metagenome | biome: ENVO:00009003; feature: ENVO:2100002; material: ENVO:00002003...
CGAGATCCACACGTAAGGAGTCGTCGGCAGCGTCAGATGTGTATAAGAGACAGCAAGTAAACTCTCATGGCAAAATCATTTCTTCCCGAAGTCGGCAACGGCATCGGAGTATCCGAAACCACCATACACCGCTGGGTCTCGCTGAAGGAGCCCGAAACATTTATCGACAACCTCGTGACCTCTTACGGCAACACCGAGGCGTCGCAGAACACATTCAACGACCTTATCTCCGGCGTGCCCTCGCCGTGGGCGCGTGCAAAGATGACTGCTTACGCGCTCGGCGCACGGACTTCGCGCCGCGACGAACGCTCGCTGATGCTCTGCTACAAAGCACTCAAAGACGAGTGGCGCGGTCTTATCGCAACCTACGTGCTCAAACCCGATGACTTCTATCTCTCAGAGCCTATATCGCTCAAGGAGATGAAAAAGACAGACCGCGACGAGTACACCTTCGGGCTCGCCGCCACATACGGCGAGATGCTTTTTGAGGAAAAATCTCTGTGGAAGCACGAGACCGACCCTCAGACACCGGCATACATGCAGCTCTTATATTATAAGGATAAGAGCGGTGCCTACAAACTCGTCGGAGCTACATCGCCCTACACCATTTTCTTCACCTCTGTCAATTACGAGATTGACGATGACATGCCGTGGCTCATCAACGGCAAATTCACCGACCCAGCAGCCGCCGACGCAAACAAAGTCGAGGCTTACAGCCACAACGCACTTGTGAAGATTTACTCCTTCCTGTCGATGCTCTCGACCAACAAGGAGTCATATACCGCCCTGCTGACCGAAATCAATGGCGGCAACAAGAAAGTGCCTCAGGAAATATCCGCCACTCTCGAAACCGAAATCAAGGAATGGCGTGCCGAAATCGCATCTGTTCTCGGCATGAATGAGGACGCAATCGAGACAGTGCCTCTGAGCATCAAGTCGGCTGTCACCCCTCAAGGTCCCATTGCCAAACTCTTCGCTACCAACACACAGTATTGGTGGAAGGGCGGCGTGTTCTATCGCAAGGCAGTCGACGACGCCAAACTTGTCGAAGACATCAGCGAACTGCTGCTACCCGGCAACTATCTCGTCGGCTGGATGGCCGTCGGCAACGAGCAGCAGTATGAGCACTCGGCAGTCTATTACCTCAAGGCACGCGACGAGGACAGCGACGCCACATATTATTTCTCGCTGCCTCTGTCAGACAAGGCATTAGACATCATGGGCTCGCTCAACGATATCGTCAACGGCTCTCACGACAGCAAGGTGCGTCTGCGCGCACGCGTCAAAGGCCAGACCGTCGACATCGTTCTCGAAGCCAAGCTTGGTGACTCTGACGAGTTTGTCGAGATACTGATGAAAAATTACGAGATCATCGCTCCCGAGAGCAACGGCAAGGTCTTCGTTTGGCCAAACTTCCGCTCGGAGTACTGGAAACAGTATTTCTACTACAGCGAGTTCCCGACCAATATGCCCGGCGGCACACGCATGATACCCGAGTTTGAGGGCAAGACATTCGAGAAAGACTACCTCGGCGACGAGGCCTCACGCAGCAAACTCGAAGAAAAAATGTTCCTCGTGCGCTATCCGGTCGACAAAGCTTCGGGCGGCATGTGGCCCTACGAAATCATCAAGAGCGACACGCCGGTTAAATATGTGTCAATACACGTGCGCCGCAACGAGAACGACTGGACTGCCGGACGTCTCATCATCAAGACTCCGGGGGGCAACTCTGACGCACTCCTTTTCAACGACTCGGAATATATGCGTCTGCTGACCCGCGAGCCGCAGATGCTTCAGGAGGCCACGGTCGGCATCGACTTCGGCTCGACCAACACCTGCGCATATTACCGCGCCAAGGGAGCCCGCGACGCCGAGCCGGTGCCCTTCACCAACCGTCGTCTTGCTCTCGTAGGCTTTGACAACGCTCCGCGCGCCATGGCCGCCAAAGATGAGCTGCTCTTTATCTCAAACGAAGAGCCCATCAACAAAAACGGTCAGATAAAATCGTGGCTGCATGAGCACGAAATCGAATACGTGCGCACAAAACTGTCTAAAGAAGACGAGCCTATTATCGGCGGTGTGCCGGTCAACGAGACCAACATCACCGTACACTCGATGGACGACAGCATCATCACCACTAACGCCGGACGCCTCAACTATAATATGAAATGGGCCACGGGCGAGGGCAACAAGAAACGCCGCTCGTTTATCTCGATGGTATGGCTGCAGATTTGCGCCGACCTCTTCGCCAACGAAATGCGCCCGACCGAGCTCCGCTGGTCGTTCCCGAGCGCTATGAGCAACAAGAGTCATCTGAGTCAGGTGTTCAAGAATCTTGGTGCGAAACTCAACGAGACCATTCAGGGACTGCGCATATCGAGCAGCCGCATCAAAGCCTTCACCGAGGCCGAGGCGGTCTGCAAGTATGCACAGAGCGGACGCGCCGCATTGAGCGAAACCAATCTCTTCCTCGGCATTGACATAGGCGGCTCGACATCCGACATACTCATTCTCGGCGTAGACCCGACCGATACCAAGGGCAGCGGCAAGCGCCTCTACTCTCAGTGCTCTGTGCGTATAGCCGCCGGTTTCTTCTTCGACGCCATCAACCGCTCGGAGCAATTCCGCCGCTGTCTGTATAACTTCCACGAGTCTCACAAGACCAAGGTCAAGGTCATCAACATCGCCGATGTCACCAGTGCTGATCGTAACACATACTCACGCGCGCCCTATTATCTCAACAATGTCTTCGACCAACTGAGCGGACGCGAGGAGTTCTCGGCTTTCTACGACTACATGCGCAGCGACATCCCCACCGTCTTCTCGCTGCCGGCCTATATCACAGGTCTGTTGTCGTTCTATGCAGGCATACTGTTGCGCGAGACCATCACCAAGAATAATCTCAACGACATCAACGAGATACACTTCCGCTACTACGGCAAGGGCGGCCGTCTGTTCGAATGGCTGTTCTTCACCTTCGACGAGGACGGCAAGGATGTCAAGCGCTATCTGCGCAAATGCCTCAAAGCCGGTCTGGCCATGGATGATGTCAAGGTCAAAGTCAAATTTGACAACCTTGACTCGGATGATATCGAAGACATGCGCGAGAATAAGAGCGAGGTCGCCAAAGGTCTTGTCAAACTGTCATCAGACCCCAATGACATGATTCTCGGCATCTATGACCACAACGACGATGATGACGATGACGACGATGACGACACTCCGTCGACAAAAGTCAACATCGAGCGTCATGAGGTCGTCGGCGAGAAAGGCATCTTCTATCGCGGTGCCAACGGCAAAGAAGAACTGTCGGAACTCGAGGTGCTCGAAGAGGACAAATTCAACAACATCTCGCGTTTTGACTTCACGTCATCGAAGTTTGAGAACTTCAACAAGTTCATAGAGCTTTTCTGCGACTTCGTCGAAGAAAACGGATTCGCCGACAACACCTCGGCTCTGCGCCGCGGCACAGAAGAACTGTCGAATCTCGCCTCATTCTTCGAGAACGACGGCGAGCGCGAGATGCAGGTTGCCTACCGCATGCCTATCTTCATCGCATCAGGTCTCTACTACCTCAACAACGTGCTGCTGCCGCAACTCTTCAAGAAGAACAGCTGATAAGCTATGTCACAAGCCAAACTGATACTTTTTTTCAATCAGGATTACATCATCCCCGTCGTCGACAAAGGCGACGGGGCCTATGATGGATTCCACGGGTCGGGCGACGGCCGTCTGTGGCTCTACTTCTACGTGCCGGCCGACAGTTCGCGTCTCGAGGCGTCGCAGTCCAACAAGTCAATGGTGCTCTGCAAGCGCCCCGGCTACATCGGCCACTTCTGGGACGGCGTTGTCGACGGGCGCAAATACTCGACAACAACCGTCAGTGACCTGCCCTATCTGTCTCTGCTTGACAACTCGGGCATCATCGAGCGTCTCCGCCGTTTTTATGCCGAGCCCGGACGCCCGGAGGTGTCAATCCCGACCGTATATATCTTTGCCCGCAATATCCCCGAGGCGGCACGAAAGGCTGTAATAGCGCACTTAGAGGACAAATCTTTCGCGACTCAGAGCTTCTCGGTGACACCCGAGGACCTGACCATCGGATATATGCGCTATACACGCCCCGAGCTCAAGCCCGAATTCGGCCAGAAAATCGTGTTCTGCGAGTCATCAGGCTCCGACCTGCTGATGGGATGCTATGCCTACGACGGCCAACAGTTCCTGCCTACCGACGATGAGCTGTCGCTCGGAGGTCTCGGCGAAAATCCGCTGCGTCGCTCGCTGGCACAGATAGTGCTGTCGACAATGCAGCGCAGCCACAACTTCCTGCGCGAAGACGAAATCGAACGCGAGTTAGAGTATCAGATGCAGTTTGTCGACAACTGGTTAGAGAAACGCCATGACCCCACATTCGGCATACAGTTTCACTACAGCCGCGACACATCGGTCGTCTATCCGTGCATAGTCGACAACACCGTGCTCAAATCGCGTCAGGAACAGGCCATCTCCGAACTCGTGCAGAAAATCGTGCACTACCGCGACCGTGTCGCCCGTCACGACATGCTGCAGTGTGTGCTCTCGGGTGAGGCGTTCAGTGACAATGAGTTCGTGCGCCGTGTCACCGACAATATCGGCAACCGTCAGTTGGTGTCGGTCATCACGCCCGACCGTATGCCCGATGTGCTCGCACGCTACAGCGTCATGTACGGCGATATGTCGGAGCGTCTCGAAAATTTCGATAATATCGCCAACATCCGTCGTCAGGCACGCAAGGCCATCGCCGCATGGATACGCTCGGCCGAACGCATACGTGCCCTTGACTCCACCATCAGACGCCTCGCCGACAACTTAGAGTCACGCTTCAAGCCGGCCGAAGAGGCATGCCAACGCACCGAAAGCGCTGTCAGACGTCATCTTGCGGCCAAAGGCGGCAAATTTGACGACGCCCGACGCGCGCTCACAGACGGACGCCCGCAAAATGACGCAATGTCCGACTACATGATTGAGTTGCGCCGCTGCCGGGGCGAAATCGACGAGTGCCGCGCTCTGTTTGAAGAGACAGGCAAATTTGAGGGTGCACGCCGCATAATCGACAACATCCTTTCCGGAGCAAACCGTCTCGGCGAAATCGAGGCCCGATTTGCCGCTTTAGATAAAGCTTATGCCGAACTCGGCGCGACAATCGACCGCTACGAGGAAGTGTATCCGGAGTATTGCACACTCATCAAGCAGTTTGAACGCGAGCGCAACGTCAATGTCCGCAAAAAAATCATACGCGAAATCACAGAGCGCGACCTCACGCCATGTGAGTTGCCTGTTGTCGAGCTTGACGAACTCGTACCCGTAAAACTCTCCGCCACAGTCGAGAAGGTCAAGACCGGATGGTTTGGCAAAAAGTTCGTGCTGCATGTCACCGCGTCGCTGCCCGACGGCGTCGCCCTGCCCTGCCGCGCCGTGCTCTTGGTTCAGGACAAACCTTTGGTCAGAATCGACGAGGCCTATATCGTCGGCGAGTATGACAAGGGCGACACAGGGCCGTTCACTTTCGACCATGAGTTGCCGCTGTCTGCCTGCAAGAACGCATCAAAGCTCAACGTCTACTTCGTGCCTCATCCCGAAGAGACCATCGGCATAAACAACGCATTCATTACCGACCTGTGCTCTGTAAGCCTCTGACAAGGCACGGGTCATCCCTATTATAAACCATTCATTATCAAACGCACACAATGGCTGACAAAACCATATTATGTCCTTACTGTTTTGAGGAGTTCCGCACGAGCGAGGCTCTGTATCAATGTGTAAACTTAGAAAAAGACAACGACGGTGAATACTGCTGCCCGCGCGAGACACAGGAAGGCTATGACCGCTACTGGCGAGGCGAGGACCTGCCGCTGCGCTATACATGGCCCCAAAAGAAGAAAGGATTTTTCGCGCGTTTCGGCTCGTCGACACTCGAGGCTTCGAAGTGTCCTCAGTGCGGACAGCTGTCCGAGCGTTTTGTCTGCCCCCACTGCTTCAATCATCTGCCTATCGAAATGGTGCAGAACGGCTCCGAAATCATATCGGTCGTCGGCAGCCCGTCGAGCGGCAAAACAAACTACATCATCACCCTCATCCAGCAGCTGCGCAAATTCGGCTCTCGTCTCGACCTGCAGGTCACCCCGATGCAGGTCTACAGCGACGGTCATAAAGACGATGCGACCGACATTGTCTACAATAAAATGCGCGAGCAGCTTTTTGACAGCGGTTACGTAATCGAGAAAACCCCCGAGGCAAAAAAAGATGTGCCTCTTATCTTTCATGTTTACCAGCAGAGCACAAACCGCAGCATTTACTTGGTGTTCTACGACACGGCGGGTGAGAAATTTCAGGAGAACATCAAGAACAACGCCAAATATCTGAGCCGTTCGTCAGGCGTCATAGTCCTTTTGGACTGTCTGTCCGTCCCTTATATCAAGGAGGCGTTGAGAGACAAAGGCTTCGACGAGCTGACAGGACGCCCGAGTATGCCGCTTACCGAGATACAGACAGCATTGGCCAACGCACAGCAGGACCGTGTCGATATCTACTCCAAACCGTTTGCCTTTGTATTCAGCAAATTTGATGCAGTCATCGACAATAAAGACGCTCTCAACGACTTTCCGGTACAGGCGTTCTGCAAAGGCGACCAATATTTGGACAGCTCATATAAAAGAACCGGCAAGCTCGACATCGATAAGATAAATGAAATCAACTCCACCATCGAGCTGGCTCTTGACGATGAGAAAACATGGGACCAGACCGAGTTCCGCCTTTTTGCCCATAACTGGACGAGCCAGAAAAATAAAAAAATCAATATCAACTCACGCGATCTCGACGACTCCGACAATAATTACCGCTTCTTCGGTGTGTCGGCGCTCGGCTCGATGCCTGTCGACAGCTCCGTGGAGGGCAAGGTCACACCCTATCGTGTAATGGACCCGCTAATCTGGATGCTGTATAAGCTCGGCAAATTCAACATACCTACTACAAAAGACAAATAAACCTGATGCCATGAATTATTATCACATCATCTACAACTCGTCAGAGAAATCACGCGGCGGCACTGTAGGTCTCGGCATACGCTCGGCCACAGAGAACACTCCGGCCGAAATAATCGAAGCCATCAACAATAAGGACAACGAGATATTTGCATTTGTCGAGCGTCCGGCCCTGTTGCAACCGGCTCTCGCAGCCGACCCGACAAAAGTGCTCGATGTCGCCCCCACTTATTTCTACCGCGAACTGCCTCTGCCCGGCAAACAGAAAGTATATGTAATCGGCCGCAAAATTGCCGTCGGCTATGACTACACATATTATAAAGACGGCAAATCGGGACGTCCGGGCAACTACGTAGTCGACTGCTACGTCTTCGAGGAGCAGCCAGATGCCTCTATCTTTGAAATTTTTACTGAAAACCCGGCCGAAGGCTCGGCTCACTTCATCCCGCGCTCACCCGTGCCGTCGCCTGACAACGAGGAGATGCGCTCTATATCACTCGGTCACAAGCCCGACCTGCCCGCTGAGAATCTCAGCTTCAAAGCCGCAGCCGCGCCTGCTGCCGACGCCCGCACAGCCGAGTTGCTGCTTGCCTTTGTCGAGAGCCGCCGCGCCGGACGCCCCGTGCTCGTCAAGTGTGACGTGGCCGATGCCAATCTGCTGGCCGCAGATGCCGCAAGCATGCTGCGTCCGGAGCGTCTGACAGAGTTCACCTTCCTTACCAATCACACGTCCGAAGGTAAAAAACCGGGCTACAACGTCTTCTTCATAAATCAGCACTACAACAACGAGCTCTTCCCCAAACAGTGGGTTATGCTCGACCTGACCAAAGACGCCAAAATCAGCACACCGGAGGCAGAGAATTACCGCGAGGCCATCGTCAGCGCCATCGAGAGCGACCGACGCGACAAAGTAGCCGACATCATCGACTGGCTGCTGTCTGACACTTATGAACGCTACAAGAATCTGCCCAAAGAGACACAGGCTCAGCTTTTCAATTATATCTACGACTTCAGCCGCTTCAACTTTGACGCTCTGAGCCGTGACCGTGATCTCGTCAAGGCGCTCAACGAATATTTTACTGCCAAACCGTCGGAGAAAGCACGTTTTGACGAATACCTGCAGAGCCTTTTTGATGCTCAGACCGACTTGGAGGGCACTATGGCTTGGATTGAATTTGTACTTGCCGTAAAGCCTATTAAGGTCACCGAAGTTATTGAGCGCAACCGCGACAAAATCACAGCGCGCGTCTTTGTCGACAAAGATGCGTTCGACGCGTTCTTCCGCCGTTTCAAACAGCGTTTTGTCGATGTGCAGCAATTTATCAACCGCTCGGCCTACAGGTCTCACAGTGATTATCTGACTCTGTCGGGCGGCGAATGGGAGTCTCTCTATCATTATTTCTTAGACGAAAAAGGGCGCGAGCCTCAGGCTCTCATCGCCCGTATGTTAGATGACGGGCTCGACCAACGCCGCCGCATGTCAATCATTGAGAACGAGGTCGCCGACCGCGAGGTAATCGCCGACAGCATGATAAAGCTGATTACCAACGAACAACGTTATGAGGATGCTCTCGTGGCCGACCTCATCGACATGAGCGGACGCTGCGCCCTGCGCTACCGCGATTTTGTCGGCAAAATTTTTGCCGACCGTATCGCCGACCCGCGATATGGGCGTCTGTTTACCTACGCATTGGAGCACGCCACAGTCAACAACGCCGAGAGCATACGCTCAATGGTCGAGCGATTAGATGCGTTCCACAATGCACCGGGTGCCGACGAGTGGGCCGCCGCTCAGGGCAAGGTGGTCTTCAAACGTCTGCTCAACGCCATCAAGGATGCTGTGCGCAACAAGACTCTTTCGCGCGAAAATGCAGCCGACCTCTGTTTCAACGTTTACGAAATCGGTTATCCGCGCACCGTCACCGAAGACTTCCGTGAGCTCGGGTCAATGCTCAACCACGTCACAGACGAGGTTGCCACCGATTCGGGATGGCTCAGAATGCAGGACCTCGCTCTCGAGCTTGCCGACTACGAATTCCTGCGTCAAATCTCGACCAAGCTCTTTAATGTCAAGGGAGCCGACGCCCGCCGCTTGGCTAAAGTTTATCTTGACCGCAACATATACTCGCCCGAGCAGCTGATGAAGTCATCGGCCCGCTCGCCTCGGCGCGACGACTACTGGGTGGCAGTCATGTCGGTCGACCCCAAAGCCAAACCCGAAGTACTGTTGGAGACGCTTACCGAGCAGTCACTCAGCGACGATGAGGCCATGGCCTTCCTCGGCCGTCACTTCCCCGAGGCTCATCACAAGATTGAGCGCAGCCGTCGTCCGTCGTTCTTCGCCAAAATCTTATCGATTTTCAAAAAGAAAGATTCAGACAAAGCTGAAGACGAGCTGCCCGACGCCGCGCCCAAAGGCAAGGTGACATCAAAGCCAAAAACTGACAGTAAGTCACGCAAAACACCTCCGCCATATAAAAAGAATTAATCGAAACTAACAACACACGATTATGTATAAGATAATCCGCCTGCTGATAGCAGCATTATTAACAATCATCGTCGCCGCTCCCGCGGCCGAAGCCAAGGAATATGGCAGCAACCGCTCACAGAAAGAGTACCGTTTTGTTGTCTCGGAGGGTCAGAAACTCAATGTGCGCTCGCAGCCGAGCACATCCGGAACTCTCCTGACCCAGCTCAAGCCCGGAGACATCGTCTATTTGGAATCCGACACTACTTTCAGACAGAACGGTTATGAATGGGTGACAATCGTCGACGAATGGAATAGCAATAATTCGTCATTCGCTGTCGAAGGTTATGTCACAAACATACACCGTCTGATTCCCGAGGTAAACCCTGAGTACAGACCTGTCGCCGCAGAGGTTTACATACCTGAGGCGACCATCGAGCACTCGCAGGAAATAGCCAAGTGGGTGCTGATGTGCCTTACCATACTGCTGAGTATTGCAGGTATAGCGTTTTTCTTCTTTGGTATGTATACAGAAGAACACCGCCCCATAACCGGACGTGTCGTCAACGGCATGAAGAAGACTTTCTTCTTCTGTCCGGAGCCGTATATTTACGTTGTCTCGATATGCCTTATAATGATACTCGCGGCGATTGTGTCCATCCTTGTGATGCTCGCTTTGGGCGGCACGGTCTTTGTACTGCTGTGGATTGTCAAGATACTCTGCTACGTGCTGATGTGGGTAGGCATAATCTCATGTATCATCGGCATAATAGCATGTATCTGCGGAGCGTGGGGCGCCATCATCGCCGTCATCATCGGCGGTATCATCTGGGCCTTTGACGACGAAATCACAGGCTTCGGCGACTTTTGCGCAGAGAAAGGCCTCGCGTTCTTCAACGAATTCAACATCCTCTCGTTCTCATGGGACCTCGTTGTCGAGTACTGGCGTCCGGCGCTGCTCATTGCGGCCACGCCTATCGCCCTGCTATTAGCGCTCGCCATACTGTGGATGATATTCGCGGGCTCACTGATGCTCATTGAGCGCATCGTCACCTCGCGTTACAATATCAAGCACCCTTGCCCCCACTGTCAGCGTCCGTCAGAGCCTGCCATCTATCTGAGCCGCACCGACGAGGGCTACGAGCCGCTGCCCAACAATATAAAGTTGCGGCCCGGCATCTACGGTCTCTTCCATATCACTCATCCCAAGTCAAAGGAGCGCATGCCGACCATGCTGCTTAACGGCCGCGACAGTCTCGCCCGCGAGTGCGGCAACTGTCATAAGCGCATCCGCGCCGAGGAAG
>ENA-OYXX01001123-OYXX01001123.1-human-gut-metagenome-genome-assembly--contig:-NODE-1123-length-10773-cov-5.259750_pt1 | contig 10773 bp, 8 predicted proteins | sample MGYA00243976_ERZ653434 | MGnify/ENA primary metagenome ERZ653434 (study PRJEB26926, sample SAMN06165112) | human gut metagenome | biome: ENVO:00009003; feature: ENVO:2100002; material: ENVO:00002003...
CTACACGTAAGGAGTCGTCGGCAGCGTCAGATGTGTATAAGAGACAGTATAAAAAGAATAAATTTGTAACAGAAAACAGATTGAGTTATGACAACATCAGAAAAGGTCATCAAGAACAAACTGGGATTGCTTGAACTCTCCCAACAGTTAGGAAACGTATCACGTGCTTGTAAGATTATGGGCTACAGCCGTGACAGTTTTTATCGTTTCAAAGAGTTGTATGAACAAGGCGGTGAAGTCGCCTTGCAGGAGATTTCCCGCCGCAAGCCTGTCATAAAGAACCGTGTGGAAGAACACATTGAGCAGGCAGTCGTACAGATGGCGATAGACAATCCTGCATTGGGGCAAGTTCGTGTATCCAATGAACTGCGTAAGAAAGGTATTCTTATTTCGCCAGGCGGAGTGCGTTCCATTTGGCTACGGAACGATATGGAGACCTTCCAGAAACGCTTGAAAGCATTGTCGGCCAAAGTGGAACAAGAGGGCATTGTCCTCGACGAGAACCAAGTGGCGGCATTGGAGAAAGCAAAAGAAGAAAAGCAGGCTCATGGAGAGATAGAAACTTATTATCCCGGTTTTCTTGTTGCCCAAGACACTTATTATGTAGGATATATCAAAGGTGTGGGACACATTTATCAGCAGACCGTCATTGATACTTACTCCAAAATCGGATTTGCCAAGCTGTATGACAGAAAGAATGCGCTTGTCGCTGCCGATATGCTTAACGATAGGGTTATTCCTTTTTTCGAGCAGCATGACTTGAAACTGATGCGTATGCTAACAGATAGAGGAACGGAATACTGCGGAAATAGAGAAAATCATGAGTATGAACTGTATTTGGCTGTGGAAGACATTGATCATTCCAAGATTAAGGCGAAAAGCCCTCAGACAAACGGTATATGTGAGCGATTTAACAGAACCGTGCAGAATGAGTTCTATGCTATTGCATTCAGAAAGAAAATCTATACCTCTATCGAACAACTGCAAGCAGACCTTGATGCGTGGATGAACTCCTACAATACCCAAAGAACACACTCTGGAAAGTACTGTTTCGGAAAAACGCCCATGCAAACTTTTATCGAAGGAATCGCTGTGGCAAGAAAGTATCAACTGCAAAATCTGGAAATGATAAAACCGAATGAGCATGATAAAATCTCATTCGGTTGTGAGGATGAAGAATGTTGTGTAACTTCGCAACAAACATCTGACAGTTTTTTTGTCCGATAGTAAAACAAATGTCAGAACAAGTCTTGACTATTACATTATATTCGACATACAGCACGTCGCCGTTCGGCATCTCGAAGGCCGGAATCTTTTGATGCGCCAAAGCGGAGAACTGTTCCGCCGCCATCTCCCTGGCAACCTCTTTTATCGTCTCTCCGGCAATATCGACACCGTAACGCCGGATATGGTCGCGAATTTCCTGCTCCGTGAATTTCAACATCACCTCGTAGGTTCCCCCGACACTCCCGTTGTACACGACAGCGAAATTCTCATCCTCGGCAATTAGGCTGTCACCCTTGTTGTTCGTGGCTGATAAATAAGTATGCTGTTCGTTGATGCCATTGCCGTCGTAATACTCCTTGGCAAGCGTCAGCAATCCCTCGCAATCGCCTTTCTCCCGGAGTTCGTCAAGCGGCCTCGTGTCATCCGAAAATTGGAGATACGCGACAGAGGAATAAAATGTCTTCTCCTTTGCCGCCGCTCCGTTTTCCTGCTTCTCGCCGACATTTTGTTCCAGTTCTTGCGCTATCTTATCCACCTTCTGGGTAATCATCGAGGTTGCCCTTTTCACGTCCAGGAGCGTTGTCTTGATGAATTGCGGCGATTCCTTCAGCTCATCGAGCCATCCTTTGAGGTATGCACAACTTTCTTCCTTGATATGCTTGGTCATGCCGTAACGCTGTGCGACCAGTGCGCTACCTAACTCTGCCACCAGTTCCTCACGGGCATATTCAGGAGAACCGAAGGTAGTCGGCTTGAACCGATCGAGAACACCCTCCGCACCGGTCGAGTGCGTCATCTCATGGAACAGTGTCCCGTAAAACGATTCTCCCGATCTGAACTGTTCCTTTTCCGGCACGATGATTTCATTCTTCGTGATGGAATAGTAGGCGTCATTCTGATATTTCGGCGTAATCGGACAAATCCACAGGTTATCCCTTATCATCGTATCGACTGGGGCAAAACTGAAATGCTCGCCCTCCTCGATTGCCGGACGCGAATTTTCTCGCTCCAGTTTTTGCCACAGCTCCGGTCTCGCTTCCTGCAAGTTAGTTTGCGCGACATTGAAGACCCGGAACACCTGCATCTTCGGATAGACATTGTATTGTTCCTTTTCGTCATCGGAGAGTTTCTTGTAATCGTCATACTTGATTTTCTCCTTGGTCTCCTTATGGATACAAGTGAACGTGGTGAGCATGACCGGAAAGGACTTCTCGCCACGAAGCACGGAGACACGCGGCAGTTCCTCTCCATCCTTGCCGGACTTATTGAGCTTCTGAACACAATCGAAGGTGCAGAAACGGGGAATCTTGTACCCTTCTTTCTCGCAGTGCAAAAGCAGCATAAAAGCATTCATCCCGTTGTACTCGCGCCCGTGAAGGTTGCGAGGCCACTGCAACGCACCCTCGGTAAACCAAGGCTTTTTCCAGTCCTTTTGAATGCCCTCGATTTTCTCGATCATCATTTCGGCGAACAGGTCGAGAGCCTTGTCCTCGCTGTTCGGTCCGTCGGCATTCTTCTTTCTGTAACCGGCCATATTACTTACTGATTATAGTTAGACGAATCCGCCACATATTGCGTCAGTTCCTCCACCTTGCAGGAAAGATTGATTTTCCCGTTATGTGCCGACAGGTTCATTTCACCTATGGCATCCACCTTTATACCCGGCTGTAGCCACGCATCGCGCTCCTTGCCGAAACAGAAGAAGCGCACCCACTGGTATTCGAAGCCGTCATCGACCTTCTCCGCACTGAACGCCGAGAACACCGTATAAGGCTGGTCTTTCTTATCCCTTTTTTCCTCGATGTTCTGGCCGACCTTACCACGAAACACCAGCTCGCCCTTGACGCAATCCGCATCATCCGTAGCGGCATTGCAGATTTCATCGGCGAACAGGTTGAAATATAGCTTGTCGCCCCGGCGTTTGAGATACATCGTACCCCTCACTTCTACACGGGAGCCGTTCCGATAACCGGCGGCTTCCTCCTGACAGCCCTCCTTGCGGACATCCACCTCGATAGTGTGCCCGCCACCCGTCGCCGGAATCTGTACCCGGAGCGGAAACACCAGAAATTCTTTCTCTTCTTTATTCTTGCGAACCGACGCATCGCGGCCGATAACGCCGCATACCGTAACATTACATTTAATCATCTGTTTTTTGTCTTTAATGATACATGGATCATCCGACAAGTGATACATGGGTTGATTGATGTTGAACTGTTGGAGGGTACGGTCAGTCAGGCGCACGTATCATCGCCCAGACCATCCATCCGGCGATGGCTAATTGCACGCCCACGACAACGAGCGTCCCGATCCACCCCAACAGCAGGTAGCAGAACCGGACGTGCAACGCAAGGATGGAGACTCCCGCCAGACATTTGCATAGCTGTATCATCACGCATTTTACCATATCGCCATGCCTTTATCTTCGCAGGTTTTCCGTCTGTCCCTGTTGCCGGGACATCTCTTGCTCGAAATTCTGTGAGGCCGCTTCCGACAGGATAACCGTATTCAGCATACCGGTTACACGCATCCGTTTGGTCTCTTCCGTGAGTGTGCCGTTGTTCAACGTGGCAGACAACCGGTTCAGCTCGGAAGCGGTCAGCTCCCGCGAGACATGCAGTTCCCCGTTGTCCGCTTTCAGAATGGCCTTGCCGTTCTCGCCGATAGTCAGGTCGCAGTTCTTCATATTCGGCAACAACGGCTTCAGGTCGATGGTACGAAGATCCATCGCGGTGGATATCATCGCCTTCTGTTCCTCTTCGTTCCGGTTGTCAATCTGTGTGGCCAGCAGCATCAGGGAGGCGAAAGCGGTCATCGCCATCTCCACAATCGGGTCGTTGCATCCCGACATTCCCACACCGCTATCCTCCGACGAAAGGAGTTTTTTCATCCATCCGTCGGGCGAAAGGTTCTTTTCAGGCACGGTATCTTCCGCCGCCTTGTATTTGGCGAGCAGGTCATTCCCGTTGTGCAGCATTTGCAATTTGATATGTCCTTTCTGTGCGATTTCAGCCAGATACGCCGCAGGGTCTATATCCCGTTTCGTCCCGTCGGCATAGATATTCTTCACACCGAAATGCAGATGTTCCCCGGTCGTCCGTGTTCCCGTATTGCCCGATGTGCCGAGCCGTCCGCCGGCCTGTACCGTATCGCCGACCTTGACGGAAATCTCCTTGAGGTGCATATAGGTACATTGTACCTTGCTGCCGTCCGTCCGGGCATATTCCACCGTCAGCGACTTGCCGCCGGGCGTATTCTTGTTCTGGTTTACCGCCACGACCTTGCCGCCGTTCTCCGTAGCCAGTACCGCATCGCCTTTGCAACGTATATCCACGCCCTTGTGCATCTGTTGCTTTGTGCCGTCCAACGGGTCTTGCCGTGTTCCGAACGGAGAGGTAATGAACAGAAATTCCTCCCGTTCCACCGGGAACGAATACCCCGTTCCATGTTCCGCACCTTCGGAGGTCTGGAGCGGATTGTGTTCTACCCCGAACTGCCTGCCTTGTGCCGCCATCTCCTGCATCACCTGCCTGTCATACTTCTGCAAGCCGTTCTGCTCAATGATTTTTTGCAGGTTCTCGGCATACTTGCCGCCTGTGGCGTAACCGGCTTTCTCAATGCTTTGTGCCCAGCCCTTGTAATCGTCCGGGGAGAGTTTGAAGCAACCGGCATAGCGGCTGTTCTCCTTCAAAAAGCGGGAGTGATGCTCGTATGAATCACCCACGCTGTCATAGCTGCAGAACTTTTCATTCGGCTTATCATCGGTGTAGATTCCGTATTTGCCGCCTCCGGCAATCCACGAGGGTGTCGCCTTGATGCCGAAATGGTTGTTCTCGTTCCTCGCCAGACGGCTCTGTCCGTTGCTGCTTTCCAGTATGCCTTGCGCCAATGTGACGGAAGCCGGAATGCCATACCTGCGCATCTGTGCCATCGCATAATCCGCGTATTGCAGTGCATATTCCTGATTCTTGCTCATAATCGTCACTCCTTATCTATGAATACCCCTATGTGTTTCCTGCTCGTCCTGCCGTTTATCCTGTAGCTCTATCTCACTGATGGCGACACGCTCACCGGCACGGACAAGTTTGGGCAGATAGCTGTCCAGTTGCGTCCTTGGGAACTCTGCGAAAGTCGAAAATCCATGTTCCGGATATTCCTTGACCGTAATTCCCAGTATTTTTGCTCCCTTTGCCGCATCCTCATTATAAAGCCGGTACACTTCTCCTGCACGAATCAGATACAGGGCGTCGGGATGCTTTTCCTTGAGGTTGTCCCAAAACTGCCGTTTCGGAGACATATTTTCATCATTCGTCTCTTCCGACCGATTTTCCGGCACCGTCTCATTCTGTTGCCGTACCTGCTCTTCCGCTTTCTGTTCCCCGACGGATTGTCCCTTTTGCAGCACATCGGCAAACAGCGTGGCCGCCAAATGCCGCTTGTAGCCGTCCCGGTCTTCCGCCACCCACATCCGTTGCCACTGCTGTGGAGTGACGCTGCGGGGCTGCAGCTTTTGTCCGTCGATGGTTGCCACACACTGGATTCCATCCTGCCTGGTCTTGAAGATGGCAACACGCTGAATACGGTTCAGGTCAATCTCCGGCGTATCGCTGCCGAACAAATCCACTTTCAGGTCGGGCTTGACCTCCGCCAGTGCATAATACTTGTGCGCCAGCTCCATCCGTACCTTGTCGATGTTGTCCATCGCCTGCTTGAGCGTGGAGAAAAAACGGTTCACATCCTCCTTATCGGGATAGACGCTGTACCCCTCCTTGTTTTCCGGCTTGATATAGAGTGCCCAACGGTTCTTGTCATCCTGAATCATCTGCACGGCATCGAACCCGACCTCATTCGCCCGTCTGACAGCTTCCGACACGTCCAGCGTGGAGAGCTTTTCCAACGTGTAGTTCCTTAACCGGGCCAGTGTCACCATTTTTTCATTGAAATAGCTGTCATCGGGTCTGTAGCCCAATGCACCGTCAGTATTATAGAAACGCACCTGCTCGATACCCTCTTTCTGCAATGCCCGTTCGATACGTCCCTTGTTCATGCCGGGAATCTCGTTGTTCGCCTCGGTCGAAGCTCCTGCCGGCAAAATGACATCTGCCGATTTTGCCTCCCGGTCTATGACGAGGACGATGCTTTTCGCCGCCTTGTCCGGGTGCTGGCGGATTTCATTCGCCACAAAGTAATGCTTGTGCATCTGTTCCTGCATGGTCGTGGTCTGCCGTCTGTTTCGCAGGGTGGCGTACTCAATTTTCTCGCCCCGTTCCGCTTTTCGGATAACATCAAGCGCATTGTTCACGTCGCTTTCGAGAGCGTCCATCATACACGGATTTTCCTTGAACTCCCGGCACCAGTAATCCACCGTCTTCAGGCTTGCATCGGACAGACGGGCGGGCAGTCCCAGTTCCAGCATTTTGATACCCGAAGCCAGTTCCACGACCAACCTTTCATATTTTACCGCATCCTCCGACGGGGCCACGCCGTTCTTCATGACCATGCCTTCACGGGCGAGCCGCTGTTGATGCCCCGTAGCACTCACGATCTGCCGCAAGGCTTCCTGCATATAATCGTGGTAATGTTCAAAATCCTTTTGACGCGGCATATAGACCGCATCTTTGTCCGTCTCGTAATGAGGAACTCCGCTACCGTCCGAGCGCACGGGAACGAGGTTGTCCCGCATCTTCAATAGAAAGTCGTTGAACCGGGTGCGCAACCTGCGGTTGTCCGCCTCGGTATATCCTCTTTCCTGAACACTGCCATCCTGCTTTACCGCATCCTCGTAAGCCGGCTTGTCAACGTAGGGCAACGTCGTCTGGTCGATATTGAAAAGCGTGCGGATCTCCCGGTTGTGGACACCCTTGAACTGTGCCTTATGCTCTTCGTCCAATTGGAGATAGGCGGTACGGTCGATGGTCTCATCCGGATTGTTCCGGTTGACATACTTGTTCCAGTTATAGAACAGGAACGGTACGCCCTGCTCATGCTCCCGCACCGCAGCACCCCGTACCTTGGTTTCACTGTAAAGCGTGAACAGGTTGGTCTTGCATCCGTTATTGTCCGAATGCAAGGCCATAAAGAGGGCATTGAACGGGCTGGCCGAGACCCCTTGCGGATAGAGCCGGGGAAATCCCTTGCCCGATACGTTGAGCCAATGGCCGCCGGCGTTCGATGCCCCGCCCAGTGCGGCAGACAGCAGTTCCGTCTGCTTTTCTTCGGCTTTTTTTTCGATTTGCGACTTTTCTTTCATATCATCATGCTTTTATTGTTCATGGAATTATTGGATGCCCCGTGTACGCACGACCGTTTCCCGCTGTCCGTCATCGTAATTCTGCGAAGCGATATGGCGCAACTGGTCGCTCTTGGCAAGCACGGCGTTCGCCAGCGTGTTCAGCGGCAATGCCCCTGCACGGTAAGCCTCCGCGACGGTCGGCGTGAGCTGGATGGTACAAGGCACACGGTCTATCGTGGCGATGAGCGTACTGCCTTGCAGTACCGGGTTCACAATACGGGGATTGAGCGGTTCATCGGGATAACGGCGGTACTGGTTCTCCGTCTGTTCGGCAGCGGACGGCATGGGTCGCCCCAAAGCCTCGTGTCCCGCCTTGTTCAGCAGGTTTGCGCCGCCCAGACCGACAAGGAGCATCTTCAGCAGCGGGTTACGCACGAACAGACCGGCCACAATACTCGCTATCGGCAGCAGGTTGTCCCCAAAGCGCAACGATTGTGTCTTGCCGGTAAAAGCCCCCAACAGGATGTCGGGCAGCATGGCCATGACATATCCGAGGTTGCCCGTGATATCGCCCAATCCCTCTAATCCCAACGTACTGAGCAATCCGCTCCATCCGTTCGTGTTGGTCTGCACAGCCTCTCTCTCTTGCTTTTCTTCCTCACGTGGAATAACCACCTGCCGTTCCTCTTTCTCCACTTTTTCCCTCTGTTCCGTCTCCGGCTGCGTTGATTCCTTTTTGGCAGTTACAGCCGTTGCATTCTTATATTTCTCCAAATGCTTCAAATAGGCTTCTTCCTGTCCGGGAGCGACGACCAGCGGCACATCCTTGTACCGTTCGGCACGTTCATTCTTCTTTTCAGGGTGTCCGGGTATTTCTGGCATTTGGAAAGGGGTAAACTTTGGTGTCTGCATCCACTCCAAAAAATTAAAGTTCATCACAGGTATTTTTTTCTTCAACTGCTCGTTGGCCGCCACAATAAGCGCACTATCACCCGTCTGTACTGTTGCAGCCTCCTTACGGAAGTCCGTAAACACGTTCCGTTCGCTACCGAACACACCTTTGCTGATACATTGCTCCACAGAGAGCTTGGGCGACTTTTCAGGCTCGAAGCGTGAGGCGACTGCCGAGATAGCCACGTCCGCCCCGACAAACTTCGCCAGTGTTGCCCACGAACCCACGCCTCCCATCATCACGGTATCTGCCGTTGCGCCCAGTACCCGACCCGCGCCTTTTTCCCATCCTTTCGGACGGTAGGCGGCTTCGCCCCGTGCCTCGATTTCCACAGCAAGCGGCGAGCGGTTGAAGGTCTGCGAAAGTCCAAGCAGGCTTGATTCTGCGGCTTTGCGGATGATGTAGTCGGCTGACGATTTCGGCATACGCTCCTTGACCAGCCGGTCGATCATCAGTTCCTCCACCCGGTAGTCCATATAGGCATAGGCAAGGTCGCCGCCTAATTGTTCCGACAGTTCATCGTAACGCTTGCGCCCGATTTCCTGCACGACAGTATCGCGCCATTGCCCGGCCATGTATGCGAGGTCTTGCTGTATCTCTTTGGAGCCGGTAATCTCCGCCTTGCACATTCCGATATAGTCCTCCGTTGTCTTCGAGTTCCATTCGCCCGTGACCTTGAGTACCTGGTACGGGTCGCCCATCGGCTGTGCCGCAGACGCCATCGCGCTGAGTATGCCGCCCAAAGAGGTGGAATACTCCCTCATTTCCTCGCCCTGTTTCTTCGTGAGGTAAGCCTGTGTCTTCGACATGACGGGCGCAAGGTGGCAGTGGAAATAGTCGCTCACGAGGCGTTCCATTTCTGCGAATTGCCGGCTATGTTTGATTCCATCCATATTGTGTATTATATATTTATCTGTTTCAATAACTGTTCTTTCGTCTGCTCGATGGCGTTGTGGTAAACCTCCATCTGCCGGGGAAAGAACTCTTCCAGCCATGCGTCCTTTTCGATGTTGTCCTGCATGAACCGTATCGCCTGCTCCCGTTCGATTTCGACGGATGTCTCGCCCTCTTCCCTGTTGTTGAACCATGCCTTCGTCCACCAGCGCACACCCGCCCGGTCGGGATAGACCGTGACAAGCCTCGGTATGTCGAAGCTCTGTATGTCGATGTCCAGTTCCGCCAACGGGTCTATGATGCCGCCATAGGTCAGGGCTTCGTCATGGAGTTTTTTTTTATGTCACTGCCCGCAGTGGAGAGGTACACATCATGCCGCAGGGCGAGGTAATGCAGGAAATCCGCAATAAGGAGGTTCTGCACCTTGCAGGCCAGCGGCATGGCCTTATGTCCCAGTCCGAGCGGATTGGCCATGCTCGGCATATTCTCGTAGAAATACTCCTTCATCGCACCCACCGTGAAGATGTGGCGTAGCGACTGCTCCGTATTTCGGGGCAAGGTGTATGCTCCATGCCGCAAATCCTCCATATAGTGCGGCAGGAAGCGCAGCATCAGTTCCTCTATCTCTCTCTTATCCCGGTCATAATCGGTTCCCAGTTCCATCTCTACACCGGAGGGATAGTCGGTTTCGTGTCCGCCGGCCTGACGCATTGCCTGGATATTCCCGTACAGCATTGTCAAGAATTCCAACGGATTCAGTTCCTCGCCCTTGAAGCGGACGGTCATGTGCAGTTTGTCACCGCTCAAAGCTACCGTCTGTCCGGCCTTTACACGCTGTCCGAATTGGGCGAAGACATTGGACAGGTTTCCGTATGTCACCTCATATTCCCCGTAGCGGATGGTCTGGCAGATGCCGTGTCCGGAATCGTTGCCCACGCCCGACACAATGCCGCTGGCAAGGGCGGAAAGCATATAGCACCGCACGTTGAAGTCAATGCCGTGATGAAAGAATTTCTCGCCCGTCACCGGGTCGGTCTGTTCGCCGTAGCCGAGCGACAGCTCCACGTCTTTGCCCTGCTGTTCCTCGAAAGGCATACAATAACCGCTATCGGATTGCAGGATCATTTCTTCTGTATATTTCATGCTGTTTCCATTTTGATTCGTATTCTATCTTCTCATTCCTCCGCCATGTGCCTGTTCCCCTGCCGAAAAGTCAGGTGTACGGGTACGTTGCACGTTTTCTGTCTCCGGCGTGCGGAAGACACCCGCATTGTTGCCGATGAGCATCATGCCGAGAAATGCGCCGGCAATCTTGCCCAGCCAGCCGAAGCGTCCGAATATGAGGAACGCCGCCGCAACCAGTCCGGCGATGCTCAACCCTGACACGTTGCCGCTGCCAAGGTTGCGGAAAAAGTTGCCGAACATATCAAGACCTCCGCCACCGGAGGCCTGTCGCAAAAAGTTCGAC
>ENA-OYXX01001124-OYXX01001124.1-human-gut-metagenome-genome-assembly--contig:-NODE-1124-length-10769-cov-4.714112_pt1 | contig 10769 bp, 9 predicted proteins | sample MGYA00243976_ERZ653434 | MGnify/ENA primary metagenome ERZ653434 (study PRJEB26926, sample SAMN06165112) | human gut metagenome | biome: ENVO:00009003; feature: ENVO:2100002; material: ENVO:00002003...
TACGAGATCTAGTACGGTCTCGTGGGCTCGGAGATGTGTATAAGAGACAGAATACCAGCCGCGCGGCACGGACGGTACCGCGCCAGCCGCCGGGAAGCGATACGGCAGAGCCTTCCCGCCCCGCCGCGACTATGGCGGTGAGCGCCTGCATATGCACGTACTCCGGCGAGCGGTCGGCGGGAACGGCGTCCCCCGCGCCGCAGACCTGCGCGGCGCAGACCTGCGCGGCGCAAACCTGCGCGGTAAAAGCGCGTGCCATACAGCGCTTGGCGAGCGCGGGGTGCATCGCCCGGAGTGCCGCGACCGACAGCGTGCCGTCCCCCCTGTCATCGGCGGTCGGGAACACCCGCTCCGCCTCGGCGCACAGGAAGCTGTCGTCCTCGCGCACCGCCGCGCACAGCCGCGCGGCGGTACGCTGGGGAATCCCGCTGCCCGCCGTCTCTTCCAGAAGCGGCACCACCCGGTGACGCAGGCAGTTGCGGGTGCAGTCATCGGTCAGGTTGGTGCTGTCGGTGACGTAGGTCAGCCCCCGCGCCCGGCAGGCATCCAGAATATCCTGCCGCGTCGCGGTCAGCAGGGGGCGGAGAAGGAGCCCGCCCGGCACGGGGCGCACCGGCGGGATGCCGGCAAGCCCGTGCGTCCCGCTCCCGCGCAGAAGACGCAGGAGCAGTGTTTCCAGTTGGTCGTCCGCGTGGTGCGCCGTCAGCAGGAGCGGGATACCGCGTGCCTGCATGACGCGGGAGAAGAACGCATACCGCGCCAACCGCGCCTCCAGCTCAAGACTGCGCCCGGAGCGGGCGGCGCGCGCCGGGATGTCTGCCCGCTCACAGACATACGCAATGCCGTGCGCGGCGGCGACCCCGCGGCAGAATGCTTCGTCCCGGTCGGCTTCCGCGCCGCGGATGCCGTGGTGCAGGTGCGCCGCCGTGACGGGTGCGCCGTTTGCCCGCGCCCAGTCAACCGTCAGCTCCAGCAGGAGGCGTGAATCCGCCCCGCCGGAGAAGGCGACCAACAGCGGCGTTGCGGGCGGAAGCCCGCTGAGCGTCGCGGGGGAAGTGAACAGGGTGGGCATGGAATCCTCCTTACTTGGCAGAGTCGGCGTCCTCGATGGTGCGGAATTTGGTGTACTTGCCGATCCAGCCCATCTGCACGGTTCCGGTGGAGCCGTGGCGGTTCTTGGCGATGATGACCTCGGCGATGCTGGAGGCGGGAGCGCTGTTCGGATCGGAGGATTCGTTGGTCTTGTAGTATTCGTCGCGGTACAGGAACATGACCACGTCGGCATCCTGCTCGATGGCACCCGAGTCACGCAGGTCGGACAGCATGGGCTTCTTGTCGGTACGGGATTCCGGACCGCGCGAGAGCTGTGCGCAGCAGATGACGGGCACCATCAGATCCTTTGCCATGATCTTCATGGCGCGGGAGATCTCGGCGACCTCCTGCACGCGGTTGTCCACCCGGCGGTCGGACTGCATGAGCTGCAGGTAGTCGATGACCACCATACCGAGATCCGGCACCCGGCGGAGTTTCGCCTTCATGCCGGTCACGGTGATGCCGGAGGTATCGTCGATGAGGATATTGCAGGAGGAGAGCCGCGAGGCGGCGATGGCGAGACTGTCCCAGTCCTCCTCGCTCAGCGAACCCTTGCGCAGGGAGTAGCTGTCCACCAGCGCCTCGGAGGAAATCATGCGGTTGACCAGCTGCTCGGCGGACATTTCCAGCGAGAAAATGCACACCGCCTTGCCGGTTTTTGCCGCGACATTGGAGGCGATATTCAGTACGAAGGAGGTTTTTCCCATACCGGGGCGGGCGCCGACCAGGATCAGGTCGGATTTTCCCATACCGGCAAGCACTCTGTCCAGCCCGCCGAAGCCGGTGGACAGCCCCTGCGATGCCTCGCCCTTCCTCTGCAGGGCGTTCAGCTGTTCGTATACACTGCCGATAATCTCCCGGATGCTTCGGAAATTGCGGGTATCGCGCCCCTGCGCGATGGCGAAAATCCGGTTCTCCGCATCGTCCAGAATATGTACGACCGAGTCCTGCTCGGAGTAGGCGATATCGGAAATGTCGCCGCACACCTCGATCAGCTGGCGCAGGACACTCTTGTCCTTGACGATGCGGGCGTAGTCCTTTATGTTGAGGGCGCTCGGCACCACGTCCACCAGCGAGCGCAGGTACTGCGCGGCAAGGTTGCGGTCCTTGAAATCGCCGTGCCGGATCAGGGTGTCCAGCAACGTGACCGCATCGATTTCCACGTTGGAGACGAACAGCTCCTGCATGGCGGAGAATATCTGCTGGTGATCCGGCAGGTAGAAGTCGGTGGATGTCACAAGGTCCGCGACATGGCTGAAGGAACCCGGATCGATCAGCACCGAGCCGAGCAGGGACTGCTCTGCGATGAGGCTGAAGGGAACCTTACGCTGCAGGGAAACCTCCCCGCTGTCCCCGCCCCCGGTGAAGGTCTGCTGTCTGTCCATGACCGGCAGCCGGCTCAGTTGCAGACCAGCACGTGGATTTTGCCTGCCACGTCGGTGTACAGCTTGACGTCCAGATCATACTGCCCGTAGGCGCGGATGGGGTCGCTCAGCTGGATCTTGCGCTTGTCCACGCTGATGCCGTGGTCCTTTTCCAGCCGCTCGGCAATCTCCTTGGAGGTGATGGAGCCGTAGAGACGCCCGTCGGCGCCGCAGCTGGCATGGATCTTGACCAGCAGGGACTCCAGCCGGGCGGCGGTTGCCTTCGCCTCGGCGGTTTCGGTTTCGATCTTGTGCCGGAGTGCCTCCTCCTTGCCCTTGATGGCGTTGAGCACACTGCTGTCCGCCTCCACGGCGAGCTTGCGGGGAATGAGGTAGTTGCGGGCGTAGCCGTCCGACACCTCAATGACATCATTCTTCTTTCCCTGCGACTTGACATCTGTCAGCAATACAACTTTCATACTGTTTTCATCCTTTCTGTATCTGTATAAGAGAGTGGTTACTTTGCTTTCCCGAACAGCTCGGGGTACTGCAGGCGGTACTCGTCGATGGCGGCGCGGAGCTGATCCAGCGCCTCCTCCACGGTGCCGCTGACCTGTGCGCCTGCCATGTCGAAGTGACCGCCGCCGTCCAGCTTTTCCAGGATCAGCTGCACATTGATGCGCCCCTTGGAACGCCCGGAGATGGCAACGCCCGAGCCGACGACAGCCAGCGCGAAGGATGCCTCCACTCCCCGGAGGGAGAGCAGCTTGTCTGCCGCCTTGGAGGCGGCGATGCGGTCATCCGGCGAGGGAGCGCGATCCGCGCTCAGCCACGTGATGGCGAACACGCCGGCATAGATGCGGGCGTGCGCGTCGAAATCGCTTGCCACCTGCAGCTCGTCCATGCGTTCGTTGAAGAATTCGCGGGCAGTGCCCGTGTGCGCCCCGCGGCTGTACAGGTAGTAGGCGACCTCAAAGGTCTGCGCGCCGGCGGAGCGGGTGAAGTTGTGCGTATCCAGCATGACGCCCGCCAGCATGACGTTGGCTTCCTCCTTGCAGAGGGTGTCCGCGTAGGGGGACTGCTCCAGCATTTCCGCCACGATCTCGCTGGCGGAGGACTTGGTAGTCTCAATGTAATGGAGGAAGGGCGTAAAGGGCAGCTTTCCGACCAGCCGGTGGTGGTCGATGACGGCGATCGAATGGATGCCGTCCACCGCCGGGATGCAGGTGTACAGGTCGGGCGCCTCGAAAATGACGGGGTTGTTGACGTCCACCAGAATCAGCACGGTCTCGGTGCAGACAAGCTGGCGGGCGGTGGCGGCATCCACGAATATATGCCCGTACAGCCCCAGCGGCGCGAGGTGCCCGGCGCAGATGCGGAAGGTGTCGCAGGTCTTGTCGGTCACGATGTTGACGGGCACGTCCGTGCGCCCCTGCGCGTCCAGGATGCTGCGGCAGAGGCGGCTTGCGCCGACCGCCGCCCCGATGGCGTCAAAGTCCGGGTTGCTGTGTCCCATGACCAGCACGTTCCGGCATCCGGCAAGCCGCCGCTCCAGCAGGTGGACGGACACGCGGGAGGAGATGGAGGTATTGCCCTCCAGCGTCTTGTGCGTGCCGCCGTAGTAGGTCAGCCCGGTGACGCCCCGGCGCTGGAGCGCGACCTGGTTGCCGCCGCGCTGGAGCGCCATGTCCAGGGCGGCGTTGGCTGCGCGGTCGCGCTCCTCCATGCTGCCGTCGATGTCGGCGATTCCCATGGATACCGACAGCGGGAAGGTGTTGTCCCCCACGCGGATATTCATGATTTTTCCGAGAATCGAGAAATTGTCCTGCACGCACCGGTCCAGCATCTCCTCCGAGAACAGGGCGAGGTACTTGTCCCGGTCGTATTCCCGGATCATGCCGTGCATTGAGGCGACCCAGCCGGTCAGCGTTTCCTCGATGATGTTGGCGGTCGCGCGGTAGTTGGCGCGGACGAACTGCGTCAGCTCCTGGAGGTTATCCAGCACGATATACGCCAGCACGACGCGGTTCCGGTCCGTCTCCTCCACGAAGTTCAGGTAATCGTTGACATCGCGGAAGAGCAGGAGGTAGTAGGTGTCCGCCTGCTGGCGGAGCAGGTACGGCTCCACGCGGTAGCGCCCGCCGGGAGCGGGACGCTGTGCAGATCCGGCAGTTCCCCGTCGCCGGGGTTGCGCAGGGCGGCGAGCAGCTGTTCCCGCGTGACGGCGGGGCATATTTCCGAGAGCGGCAGGTCGCACACCGGCGACCGCGCGCCGAGGATGCTCTGCATGGCGGCATTGATGACGCGCACGCGGTTGTCCCCGTTGATGACGGCGTAGGGAATATCCATGACCGAGCGGAACATCCGGTAGATGTCGGCGGTCAGCAGCTCCGCCGTCCGGATGTTCCGCCGGGAGCGGGACAGCCGCCACGCGAACGCCGTGAAGGTCACGCCGACGGACAGCGCGTATACGCCGAGAAAGACCAGTCCGAGCAGGGTGAGCCGGGGGAGCTTCAGGTAGGTGAGCAGGGTGTACAGACCCAGCAGCAGGAAGCCCTCCACCGCGCAGGCGGCAAAGGGGATGCGCAGATCGACCCGCAGGGGGGCGTCCGGGTCCTGCCGCGCCGCGCGCGTCGGGACTTGATGGGAGGGAGAACTCATACCGCAACTCCTTTCGGATGGAATGGAAAAAGCATAGCTGCTCCGGCTGAATCCGGCGGCTCTGCCGCTCAGCTGTCGGAGAAGGGATTGTCCGGGGTGTCTCCGCCCTGCCCGGCGTCGCCGTCACTGCCGCTGTCACTGTCACTGTCCCCGTCGTTGCCGTCGCCGCGCGGCGGGCGCACGCGGGCAAGGATTGCACCGAGGATGGAGGAGATTGCCTCATAGACAGCCAGCAGGGTGGAGGCATACACCAGCAGGCAGGGGATGAACAGGACTAAGAAAATCGGGAAGCAGCCCGCCTGCCGCCGCCTTGCGTTGCGCAGGATGCGCAGGATGCCCGCCAGGGACAGCCCGGGGTGCAGGATGATGACGATATTCTGCGCGACGGTGCCCGCGAGGGAGGAGTCACTGCTGACAAGCGATGTGACCATCCAGAGGATGCCCGCGACCAGAAAGACGCAGGAGGACATCAGGCTCATGCGGAACAGGCGCACCCTGCCCCTGACCGAGTCGGCGTACCCGAATGCGCAGAGACTGCCCTGCAGGATGACCTGCATGAGCGCGGCGCAGAGGTTGCACAGCATGACTGCCGTGCCGGGGAACAGATTGATGGCGGAATTGATGATGTTCAGTGCCTGCTCCTTTGTCAGGGCAGACAGCTGCGGGATCTGCTCGGCAAGCTGTTGCGTCAGCGTCACCAGCCGGAGACTCAGCTCCGTGCGCAGGTTGTCCAGAAGCGCGCCGAGATGCGCGGGGGACAGGGAGCCGATCCGGCGGCTCAGCAGCAGGGCGGCTATGCCGAGCGTGGTCACGCCCAGGCAGAGCGAGGTCAGGCAGATGACGCCGACCCGCCCGGGACCGTCCTCCCGCTCCGCCGAGGCGCGGGTGCCGAACGCCAGCGCGGCGGCGGCAGGGAAGGGCATCAGCGCCGCCAGCGAGAGCATCGGATCGCGGCAGAGCGCCAGCGAAAGCCCATAGGCGGCGAGGGGGATGAAGGCGAGCCGTGTCAGCGTGGCTTTGTCCGCCACTGCCAGCAGCAGGGACGAGAAGCCGGTCGCGCACAGCAGAGCCATCAGCATGGCGGGGGCCGCAAGCGTACCGGTGGTGTACAGCAGTCCCGTGCTGACGAATAGCAGCAGGATCGGCGTCCAGCGCATCGTGCGCAGTACCCGGAACAGGTAGAAGAGCAGGATCAGGCATACCGTTCCCGCGACCGCCTGCACGGCGGTGGCAGGGACCGTGACGACACCCGTCCCCCACGCAAGTCCGCAGGCGAGTGCGGCGGCGGACAGTACGCTCAGGACGGAAAGCAGCCACAGCGGCTGCACAGGCAGTCCCTTCCGATTTATCGGAACAGGGAACTCCTTCATTGGCGGAACCGGGTTCCGGTCCGGACGGGTCATAGAGAATCCTCCTTTGAGGTTTTAAGTTGTATCCATAGATATAGATTATAGCATACTCTGCCCTGCTTGTAAACATGGAAATCGTTACTTTTTTCTGAAATGTGGCATATTTGCCGCTTTCCCGCGCATTGCCGCCGTCCGGACAGCGGGGAAGGGGAGCGGCGCGGGGGGAACGCTTGCAGGAATCCCCCGGCGCTTCAAAAACTTTTGCCCCGCAAAATTGCAATTTCCGCTTGATTTTCCTGCAGGGATGTGGTATACTACGATAAATATGCGTAAGCAGATAAGCTGTCCGCGCCAAGCGGCGGGATACGGAAAAGGAGCAGAACACCATGCATTGGTCAGACGAGATCGCACAGAGAGTCATTGAAAAGAATCCCGACAAGGAGGTCTATACCTGCGCGGCGGGCTACAGTCCCTCCGGATCGGGGCACATAGGCAATTTCCGGGACATCGCCACCTCCCTGTTCGTGGCGAAAGCGCTGGAGCGCAAGGGCAAGCGGGCGCGCCTCCTGCTGTCGTGGGACGAGTTTGACCGGATGCGTAAGGTGCCAGCCAATGTCGCCGCCCTGCCGGATACCGCCGACCTGGAGGACTGCATCGGCAAGCCCTACGTGGACGTGCGCAACCCCTTCCGCACCGACGCCCCGACCTACGCCGCCTACTTTGAGCGCGAGTTTCAGGCGTCCATTGAGCGGTTCGGCATCCGGATGGAGTACCGGCATCAGGCGGAGCTGTACCGCAGCGGCGCTTACCGGAAGGAGATCCGGACGGCGCTGGAAAAGCGCCATGCCATCTTCGATATTCTGGATTCCATGCGCACGCAGGACGCCGCCGAGGGCGAGCGCGAGGCGTACTATCCCGTGAGCATCTACTGCCCCGTCTGCGGGAAGGATTCCACCAGGATCCTGACGCTGGATGACGACTGCCGCATGGCGACGTATTCGTGCGCCTGCGGCTACCACGGCAGCTTTGACTTTGATACCGACACCAACTGCAAGCTGGGCTGGAAGATCGACTGGGCAATGCGCTGGATGTACGAGGGCGTGGATTTTGAGCCGGGCGGAAAGGATCACGCTTCCCCCACCGGCTCCTATCAGACCAGCCGCCGGATTTCCAAGCTGGTGTACGGCTACGAAGCGCCGGTGTTCCAGGGCTACGAGTTCATCGGCATCAAGGGGCTGACCGGCAAGATGTCCGGCTCCTCCGGGCTGAACCTGACTCCGGACGCCATGCTGAAGCTGTACGAGCCGGAGATCATCCTGTGGCTGTACTCCAAGACCGAGCCGACCAAGGCGTTCGACTTCTGCTTTGACGACGGCATCCTGCGGCAGTATTTCGAGTTTGACCGGATGCTGGAGGAGTACCGCTCCGGCAAGGCGTCCGAGTATACCGTGTCGGTGATGGATAATTGCCTCATCCCCGGACGGACGGTGCAGACCGTGCCGATGTCCCTGCTGGTTCAGCTCGGCTCCATCGTGGACTTCAACCCCGCCATGCTGGAGACCGTGTTTGCCAAGATCGGCACGCCCTATACAAGGGAGCAGTTTGCCGACCGGCTGGCACGCGCACGCTACTGGCTGGAGCAGTGTGCCCCGGAGCAGGTCAACCGCCTGCGCACGACGCGGAATTTCGAGGTGTACGACACGCTGTCGGACGAGGAGAAGGCGGAGATCGCCCGCCTGCACGACTACCTGGCTGCCGGCGGCTACACGCTGGACGAGCTGAACACCGCGCTGTACGCCATCCCGAAGCAGGTGTTCGGGGAGGATAAGTCGGAGAAGGAGCTCAAGACACTGCAGGGCAGCTTCTTCCGGACGGTTTACCGCCTGCTCATCGACCGCGAGCGCGGACCGCGCCTGTACCTGTTCCTGTATGCCATTGATCCCGCCCGGTACGTGGGACTGCTGGATTTCTCCACGCCGCGCACCGAGGAGGAGGCAGCCGCCGACCGTGCCGCTGCCGAGCAGGCGGCAGCCGCCGCCGAGCCGGAGAAGACCGAGAAGGTGTTCGGTGATCCCGATCCGGTCGAGCCGGTTTCGACCGAGCAGGTGTCGATTGATGAGTTCCACCGGATGGATATGCGCGTGTGCAGGATTCTCAAGTGCCAGGAAATCCGCAAGTCGCACAACTGCTACAAGCTCACGCTGGCGGACGGTATCGGCGAGCGCGTGATTGTGTCCTCCATCAAGCATGACTATACACCGGAGGAGCTGGTGGGCAGGAAAATCATCGTGCTTGCCAACCTGACGCCTGCCCGCATCACGGGCGTGACGTCCGACGGTATGCTGCTGGCGGCGACCAACAACGCCTGCGGATGCCAGGTGATCTTTGTGGACGACAGCGTCCCCGAGGGCACGAAGATTCATTGACCGAGGCACACCCCTTTTGTTCCGAACCCGGAGCCGACACGAAAAAATTTCGCAAGGCTCCGGGATTTTTGTCACATTCCGGATGTTCCGCCTGTCTTTACGGGTGAGAACGCGTTAAGGAGGTTGTCTATGAGGGATGACAGCACCGATACGATCCGCCTGACCGAGCTGTTCTTTGCCCGGGACGAGGAGGCGCTGCGGGAGACGGCGCGGCTGTATGAGCCGCTGTGTATGCACATTGCGCTGAACATTCTGGCGGATCGGCAGGATGCCGAGGAATGCGTCAACGACACGTGGCTCCGCGCCTGGAACCACATCCCGCCCGACCGCCCGCGCTCGATGGCGGCGTACCTTGGCACGGTAGTGCGCAATCTTGCCATCAACCGCTGGCGTGCCCGGCGGAACCGGGCGCTTACGGTTGATCTGGACGAGCTGCGGGAGACGATCCCGATGACCGAGGAGGACGCGGGCGAGCTGCCCGGACTGCTGGGTGCGTTTCTCGCGCGCTGTGACTCGCTGGATCGGCGGCTGTTCGTGGGGCGCTACTGGTACGCGCGCCCGGTGCGGGATATGGCGCTGGCGTACGGGCTGACGCCCAACACGGTGTCCCAGCGTCTGCGGCGCACGCGGCTGGAGCTGAAGCAATTTTTGGAGGAAAGGGGTTATCGGATATGAGAGCAAAACGACGCATCAGCAGGGAGACACTGCTCCGACAGCTGGGGGATATCCCGGAGATTTACATTCTGGAGGCGGCTGACGCGCTTGCGGTGTCCGCTCCCGCATCGGACAGCCGGACCGGGGCGGAAAACCCGGCGCGGCGGGGGCGCGATCTGTGGTGGCGCATACGTACAAGTCCCGCCTTTGCCATCTGTATCGGATTTATCGTGGCGCTGGCGGCAATCGTTGCCATCCTGCGTGCGGGGCGGGGCGGCACAACGCCGGACTACGGCTTTAATCCTGCCGGGGCGCCTTCCGGCTCCCTGTGGGGCGAGACCGACGCCATGTTCACCCGGCAGGAAAAGCCGGAGGATAGCCGCGCGGCGGTTCCGCCGGAGTACAGTCCGTGCCTCGGGCGCGTGGTCGTGACCGATGGCGGCGGGATGCTCTTTGTGCCGGAGGACGAACCGGCTCTGAAAGGCTGTTGGTACTACGTGCTGGAGAGCGGCTTCGGTCAGTCGGATGCCATCCCGGAGGGGCTGCACAGCGGCGACCTTGTGCGGGTGTACTGGCAGTATGTGCGGGAGGTTTATCCGCCGCAGATGCCTGTCTATCGTGTAGAGCTGGTCGAGCGGGGCAGATACCAGGACATCAGCAGGGAAGCGCGGGATGCGATAGCGAGCGGGGAAAGTGATCGTTCGTGAGGAAGAGACAGAGACCGCAGAACCGATCAACAGTGAGGCGGAGACGGAACCCACGGAGCAGACCGTTCGTGAGGCGGAGACGGAACCCGCGGAGCCGACCGTTCATGAGGAAGGGACAGAACCCACGGAACCGACCGCTCCCGAGGCGGAGACATATCCCACGGAGCCGGAACCGATTGTCCGTGAGGAAGGCAATATGATGACCGGGCGTATCTGGCGCGCCGGGGATGCGGTATTTTTCATCCCGGAGGATGAAAACGGGCAGTTGAGCATGACAGAGTTTTGCCTTCTGCGTGACGGAGCCAGCGGTGTCATTCTGTTGCCCGGGACTTTGCAGACCGGTGACCGTGTGCGTGTTCCGCGCGGCGCGTTCCTGTACAGTGATCCGCCGATTCTGGTGCTGAAGCGGGCTCCTGTGCTCGTGGAGCACGGCACGGTGGACAGCATTGATCCGGCGATCCGGCAGCAGGTGACCGATCGCCTGAGCGCTACCGGGCTGACGGTCAGCAACTGACG
>ENA-OYXX01001127-OYXX01001127.1-human-gut-metagenome-genome-assembly--contig:-NODE-1127-length-10746-cov-4.602563_pt1 | contig 10746 bp, 10 predicted proteins | sample MGYA00243976_ERZ653434 | MGnify/ENA primary metagenome ERZ653434 (study PRJEB26926, sample SAMN06165112) | human gut metagenome | biome: ENVO:00009003; feature: ENVO:2100002; material: ENVO:00002003...
ACGAGATCTAGTACGGTCTCGTGGGCTCGGAGATGTGTATAAGAGACAGAATATTTTGTGTCCGTACCATAAATTGCTTAACTTTGCAACATATCAACTCAACGTCAACCAACAATACCAACTTGATATGAAGCTGACTTATATACTGTGTGCGGCGGCGGTTACCGCCGGAGGCCTTCAGGCTCTGGGCTGCACCAACCTGATTGCCGGCAAGGGCGCCACCACCGATGGATCGGTGATGATGTCTTACTCCGCCGACTCCCACAATCTGTTCGGATACCTGCATCATTCTCCTGCCGGAAAACATGCCAAGGGAGAGACGCGCAAGATCGTGGAGTGGGACACAGCCAAACCGCTTGGCGAGATACCCCAGGCTCCTGAAACCTACAACGTGATAGGCAACATGAACGAGCATCAGGTGGCCATAGGCGAGTCCACATGGGGCGGCCGCCACGAACTGGCCGACACCACCGGACAGGCCGTAATGGACTACGGCTCGCTGATCTATGTGACCCTGGAACGCGCCAGGACGGCCCGAGAGGCCATAGACATAATGACCGACCTGGTCGAAAAATACGGCTATGCGTCGGAAGGTGAGTCTTTCACCATCACCGACAAGAACGAGGCGTGGGTCATGGAGATGATCGGCAAGGGCGCCGAGAAGGGCGCCGTATGGATCGCCGTCCGCATCCCTGACAACGCCATCTCCGGCCATGCCAACGAGCCCCGCATCCGTCAGGTGAACCTGAAGGACAAGGAGAATGTCCGTTACGCCAAGGACCTTATCAAGTTCGCCCGCAAGCGTGGGTACTTCAACGGCAAGGACGAGGATTTCTCGTTCGCCGACGCCTTCGCCGAGCATGACGCCGGAACGCGCCGAGGCTGCGACGGCCGTGTATGGACCTATTTCCGACGCTTCAACGACAACGCCGACCAGTATTTCGCATGGATCGACGCCAAGAGCGACGAACCGATGCCTCTGTACATCATCCCGGACCGCAAAGTCAGCCCAGAAGGTATGCAGGAAGCCATGCGCGACCTGTTCCAGGGCACTCCCTACGACATGACGCTGGACGTGGGCGCCGGACCGTTCCATGTACCTTACCGCTGGCGTCCCATGGACTTCGAGGTCGACGGTCACACCTACACCATGGAGCGTGCCATCGCCACGCAGCAGACGGGCTGGAGCTTCGTGTCGCAGAGCCGTGACTGGCTCCCCGACCCTGTCGGCGGCTTGTTCTGGTTCGGTACCGACGACACCAACACCACCGTCTACATGCCGTTCTACTGCGGAATGACCCAGGTTCCGTCCGAACTTCAGTACGGCGATGTCAACACCCTGGACCTCAACTCCAACTTCTGGGTCAACAATATCGTGGCCAATGAGGCCTACACCCGTTACGACCGCATGATTCCCGACATCCGCAAGGTGCAGGGTCGTCTGGAGAAGGATTTCTTCAAGGAATTGCCCGGCAACGACACGCTGCTGGCCGGAGCCGTGGAGGCGGGCGACATGGAGGCTTACCGCAACGCGGCCAACCGTCTCGGTGCCGAGGCAGCAAAGAAAGCCACGGACGCCTACCGCAACCTGGCGGCCTACCTCTTCGTAAAGTTCATGGACGGCAACCAGAAGAAGACCGACCAGGACGGCAACTTCATGAAGTCGGAATACGGGCTGCCACTCTACCCCACCTTCCCCGGCTACGACAGGCAATATTACGAGCGCATCGTCAAGGAGACCGGCGACCATTTCAAGGTCAAGTGACAAAAGCCATCACCAACAAAAATGTCAATGCCCGCGGGCATTGACATTTTTGTTTCCGGTTATCTTGTCTGCGCCGTCATTTTATCCTGCCCGCGTCATGCTATCGTCCGTACATCTGTCGTTGCGGAGCCTGTGGTCCCTAACGGGTGTAGAGGAAGCGCTTGATGCTCCGCTTGGGAGTCTTCTCGAACTCGTTGGGCATCAGGATGATCTTGGAGATGCGCTCGTAGGGGGCTACGAGTTCGTTCAGTTCCTTGCGGATATTCTCCATAGTACCGTCCATGTCGGCCGTGGAGACATCGAAACGGTCCAGCGCGTCATAGTCCGGGTATACCAGACCCACCAGTTTGCCGTCACGCTCCACCACAAGACTCTCGGCAACGAAAGGCATGTTGTTGAGCTTTGCCTCGATCTCCTCCGGATAGATGTTCTGGCCCGACGCCGACAGGATCATGGTCTTGCTGCGGCCACGCAGGAACAGAGTGCCGTCGCTGGTCATCGTACCCATGTCGCCCGTCTTCAGCCAGCCATCCTTGTCCAGGACCAGTTCCGTGGCCTGGGGATTCTTGTAGTAGCCCTTCATCACGTTCGGACCCTTCACGCAGATCTCGCCCGGAACATTCTCCGGATCATCGGAGAGTATAAGAGCCTGCATGTCGGGCAACAGACGTCCCGACGAGCCAGGGATGAACTTCTTCCAGTGAGTGTAGCTGATCAGCGGACCGCATTCCGTCATGCCGTAACCCACTGTGAAGGGAAACTTGATCTTATGCAGGAACTCCTCCACCTCATGGTTCAGCGGAGCGCCCCCCACGATGACCTGCTCGAAATTGCCGCCGAAGGCATCCATCAACTTGCGGCGGATCTTTCCGTAGATGTAGGTATCCAGGAACGGCACCGCCAATGTCCAGCGCATCGTCCCCTTCGAGATCATAGGCAGGATCTGGTTCTTGTAAATCTTCTCCAATATCAGCGGCACGCAGATCACCAGGTTGGGCCGGACCTCGTTCATGGCCTTGATCAGGATGCGTGGCGAGGGAGTCTTTCCTAAGATTGTGATGTGCGAACCCACAGCCAGTGGCGTCAGCATATCGAACGCGCAGCCATAGGCATGCGCCATCGGCAGGAACGCCAGTGCACGGCTGCTGCGGAAATGCAACTGCGTGTCGATGCCGAAGCATACGTTGCCCGCCAGATTCTCCCCCGTCAGCATCACGCCCTTCGAGAATCCGGTGGTGCCGGAGGTGTAGTTGATCTCCATCACCTCCGAATTGTCACGCCGGGCGTAATGAATGTCTTCCGAACTGTACCCCTGAGGATATTTGGCGCGGAAACGGCGCGTCAGCAGACGCAGCATACGGGTGATCTCGATGCCTGGGCGCTCCTCCAGACACTTGAAGTCCTCGATGCTCAGCACTCCCTTCAGGTTCAGCAGTTTCTCCGGCTCCATCAGTTCCCATACGGACTTGGTGACGAAGAGCAGCTTCGCCTCCGAATGGTTGACTATATGGGTGACGTCATGCGGATTGAAGTCCGCCAGGATGGGTACGATCACCGCGCCGTAAGTCACCGTGGCCATATACACCATGACCCAGTTCATCGAGTCCTTGCCGCATATGGCGATCTTAGTGCCCGGCTTGATCCCGATGTTCTCGAAGAACAGGTGTATCTTGGCGATGTTGGTCGCCAGTTCACTGTAGTCCAGGGTCTTCCCCGAGACATAGTCCGACAGTGCCGGGAGGTCCCAGTTCTCTACGAAGCTCTTCTCGTAAAGCTTTATGAAATTCGTGATCTCCATAGCCTTATCCCTCCAGGGCCAACCTATATATCTCGCGGCAGTCATCCATCGACAGCGGCACATACGCGCCGAGGGTATCGCCCATGTTGCGGTGCAGCGACTCCACCATCATGTCGATATCAGGCTCCTTGCCCACAAGCTCGCGCAGGTTGGTGGTCAGCCCCAGGTCGTGGTAGAAGTTCTTCAGTTCCGATATACCCTCGTCGATGATATCCTCCGTATCCTTGCCGGCAGGGTTGACGCTCATCACGTTGATGGCGAAACGCCACAGTTTGTCGGGATTCCGCTTGGCGCAGAAAGTCATCCATGCGGGAATCATCACCGCCAGGCCGGCGCCATGAGCAACGTCGTAGAACGCGGAGATCTCATGCTCCAGACGGTGCGACGACCAATCCTCCACCTTGCCCACTCCGCAGAGTCCGTTGTGAGCCAGCGTTCCGGCCCACATCACGTCGGCGCGGGCCTCATAGTTCTCGCCGTCCATGCGCAGCGTCATGGCCTGGTCCATCACGTCGCGGAGTATTGCCTCCGAGTATGAGTCCACCAGTTGCGTGCCTACCGTGGGCGAGAAATAGCGCTCATAGATGTGCGCCATCATGTCCACGATGCCGCAGGCCGTCTGGAACCAGGGGAGAGAATATGTCAGTTCCGGATTCATCACTGCAAAACGGGGACGCAGCACGAAGGGATAGCGCACCGATATCTTCTGATGAGTTTTCTCGTTGGTTATCACCGAGTTTCCGCTACCTTCACTGCCGGCGGCAGGGATAGTCAGCACCACGCCGACGTGGAGGGCGGCCACAGGCTGCGCCTTGCCGCAGTAGAAATCCCAGAAGTCGCCGCCGTACACGGCACCTAAGGCTATGCCCTTGGCGGCGTCGATCGGACTGCCGCCGCCCACAGCCAGCAGGAAGTCGACCTCCTCCTTTACGGCCACGGCGATACCCTCATATACGCTCGCGGCCGTAGGGTTGGGCGCGATGCCGCCGTACTCCACCCACTCCAGGCCGGCGGCGTCAATGGAATCGGTGATCTGGCGGAACAGCCCGTCACGCTTGATGCGGTCGCTGCCGTAGACTATCATCACTCGCTGCGCGCCGTAACGTTTCAGCGCCGCGCCTGTCTCTTTCTGTGTGTCCCGACCGAAGATGAACTCCGTCGGCGACTGGAATCTAAAATTGTCCATATCTCGGGTTTTCGTCTTTTTCTATTATTAATACCTATATAACAAATATAACAAAGTCGGGGCGCCTTTTGGGGCGTCCCGATGAGAGTTTCATGAATTCAAATTTAAATTCGGGTCAGTCCAGGGCGCCGCTGATGGCCTTGGCTATGGTCTTCATCCGTTCCGGATCAGGATCCGAAATCTTGTTGCTGAAGTCCATGTCACCCTCGCGTTCCAGCGGAACGAGATGGATGTGCGCGTGCGGAACCTCCAGACCCAGGACCGTAACACCTATCTTTCGGCAGGGTATCGCCTTCTTCATGGCTTTGGCGACTTTCTTGGCGAACAATACCATCCCGGCCAGTTCGTCGTCGTCGATATCGAAGATGTAATCGGTCTCCCGTTTGGGCACCACCAGGGTATGGCCCCAATTCACCGGGTTAATGTCGAGGAAGGCGAAATACTTCTCGTCCTCGGCTACTTTGTAACAGGGTATCTCCCCGGCTATAATCCTTGAGAATATTGTCATGGTTGGTGATTTTTAAGCCCGGCTTGTGCCGGACGGTGGTTACGCAAGTGCCCGGCTGCAGCTTTAAGCCGGACAGGACAGCTATGTAGGTAACTTAAATGTCGATCTTGATGATTTCGAAGTCCATGACGCCTGCCGGCACCTGGACCTTGACCACATCGCCGACGCGGTGGCCGATCAGAGCCTTGGCGATGGGAGTGTTGCTGGCAATCTTCATCTCGCGCAGGTTCGCCTCGTTCTCGGTAACGATGGCGTAGGTCATCTGCATGCCGTTGGCCGTGTTCTTGATGGTGACCTTGTTCAGCAGCTGCACCACCTCCGTGTTGAGCTTCGAGTCATCGATGATACGGGCCGTGGCCACAAGTTCCTTCAGCTTGGAGATCTTCATCTCCAGCATGCCCTGCGCCTCCTTGGCGGCGTCATACTCTGCGTTCTCCGACAGGTCGCCCTTGTCGCGTGCCTCAGCTATCGCCTGCTTGATCATGGGACGCTGCGCCTCCAGGGCCGACAGCTCCTCCATTTTCTTGTTGTACCCTTCCTGGGTCAGATATGTTGCCATTTCCTTATTCCGATTCTAACAGAGATATTAAAAAATACCCCTGAGACACACTTGCTTACAAGCACCTCAGGAGAAGTTGGCGCACGGTCGGTACCGCCGTGCTTACGACTTACGATGCAAAATTAGCACTTTTTATCCATTCCACCAAAATTAAACGTCTTAATTTTTATTAATTTATCCTCATCGTCAGAAAATGCATCCCGAACTGCCGTATTTCGGAAAAATTTTCGTAACTTTGGCCTGTACAAAAGCAAACCGCACACATATGTCAACAATCAACGAGACACAGGACGAGATAATCGAGGAATTCGAGGGTCTTGGCGACGACTGGATGGACCGCTACGCCTACATCATCGAGCAGGGTGACACACTGCCCTCCTATCCGGAATCGGAGAAGACCCAGGCCAATCTGATCGAGGGGTGCCAGAGCCGGGTATGGATCGCAGCCCACCGTCTGGACGATGGCCGCATACACTTCGACGCTGACTCCGACGCCATGATCGTCAAGGGTATCGTGGCCCTGCTGATGCGCGTACTGAATGACCGCACGCCACGCGAGATACTGGACGCCGACCTCTACTTCGTGGACCGCATCGGCCTGGCGCAGCACCTGTCGCCCACCCGAAGCAACGGCCTCGTGGCAATGGTGAAGCAGATACGCGAATACGCCACCGCCTTCAACCTCATGGACCAGGCCGGGAAATGACCACAATGCATATCAATCATTCAAATTAATCTAATATTATGTTCAAAAACCAACCCGCGGGCCTGTATGTCCTGTCGCTTGCCAACACCGGCGAGCGGTTCGGATACTACACCATGCTTGCTATTTTCCTGCTGTTCCTGCAGGCCAAGTTCGGTTTCGACTCCGCAATCTCGGGACAGATCTACGCCATCTTCCTGGCTCTGGTGTACTTCATGCCGCTGATCGGCGGATGGGTCGCCGACCGCTGGAGCTTCAACAAGTGCGTCATCACCGGTATCGCAGTCATGTTCTGCGGCTACCTGCTGATGTCCGTGCCCACCGACATCCGCTCCACCACAAGCCTCGTGATCCTCTGCGCCGCGCTGTTCCTGATCGCCGCCGGAACCGGCCTGTTCAAAGGCAACCTCCAGGTAATGGTGGGTGACCTGTACAACAATCCGAAATACGGCAGCCAACGTGACGCCGCGTTCTCGCTGTTCTACATGGCCATCAACATCGGCTCGATGTTCGCCCCCATGACCGCCACCGCCATGTGCAACTCCGCCATGAAGGCCCAGGGCCTGAGCTACGTGGCCTCGCTCCCGGCAGCCTGCAACCAGTTCCTGGACGGTGCCGCGAACGCCGACGAGATCGCCCGGATGGCCGCCGAGAACGGCATGACCGTGGGCGATGACGTAGCCGCTTTCTGCACGCATTACATCGAGACCCTCTCCACCGGCTACGGCTGGGCTTTCGCAGTGGCATGCGGGTCGCTGGTGATCAGTTTCCTGATCTACTGGCTGGGCCGCAAGACCTACGCCTCCGTCATCACCGGCAAGAAGGACAGCAAGGGCGCCAAGGCCGCGTCCAACGAGCCCGAACTCACCCCGCAGCAGACCAAGAGCCGCATCGTGGCCCTGCTGCTGGTGTTCGCCGTGGTTATCTTCTTCTGGATGGTGTTCCATCAGAACGGCGCCACTCTGACCGAGTTCGCCAAGAGCTGCACCTCGCCCGACGCTTACGGCTGGACCCGCATCGGATTCAACGTATGGGCACTGGCATCGATCGCCGTGGGTGTCTACGCGCTCTTCTCGCTGTTCCAGTCCAAGACCAACAAGGGCCGCGTCATCAGCGCCATAATCCTCTGCGCCGTGGCCGGTGTCCTTGTATATATATACAGCGGCACTCCCGATCCCGTCGCCGGCATCCAGCCGCAGCAGTACCAGCAGTTCAATCCCTTCTATGTGGTGGCGCTGACTCCCGTCTCGCTGGCATTGTTCGGATGGCTGGCCAAGAAAGGAAAGGAGCCCTCGGCTCCGCGCAAGATCGGCTTCGGCATGCTCATGGCCGGCGTGGCATATGCCGTCCTGATGATCGGGTCGTTCAGCATCTCGGGAACTCAGGGCACCGTCAGCCCCAACTGGCTGATCTCCACCTATCTGCTGCTGACATTCGCCGAACTGCTTCTCTCCCCCATGGGCATCAGTTTCGTATCCAAGGTGGCACCCCCCAAGTACAAGGGTTCCATGATGGGTGGCTGGTTCGCAGCCACGGCCATCGGCAACTATCTGGTTTCGATCCCCATGCTTCTGTGGGGCAACATCCCCGTATGGACCCTGTGGCTCATCCTGATCTCCATCTGCGCCATCAGCGCCATCTTCATCTTCTCCATCATGAAGAAGCTTGAATCCGCCACCAGCGACGAACCCGCGCCTGCCCCCAAGGCAGACGCCCTGGAGAACGTCGAGGACGACGCGATCTAAGACGATCCCCATATAGACACACCGACAACAATGGCTGAAAGTTTGTCATATACCAACTTTCAGCCATTGTCATAATCTCAAAGCCATAAAAACAACGTACTATACGACCGTGCCAGAAAGAATATGCCTATGAATGGATTCCTAAAGATAACCGGAGATTATTCGGACTGGAACGTCTACAAAAAGTCCGTCATCATATGTGACGTAACCGAAATGTTCATAACCCGGGCACTCCCCGTGGGCTCACGGACCATCGACCAGATGCGGCAGGCGGCACGCTCCTGCAAGCAGAATATTGTGGAAGGCGTCAGCGACGGCACCGTTTCGGCCGAGATGTGCATCAAGCTCATCGGGGTTGCCAGAGGTTCCGTCAGGGAACTGCGAGAGGACTATGCGGATTATCTTCGCCAGCACAAACTTGAAATATGGAGCAAGGAAGATGCCCGGACGATTGCGGCAAGGAATTTCAATCGCACTCACTACGACCCACGCGAATATGTTGACAAATGCGAGCAGCGTTCCAACGAAACTGTCGCAAACATCATGCTGACCATGATCTATCAGATGGACGCCATGCTGGCGAAAGTACTCAAATCATTAGAGGCCGAATTCATTGCAACCGGCGGCATCAAGGAGAACATGAGCCGAGCACGCCGCGACCGCCGAGGCTACTGACTCTGACGTAACAGATGTTACAGATGTTACGGATGTGACGGATGTAACGGATGTAACGGATGTGGAATTGCTGCATCCGTCACATCCGCCACATCCGCCACATCCGTCACATCAACCACATCCGCCACATCAACCACATCCGTCACATCAATCACATCCGTCACATCCGTCACATCAACCACATCCGTCACATCAACCACATCCGCCACATCAATCACATCCGTCACATCAACCACATCCGTCACATCAACCACATCCGCCACATCCGTCACATCAACCACATCCGTCACATCAATCACATCCGCCACATCCGTCACATCCGTCACATCAACCACATCCGCCACATCAACCACATCCGTCACATCAACCACATCCGTCACATCAATCACATCCGTCACATCAACCACATCCGTCACATCAGCAATATTCTTGCATTTCTTGTTAACTTTTATTGACATTTATGTGTTTATGTCGAAAATAAACGTTAATTTTGCAACGAAATTCTGTGACTTACAAAAGTGTTTCGCATTAGTTTGAAAAACCTGTCTCTGACGATAGGTATATTGGTATTGATTGCAATGGCTGGCTGCAATGGCTCCAAGCGGGCTGCGGCCAGCGATTCGGCATATGTCGCCGTGCCTGACACATACCATGCCGACAACGACATAGCGATGACGGTCCGCAGCCTGGTGGACGCCCTCAACGTAGGCGAGGAACTCGATTCGGCGGACTACGACTTCAAGGGCGTACTGACAGACGGCACGGGACGGCCCCTCTACACCAACCTGCAGGGAATGCCGGGACAATGGGAAGTGGACGTAACATCGCCAACGTCAGCGGTGATCCGCAACACGCATGTGGGCGACCTGCTGCCCTGGGACCTGGAGAACTACCTGGTCCAGAGCCTCAACTCCGGCGACAACTATGTCGTGGCCGTGGCTGTCGCCGAGGAGGAAGATCCTGTGGAAGGCGACACCATCCACAAGGCCGTATATGATTTCGGAGGTGGCTACCTGCGCATAGAGACCCGCAAGGTTATGGCGGCCGAAGGGACCGAGGGCGCGGTGATGAACATAACCACTGCCAAGAGCGTACCCATATGACTCCCGCATTGTACCTTATTCCTGTGGAACTGAGCGGAGGACCGCTGGAAAGCGTGCTCCCCGCCGGCAACCTGCGCATAGTGCGCCAGCTGCGGCACTTCGTGGTGGAGAACCTTCGCTCCGCCCGGCGGTTCCTGCGCCGCTGGGACCCGGAGTTTCCCATCGACGAGTGCGAGTTCCATGAATTGAACACGCATACCGACCGTGCCGGTGTCTCGGCATGGCTTGATCCACTGCGGCGCGGAGTGCCGATGGGTCTGATGAGCGATGCGGGATGTCCCGCAGTGGCCGATCCGGGATCGGACATTGTGGCCATTGCGCAGCGCGAGGGGCTGAGGGTGATTCCGTTGGTGGGGCCTTCCTCCATCCTGCTGGCATTGATGGCCAGCGGATTCAACGGCCAGGGGTTCGCCTTCAACGGCTATATCCCGGTCGATGCCGCCGCACGATCGGCCCGTATCGCCGAACTGGAACGGATGGCCCAGCGCACGGGCCAGACGCAGATATTCATCGAGACCCCATACCGCAACAACCGTATGGTGCGGTTCCTGTCGGAAACACTCCGTCCCGACACGCTGCTGTGCGTGGCGGCGGACATTACGGACCCGGAGCGCGAGGAAATCGTGACCAGACCGGCCAAGGCCTGGCGCAACGCGAGATATGACTATGACAAACGTCCGGCCATATTCCTGATACATGTGGCC
>ENA-OYXX01001128-OYXX01001128.1-human-gut-metagenome-genome-assembly--contig:-NODE-1128-length-10739-cov-7.883096_pt1 | contig 10739 bp, 9 predicted proteins | sample MGYA00243976_ERZ653434 | MGnify/ENA primary metagenome ERZ653434 (study PRJEB26926, sample SAMN06165112) | human gut metagenome | biome: ENVO:00009003; feature: ENVO:2100002; material: ENVO:00002003...
GCGGACAAATACAAGAATATGTCCCTACTATGTGCGTGAACCTTATTTTGACACACCCTCACTTTCATTTTCATGGCACCCCGGTCACTCCCGGTATTACATAAGAACGGGGCGGATTGCTGTCAGAGATTCTCGGTGAAGAATCTTTCTATCGAGCCGAAAGGTATTATGTCCTTGCGGTCGTAAAGGTCGGTGTGGCTCGCACCGGGAATAACCATGAAAATCTTGTTGTTCTCACGGCCGGGGACGACGGTCAGCCGCTTGTAGGCATCGCTTCCGAAATAGAGCGAATGGGCCTTCTCGCCGTGCAGAATCATCACGGCGCTCTCAATCTCTCCGGCACGGCTCATCAGCGGGAAGTTTATCCACGGGATTTCAGACGTGGCGTTGCGGCCTCCGTTGGAGTTGAGCGACCGTGTGTGATAGCCGCGCTGGGTCTTGTAGTAGTCGTAGTAGTCGCGGAGGAACTTCGGCGCATCCTCCGGCAGCACGTCGGGCAGGCCGCCGCCGAGCTTAGGAGTGCCGTTGCGGTAGTCCTCTGTGCGCTGTGCCGACAGGCGCTCGCGGATGGCCTTGCGCGCCTCGGCGTTGTCGTCGGCGTCGAAATAGCCGTTGGCGCTCACGCGGCTCATGTCGTACATAGTTGAGGCCAGCGTGGCCTTGATGCGCGTGTCGGCCGCCGCGGCGTTGATGGCGATGCCGCCCCAGCCGCAGATGCCTATGATGCCGACCTTTTCAGGGTCTACATCCGAATGGGTGACGAGGAAGTCTACCGCCGCGCTGAAGTCCTCGGTGTTTATGTCGGGCGAGGTCATGTAGCGCGGTGTGCCGCCGCTCTCGCCGGTGAACGACGGGTCGAAGGCTATCGTGAGGAAGCCGCGCTCCGCCATCTCCTGCGCATATAGTCCGGCGGCCTGCTCCTTTACCGCTCCGAAAGGACCGCACACGGCGATTGCCGGCAGCTGTCCGGCCGCTCCTTTGGGTTTGTACATGTCTGCCGCGAGGGTTATGCCGTAGCGGTTTACGAACGTGACCTTGCTGTGGTCAACCTTGTCGCTTTTCGGGAACGTTTTGTCCCATTCCTTTGTCAATGTCAGTTTCTCCATAATATTCTTGTTTTCGTTATGTCTGTTTCCTGCCGGATTCATTCCGTATACGCCTGCCGCTATCGACAGGAGCACTAAGGTCAAAATCTTCTTTGTCATGATGCGTGGCTTTTTTACTGTTTTGCGAATGGCGAGGCTACTTCTTCGTCGGTTGCCTCAAGGAGGAAGAACACGGGGCGCAGTCCGTCGTTGCAGCAGCTTATGGCTGTACCCGGTTTGCGTATCCAGTCGTTGAACCAGAACTGTCTTGCACCGTTGGCCAATGCAAATACGTATTGGTGGATAGACCGCCATGCTCCGTCACACATGCCTTCCGACTTTGACGCTCCGGCATAGAACACATCACCGACGTTCATACACGGGCAGGGCGTGATGCCCTCCACTCCGTATTCACGTGCCAGTTCCTCATTGAAATCTTTTCGGATTACTGTAATCTTTACCTTTTTCATATATCTGTTGTTTCTAAATATTCTGTTCCGTAGGAGGATTATGGTGCAAAATTACACAAAGAGCCTCACAGCGCAATTACTGTGAGGCTCAATCATTATTATTAAAAAGGTCATTCAGCCATTTTGTGTTAAAACGGCTGTCGGGGACATGCCGAACTCCCGCTTGAAGGCGGTGGAGAAGTGGGACGGATTGCGGAAGCCCACTTCGGCATAGACATCGACAACCTTCTTTCCTCCGGCGTTCATCAGTTCGTATGCCCTCTCCAGCCTTTTCTTTATGAGCCATTTCTCCGGTGTCAGCTCGCTTATCTTCTTGAAGTCGCGCTTGAACGTGGCAAGGCTGCGCCCAGTGTAGTGGGCTATCTCCTCGATGCTCAGGTCACATGTGAAGTTCTCCTCCATAAATCCGAGGATGTCTATCTTCCACGGTTCGTTAAAATCAAACATGGTGGAGATGAACCTTTCATCTATCGCGAGCAGGGCCATCAGTCCCTCCTGAAGTTTCAGCTCCATGAAGTTGTCCCTCGGCTTCACGTCGGGGTCGAAATAGGGAGTCATTGAGGCAAAGAGACTGGAGAGCTCCACGGTCTTCGGCAGTTTTATCACACCGCCGTCCAGCTTTCCCGCCGTCGTCCGCACCTTGTTCAGCGACAACTTAGTGTACATCTCCCTGAGAAAGCTGCGGGTGAACATGAGGAACACGCCGCAATAACGCTCGCCGCCGTATGTCTTCTTGTACATCGTTATGCGGTGGTCGCGCGGAATGAACACGCACTCGCCTTTGCGCACATGTATCTTCCCGCTGCCGTTGTCCAGTATCATCTCGCCCGAATAGACATAATTGAGCGCATACTCGCGCGAACGGTGTATGCACCCGCTCACGTCGTCGTAGAAGAAGCTGTAGAACACATTGTTATAATTGAATATCAGCTTCATCGGGCCAAGGTTCTCTTCCTGATTTATTGCCATAAGTCTCTCTTTCCTCGAATCTTTAAATGTTGGGATTGGAATATACCAAATGCAAATATATATAAAAATCCCGAATTATAAGCCAGTCGAGACAAAGAATATCCTCACTCCCGGTATTCCGTCGGATTCAGTCCCAAATTGCGCTGCACATAACGGCTGAAATAGGCGGGCGACGAGAATCCGAACATATCGGAGATGCGGACGAAAGTCAGCGATTTGTCGCGCAGCAGACGGGCAATGTCGAGGGCGGTGTAGCGGTTTATCCAGTAGTTGGCCGCATATCCGCTCACCTTCTTCGACACCTCCGACAGGTATTTTGACGTGACGCAGAGACGGTCGGCGTAATACGATACCTCGCGATGCCGGCGATAGGTGCCGTCTTCCAGCATGGAGAGGAACCGGTTCATAATTGCAGCACTCTGGGTGGAGATGTCCGTCTCGTCGTAAAGATGTGAATGAAAATCGAAGAAATCGAGGATGAGCATCTGCACGGCGGCGATGAGCATGTCGCGACGGAAGTGGTGGCCGGTGTCGCCGAGGCGCTGCTCCACCATACGGAAGTCGCTGCGGCACACTTCCTGCTGCTCCGGCGTGAGATGCATCACGGGGTTAAGGAAGAGGGCAAGCTGCCCTTTTGTTCCGTAGTTGCTCTGTGGCGTACAAAGGCTTATGAAATCCGAAGCGATATAGATTATCTTCACTTTGAAATCGGCCGAAGGCTGCATCCACTCTATCAGCTTGCCTTTGCGCACAATCATGAGGTCACCCTCACTCAACTCAAATTCCCGCCCGTTGAACGCAAACCGACAGAAACCTCCTGTACATAAGGCATGAACCAGATATTCACTACAACAGTCGTCATTGCAGAAAAAGCTGTAGTTGTCACCTCTCAAATGTTGCAGCGAATCGGCTACAACGATATTCTTCTGTCCTTCCATCGCCAATCTCTTTCTATTAATGATTGCAATTTTTCTCCGCATCTGCAAAGATACACGTTTCAAACCACATTAAGGAAAAAACCACAGATTGATTCATCATTTTTACCGTTCCGGTTGGATATTTCCAGTTGGATACATTCGTCTGCAAAGTTCTTGGAATCAATAACAATATCAATTTTCCATCACGGCGTCAAAAAGCTTGCAAAAGCCACCTGCCATACAAAATAATTTTGTAACTTTGGCCTCGGTAAGCATAACGTTTTTTGTTTATATGTCAATCATCAAATCAGCAATTCTGACACTTATAATGTCTGCTCCGGCAACCAGTGCTGTCGGCGGGACGGACACGTATGTAATAAATCCGTCTGTAACATACCAGACCATCGACGGTTTCGGAGCTTCAGACGCATGGAGTATGCGCTTCATCGGACTTATGCCTGACACGATGCAGTGTAAAGTGGCAGATTGGCTGTTCAGCACCGGCAATGCTCCCGACGGCACACCCGGCGGTATCGGACTAAGCATCTGGCGCTTCAATATCGGAGCAGGAAGCGTGGAGCAAGGAGATGGCAGCAAGATAAACAATGCCACAAGAACGGAGTGCTTTTTATCGGCCGACGGCACATACGACTGGTCCAAGCAACTTGGACAGAGGAGATTCCTGAAACTGGCCAAAGAAAGGGGCGTTCCCTGCCTGCTCGGCTTCCTGAATTCGCCTCCCGTATTCTTTACTGAAAACGGACTGGCAACCAATACGGGCAGAGGCGGCGATTACAATCTGAGGGAAGACAAATACGGTGGTTTCGCAAGATTCATGGCCGATGTCGTTACCGGACTGGAAGAGCACGATGGCATACATCTCGACTATATATCGCCACTCAACGAACCTGACGGCCACTGGAACTGGCAGGGGCCGAAACAGGAGGGAACGCCTGCCACCAACAGGGAGATTGCCCGTGTAGCCCGCTTGCTTGACAAAGAGTTCTGCAACAGGGGCATTGATACGAAAATCATAATTCCGGAGTCTTCCGACTATCGCTGCATGATGTCCACCCACATGACCGACTGGCAACGCGGTTATGAAATACAGTCGTTCTTTTCGCCGGACAGCACAGACACCTATGTGGGCAACCTCACCAATATGCCCCGCCTTATGGCCGGCCACAGTTACTGGACCAACACTCCGGTAGAGACAATGAAGCAAACCCGCATCGCACTGAATGACACGCTGAAGAAATACGGTGTCGATTTCTGGCAAAGCGAAGTGTGCATAATGGGTAATGACGAGGAAATAGGCGGAGGCAACGGGTACGACCGCACGATGAAGACCGCCCTGTATGTCGCCCGCATGATTCATCACGACCTTGTATATGCCAACGCCCGCAGCTGGCAATGGTGGAGAGCCGTTGGCGGTGATTACAAAGACGGCCTGCTGCATCAGTATAAGGACAAGGAGACAGGCAATGACAATATTGTCGACTCAAAACTCTTGTGGGCTTTGGGAAACTACAGCCGCTTCATCCGTCCGGGTGCTGTCAGAATCGACATTTCCGAAGTGGACAAATCGGGCAATCCCATGTCCGACAGCGTCACCGACCCTTACGGTCTGATGCTGTCGGCCTACAGAAATATCAATGGTTCCATCGTGCTGGTCGCAATTAATTATTCGGATGCGGCCAAAACGTTCTGCGTGGATTTACCTTCGGCAGACCACAAATTTACCAAACTGTATCAAACCTCAGATGCTGAACATGACAATCTCTCATTCAAGGCTGTATCTGTAAAGAACAAACAGCCTGTTGAGATTCCCGCCAAATCAATAATAACCATTACTGAATAGACTCCATATTCCACAGTCCGTTGACATAATTCCACAATTTGCGGTAGAACGGATGGCGGGTCATCGTGGCCACATCGCCGAGTATTATCAACTTCATGCGGGCACGGGTGATGGCCACGTTCATGCGGCGCAGGTCACGCAGAAAACCTATATCCCCGCGGTCGTTGGCCCGCACGAGCGATATGAGTATGACGTCACGTTCCTGTCCCTGAAATCCGTCGACGGTATTCACGGATATGTTACGGCGGAAAGGCTTGAAGAACTCCCGCTTCGCAAGCAGCCGGCGCAGATACTGCACCTGCGCACGGTATGGCGAGATTATGCCCACGTCAATACATTCGTCGAGTATGCGCTGACGGCCTATCCGCGTGAAGTAAGCCTCAAGACACTGCAACGTAAGTTCGGCCTCGGCCTTGTTTATGCGTCCGAAGGTTTCGCCGACGAACTCTTCACGATTGTCAAATGAAGAGGCTTCTTCACTCTTCACTCCATTTATGTCAATCCATTCCATCGGAATGTCGTAGTCAAGAATACCGCGGAACTTCACGTCGGGTGCCGACTCCACCATTCCGCCGTAGAACCAGTCGCTCGAGAAACGCATTATATCCTCGTTCATGCGATACTGTATCTTGAGCAGCGTCACCACCTCGGGCTTCTGCTCCACAATGCGCTCCATCAGCGTCTTCGCCAGTCCGCCGCGCATGGCCTCAACCGTCTTCACCGTAGGCGGCAGCTGACAATGGTCACCGGCCAAAATGACACGCGACACCCGCCGCATGGGAATCCAGCAGGCCGCCTCGAGAGCCTGCGCGGCCTCATCGATGAAGAGCGTGCCGAACTTCATGCCGTCAAGCAGCCGGTTGGCACTGCCCACGAGAGTGGAGGCTATCACGCGCGCCTCGCCGAAGAGACTGCCGTTGATGCGTATCTCCAGTTCCGTGGCACGCTCTTTCAGACGCTCCATCTTCTGATGCCACCGCTCGTCGCCACGGCGGCGGTTGGCCCGCAGGTCGCGTATGGCCTTACGCAAGGCCCACAGCTGCGGATAGTCGGGATGCGACTCAAAACGCCGCTCATAGGTGAAAGACAGCATCTTGTCGTTCACCTTCGTCGGATTGCCTATGCGCAAAACGCTTATGCCGCGGTCGACGAGTTTCTCGCTTATCCAGTCCACGGCCATATTGCTCTGCGCACACACCAGCACCTGACTCTCCCGCCGCAGCGTCTCGTAGATGGCCTCCACGAGCGTTGTCGTCTTGCCCGTGCCGGGAGGGCCGTGCACTATGGCCACATCCTTTGCCCTGAGCACCTCGTTGACGGCACGCTCCTGCGTGGCGTTGAGATACTGGAAGTGCATGGGCTGAAAGGTGAACGTCTCCGCCTTCTGCCCCGAGCCGAACAGGTCGCGCAGATAACCCAAACGTCCTTTGGCGTTGACGGCCCGGTCGAGTGCGTCGAACATTATGCGGTAGCTCGTCTCGTCAAACGCCAGCTGTACGCCGACGTTGTCGCGCCCCTGAATGTCGGCCACGCTGAAGCCGTCGGGCACAGTCACCACCATACGGTTGCCGTCGGCATAAGACACCGTCGACGATGTGCGCAGTGCGGTCACCTTTTGGCCGTCACCGCCGCCCGCGCCGCCTTTTCCGTCGCCGTCAAGAAAGAAGAAGGCTACCGGGCGGCCGAACTCGAAGTTATGTTCTATGTCGGTGTCTTCCTCGCGGAACACCTCCACTACAAGCTGGTTCAGCGAGTTGTAGTAGCTGCGGCCCACACGCACCGGATACCACGCGTCTCCGCGCTTCACGCGCCGCCGCATGCCGATGGCCTCAACCTGCCGGCCATATTCTTCCTTATCGGCCTTGTATTCTATTTCGAGCAGTTGCCTCTGCTTCAGCAACACTTGTATTGATGACAACATATAATCTGTTTATGTAAGGAGGGTGTATCAAAATAAGGTTCACGCACATTGTAGGGACATATTCTTGTATTTGTCAGCTCGTAACGTGTTGATATTCAATGACTGCTCGACGGACAAATACAAGAATATGTCCCTACCAAGCATCGTGTAGCCATTTTGATATACCCTCATTCCTCCATTTATTCCACGTAGTCGAGTTTCACCACAATCACACGTATCGTCTGGTCGGCCTTGTCAGTGTTCACCTTGGCTATGTGCCAGTCTGACGGGAAGAACAGGAAAAACTCATCCGGTGTGGAATCATAGAAACGGGCCTTGTCCGCATCGTAGGCATAATGTATCACGTCGGGCTTGTACTTGGTGTTGGGCTTGCTCGTCTCGTGGTCGATTATGCCGAAACGCTCCGTGCCCTTCACCACATACTGGAAGTCGATGTGGTGATAGTGGCTCTCGCTGCGGCGCTTCTCCAGCGGCCCGTTCTCGCTGTCCTCAACGCTTGCCACAAGGTTCGTACCCGCAATGGGGTGCTTGCCTTTCTCTATCGCCAGCAGGTCGGTTTCGGCCAGCCAGCGGAACATGGCCTCCCACTGTGCGGTGTTCTTCATATACTGCTCGTAGAAGTCTACGGCGTTCACGCTACCATGGGGTGCGGCAGCCGTAAATCCGTTGCGCCACTTCCCCTTCTTCACCCATTTTGCGGCTTTCTTCTGCAAGGCCTTGTCATTGCACTCACGGGTATAAACACCCTGTGCTGCGGCCGACAACACGATAAGGGCGGCGGCCATAACTGTAAGTAATCTTTTCATAAGTGTTCCGGTTTCAAATTGTCGGGTACATTTTCATGCAAAGGTAATAAAATCTGCGGAAAACACTGCGTAATGCGTCGAAAATAAGTAACTTTGCAGCCATGGACACACTATCGGACACACTCGTACACCCTCTTGACAGCAGCATCGCGCCGCCGCCCCGCTTCACATATCCCTTCTGCTACGAGCCGCACGCCCTGTGCATTGCCGCCGCCGGAGAGACACAGAAGCACATTGCGGCGATGGGAGCCCTGCGCAGGGAGGCCGACAACGGCAAGATGTTCGGTGTGCTCGTGGTGGAGCACAACGGGCGGACGGGCTTCCTTGCCGCCTACTCCGGACTGCTCGGCGGGCGGTGCGACCTGCCGTGGTTTGTTCCGCCGGTATACGACTCGCAACAGCCCGACGGCTATTTCAAGACCCGCGAGGCCGAGATAACAGCCGTCAACAACCGTCTTGCGGCACTGGAAACGTCGCCGGAGCGCAAAGAGGCCGCCGTACGACTGGAGGCAGTGAGACGCGAGGCGGCAAACGCCGTCGACGGATACAAGAGGCTGATGGCCGAGTCCAAGCAGAGGCGCGACCGCCTGCGCAACGGCGGGGATGCCGGGGATGCCGACGGCAGCGCGCTGATACGCGAAAGCCAGTATATGAAAGCCGAGCTGCGCCGTATAAAACGGCACTGGGCGGAAATAGTGGAGCAGGCCGAGGCCGCCGCAAGGCGTTTCGACGAGGAGATAACGGCACTGAAACAGCTGCGCCACACCATGTCTGATGACCTCCAACGGTGGCTCTTCGGGCAATACCGTGTGCTCAACGCCATGGGCGAGAGCCGTACGCTCACAGACATTTTCGCCGCCGCAACTGGTCACATCCCGCCTGCCGGAGCCGGCGACTGCTGCGCGCCCAAACTGCTGCAATACGCCTACCGCCACGGTCTTCGTCCGCTCTGCATGGCCGAGTTTTGGTGGGGCGAGTCGCCGCGGGTCGAACTGCGCCGCCATCTGCACTACTATCCCGCATGCAGCGGCAAATGCAAGCCCATACTCGGCCACATGCTCACGGGACTTGATGTCGACCCCGACCCGCAGGGCACCGACACCACCGCCGGCACACAGCTCGAAACGCTCTACGAAGACGCCTGTCTGGCCGTGGTCTGCAAACCGTCGGGCATGCTCTCCGTACCGGGCAAGAGCAGCCGCCACTCCGTGTTGTCCATCATGCGCCGCCGCTGTCCGGAGGCCACGGGGCCGATGATGGTGCACCGTCTTGACATGGACACCTCCGGACTGCTCGTCGTGGCAAAGACTGCCGCGGCCTACCGTCACCTTCAGGCACAGTTCACGGCGCGCACAGTCACCAAGCGTTATGTGGCGCTGCTCGACGGCCGCCCCGGCGTTCCCGCCCGCGGCACCATCGCCCTGCCCCTCCGCCCCGACCCGCTCGACCGGCCGCGCCAGACCGTCGACCGCACGCACGGCAAGCCGGCCACTACCGAATACGCCGTCATATCCACCGACATCCACGGCCGCACCCTCGTACATCTGCATCCGCTTACGGGCCGCACCCACCAGCTGCGCGTGCACTGCGCCCACCCCGACGGCCTTGCCACGCCCATCGTCGGCGACGCTCTCTACGGCAAAGTCTCAACCCGCCTCTGCCTGCATGCCGAGACACTGGAGTTCACTCATCCGGAAACGGGCAAGAGAATGACGTTCAGGCGGGATGCGGAGTTCATTTAAGAAAATACAAAACCTGTACAAATATCATTCATCATGAACAAGTCTGCCTGCACCATTCTGATATGTGCATCGTTGTTTGCCGCAAGTTGCGGCGAGAAACCGTCTGCAGAAAAGCCTGCCGAAAAGAAACGGACGGAGACAATCGTTCCCACCGTCAATGTGTATACATTGGGAAAGGTGAACGGAAATCTTACGGAGGCCATGTTTGATTCGCTAAAAGCCCACTATCCCAAATGCAGACTGGCGGGCAGCATCGCCTTGCCGGACGATGCAAAGACCACCAAGCGGCATGACCATACACGCTACCGGGCCGACCTTCTCAACAAGATGCTTGCACGCTACAAAACAGATTCAACCATCGTCATAGGCCTGACACAGGCCGACATCGGCCTCGACAACTTCCGTGGCCGCGAGCACAGCGGCATAATGGGGCAGGCAAGCGGAATAGGTACGGGCGTTGCCGTGTTCTCGTCATACAGGCCCCATGGTCACGGGCAGCTTTTCAGCGTCATGCTCCATGAGATTGGACATGCAGTGGGTCTGCGGCATTGTCCCGACACCGGATGTCTCATGCAGAACGCGAAAGGAGGCAATCCGTTTGGCAAAACCAACAGATTCTGCAACAAATGCAAGGCGTTCATGCAAGGCAAGAGCTGGCGGCTATAATAACGTTTACCCCCAAAACGATTTACCTCAAAAAGGCGCAACGAAATACCTCAAAAAAGCGTAACGGCTTGTTTGTTCGGCATTTCAAAGTCTGATATGGATTCCGCCAACGTTTTTTATGTATGCCCAAAACAACATGTCTTTCGATTGAAAGCAACATGTATATTTGTCATAATAACTTCGAAAATTTAACATTTCTTTTTTCTCGAAATAGAACGGCGGGAAAGCCCTTTTTGCCTTATCGGCACACCGTTTTGGTGCCCCAAGTTTGCCTTTAGGGCCTCCTTACACTCCGTTTACGG
>ENA-OYXX01001129-OYXX01001129.1-human-gut-metagenome-genome-assembly--contig:-NODE-1129-length-10735-cov-4.727996_pt1 | contig 10735 bp, 4 predicted proteins | sample MGYA00243976_ERZ653434 | MGnify/ENA primary metagenome ERZ653434 (study PRJEB26926, sample SAMN06165112) | human gut metagenome | biome: ENVO:00009003; feature: ENVO:2100002; material: ENVO:00002003...
ATATCAGAAGCACTAACGGAATCTTTGATTCACCGATTGAAGTAAACATCGTTGAAAGAATATTGTACATAAACAGAAACGGGAATCCGGCAAAATAGACTTTAAGATACAGTACTGCTTCATCCAGTATATCAGCCGGTGTCTGTAACAAGCTCATCATTGAATGTGATAACACAAATCCAAATATTCCAAGAAGTATGCTTAAAATTAAGAAGCTTATCAACGAAGTTGATACAATCGTCTTCATTTTACCATAATCTCTGGCACCAAAATAGCGGCTCACAAGCACTCCGGCACCTACGCCGGCACCCAGTGCCACACAGATAAATACATTCGTGAGAGCAGCGCATGCTCCGACAGCCGCAAGTGCAGATGAGCCGACAAACTGACCGACAATAATTGAGTCGGCCATATTATATACCTGTTGGAAAAAGCTGCCCAGAATCATAGGCATAGCAAAAACTGTCAGCGCTTTAAGTGGCGCATCTGTAATTAAATATTCATCCTTTGACATTCTCCTGTTTCTCCTTGAATTCGTCATTTTTATCCGGAAGCGCAAGCACCGGTCAGAACAAATCCAGCATATTATCAAGATATACTGCTTCTCTTACGTGAATCTGGTATTCGGGCTTAGTCATATAATACAGCAGAAATTCAAGAACTATCGCACTTCCAAGCCCACGGCCTTCAATCTTAAAATTAGAAAATCCCATTGGCAGATAGATATTTTTTATGTCATCCGCACTTATAAAGCCCGGATTAGTCATTGCCTTTGAGAATCGGTATCCACTGTCTGCGCCGGGTGCGGTGCAGTAATGTTCAGGACAGTCTTCGCCGAGATTCTTGCGGCTTACAGCTTCGTAGCAGCTCTTTCTGTCATTACAGCCATACCGGCAGCATTCATTGCACAGGAATTCAACTTTATCCTTTTGCTGCTGTGACATTGCAGACAACTTATCTAACTCCTTATTCAGCCGGAAATCCGGTACAACATACCTGAAATCGTCCCTGTCCGTTTCTTTAATAAACTGTCCGAAATCCGTAATCACCTTGGTTGTTGATGATACATAATAAAGATTGGGGTAATTATTTTTGAGATACTCAAGAAGCAGCTCTGAATGTATAATTATGCCATTACTGCTTGTATCAAACAGCCTGCACAGCTCATTGCACCTCTTATCTGCCAGATGCTCCGGCTTAAGAAGTGAGTTGCTGAACGTAAGACGCGCCGATATCCCGTATTCCTGCATAAGTGCAAGCACATCTTCCGGACTTCCGTCACCAAAGCCTGCACGCCCTCCGCCCCAGATACAGTCTGCCGGAGCACCATATATAGAGCCTATATCACACCATTCGTAAAAATATTCCCTATGTTCCCGAAACAATGGCAGAAAAATCCTGTACAATTCATAGAATTCAAACAGTCCCGGCAGGTGGTAATATGCAATTGTCTTTTCTGATTTTTTCATGCCCGGCACGCTTTCTATTTTCTATTTTGAACATGACATTCTTTTATCCTGATTACTGTAGTCAAACCTGCCGTCATTCTTTTCTTCAATTGCTTTTATCATGTGATATGCAAATTCATTATATGGCACAGGTATCCCAAGTTCCTGCCCCATCCGCATAAGTGCTCCTGAGAACATATCAATCTCCGTATGACGTCCGGCATCAAGATCCTGTAATGTAGAGTATCTCGCAGTTGGCGGTACGGCACTTCCATAGCTTGACGACCTGCCGGCCTTATCTATGTCTATTCCCTTTGCTTTTGCAACATCCTCAAGTTCTTTTCTAAGCCCTTCACTGATTGCCTGCATATGGACACTGTCCTCATAGCATCCGACACCGGCACCAAGGATTGCCTGCGGAAGATTATTACATACATTAAGACGGAATTTGCTCCATATCTCTTCTCTGATATTCTCTGTCGCACGATAATTAATTCCCGTATTTTCAAAAAGCTTCTCTATCGCCTCAACACGCTCACTATTATATGGTGCCTCGAATTCTCCGAATATAATTCCTATTGTTGTCTCCGGGTCAAAATAATAACCGCTGCCTTCCTTATGCGAAGCCACCTTAATCAGTGAGCCGATTACATGCTCTGCACCAATCTTCGCTGCAATTATCTCTTCACTGTCTACACCATTCATAAGGCTCATAACAGTTGTATTGTCTGCTGTAACTGCCGCTATGCTGTCAAGCGCATCAGGCAGTGCCCCATATTTTAATGAAACTATCAGCAGATCTGCCCCCTGTGCTTCCTGCGGTGTCCATACTTCAGGGTTATAAGTAACATCATTTATAATACAGCCCTTCTTCAGACGTTCAGCTCTCTCACCCTCTGCCACAACTCCCAGACTGATACCGTCACGCTTTGAAAGTCCCCATATAACATATGAGCCGACTGCTCCGGCACCAAGTACCGCTACCTTTTTTATATTCATCTGTATATCCTCCTGCACTGACACCATAATATATAATTCTTCAAGTGATTATTGCCACCCACCACAAAAAAAGCAGCTATGATTCCCCGACCATTGCCGCTTCTATAAATAAATGTTCCCACATGTTACCTGATGTCAACCAAAGCCAGTATTTATCAGGAAAGTAGGCACTTCATTGCAAACGCTTGTCAATATAAATTAACAGATATAATCCCATTTTTGATATTCACTGTTAGCAGTTTATTAGAAATGCTAACGTATGGGATTAACTACTGTGTGCATCAAAATCCATAAACATGACCATCATTCCCCTGTTACTGACGGTAATGACTGATCAATATTTCTATTAGATTACTTACATTATATCGTGTGGTAGGTCGGTTGTCGATAAGTTTTTGACCTTTTTTCCTATCTCAAAAGTCAGGTAACTTACCCACACTTTATCTTCCAGCTATAATTTTTTCTTCACGCTCTCGCTCCTTCACATATTCCCAGAATGCTTCCAACGATTCCTCGGCACTCATATCCGGTTCTGGTAATGGCTCCAGTTCATCCAGTCTTTTCAATATTCTTATCACTTCCTCTGCGTCAAACTGATCATCCTCAGCCTCCATTGTGTAATAATCAAGTCTGTATTTCAGCAATCTGATTTCCTTACTCTTACTCATGCTTAAAATCTCCCTTATTTTCTATCATTTTTGACGCAAATAAGCGGCATACGTCTCTTCATCAAGACATACACCGCTTGTCATGTTTATACTGTTACACCCTTTGCCAGTACGCTTCCGCGTTCACACTTTTATTCAATTACTATGTCAGATACTTATTCTTCCTCTGAACCACTCTTTTTCCTTACATAGAATACGGCTCCAAAAACAATCAGTATAATACAGATACCTATAATAATGATTATCGTATTATTCCATGCATATTTTGAAGTGCTGTCATCTGTCTTAGACGCAGGAATGTTTTCATCTGCTTTGTTGTCTGCCTGACCGTTATCACTCATAATCCTGGTATCAACAACAATCGTGTAATCTGATGCATGGGTAAATACAAGTTCCACATTTCCATCCGGATCAATCTGTCCGGCACTGATAAATTCCAGTTCACCGGTCTGTTCATTGTAGTAGAACAGGTTCGCATACAGTCCTGCATTCTTTGATTCCATGTTGACGGTCAGTGTGGCTGTAAATCCAAACTCTCCGTCATAAGCAAGAGTCAGATTCAAGGAAGAATGTTCCCCGGTCACGTTATTGATCACATCCACAGGAATGGATTTTCCGGCGTCGGCTCCGACTGTCACACCGAAATCAATATCTCCGGCTGCACCAGTAATATCCTTTCCATAAACCTTCCAGGAAAGACCATTTCCCATATCCAGAACAAGTGTTGTATTCTTGCCCTTGATACTGTCAATTGCATCCTTCGGCACTACAGTCGTTCCGTTCATGGCAACTGTTACTGTATCGCCTGCCTTAGCTTCTTCAAGCTGTGGCTTGATAACATCCCAGCCTTCCTTGCCGCTGTCGTCCTTAATGTATGGCTTAATTGAAGTACCGTTGTCCTTACCATTACCCGTATCAGGCTGTGGCTCCTGATTCTGATTACCATTATCTGTGCCAGGCTGCGGTTTCTGGTTCTGACTGCCATTATCCTTGCTGCTGTCATCGGACTCGAGCTTAGCGATAGGCTGTGTGTAACTGTGTCCGCACTTGGAGCAGGTGTAGGTCATGATGCCTTCCTCTGTTGTCGTTGCAGCCTTCGTTACTTTTGATACATAGCTGTGTCCTGTTGCCGGAATATTCTCCGTGTAGCTGTCTCCACAGGAACAGGTGTATGTCCTTACCCCTGCCTCTGTACAGGTTGCCTCCTTCGTAATGCTTCCCGTATAGTTGTGAGTGTGCTGTTCCTCCGGCAGCTTCGCAATGCTCTCTGTGTAGCTGCTGTTGCATCTGGTGCAGGTGTAGGTTCTGATGCCTTCCTCGGTTGTCGTTGGCTGCTTTGTCACGGTTGCTTTATAATCATGTCCCAATGCTGCCAGCTCTTTTCCGGTACTCAGAAGTTTATCACAGTCCGTACAATAGGTATCTCCTGCGTAGCCGGTCTGTGTGCAGGTTGCTTCCTTTCGGTTCTTCACGGTTGTATGCACATGGTTCGTGGTATCCACTTCACCAAAGGTTTCACTGCAAACACTGCATACTGCTTTTGATACGCAGGTAGCCGGTGTTCCGACCGTGTGCGCTTTCTTCACGGTTGCTGTGCCGGTGGCAAGTTTTTCACCACAATCCTTACAGTAGGTATCTCCGGTATAGCCCTCTTTTTTGCAGGTTGCTTCCTGCTGATTCCGTATTTCAGTATGTGTGTGATCACATTCGCTTCTTGTAATCGTAATGCTTACACTTTCTGTCTCGTAGTTGCCCTTGTCAGCTCCTGTATAAACCGCGGTCGCTGTTACTGCCACACCATCTGCAAGTGCCGTGTCCCTATCTGCCTCCTGCCAGCTCCAGCCATCCGGAAGCGTAATATCGCCAACCTTCTTTGTGCTGTGTGCCGGAGCCATTGCAGCTTGCGGCATGTTCGGTGCCTGAGCTGCCTTATTTACAGTAAGTGCAAGCTTTGTATCAACTGCATTATAATTATCCTTATCGGATGGTATAAATGTTACATCATACTCTGTCTTTTTGCTGTCTGCTGCTGTTGGCTTGCTACTGCTGTTCTTCCATGCAAATGCTCCTGTGATTTCAGTTCCATCTGCTGTCTGATAAGCTGCTTTTCCTCCGGTCAGGGTACTGTCTGAAAGTTTCTGTCCGTAGGTAAGTGCGCCTGCTGTCGGCTTCTCTGCAATTACCGGTGTTGCTTTAGTTACTTTAACAGTTATTGTTTTAGTTACTGTATTGTAGTTGTCAGCGTCATCAGGTGTGAATACTGCCTGATAGCCTTTGTTGTTTACAGTCGGAATGATATTCGTTCCTGTAAAGCTCCATGTTCCGGCAAGTGATTTGCCATCTGCTCCGGTCACACTGCCGCCTGTCATATCAGAATCAGCAAGTGCAACAGCAGGATTGTATTCACGCTCTGCTACAGTTGGAACTGTTACTACTGCCGGTGTTGCCTTGGCTACTGTAATAGCCGCTGTTCCGGTAAGTTCCTTGTAATTTTTGCTGTCAGCAGGCTTGAATACCCAGCCCGCCTGTGTGGTTCCGGCTGCCGGTATCTCGTCCGGATTGCTCCATGAAAAAATACCTTCTATCACATCATCTGTACCGGCTTCCACAAAAACGGTATTTCCAAGTGTCAGCTTTGAAACCTTTTCCCCATAAGTCAGCGCATTGCTTCCATCTACGGATACGGTGTTTCCACGCTTAATCTCTACCGTCTTCTTATCTGTAATACTAATCGTCAGCGTGTATCCAGCATTCGCATAGTTCTCCATCGAAGCTGTTACCGTGATAATTGCTGTCTTTCCAACCTTGGACGCATCTACCTGATTTACTTTATAGGTCAGATTTCCGGCTGTATCGACTGTTACCTCACTTAAAAGCTTCTCTGTATCTGTCTTTGCAACCGCATATGCTGTAGTTCCCCTATCCGTCGGAAGCTTTCCTGCAATATTCACACCGATTGCCTTACCGTCTGAACCGGAAGCATACGCATAGGTCTTATTTTCCGTGATGTTGGAAACGGTGAGTGGGCGTTTGGTAATATTTACCGTGGCAGAGCCGGAAGCATCCGCATAGCCGGACTGTGAGACCTTATAATATACGGTCTTTGCACCATTCGTGAAGTCGGTGTAGGTCAGGCTGTCCTGTGTGCAGCTATCTGCGCTTTCGCCGTATTTTACGATTGCGCCACTAGGCACGCCGGTGAGGGTGATCCCGTGCGGACTACCGTCATACACACCCTCATAAGCCGCAGCCGAAATGCCGCTGAAGCTCTTCGTCGTGAGTTTGACCTTGATCTGCGCCGTCACAGGCATGCCGGGCTGCTCCACCTCGTTAGCAATCGAAGTAAGATCTAATGTTCCGGTGAGCGTCTGCTCCTCCAGCGTATTCGGATTATAACCGCTCCATGTGACGGGGATCTTATCAAATGTTTTGCCGTCCTCCGTGGTGATCGTCACGGTTTCGGGTAGTCCCAGCTCTTCCAGCGCCGTTCCGTAGGGCTTGTCCGTAATGCCAGTCAGCGTATTGCAGCTCTTTACCGTACGCTTGACAACCGTTACGTTATAGTCCTGAGTCAGCTCCTTGTAATTATTGGTATCTGTGGGAGTAAACACGATCGTGGTGGTCTTGCTGCCTGCGCTGTCCCAAGATTTCGCAGCACCTGCCTTGAAAGCGAAGGTGCCTTCGCCGCTGCCGCCGGTGAGGGTCGCTTCACTGTTGACATAAACCGATGCAGAAAGCGTCGGCCATTTGGTCACCACCGGATTAGCCTTCTGAATGGTATACTTCACGCTGGCGGTCACGCCGCCGACCGTAATGCTTGCGGTATACGTCCCCGCATCCTTCGGATTTCCGGTAAAGGTAGCATCGCCCTCTTTCGTGTAGACGATTTTGCTTGCTTCAACAGCTTCGCCCTGCCAATCCCGACTTATATTCACCGTTGCCGTCTTTTCCGCTTCATCATAAATCAACGAACCGCTCGGCGCTACAAGCTGCACGCTGCCGCCATTGCTGTTCGCCAAATCGCAATTTCCCGCCGTACACTTCGCCGTGATAGTAGTACCATCCTGACTGACGCTATACTCCCACTGATGCGAATGCACCTGCAGCTGTACGGTCTTGCCGTCATTCACCAAGCCAACATGGTACGCGGAGTTATCGCTGGTGAAATTCTTCGCGGCAACCCAGCCCGTGTCCGTCGCCGTAGCGATATCAACATTCCCCGCCGAAGGTCCGGCTTTCGTGGTCACGCCGATCTGCGCACTCTCATTCATCTGTCCATCGATCTTGATGGTACTGCCTTTAGGCAGGCTGACATTGTTTGTGACACCGTTGGCTTTGTTGTCCTGAATAACGGCATCGCCACGGATCGTCATTGTTCCGGCTTGATAAGCAGGGCCTTTAGGCGCAATATACACGCCGCCGCCATCTACTGCGCTGTTGTTCCGGATCGTGCCGCCGTACATATTAAATTGATTGCCGTTGCCAACGAACACACCGCCGCCGTATTGATCAACAATATGGTTGCCGCTGATCTCGCCGCCGTACATATTGATATAAATCTTCTGGCTATCCTGTCCGACAACAGTTCCCTTTGTATTCCCTGTGATCTTGCCGCCATACATGTTGAACGTACCGCCGCCGGTCTGACCAATCTCTACTTTGACGCCATTGAGCGTACCGCCATAGAGATAGAACTTGCTGCCACCCGATATTGTTACACCACCATTGGCTTTACCGGGATAAGATTCCAGTTTCCCATTCACACTACAGTCCGTCAATTGCGTGGTGCCGGATGGGTTAATGCGTCCAACATCGGAAAGCGTCACGGTATAGCCGTTCAGGCAGACGTTGGCGCCTTGCGGACTGGCATTACCTGCCAAGGTCACATTTCTGGTCAGGTAGTAATTGCCGGAAGTAGGCAGTTTATCCGTTTCTGTCCAAGGCTGGAAGGTAATGTCGCTATGCGTGTCATGCCCCAGATTGGTATTTCCCCCGCCGCAGATGCAATGCTTATGGACGCTCTGCTTACCCAGCATAACCTTATCGCCATCGTCACTCAGATAAAGCTCAAAGCCCGAGCCATCATTCTTGAACCCATCCGCTACAAGCTGCGCAAAATACCGCCCGCCTGTCGTATCCGTCACGGCAACGCGCTCGCCATCCTTCAGATTCTCCTGCCCTTTCACAGAAATGCCGAATTTCGCGGACGGGTCAAGCGAATCAAAGCTGATTTCCGAGCCCTGCGCCAGCAGAATGTTCTGTTTGACACCTGCATCAGCAGCAGAATTATCAGTAATTTTTGCCTTGCCGCCGAGCGTAAGCTTGCCGCTCTGAACATGCACGCCTACCGTATTCCCACTGATTTCGCCGCCCTGCATGGTGAATGCGCCGCCATCGAGCATAACGCCTGTTGCGCCGCCTGTGATCTTTCCGCCGCCGCTCTTGCTCCCATCCACCAGCGTCAGGCTGCCGCCGCGTCCGATCTTTATCGCAGGAACATTGCCGGAAGCTGCCGTAATTGTCTGCCCGTCCAAGCAAAGGAGAATTTCTTTATCAACCTCCCATGTGCTGTCAAGCGCAATTTCGCCGCTAATGTAGTAGTTGCCGTCCGCTGTGATGTCCGACAGTGCCGTCACCTTCGTAAACTCCACATTGCCATGCATATGCGGCTTGTCTCCTATGTCATAACCGCCGTTTTCTTTTCGGCTTACCCGATAATCGGTCTTTTTCAAGCTGGGATACCCACCTGTTTCTCTATCTATGCGCCAAGGATCTACTTTGTTACCTGATTCCTTGCCATCGTTGTTGAGCAAAAAAGTCAGCTTACCGCTATTCGCATCCTTCTGCTCCACACCCATAACACCCTTGGTGCTATCCGTGTAGTTGCGACCTGATATAAAATAGCAGTTTTCAATGCTGCCGCTATTGCCTTCTTCAAATGTAATGGTATGATTATTCGAGTAATTTCTTTGATAACCGCCATTGAAGAAGCAATTTTTAATCTTTCCATTATTTGTGTAGGCAACGCCGCCAATGAGGGTTCCCCCCTCACCAATACAGTTGCTATTAAGTTTGGTCAAGCAATCCTGTATCGTACCATTATTCCGATACACGAGCAAGCCAACGCCGCTGCTCACATAGATTTTGCCACTCGTTGCCGTGCAACGTTCAATGGTGCCGGAATTGTAGGCTGCCAACATACCGCTTTTAGAAATAGAAAATGCCTTTCCATCCCACCCGAAGTAGCTGAGATATATATCCAAATCCTGCACCTTGCCGTCATTTCCAATAGACCCGAACAGCCCCCAGCCCTCTGTCATATCGCCAGGCGCAACCGCATACTGCATCGAAATCTTGTAGCCATTGCCATTGAATGTGCCGGTGTACGCCTTGCCTGCGTCTTTGCCGATCGGCGTCCATGTCCACCCAGTCTCATCCTTAAAATTGAGATTATTCATCAGCTCCGCGCAAATCCCCGTTTTCCCCGCATTCACCGTATCGCGAAACCATTCCAGCTCCTTGTTTGACGTGATTTGATAAGGATTCGCCTTTGTACCCTCACCTTTTGGCTTATTGTTCTCATCCGCATACAGCGCGATCTCCCCCTGCGCCGCAGCGAGTGCCGCCAACGCCGCGATCACCGCCTGATACTGCGTCAGATCCAGCGCGGCGCGTTCTTCGTCCCCGAGTGCAGCCATTGCCGCATCAATCTTGCCCAGCATTGCGGAAACGTCCCCTGCGTTTTCCTCCGTCAGCGCATCGGGCAGGGCATCGATCATCGCCTGCACGGCGGCCACGGCTTCCGCGCCGGCCTTCGCCTTGGCTTCCGCTTCCGCGTCAGCGCCCGCCGTTTCCACGGTGGACGTGCCGTCCACAGGCCCCAGCTCGTCCGCCAGCGCGGGCGCGGGCAGGAGCGTCAGGCACAGGGCCAGCGCCATGAACATACTCAATACTCGTTTTTTCATATCTTTCCTCCTTAAAATCAGTTTGCATTTATGTCGAATCCGGCGTCCGCCGGACATTGTTTTTATAACTCTTCCGGTACCAGATGCAGCTTTTTCGCTGCTGTCTTGGCCTCCGCCCGGCGCTTCACATCCAGCTTTTCGAGAATGTGGCTGACATGGGTTTTCACCGTGGGCAGCTTCACGTCCATGATCTGGGCGATCTCGGCATTGGACTTGTCGGCGCAGAGCAGATGCAGAATTTGCAGCTCCGTGGGCGTCAGCTCCTCGCCGGGGGCAAGGCGCGGCGCGAGGAAATGCGGGTAGAATGCCGCCTGCTTCCGCACCGCCGCCATTATCTGCTTATACCACTTTTTGTCGCCATCCCAGTCCAGTGCCTCCAGCAGCGGCAACACTGCCGTGCCGTACACACTGACCGTGGTGATAAAGCTGTATTCCGCCGCCGCATCCAGCGCCGCCGTCAATCGCCCGCGCCACCGCTCGTCCTTCTTGCGGTACAGGGCGATGGCAGTCAGAACATTCAGGTGAATTCCGTCAATAATGCGGGCACAGTTTTGAATATACGGCTCCATGGGTGAGAGCGTCAGCAAGGCGGCGTCCGGGCGGTTCTGCATAATTTCCACCATTGCCTGCGTGAGATACCGGTAGCGCCGCATGA
>ENA-OYXX01001130-OYXX01001130.1-human-gut-metagenome-genome-assembly--contig:-NODE-1130-length-10734-cov-4.440678_pt1 | contig 10734 bp, 4 predicted proteins | sample MGYA00243976_ERZ653434 | MGnify/ENA primary metagenome ERZ653434 (study PRJEB26926, sample SAMN06165112) | human gut metagenome | biome: ENVO:00009003; feature: ENVO:2100002; material: ENVO:00002003...
GGAGTCGTCGGCAGCGTCAGATGTGTATAAGAGACAGTTGCAAAATCGCGGGGTTTTCGTTCTATAACACGAGCGAGTACGACTTAAAAGAACTCTGCAACGATTCCAAGCATATTGCGGCGAACTTCAAAAATTATATCAGCGGTTTTTCGGCTAACGTAAAGGACATTTTTGCCGAACTTGAAATGGACAAGCATATCGACAAAATGGAAAAGGACGGCTGTCTGTATTCCGTTGTCGAGGCGTTTTCCGTGCTTGACCTGTCCATAAAAACTTACGACAGTATCAAGATGGGATATATTTTTGAAAACCTGATCGGCAGATTTTATCAGAACGTGGACGCCGGACAATTTTACACGGGCAGGGACATTATCAAATTGCTCGTAGAAATTTTAATGGCGGAAGGTTGCGACGATATTTTCGACAGCCACAAGGTTATTACCGTTCTCGACCAAGCCTGCGGAACGGGCGGTATGCTTTCCACGGCGTATACCTACATAAAACACTATAATCCTACGGCGGAAGTCAAACTGTTCGGGCAGGAATTTATGGGGCAGTCTTACGCGGTAGGGCTTGCTGAAATGCTCATTAAAAATCAGGACTCGGATAATTTCCGTCACGTCGATACGTTCAAAACCGATTGCTTTGCTGATACAAAAATGCGTTTCGTCATCGAAAACCCGCCGTTCGGCACACCGTGGTCGGGTAAAGACGCAAAGGACGGACAGGAGCAAGCCGTGCGCGACGAATACGCCAAAGGCGAAACGGGAAGATGGGGACACGGACTTCCGAGCGGTGGCGACTCACAAATGATTTTCTTGCAGTCCGCCGTGGACAAAATGGACGACTTTTGCGGCAGAGCGGCGATTATCGAAAACGGCTCGCCGCTGTTTAACGGCGATACCGCTTCGGGTGAAAGTCAGATTCGCCGTTGGCTTTTGGAAAGCGACCTTATTGAAGCGATTATCGCTTTGCCGACCGATTTGTTCTACAACACGGGCATTCAGACTTACGTTTGGATTCTCTCGAAAAATAAGCGCAAAGAACGCAAAGGCAAAATACAGCTCATCAACGCCGCCGAAATTTACCATAAACTGCGTAAAGCCGTCGGCAACAAGAAAAACGAAATTACGAGAGAGGACAGGAAGAGAATCACTCACCTTTACGCCGACTTCGTGCCGAGCGATCTTTGCAAGATTTACGATAATACGGAGTTCCTTTATAAGGAATATGCCGTTATGCAACCGCTTCAACGCAGTTACGCTATCACGGAAGAGCGTATCGAACAAATGCTGATGAAAGGCGCGCTTTCGGGCGTTTACGACGAAGCGAAGATTGCCGACTACGAAAGTCAGGGTGTTGCGCTTGCCGATAAGGATAAGAAAAAATACGAAGAAATGCTTGAAAGAAAGCCGTTATATGAGGACATTCTGCAAACGCTGAAAGAGCATATCTCGGACAAGGTGTATAAAGAACCGGAAAGTTTCATCAAGTACCTTTCGGGAATTTTGTTGTGCGATAAAAAACTGACAGAGCGTATCGCGGACGGGCTTTCCGAGATGGACAAAACGGCGGAAATTCAGCGCGATAAAAAGGGCAATATTATTTACGACAAAGAAACGCGCGACACCGAAATCGTGAAATATACCGAGGATATAGAAACGTATATGGCGCGTGAAGTGTTGCCTTACGTTCCGGACGCGAAATGGTTTTGGGAAGAAAATCTCGGCGCGAAAAAGCCCGTGATTAAAATCGGTGCGGAAATACCGTTTACAAGATATTTTTATAAATATACGCAACCCGAAAAGAGCGAAGTCTTGGAAGAAAAATTCTTAACGCTTGAAAAGAGCGTTTCGGCTCGTATTGCCACATTATTCAAGAAGTGAGGTGCAATATGAGAGAGATGAAAGACAGCGGAATATCTTGGGTAGGAGAGATACCCAAAGAGTGGAGTGTAAACCGCGCAAAATACTGTTTTGTTAATACGAAAGAAATTGCAGGGTGTAGGTCTGATCGATATGAACGTTTAGCGTTGACTATGAATGGCGTTATTAAAAGATCAAAAGATGATAGTAATGGATTACAGCCTGAAAAATTTGAAACCTATCAGATTTTGCGCCCCGATGAGTTAGTGTTCAAACTTATTGATTTGCAAAATGTGTCTACAAGCCGTGTCGGATTATCTCCGTATTTAGGACTTGTTTCACCCGCATATATTATTTTGAAAAGCAATAAGAGGGTATTACCTGCATTTGCAGAGAAATATTTTCTTATGCTATGGAAAAATCAAATATTCAATGCGTTAGGGGATGCAGGAGTCAGAAGTAATCTTAATTCAAAGGATTTGCTTGAACTGTCTATTCCTTTTCCGTCGCTTGACGAGCAACAGAGAATTGCGGAGTTTTTGGATAGAGCGTGCGGAAAGATTGACGGATTGAAAGCGGATATTCAAGCGCAGATTGATACGCTTGAACAATATAAGCGTTCCGTAATTACCGAAGCCGTTACCCACGGTTTGAATCCGTCAGCTCCGTTGAAAGACAGCGGTATTCCGTGGGTGGGACAATTCCCAACTCATTGGACAAAGAAAAAGGGGAAGTATATTCTTCGTTATATGTCTAAACCCGTAAAGCAAGATGACGGTGTTATAACCTGTTTCAGAGATGGAGAGGTTACGCTTCGCAGTAATCGCCGAGAAGATGGATTTACGATGGCGGACAAAGAGATTGGTTATCAAGGTGTTGACGTCGGAGATTTGGTTGTCCACGGAATGGACGGTTTTGCCGGGGCTATCGGTATTTCTGATTCAAGGGGCAAAGCGTCACCTGTGCTAAACGTCTTAAATACAAAGCAAAATAAAAAATACATAATGTATTATTTGAGAAGTATGGCGTATGGAGAAGTTTTTACGGCTTTATCGACGGGAATCAGAGTACGTTCTTGCGATTTGAGGTGGAACAAACTTGCCGAATTGTTATATCCGTTGCCGCCGATAGATGAGCAGAATAATATTGTAAATTATATTGATGAGCAAATTGCTCGAACAAACGATATTATCGAGGATAAAAAATCGCAAATCGAAACGCTTGACGGCTACAAAAAATCGCTTATTTACGAATATGTTACAGGAAAGAAAGAGGTAATCTGTGATGGTTGACGAATTGATTCGTGAAATCAAAGTTTGTTTGAAAAACGGTTGCTATATGGCAGCGCTGACGATTGCATTAACTTTGCCTGATATATGCGGAAAGGCACAATATCCCGATGAAAAATCCACAAAAAAACGTTATGTAAAATGGTTTGACGAATATATCAAGCAATGTGGAATTTTTCCCGATAATTATAGTAGCGATATTCCGTATTTAAGCAGTGAATTGATTTATTCCTTGCGTTGTTCTGTGTTGCATGAAGGAAATCCGGGAATAGACAAAGAAAAATCGAACATTGACTATTTCGAGTTAATATGGAGGGAAAGAGAAAGTGCCTCTTCTACAATTTTTTTTGTTGAGACGGTGCATAACGATGATGGGAGCGATAAGTGCAAAAAGTATAGTATCCATTTACGATATTTGTGTAATCTGATATACAAAGCGACAGAAAATTATTACAACAATAACAAAGAGTTGTTTAATTTCTTTAATTATAATTTAGTATCAATGGACTTTCATACAAGAGAAATTTTCAGAATGGGGGAAGAGAAATAACAAATGAACAACATACTTTCCGAAAAAGAATATCAGCGGTTTATCATAGATAAACTCGTTTCCGAAAACGGCTACATAGAGCGGAAAAACGTGAAGTTCGACCGTAATTTTGCTATCGACCGCGAAATGCTGTTCAAGTTCCTTGACGACACTCAGTCCGAAACGATGGCGCAGATCCGCAAGGTGTATAAAGACGTTACCGAAGATACGGTGGTAAACTTTATCAATACCGAAATTACGAAGGCAAAAAGCAGTCTGTTATCCGTATTAAAACACGGCGTGGAAATCGCGGGGTATAAGTTAGACCTTATGTATACCAAACCCGCAACGACTTTCAATAAAGATTTGCTTGCCAAATACAATAAAAATATTTTTTCCGTAATGGAAGAAGTGTGGGCGAGCGATACCGAGAGAATCGACCTTGTGGTTTTCCTGAACGGCTTTGCGATTATGTCGTTTGAACTCAAATGCAATTTTGCGGGGCAGAGTTATCAGGACGCGATTTTGCAATACCGCACGCAAAGAAACCCGAAAACGCGGTTGTTCTATTTCAAGGCGGGGTGTATCGTCAACTTTGCGATGGACTTGCAGGAAGTGTATATGACGACGCGCCTTGCGAACGACGGCACGTTCTTTCTGCCGTTCAATATGGGTAGCGGCACGGGAATTGACGCGGGCAAGGGCAATCCCGTTTATCCCGACAAATATTCCGTCTATTATATGTGGGAAGATATACTCAAAAAAGATACGGTGTTAGACCTTATCTCGGAGTTTATCTTTATCGAGCGCAAGGAAGAAACGGACGAAGTGACGGGCAAAACCACGGTAAAAGAAAAGGTGGTTTTCCCGCGCTACCATCAACTTGACGTTATCCGCAAAACGATAGCGGACGTGGAAGTCAATCGCACTTCGCAAAACTATCTGATACAGCACAGCGCGGGTTCGGGCAAGACGAATTCCATTGCGTGGCTTGCGCACAGGCTTTCTTCGCTTCACGACGAAGAGAACAAAATCGTTTTTGATAATATCATTATTTGCACCGACCGCGTGGTGGTGGACAGGCAGTTGCAGGACGCGGTGCGCGGAATCGAACACAAGACGGGGCTTATCAAGGTTATGGACGATAAATGTTCGTCGGCAGACCTTGCTCGCGCGCTTCAAAGCAATATCAAGATTATCGGCACGACGATACAAAAATTCCCGTATATCGTGGACACGGTAAAGAATCTGAAAAACAAGACCTTTGCCGTGATTATCGACGAAGCGCATTCTTCCACTGCCGGCAAGGATATGGCGGCAATCACGATGACGCTCGGCGCGGGCGAAGTGGATTTTGAAGAAGGCGTAGTAGATACGCAGGATATGATTGCGGACGAAATCCGTCGCAACGGCAAGCAAAAGAACGTTTCTATGTTTGCCTTTACCGCAACGCCGAAAGCGACTACGCTCGACTTGTTCGGCAGATTGAACGCAAAAGGGCAGAAAGAAGCCTTCCACTTATATTCGATGAAACAGGCGATAGAAGAAGGCTTTATTTTAGACGTGCTTGCCAACTTCACCGAATACAATACGTATTATCGGTTGAACAAAGAGATTTCGGAAGATCCGAAGTACAAGACGGCGGAAGCCAAAAAGCAAATCGCGCGGTTTGTGGAACTGCACGAAACGAATATCGCGCAAAGGGTGGAAGTGATTGTCGAACATTTCCGCACGACGGTTTTATCTGAACTCGGCGGAATGGCAAAGGCGATGGTGGTAACGGCTTCCCGCGCGAGTGCAGTCAAGTATCGTCAGGCGTTTGAAGATTACGTTACCAAGAAAGGCTACGCGGGCATTCACGCGCTTGTGGCGTTTTCGGGGAAAGTAAAACTGCCCGATGACGAAACGGAATACACGGAAACGCTTCTGAACGGCTTTTCGGAAGATAAACTGCCGAAAAAGTTTGATTCGGACGATTACAACGTTTTGCTTGTGGCGAACAAGTATCAGACGGGCTTCGACCAACCGAAATTGTGCGCAATGTACGTTTTGAAGAAGTTGCGCGGTGTGAACGCGGTGCAGACGTTGTCGCGCCTGAACCGTATCTGCCCGCCGTTTGAGAAAAAGACGTTTGTTCTCGATTTCGTGAATACATACGACGATATTGTCAAGGCGTTCGCACCGTATTATACCACGACTCTGCTTGCAAATTCGGTTACGCCGACGGCGGTATACGATTTGGAAGCGAAACTCGACGGATATATGATTTTAGATCCTTACGACGTGAATATGGCGGCAGAGATAATCTACAAAAAGATTATCGAATCAAAGGACAAAAATCAGTTGCGTTTCTATCTGCAACGCGCAGAGAAGAAACTGAAAGAATACGATTTAATGAAACAAATCGAGATAATGGCGGTCGTGCGGCATTTTATCCGCTTCTATGAGTTTCTGATACAGGTATCGTGTTTTGAGGACGTGGAACTGCATAAAAAGTATCTGTTTCTGACTTACTTCGTTTCGTTCGTAAATATTTCTCAGCCGGGCGGCGGTTTCGATTTGTCAGGTAAGATTAAAGCGGATAACTTTATTCAGAAGAAAGGCGAAGAGCATAAAACAACAAAAGTTACGCCCGATCCGATCGTAAAACTGCCAACGGCGGACGACTTTAATCTGAACGAGGACAAAGTAAAACGTCTTTCGGAGATTATCGACGAAATCAACAGCAAAACGGGCAAAACCTACGATAACGACGTCGTAATCAAGGCAATGCTTCAAATCAAAGACTTGATGATGAAGTCCGAAAAACTGCGCGAGAGTGCGAAGGCGAACACGGAAAGCGACTTTGCGTTTTCGTATTTCGACGGTATCGACGACGCACTGATCGAGGGACTTTCGCAAAATCAGGACTTCTTCTCGTTGCTTCTTTCTAACGACGAAATGAAGAAAGAGGTTCTCGGTATCTTCGTCAGCGAGATTTACAAGAGCTTGAGAGAAGATAAATAATACAAACCAACTAAAACGCACCTAAAAACGCAGGTGCGTTTTTGCATAAGGGGACAGCGGAAAGGTATCGAAAATGAGTAAAAAGAAACGAATTGTGGGTAAACTTTTGAATTTTTGTAATTTCACACGAAGTTATGGCAAACAGACTTAATTTTTTGAGAAATTTATGGTAGAATATAAAAGACAAAACGTATCATATATTGATACGCGGAACTTTTAACGCCGAATAACCTGCAAAAAATGCAAAATACAGGCAAAAGGAGTTGACAAGGTATGACATACACATCTTTGTTGTACGAAAAAACTACAACAGACAAAAGCACAAGTTACCCACGTATCTTGTGCTTTTTTGTTACTATATCTTGTGTTTTGTCATCGGACAAAATCTTTGAATTTAACAGCTGCATTTCGGCGCTTTTTTCAAAAACGGGGTTTAAAATCTCGTTTTGAGTTCAAACCAATATTATCTACGTATCAAGAGGATAAGAGCATTATCCTCTCTTTTTTTACTGTTTCTTGGATAAAATTTTAATTTTTTTACTTCCTTGTAATTGGTGAAGAAACGAATTTGAACCCCAAAAAACTTCAGATAAGAGTTAAAATGTGCCAATCGGCACATGAAACCCCCAAGTTAAAAGTTATATAATAATAATGTATGTTTAAGATATTCTTAATCAAAGGAGAGTAACAATATGAAAACAAAATCAAGAAACGTTTTTGTCGGTGTAATATTGATGATTGTAATGCTTCTTGGAATCTCAATGCTTACTGCATGCAATGACGTCACTCTTGATAAGTTGCAAAACGAGTTCGGTATCGTTATCGACGGCGGTGGGTTTGAAGAAGGCTCAACTCTTGTCAGCAACGAAATCGCGACAGACGCGGAAGAGGGAGCAGAGGTGCTTGCGGCGATTGCCGATCAGAACTACAACAAAGCCGGTAGCGTATATATTTTCGATATCTACGTTACGAAAGACGGCGCAAAGGTGCAACCGAGCGGCAAAGTGAAGGTTTCTGTTCCGCTTCCGAATATTCAGGTTGATAACTACCTTGTATTCCACGTGAAAGCAGACAACTCGGTAGAAAACCTTGTTCCTACTGTGGCTGACGGAAAAATCTCATTTGAAACAAGCAGTTTTTCCTATTTTATAATTGCAGAAGCGGCACCTGCCGAACACGTACATGACTACGTATGGGTAGAGGGAACCGAGCCTACCTGCGAGGAAGAAGGCGTTGTTGCACACTACCACTGCGACGGTTGCGGCAAGAACTTTGACCCTAATTATGGAGAAGTTGAAACGGTAAGCATTCCGAAAGCAGAACACGAATACGGTTCAATGTACTGGGGAAAATCCGCCAACTTCTGGGAGGACGGCAACATTGAATACTATCAATGCGCCGTTTGCGAAAAATACTTTGACGCGGAATATAACGAGGTAGAATCGCCCGTAATTCCAAAATACTCAACAAATCTCTCCATTTGCGTAAACGGAACGCCGACGGCTCTTGTGCTTGGAGAACACAACGAAAACTTCATCGAATGGTCGCTTGAAGGACTTTCGGTTACAAAAGGGGACGTAATTACCCTTTGTCAAACGGATAATGCAGAGATTGTGCATAATTATTTTGCCGAAGGCAACGTTGACGAGGACGGGAAGATACTTACGACGGCAGCAGCGGCGAACGTTGTTCTTACAGCAACACCTAACGGACTTACGCTGTTTATCGACGGATATAAGTACGAGGGCATCGTCATTGAAATCAACGGTGTACAATATCCTATGGTTTATACTGCGTATCCCGATGAAACAACGACTTACATTTACGGCTACGTGAATTTTGTCGTAGGCGATAAATTCGTTATCGTGGATAACGTAAGCGGTACGGTTTACGATTACGACGACCTTGATCCCGTTTTTGCTTGGGATACTTGGGATTACCATCGTGGCGATAACGGTGAATTCGTGATTGACTATGCCGCACGTTACGGAATCGAGTTTGACGACGGCGGCAATAAGAAGATCTACATCAACAAGGCATTTGCTCCTTACGACGGAAGCTCATACGAGTTAACTTTTGAGAATTCCGACACCGAATCGGTAAGCCTTACGCAAATGCAATTCGAAACGGGTTCCGAAGCATACGAAGATCTTTTGTGGTACATAGCACACGAAGACGTAGTAAACAACGCGGATATCATTTCCTATATCAGCGAAAAGGGTTTGTATGTGTACATCGTTAAACTTCAGCTTGAAGAGGGCATGAAGTTCAATATCAAAAATCTTACGGCAAACAGCACGATAACCGCAGACCATCTTGCGGAAGTATATACGGAAAGCGGATGCATAACCAAGGACGGCGATTATATCAAGGTTTTAGTCGGCGGTTATTATTCTATCGTTTATATGCCTTGCGTTAATGGTTTTATGATCGAAGAAGCAGAAAATCCTGCCGACGTTTATATGTACCTTGACGGCAATTTCGTTCCCCTTTTGAAGGATGCAGATGGCGTTGTAACATACGAAGGTCTTGTAGCGGATACAAGCACAAACATTATGTTCACGGACAACACCTACACGACGTATCTTCCTATCACGCTTGATAGCCAAACGAATAGTTCTATCGCTCACGTAATTCAAAGCAACGGTATGAGTATGCTGTTCTTCGATAAGGCAGGCACTTATAATCTTGCCTATAACGTGGAAACGGGTGTGCTTTCTATTACTTCCGTCGGCGGTGATGATCAAGGCGGAGGAACGGAGGGAAATCCGACCGTCGATTATCTGTATTATTTAAGCGTATCCGGTGGCTCAGGTGCTACACAAACGCTTACTATGCAAGTCAATTCAAGCAACTCGAAAGAGGTTTGTTATAAAGGCGTGGAATTAACTGCAAGTTGCTTTATCGGAGTTATCGAAATGGCGAAGGATGCAAGCAGTAATACAACCTACGGTGCTATTGAAACCAACTTTGTCAAGGGAAAAGTGTGTGTGTTTACAAAATCTTAACAAAATATTATGTGTCCTTTATAATAAGAGCCAGAGCGACATATATCGACCATCTGTTCAAAAAGAATTCAAAAGATTTTTCATTTTTGGCTTCTGACCCACTTGAAAAATAATCCAAGATATGATATAATGAATTTACAATTTAATAGCCGTAAGAAATCACACACAAAACCCGACAGCAATGTGCGAGAAAGTTTTATTGTTGCCGAGTTGTTCTCGTAAAGGTGCGAGGAATCTATACGGGAATTATTATGTACAACATAAATAATTACAGCGCATAATGCTCATGTACGGTAAGGAAGCAAGCAACCGAAAACAAGAGATAGACCGCCAGCACTACACTATTCCGAACCAAAGACCAAAAGATAAGCATTGTGGGAAAATCTAAACTTTTGGATTTTCCTACAATGCCGACTACGGCGGAATCCCTCCCACTCCTTATATCTTTCTTTCCGTATACATTGAATTTGTATTTAGTAAATGCTATAATGTCCCTATTCAAATTATAAATGTGTTGAATTAGTTACATGTACATATTTTTTGTGCCGGAGGAAGTGAAATGAAACAAAAAATTTATCTCATTACAGGCTTAATGGCTTCTGGAAAATCTACAGTTTCCGATTTACTGGCAAAATCAATAGAAAAATGCGTCCATCTTCGTGGTGATGTGTTCCGAAAAATGATTATTTCAGGCAGAGAAAATATGTCAGCTACCCCATCAGCGGAAGCAGTCCGCCAGCTGTACCTTCGATACAAATTGACTGCTGATGCGGCAAGGTCATACTTTGACAACGGCTTTTCTGTAGTGATCCAAGATAACTACTACGGTGATGAATTAAACCGAATGATAAATTATCTGCATAAATACCCTGTTGAGGTTGTCGTTCTTTGTCCAGATGTGGAAACAATAAAAGAAAGGGAACGATACAGGGAGAAAACAGGCTATTCCGGCTTTACGGTTGAAACCTTATACGATACATTTATGCAGACAACACCACGGATCGGCTTTTGGTTGGACAATTCCAACCAAACACCAC
>ENA-OYXX01001131-OYXX01001131.1-human-gut-metagenome-genome-assembly--contig:-NODE-1131-length-10730-cov-3.343138_pt1 | contig 10730 bp, 11 predicted proteins | sample MGYA00243976_ERZ653434 | MGnify/ENA primary metagenome ERZ653434 (study PRJEB26926, sample SAMN06165112) | human gut metagenome | biome: ENVO:00009003; feature: ENVO:2100002; material: ENVO:00002003...
TCGTCGGCAGCGTCAGATGTGTATAAGAGACAGTCGCGGATCTGGCGGCACCGGATCATCCAGTGTTCACCGGTCTCGACCAGCGCAATTTCGATACATGGAACAATGAAAAGGAAAACGGTTCTCTGCTGACTCATTCCCTGCGTTCCTTTTCCCCGCACACGATCGCGGCTAAAGGGGTTTCCGGACTCGGCTCGCGGGATCTGGGAACAGCGGTCATGGAGGCCTCTCTCGGAAAAGGACGGATCCTCGCATCCCAGCTGCACGCCGCCGGACTGCACGACCGCGACAGTTCCGCTGCTGCATATTTTGTCAATCTGCTCCGCTATGTATTGGAAAACCGGACCTTCCAGACAAAGGCTCCGCCGTTTTCCATGAATCGGAATGACGGTTACAGAGCCGCAACGGGCAGCTGCCGCGTCATTGAGCTGGAGTCCTGCGCCACGACCTCGTTCCGGGATGAGAAAGACGGAGACAGGAAAGGAGGCTGGACCGATCAGGGCGAAAACGATTTCCGGTCCGTCAAAACTGGAATGGTCACTGCCGCAGGAATCCCGTTCCGCATTATTGATCCGGAGAAAAACAACGGAAAATCCTGCATCGTCCTCTGCGGATCAGCACGTCCGTATTTTCCGGAAGCGGTCCGGGGAATACGGGCGGAGGGATATTTCTCCCGTCTCTTTTTCCTGCACACATCGGCATGGGGCAACAATGGAGTCTGCGCATATTACAGGATCCATTATGCCGACCGTTCCCGGATTGATTATCCCGTTGCAGGACAGGAAAATATCGCCGACTGGTGGTTCGTATGGGGGCTTCCGAAAGCCAAACTGGGAGTTCAGGGCGGCAACAACCGGCGGTCCGGAACAACGTTTGTCGCGGAATGGATAAATCCGCATCCGGAAAAAAAGATCGCTGCCATCGACTTTCTTTCCGCGCGCGCTTACCACAGGGAGCATATCGACTATCTGCCGACAAAAGAATCCGTCCCGATTCTGCTTGCCATCACGGGAGAGACGTGTTCCGCGGCTCCGGTCCGGATTCCGGACAAAAACGTGAGGGTTTCCGTGATCGGCTCCCGCCATCTGCCGGAAAAAGGAGAACTGCAATACGATGAAACACGGATCCTCTATCGTTTTCCCCGGTTTGAAAAGAAAGGGTCGGCTCCCGAACCCGGCTTCATCTGCTTCTTCCGGAAAGGCGCATCGCCGGAGGAGTTCCACACCCTGACGCTGGAAGCGGGAGCGTCCAAACCTCTGGAAATCAAAATCGTTGTTCCGTGTGCGGATTGGAAACACGCGGATCAGATCCGGCTCGCTCTGCCGGGCGGAAAGGAGCTCCGGAAATACAGAATCCTCCTTAATACGGAAAAATACAGTCCGAAGTGCCGTCTGCGCGGGGAAGTGCTGATCCAGGCGCGGGGAACGGTCCCGGAAAATGTCGAACTGGAAATCCGCAGCATGATGATCCAATGATTCCTCCGGTGACACGAAAACCGTCAGGAACAGAACGTTATTTTCACTTTTTTGGAAATATTTCCATTTTTACCTCTTGACTTTTTCCTGTTTTGCTGTATAATATAACAACAACGGACATTTCCGGTTATAAGTCAGGGATGGAACAATGGCGGAAAAAAAGATCACGATCAAAGATATTGCAAGAAACTGCGGAGTCGGGCTCGGCACCGCGTCGCGGGCAATCAACGGACAGCCCGGCGTGCGCGCGGAAATCCGCAGAAAAGTTCTGCAATACATTGAAGAGATCGGGTGGCGCAGCAACAACATCAAAGAGCGTCTCTCAATCCGCGACACCGGAAAAAGCGCAATTTTCATTTCGTCTCCGGCACTGCTGGACCATGAGTCGGACAACAGCGTCCCCGCGGCGATCCGGGAAGAGCTGCGGAAACACGGATTCGATACTGTTTTTCTTCTCGGAAGCAGCGCGGAACTTCTGCAACGGGTCCTCTCCCTGAAACCTGCCTGTGTCATCGTACTCGGCATGGTGAACTTCATTGCACCTCATATCCGGGACCTGTTGGAACACGGCATACGGGTCGTCGGGATCGGAGAAACCGACGTTTTCGAGGGACCGATCCTTCATCCTGATCATTGGCAGGCAGGATACGATGCTGCCCGACTGCTGCGGAAAAACGGACACCGCCATATCGGATTTTTCGGCGGACTCGGAGTTCTGAAGTCACTGAAATCCATGGACGAAGTCCATACTACGCGGATCCGGGCACTCCTGACGGGTATTCAGGATGCCTGTCAGGAATTCGATCTTGCCAAAGATGTGATCAGCGATTGTTTCGACGATTCCGCACAATTGCGAAAAGCGCTGAAAGCAGGTCGTCACACGGCGTGGCTCTGCACGCAGGAACGCATGTGCCGAATTCTGCTTTATGAAGCCGCACAGCTGGGACTCCGCATTCCGGAGGATATTTCCCTGATCACACTCTCATCCGCACTGCCCCGCTATGCATTTCCTCTGGATGTAACCCGTTTTGAAATGGATACGCCGTCACGCGCCGCCAAAGCGGTCGAGCTCCTGCTTTCCGGCGACATGACGACAAAAGAATATAAGTTCAAATTCAATTATCATCCGGGCGCGACCGTCCGGAAACTGAAAGGAGAAAAATGATGATCCCCCGTAAAAAACTGCAGAGCACCATAACAAAATTCACCCTTATAGAACTTCTTATCGTAATTTCAATAATTGCAATTCTTGCCGGAATGCTTCTGCCGGCCCTGAATGCCGCCAAAAGCAAGGCGCAGGCGATCAGCTGTGCGGGAAATTTGAAGCAGTGCGGAACACTGCTCGTACTCTACGCTAATGCGTTTGACGGTAATCTGCCCGCAGTGCACAAATATACCAAAGGACGCGCTTATCTTTATGCGCGGCTTTATGACGCAGGACTGCTTACTTCCGCCGGAAACGGAACGGCAAACACAAACAAGCGCGACAATTCAACGTTCATGCGCTGTCCGAGTTACTATCTTAAAAATTCTTTGGAACGGGAATTCTGCACCTACGGTTACAACCACGGCTACGGAGGGGAGTCACCGGATGATGGCGTCTGCATCCGCCTTGATTCACTGAAGTTTCCGAATTGCGACATCAAGTACACTTCGGTGTCGCAGATTCCGCTGATGACGGATACTGCCGCAAACAGCGCCGGGACCTCAAAAGATTTGCGCGGTCAGTGGTGCGTGTTCTATTTCCGCCGCGGACCTTCCTATCGGAGCGGAGTTCATCTGCGCCACGAGGGACGCGTCGGGCTGCTTTGCGGAGACGGACATGTTTCTTCGGTCAACCGGACCGGACTTGTCGAGCAGTACAAATTCAAGGAAATTATTTACAATCAGTATGAAATGTGAGGAGGTCTGAAGATGTTTTTTGACGGCTACAAAAAAGTGACGGTGCTTCTCCTGCTGTCTGTATTTCTTCCTGCTTTCGGCGATTCGCAACTGCGCATCATATCGGGAAAACCGATTCCCGTCCGCCGGGAACTTCTGGGCGTGAATCAGCTCGGTTACGGGGACGGTTACGGACTGGTTGTTCCGCGCACGCACACAGTTGTTCCGGAGCTTGTCCGTCTGCTGAAGGAATCCGGATTCGCCTCACAGCGTTATCCCGGTGGCTGCGGCGCAACACATACATTCAACTGGAAAGTCGCCGCAGGACTGGAAGGCCGCAAGCCGGTGCTCGGACTGATGGAATTCCTGAATCTCTGTGAAGCGACTTCGATGATGCCGATTCTCTCCATTTCCGGCTTCCGCGGTTCTCCGGAAGAAGCCGCCGAGCTGGTCGAATTTCTGAATTCGCCTGCCGATGATGCGCATCCGTGGGCGAAACGCCGTGCGGCGCTCGGACATCCCGCGCCCTATAAAGTCAGGTATTTTGAATATGGCAACGAGTGTTATCACGGCAACTTCTATGTCAAGCCGAAACAGTGGATCACTCCGGAAAAGTACGGGACGGATTACCTCGCTTTCCAGAAGGCGATGAAGGCGGTCGATCCGGAAATCAAACTCGGCGTTGTTCTGAACGAACCTGGCGAATTCAATCAGCGGGCATGGGATCTTCCAGTCCTCAAAGTCATCGGGAACCGCTTTGATTTTCTTACGCCGCATCAGTACACTCCTGTCCGAACTTATGACCCCGCGGGTTATCATGGCGTGTTTCTAGAACAGCGGAATCATTTCCGCCAGACCATCGAGAGCTGCCGTGCGTATGCCACCGATGCTGGCATCAAAGAGCTCAAACTTGCAAATACGGAATTCAATTCCGACGTCAAGTCGCATCGAAATCTGACCAGTGCGCTTCTGAATGCAGAATGGCTGCGGATGTTCTGCTACACGCCGGAATTCTTCACGGCGCATTACTGGCAGTTTATCAACGAAGGCTGGGGAATGGTCGGCGGACGCAAGGCTCCTTATGTGAAGCGTCCGAACTATTTGGCAATGAAGTTGTTCGGTCGCTACCTGCTCGATGAACTTCTGACTCCGGAAATATCGGGCGACAATCTTCAGAACCGTTATGCGGAAGCCCGGAAACTGTCAAAGGTGGAACTGGAAAAGAACATTCTGCCCACGCAGGCGTGGAAATGTTCCGCCGTCGCAAATACAAAAATCACGGAACATCCGGACGGAGTGCTTGAAGTGGAATTCGCGGACGATAAGACTCCGGACAATTTCTTCCATGCGGAAAAGTCCATCCCACGGATTTCGCCAAATTGTGGCTACCGCATTACGGGCGAAGTGAAAGCGGAAGGAATGGTATCAAGCCGGGGCACCGCTTTGGAACTCAGCGATGTACGCGGTTGGGAGGCAACCCGTTCCGCCGCCGGAACTCCCGGAACGCTTTCCGCAGAATGGAAAACTGTTTCCGCGGATTATATCCCGCGTTTCGATGCGGAAAAACTGACGGTCAAGGCGCGCCGTCAGGGAACTGGCAAAGGAAAAATGTTTTTCCGGAATGTGAAAGTAACCCGTTTCGTTCCGGAACTTCGCGCAACCGATGCAACCGTTTCGCGCTCGGCGGATGGAAAACGGCTTGCCGCCGTTGTAATCAACCGCTCGTTTGCTCCGGAAACAATGCTGCTTCAGATTCCCGGTTTTCAAGCGACCAAAGCCGAAACGCTGACCGGTCCCGGACCGCAGGCGGACAACGAGTCCAAACCGGATACGGTCAAGGTCGTTTCCGCAACGTTTGAAAATACGTTGGAAGGATGCCGTATCACACTTCCGCCTTTATCGCTGACCGGAATCGCATTGGAACGAAAATGAGGTAATATGAACTATAACACACTCGCAGGCACACACAATCTTTCGCTCCCCGAATGGGGACCATGCGGGAAACGGTTCTTCGGAATCTTGCACATCGCCGACTACTGACGCGAAACAAGATTCGACTTCACCGTTATTTCCGCGATCTACCGCAGACAGCTTGCCGTGCCGGACGCACTCCGCAGGATATGCTGTGGAGCGTTTTCCACCGATTTCAAAAACTACTGTTACCGTCAGCAGCTTAAATGGAAAGACCGCATCTATTGCGACAACTCCACATACCGCTTGAAGTCCGGGGAAAAAGCGGAGATTTCCCTTCCGGCGCACGGGACGCTCTGGCTTCGGGCGGCGGTTGAGGGAAAAGCTCTGCTGCGGACGTCGCTCGAAACGTTTGAGCTCTGCGGAGACGGAGCGTTTCGAGAATACCGTCTGATGGAGAATTTTACGGGTGAAAAGTTCTCCGCGGAAACGGATTCCAAACTCAAAATAGATGTTTTTGCCGTTGCGGAACAGGGGCCGGTATTCTTCTGCGACGCGCTTTCCCCACATCCGAAATTCAGCGATGGACCGCTTCCGGACAGCCGAATCATCCGCTATCCGGGGCTGCCGCATGCGTATGGAGTCCGCTGGGATTTCGCCAGCGCCTTTTTATCCGGCGGTACGCGGTCGATGATTTCAACAGCATTCTGCTTTACAAAGACGGCGTACACATACCGCACCTCGGAACATGGGACGACTAGGGGGAAAGGATTGTCATCTCGACATCTTCCTTCAGCCGATCCGCGTGGAGGCGGGGACATCGCGGACCGTTTACACGATTGTCGCGGACGGTTCGGAGGCAGAATTTGCGGAATGTCTGGTATTTCCGTTCGCACGTATGCCGGAACGACAGACGACACCCTTATACCATCGAATGACAACCCCAGAAAACGCATCCTGCTGAATGCCTTCCGGCGAAACCGGAACAGCAGGGCTCCCGGCTGCAGTTCACCGTAACCGTCAGATCTCTTTCCCAAGCAGGAGCGCCAGCGCAATATTGGCCTCCTGCGCGGCGGCAATGCCGACCCGTGCGGAATGCGGAGCCAGTTCTTCTCCGATCCCGGACTTCAAATCGCCTGCCAGATACAGATTATTTCCCGCTTTGCGGACCTGCATCGCATTGGTCGCCCCCCATCCGGCAAGTCCGCTTGCGGCGATCACCGGACGGCCCAGCGGCAGGAGCCTGTGCACAAACAGAGCTTTCGACTCCACTCCGTCAAACGCCTCGATAAAAAGATCACAGCCGTCGAAGATCGGGAGAATATTCTCCGCCGTCACCCGCACGGCGTGAAGCTCCAGACGGAGATCCGGATTGATCCGCCACAGATTTTCCGCCAGTGCTTCCGTTTTCAGTCTGCCGACCTGATCGCGGAAGAAAAACTGGCGGTTCAGATTGCTTTCATTCACCGTGTCGAAATCCGCAATGACGAGATGCTCGATTCCCGCGCGGACCAGATGCACAGCGGCATTCGAGCCAAGCCCGCCGGCGCCGCCAATGCCGATCTTCACACCCTGAAGCCGCTCCGCTTCCTCCCGTGTCAGATAATGATTCACCCGCATACGCTTATCCTCCGCCGACCAGCGAAAACGCATTCAGACGGTCTCCGTCATTCAGCGGGATGGATTCCAAATCCGCGGCAGGTGCAAGGATCTCCCCGTTAAGCTCCAAAATCAGATTGGAACCGCGGATCCCCTTAAGCCGGAAAAACACGGCAACCGTTACCGGCCCCTCCAGCACTTCCCGCTCTCCATTGAATTCTATCGTCATAATCAATCCTTTCCATTCACAACGTTTACTGGGGTTCCGCTCAAAAATGACCGGATATTCTCAACGGCGCATCTCATCAAACGCTTCCGCGCGGCTTCCGACGCCCAGGCGATATGCGGAGAGATCCGGCAGTTCGGCAGATTCAGAAGCGGGTTTTCCGGAGACGGCGGTTCCTGACACAGCACATCAAGTCCGGCCGCCCGGATCCCGCCGGTCCGCAGCGCCTCCGCCAGCGCGGATTCATCGACCAGTCCGCCGCGTGCGGCATTGATGAAAATTGCCGTCCGCTTCATCGCGGCAAACGCCGCGCGATCCATCAGCCCCGCATTCTTCTCTGTCAGCGGACAATGCAGAGAAACAATGTCAGCGGTCCGCAGCAGCTCCTCCAGAGAAACCGCGCGGACCTGCGGCAGATCAATCCCCGATGGAGTGCGCGTACAGACAATGACATTCATCCCGAACGCAAGCGCCGCTCCGGCGACAGCACGTCCGATGCTGCCGAAACCGACGATTCCGAGCGTCAGCCCCGTCAGTTCGACCTGCGGCGTCAGAGAGCAGGAAAAATCCTCCGCACGACTCCAGTCGCTCCGCGCATGAGTTTCCACCGCACGGCAGAGATTGAGGATGTGTGCAAACACCAGCTGCGCAACACTCTGTGTGCTGTATGCGGGAACATTGGTCACCACGATTCCGGCACGCCGTGCGGCGGCGGTATCCACCACGTTCCAGCCGGTCGCAAGAACACCGATGTAACGGAGTTTCGGAAGAGCCGCAATAAGTTCCGCATCCAGAACGGTCTTATTGGTCAGCAGCAGTTCGGATTCTTTTGCCCGTTCCACGACCAGCCCGCGCGGAGTCCGGTCGAACACCTCGTATTCGCCGAACTCCGCAAACGTGTTCCAGGGGATGATTTCATCATGATTGGCGGCATAACCGTCCAGCACAGTCAGCTTCATAGTTCCATTCTTCCTTGATTGATGAGTCTCACTTCAGATCAGCTGCTCTGCAAGACGTTCCGCCAGCTGTTCGATCCCCGCATCGCGCGGATGTACATGATCCGGTTCATATAAGGCGGGATCATGGTCGATCAGAGCGGAACCGTCAATCACACGGAGCGCCGGATCATCGGAAGCCGCGGCAACCGCGGCATAAATATCGCGGAATTCCTGCAGGGAATGATGTGCCATCGGCGCTCTGAATTTTTCGGAAAGCCACACCGGAGAAATCAGAACCACGGGAATCTCCGGCTGAAAGGAACGGAAATCGTGAAGAAATTTTTCCAGATTCGCGCGGAATTTATCAGGCAGCATCCCCTCCCGCCAGTCGTTTGCACCGATGGACACGATCAGCTGATCCATTGTCAGGGTCCCCAGCACTTTGGCGGCTCCGGGATTAAGTCCGATCCCCGCGATCCCCATATTGATGACCTCGCACTCCAGCAGTTCTCCGACCAGATACGGAAATGTGCGGTCAATACGTGACGCACTGAAACCGTGGACGATCGAATCGCCGAAAAACACCATGCGAAACGGCGGACGCGGCTCCGGTTCTGCGAACTCCGCATCCGGTCCGGCATGAAGCGCATGGATCTCAACGATGTCGCCATACGGAAGAATCAATTCATAATCATGCCATTCTCCGTCCGCCGGGAGTTTGACCGTTACCGGTTCATTCTTGCAGCCGTCCCGCTTGGAACGCTCGAAAGTCCAGCGGTCTCCGGACTTGCCGTCGATCCGGTAAACACCGAGTCCGTTCTGGATCCGCTGCGGATTGGAGCGTTCCCGATAGAGCAGATCGACTGTCAGCCTCCGAGCATTTGTGCGGAAACGCATCCGCACTCCGGGGGAGTCCAAATTATATTTTTTCTCATTCGGCAAAGTCCGGTTGAAACCGACACGCCCGCCGTTGTCGATCCTGTTCTGATAATCGGAATAGAAAATCCGGGGATCGGACGCCGGAATCGCAATCAGTCCATCCATGACAACCCTCAGTTAATGGCGTCTTTCGCAACCTCGCGGTCGTTGAACAGCGCCATCGCCCAGACGGACCAGAATCCGCCATAGATGATACTGTACAGCAATGCCCAGCCGAGATAGCGCAGCGGGATCTGCGTATGCGCCGCCAGAGCATCCGCCATCCAGAAATACTGCCAGTTCGGCAGGATCGCGGATAAAAGATCCCCCGGCACGCCACCGCCCAGCCAACGGGTCGAAACATATTTTGAGATCAGCCCCAGAAAGAAAAGCACCGAACAGGTCGTCAGGTTTGTAACGATCCCGCATCGGGTCGCAAGAGCGGCGGAAATCGCCCCCATCAGCCAGATCGCGGGAAACAGCAGGGAAAGCGCCGTCACAAACTGAAGCGGAGGAACAAACCCCTCATCGTCCGGGGCACCACGCACAAGATACAGCAGGACCGCATAAACCGGAAGCGCCGCCGCGAGCAGGAATGTAATCGTGGAAGTGAACGACATGTTTTTAATATAGTTCAGCACCGCCGCAAGCAGCGCGCAAACCGCAATCAGCCCATAGTAAAATGCCATTGCTCCGAAATCCAGACGGAACTGATCCTTGGCGATCATCACCGCGACAAACGAAGCGGCAATCATCGCGAACGTAAAGATGGTCAGCGCCATCGTCACCCCCGCAATCTTCGCCACGATGAAAGAGTACCGCGGAACCGGTTTTGAAAGCAGCAGAAGCACCGTTCCGTTCCGCATCTCGCGCGTGATCGTATGGCTGGAACACAGCGCGGCAACGATCAGCCCCAGCACCATTGTGGCGGCCATGGAGCTGTCCACCACCAGTTTCACCTGTTCACGGAATACAAACATGGAAAACATCGGCAGAACGCAGATCAGTGCAAGCCCGACCAGCAGAAGCAGAAAAAAAATCGGTTCCCGAACGCATTCCTTGAACGTATTGAGCGTAAGACGGTAAAATATATTCATTTTGCCTCCGGAGCGGAAGTCTGCACAGACTCAGAGGATGACGGCTGCGACGCAGACGCAGCACGCTTTTCCTCAAACTTCGTCCTGATCCTGCCGGTGTTGAACAGATTGGCGGCGGAAATCGCATTCACGACCCAGCTTTTACTGGCGAAGTCGATCACTTCATACTTTTTGTCGATCGCGAGACGGTATTCCGGTCCCACGATCGTGCTGTCGCCGATCACCACGATCCGTTTCGGATTCAGCGATGAGATGTACGCGCCGAACTGGTCCTGATCCAGCGGGACCGGAGCTTTCCCATCCGGCAGGATCAGATAGATCGTGGAATTCTCCGCATTGGCGGCGGGCAGAAGAAGGATCGGATTGCGGGTAGCCTCCTGAATCACCGCGGCAAGATCGCGCGGACTCTCATAGTTCGCGGTGATAATCAGGTATTCGATCACGCGCCCCTCCACCTGTTTCGGCCAGTCGCCGCCGTCCCACGCGGCAGCAGATGCCGCAACGGGAGCTATGGCGCCTGTGGAAATCAACAGAGCGGTCACCACTTTGCCGACAAAATTTCTGATCATGTTCGTTCTCCTGAAATTTAATGATATTTTAACTTTTTTTGTCTTTTCACTTGCCGAAAATCGAAACACTATGTATTTTATACATCAAATGCGCAAATTTCAAATCAGGAGAGAAG
>ENA-OYXX01001140-OYXX01001140.1-human-gut-metagenome-genome-assembly--contig:-NODE-1140-length-10678-cov-4.643509_pt1 | contig 10678 bp, 5 predicted proteins | sample MGYA00243976_ERZ653434 | MGnify/ENA primary metagenome ERZ653434 (study PRJEB26926, sample SAMN06165112) | human gut metagenome | biome: ENVO:00009003; feature: ENVO:2100002; material: ENVO:00002003...
GGGGCTGTGAAGGGCGGCTTTGCGGTGGTGCTGGACCGCACCGCCTTCTATCCCGAGGGCGGCGGACAGCCCGCCGACCACGGCACGCTGGGGGATGCCCGCGTGCTGGACGTCCATGAGAAGGACGGCGTCGTCACCCACCTGTGCGACCGGGCGCTGCCCGAGGGCGCGGAGGTCAGCGGCCATATCGACTGGGCGCGCCGCTTCGACCATATGCAGCAGCACTCCGGCGAGCACATCGTCTCCGGTATGCTGTGCAGTGCCTTCCACTGCGACAACGTGGGCTTCCACCTGGGCGCGGATACCGTGACCATCGACTACAACGCCGACATCAGCTGGGAGCAGGTGCTGGACATCGAACGCCGCGCCAACCGGTACATCTGGGAAAACCACCCCATCCACATCTGGTATCCCTCCCCGGAGGAGCTGGCCGCCCTGCCCTACCGCAGCAAAAAAGCTCTGGAGGGGCCTGTGCGCCTTACGGAGTTTCCCGGCGCGGATCTGTGCGCCTGCTGCGGCACCCATGTGGCCGCCAGCGGCCAGGTGGGCCTGGTGAAGTTCGTGGGCTGGCAGAAATTCCGCGATGGCGTGCGGCTGGAGCTGCTGTGCGGCCAGCGGGCGCTGGACCATCTCTCCGCCTGCTGGGAACAATCCCGCCAGATCGGGCAATCGCTGTCGGTAAAGCCGGAGGCGTCCTTTGCCGCCGTGGAGCGGATGCAGTCCGAGCTGCTGGCCGCCAGGGAACGCGCCGCCGGATTGGAAGCGCAGGTCTTCGCCCACACAGCGGCGGAATACGCCGGCAAGGGTGACACCGTGCTCATCACCGAACCGCTGGAGGGCGACGGTGTCCGCCGTCTGTGCGACGCCGTGGCCCAGACGTGCGGCGGCCGCTGCGCCGTGTTCTCCGGAACAGACGGCACGTACCGGTACGCGCTCATCCATGCCGGACAGGATATCCGGCCGCTGGTGAAGGACATGAACGACGCGCTCCATGGCCGGGGCGGCGGCCGGGATGGCTTCGCCCAGGGCAGCGCCGCCTGCACGGCGGAGGAGATCCGGGCCTTTTTCTCCCGCCGGTAAACTGCTTCGCTGCGCGAAATAATTTTGCGTTATTTCAACAAAAAACACCCCCGAAATGTGCAGAAAAAGCGCATTTCGGGGATTTCCTTTTATGGATATACATGATACAATAAGAGACACTGAATATTTCGCACAGAAAAGAGTGATACCTTGCCCGAAGAAAACAAGCTGGGCGTCATGCCCATTTCCAAGCTGATCTGGAATATGTCCCTGCCCATCATCGCGTCCATGCTGGTGCAGGCGCTGTACAACATTGTGGACAGCGTGTTCGTCAGCCGTGTCAGCGAGCAGGCGCTCACCGCCGTTTCGCTGGCCTTCCCCGCCCAGAACCTGATGATCGGTCTGGCTACTGGCACCGCCGTAGGCGTCAACGCCCTGATGGGCCGGGCACTGGGTGCCGGACAGCGTGAACGCGCCGACAAGGTCGCCAACCACGGCATACTGCTGGCGCTGGTGGGCTTCGTTATCTCCGCCCTTTTGGGCGCCACCTGCTCCGACCTGTTCTTCCGTTCCCAGACCCAGATAGAGAACATCATCCGCATGGGCAACGACTACCTGCGGGTGGTGACCATCGGCTCGCTGGGTATGTTCTGCCAGATCATGTACGAACGGCTGCTCCAGGGCACCGGGCGGTCTATCCTCAGTATGTACACCCAGGGTCTGGGCGCCATCATCAATATCATTCTGGACCCCATCTTCATCTTCACCCTGAACATGGGCGTTACCGGCGCTGCCGTGGCCACCATCATCGGCCAGTTCTGCGGCTGCGCCCTGGCCATATACTTCAACCACAAGAAGAATACCGACATCACCCTGTCCATCAAGGGCTTCCGCCCGGACTTCCGGCTCATCGGCGAGATCTACGCCATCGGCCTGCCCAGCGTCATTATGATCGCCATCGGCTCGGTGATGACGTTCCTGATGAACAAGATACTCATCACCTACCACGCCGCCCACGAGACGGCGGCCACCGCCTTCGGCGCGTACTTCAAGCTGAACTCCTTTATCTTCATGCCCGTCTTCGGCATGAACAACGGCGTGGTGCCCATCGTGGCCTATAACTACGGCGCCCGGAACCGCAAGCGCATGGTGGAGACCATCAAGCGCGGCGCGCTGTACGCCTCTATCATCATGGTCTTCGGCACCGTCCTCTTCTGGGTCATCCCCGGCCCTCTGCTGAAGATATTTGACGCCACCGACACCATGCTCTCCGTGGGCATACCCGCCCTGCGGATCATCTCCATCAGCTTCTGCATGGCCGGCGCGTGCATCGCCCTGGGCGCCTCCTTCCAGGCGCTGGGCAGATCCCTGTACTCCATGATCACCTCCATCGTCCGCCAGCTGGTGTTCCTGATCCCCATCGCCTACGTGCTGGCCCGGTATGGCGCCTCCGTGGGCAACAGCGACCTGGTGTGGTGGAGCTACCCCATCGCGGAGGTATTCTCCCTGACGCTGACGCTGTTCTTCTTCCGCCATCTGTACAAGACCGTCATCGCCCAGCTGCCCGAGGGCCGCGAATAAGAAAAGCGGAACTAAACCCCGCCGCGCTCCGTCTTAGTGGATAGAGGGCGGGCCCATCGCCCTCCCCGCCCCCGGGCGGTGTATATACACAAACAAATAGAGACAGAAAAGGAGGCACGACCCCCATGAAGAAGTTTTTGGCATTTATCCTGGCCCTGGCCTGCGCCCTGTCGCTGATGGCCTGCGGCAAAAAGAACAACGACGACAAGCCCGACCCCGACCCCGCGCCGGAGCCCAAGCCCACCGTCACCACCGCCGAGTTCACCCACGGCTATGTGGACATGGCGCTGGACCTGCCTGAGGGCTGGAGCTGGGAGCAGGTGTCTGATAACGGCACCGACAAGACCGAGGGCATCCGCTTCTACAAGACCGATGACCCCACTGTCAGCTACACCCTGCTGTGCTGGACGGGCGGCTATGGTATCTGCGGCACCGGCGTCACCAGTGAGGAGATCACCCTTGCCAACGGCATGAAGGTCTGGCAGCACACGGAGGAGGACACGGAAAAGGGCACCATGGTCATGGCGGACATCTTTTTTGAGGACGTACCGGGCAGCTATGTGGCTTCCCCCTCCGAGACCATGACCACCGAGGTGTGGAACGCCAACCGCGATGCGCTGCTGTCCATTCTGGGCACCGCCCAGATCGGCCGCAAGAGCGTCAGCCAGCAGGCCGCCATTGACGCGGCCAAGGCGCAGTACACCGGCGCGTACGATCAGGTGTACGCCACCTATGACGTCACCTCCGGCGCGTGGACAGCGAGCTTCAGCAAGAGCACCGCCGGCGCAAAGACCGACCGTCTGGTGGTGGACGCCGCCGGAAAGGTCATGGCCGCCGGAAAGTAACCGAAAACAGCCGAAAACCGCCGCAGCTGCGGCGGTTTTTGCTTTGTGTGCTTGACAACCACCCCGAAACGTGCTATTCTTTTCCTGATACAGGCGATGACGGGCGTGGCGGCCCTGAGCCGCGGGAGGAAATGCCCGCCGGAAGCCCCGTTACCGGCAGAAGAGTGTGGAAGTATCCAAATTCAGGTGGAACCACGGACTATGTTTAGTTCGCCCTGAGCCTTACCGGCTCAGGGCGTTTTTTGTTGCCAAAACACTTCATATAGGAGGAACCTCACCATGAAAAACACCGAAAAGACGATGGACAAGATCGTCGCCCTCTGCAAAAACCGCGGCATCATCTTCGCCGGCAGCGAGATCTACGGCGGCCTGGCCAACACCTGGGACTACGGCCCCCTGGGCGTGGAGCTGAAGAACAACATCAAGAAGGCCTGGTGGAAGAAATTTGTCCAGGAGAACCCCTACAACGTGGGGCAGGACGCCGCCATCCTCATGAACCCCCAGACCTGGGTAGCCAGCGGCCATCTGGCCGGCTTCTCCGATCCCCTGATGGACTGCAAGGAGTGCAAGGAGCGCTTCCGCGCCGACAAACTCATCGAGGACTGGTGCCACGAGAACGGCTTTGAGCTCAGCAAGCCCATCGACGCCTTCTCCCAGCAGGAGATGAAGGACTTTGTGGAGGAGCACAACATCCCCTGCCCCAGCTGCGGCAAGCACAACTTCACCGATATCCGCCAGTTCAACCTGATGTTCAAGACGTTCCAGGGCGTCACCGAGGATGCCAAGAACACCGTCTATCTCCGTCCTGAGACGGCCCAGGGCATCTTCACCAACTTTGTGAACACCCAGCGCACCACCCGCCGCAAGCTGCCCTTCGGCGTCTGCCAGATCGGCAAGTCCTTCCGCAACGAGATCACCCCGGGCAACTTCATCTTCCGCGTCCGCGAGTTCGAGCAGATGGAGCTGGAGTTCTTCTGCAAGCCCGGCACCGACCTGGAGTGGTTCAACTACTGGCGCACCTTCTGCCACAACTGGCTGCTGGGCATCGGATTGAAGGACGAAAACCTCCGCCTGCGTGACCACGACCCCGAGGAGCTGTGCTTCTACTCCAAGGCCACCACGGACTTCGAGTTCCTGTTCCCCTTCGGCTGGGGCGAGCTGTGGGGCGTGGCGGACCGCACCGACTACGACCTGACCCAGCACCAGACCGTGTCCGGCAAGGACCTGACCTACTTCGACCCCGAGACCAACGAGCGCTACATCCCCTATGTGGTCGAGCCCTCTCTGGGCGTGGAGCGCAGCGTCCTGGCCGTGCTGGTGGACGCCTACGACGAGGAGGTCGTGGACGCGGAGAAGAACGACGTCCGCGTGGTGCTGCACCTGCACCCGGCCCTGGCCCCCTACAAGGCCGCCATCCTGCCCCTGAGCAAGAAGCTCAGCGAGCCCGCCCGCAAAATCTACGAGGAGCTGAGCAAGGAGTGGATGCTGGACTTCGACGAGACCGGCTCCATCGGCAAGCGCTACCGCCGCGAGGACGAGGTGGGCACACCCTACTGCATCACCGTGGACTTTGACACCGTGGGCGATGCCGAGCACGCCGGCGACAACTGCGTCACCGTCCGCGAGCGCGACACCATGGAGCAGGTGCGTATCCCCATCAGTGAGCTGAAGGCCTATCTGGCCGAGAAGCTGGCCTATTAAGCGTAAAAAAAGAAAGCCCCGCGGGGCTTTCTTTTTTTGCTCACATATCCACGATCTGCAATTCGCTCTCGTCCACCTTCTGCATGTCCTTCTTGTTCATCATGTCGTACATACAGGGCACCACGAACAGCGTCATCAGCGTGGCGTACAGCAGTCCGCCGATACAGACCACGGCGATGGGCTGCATCAGCGCCGTGCCGGCGTTTTTCGCCGTGGCGGTGACGATCAGGCCCAAAATCGTGGTCAGACTGGTCATCAGGATCGGCCGCAGGCGGGTCACGCCCGCGTCGATGATCGCCTCCCGGCGCTCCATGCCGGACAGCCGCTGCTGGTTGATGTAATCCACCAGCACGATACCGTTGTTGACGATGATGCCCACCAGCATCACAAAGCCGATCAGGCTGATGACAGATACCTCGATCCCCGCGATCAGCAGGGCCAGGAAGCCGCCGGTAAAGGCCAGCGGGATGGTAAACATGACGATGAACGGGGATTTCAGCGACTGGAACTGTGCCACCATGATGAAGTACACCAGCACCACGCCCAGCAGCAGCATCAGCAGCAGCTGGCTCATGGCCTCCATGATCTGCTCGTTCTCTCCGTTGAATTCCGCGGTGATGCCCTCCGGTAGCGTCAGACCGCTGACGGCCTGCTGCGCCGCGGAGGTCACGTGGGTGACGTTGTAGCCATCGGCGATGGCGGCGGTCACGGTAACGCACCGGCGCTGCTGGTCACGGGAGATGGTGTTCATGGACACCGTCTCCGTCACGGTGGCCACATCGCCCAGCTTGAAGGTCTTGTCCTCCTCACTGCCGCCGGTCAGCTGCCCCGCGGCGCTGCTGCCGGTCATGCCTGAGGCGCTGCCGGTCATGGCGGAGGACGCGCTGCTCTCCGCCGACAACTCCAGCTCCAGCAGGTTTTCCCGCTTGAGGACGCTGCCCTCCGCCGCGTCCACGGTCAGGTCCATGTCCTCGCTGTCCAGCGTCACATCCGATACGCTGGCGCTGCTCTGCAGCGCCGCGGCGATCTGCATATACACCTGGGCCACGGTCAGACCCTTCTCCGCCGCCGCCTTCCGGTCGATGGTCACCTGCAGCGCCGGGGCCGAGGCGTCCAGCCCGTCGCTGACCTCGCCGACGCCCTCCACCTGCTCCAGCCGCCGGGCGATGGTCCGGGCGCTGCTCTGCAGGTCCGTCATATCGCTGCCGAACACCTGCAGCGACACGCCGCTGCCGGTCATATAGCTCATCATACCGCTCATCACGCCGCTGGCCGTCACCTCACAGGGCAGGTCGGCACACAGCGTCTCGATCTCCTTCCCCGCCACAGAGCCGAAGGTCCCCTCCGGCATGGTGATGTAGCCCTCCACGTCATAGCTGCCGCCGGAGGCGCCGCCCATGGCACCGCCCATGTTCAGGCCGCCCATGGTGCCGCCGCCCATCATAAAGCCGGCGTCCTGCACGTCGTCCACAGTCATCACCCGCTCCAGCACCTCGTCGGCCAGCCGTACCGCCTCCTCGCGGGAGGTGTCCTCCGGCATGGTGATGGTCAGGGACAGGTTGTTCATATCCATCTCCGGCATAAAGGTAAAGCCGCGGCGCAGGCACGCGCCGGCACTGGTCACCAGCAGCACCAGCGACAGCAGCAGCACGCCGGCCTTGTGGTCCAGCGAAAAAGCGATGGCCTTCCGATAGGCGGGATAGACCTTGTCCAGCAGGCCCGGCTTCTGCACCATGGGCCGGCGCAGCATACCGCTGGCCATCGCCGGCACCAGTGTCAGCGCCACCAGCAGGCTGGCCAGCAGCGAGTAGGTGATGGTCAGCGCCAGGTCGGTGAACAGCTGGCGGGTCAGGCCCTCTACGAACACGATGGGCGCGAACACGCACACGGTGGTCAGGGTAGAGGCCGTCACCGCGCCCAGCACCTGGCCCGCGCCGGACACCGCCGCCTGAATGATGGTGGCGCCCTTGGCCCGCAGGCGGTAGATATTCTCAATGACCACCACGGAGTTATCCACCAGCATACCCACCGCCACGGCCAGACCGCTCAGGGAGATCATGTTGATGGTCACGCCGGTGAAGTACATAAGTACGATGGCAAAGATCACGCTGACGGGGATAGATACCAGCGTGATGACCGTTGGCCGCCAATCCCGCAGGAACAGGTACAGAATGACCACGGAGAACAGCGCGCCCCACAGCAGCGACGAGGTGATGGTCTCCACGATCAGGTAGATATAGTCGCCCTGGTCCATCAGCGGCGCGAAGGACAATCCCTCGTACTGGCCCTCCAGCTCCTCGAACCGTGCGCTGATGTTATTGGACACCTCCGCCGTGGCGTAGTTGGACTGCTTGGTAAAGGTGATGAGAATACCGTTGTCGCCGTTGACCTTGGTGTACAGCTCCCCGGCGTTGTCCGTGACCACCACGGTGGCGATGTCGCCCAGTGTCACCGGCTCGATGCCGTCCATGCCCAGGTCCAGCAGCACCATATCCTCCAGCTCCTGGCGGGAGGACACGTTCTCGCCCACGGATACCATGTATTTCACGCCGCTGTCGTCCTCAATGTACCCGGCAGGCATGGCGAAATTCTGTGCCGTCAGCAGCTGGCTGACGGCGGAGATGGACAGCATCCCGCCCACGTCCGTCTGGTCGGCGATGGACTTGTACGCCTCGTTGATCTGGTCCATGCCGGCCTCGATCTGGGTCATGGCCTCATCCAGCTGTATCTGCGCCTCCGTCAGCTGGGTAATGCCGTCGATCAGGGAGAGCGTCAGGTCATAGACCTCACTGGTGACCTCCCGCTTCAGCTCGCCGCTTTCCAGATCCTGCATCAGCTTATCCAGCGTCGCGTTCAGCCGTTCCAGCGTCTTTTTCAGCTGCTCCAGCACCTCCTTCCCGGGCACGGTGATGGGCGGATCACCGGGATCCGGATCCGGGTCTGGCCCCGGGATCTGGCCCCGGGCCTCCTTCAGATATTCGTACAGCTTATCCACCGCCGCGCCCGCCTTGGCCGCCGCGCCGGCGGCAATGGCCTCCTTGGCCTCATCCAGCTGTGCCTGCCCCTTTTCCACCTGGTCCTTGGCCTTCTGCAGATCCAGCTTCGTCTTGTTCAGTTCGGTACGCACCGCATCCGCCAGCTTCTCCGACAGGGCGTCCAGCTTGGCCTCGTCCAGGATCACATGGGCCTTCCGGGTCACGGCGCCGCTGACCGAAATGCTGGCCACGCCGGACACGCCCTCCAGCTTGGGGGACAGCTCTCCGGTGACGAAATCGCTGAGCGCGTACACGTCCGTGTCCTCCCGGGACACGGCGGCCACCATCACCGGCAGCATGGAGGGATTGATCTTCAGCACATAGGGGGCGGAAACGGTGTCGTCCCAACTGCCCTGCAATACGGAGATCTTCTGCTGGATGTCCACACTGATGGTGTCCATATTGGCGCCGTCCTCGAACTCCAGTATGACCATAGATACGCTGTCCTGGCTGGTGGAGGTGACGGTCTTGATCTTATCCAGCGTGGCCATGGACTGCTCCACCGGCCTGGTGATGGACTGCTCGATGGACTCCGGGCTGGCGCCGGGATCAGACGTGACGATGATGACATAGGGAAAGTCCATGTTGGGCAGCAGATCCGGTGTCATTTTCAGATACGCCACCACGCCCAGCACGATAATGCCCAGCACCGTCACAAAGATCGTCAGCGGTTTTTTCACGCTGAAGCCGGCCATACCCGTCCCTCCTTCTTCCGCCTGCAGCGCCCATGCGCCCAGGGTAAAACTGTAATAATGTGTAAGTGTACCATCCCCGCCGCCGACTTGCAAGCGGAACGGCGCAGAATTCACGAAAGCGTTACAAATACAGGGTTTTTTCGGGAAAATAGTTCGGAGTTCGTAGTATTCTTTGCGCCGTCTTTACGCGTCCGGACGATGAAAAACGCGGACGCACCTGCGTCCGCGTTTTTCGCAAATAAGAAAGAGAAAAGGGAAGAAAACAGCAAAATCAGCCGGTGCCCCGTTACAGCAGCGTGCACAGCAGGCGCAGCTCGGCGGCCAGCCACACCGGCATCAGCATGGCGGTGACACGGCACACGGGGTTGATGTTCCCCGTCAGCAGGCACACCAGCGTGAACGCCAGAATAACCGCGATCACAACAGCGGCGATCGCCTTTGCCGGGGAAGTCTTGGTTTTCGTGTTTGTCATAGGGAACAACTCCTTTCTGTATTGTGGCCAAATCATACCACAAAGGTTGGTGCTTGTAAAATTGATTATTCTACGGTATAATATAGGCATAAACTATAATTTGGAGAGCCGCCTATGACCAACCAGGATATCGAGACCTTTTTCGCCGTGCTGGACCACGGCACCATGACCGCCGCTGCCGAGGCGCTGTACATCACCCAGCCGTCCCTGTCCGCCCGGCTGAAGGCACTGGAGGATCAGGTGGGCGCGCCCCTGTTCCACCGTGGCAAGGGCCAGCGCCGCATCACCCTGACGGATGCGGGCCAGCACTTTCTGCCTCTGGCCCGCCGGTGGCAGAACCTGCTTTCGGAGACGCAGACCTTCGCCGCCGCGGAAAAGCGGGAGTTCCTCCACGTCATCGCCGCCTACACCGCCAACCAGTACATCCTGCCCCCGGTGTACCAGCGCTTTCTGGAGCGCGAGCTGCCGGTGAACCTGTGGGTGGAGTCCATGCGGACGGACCAGGCGGTGTCCGCCGTAGCCCGGGGCGACGCGGACATGGCCATCGTGGACGGCGCATTGCACTACGATCTGCAGATCGAAGCCAAACCCCTGTTCCGCGAGGGCTTCTTCCTTGTGGTGCCCAAAACGGTGGCGCTGACGGAACCGGTAGAGGCCACCACCCTGCACGTGCAGGACGAGATACTCATCTACGGCCAGCCGGAGATACAGCAGTGGCACGACTACTGGTTCGGCGTGGACGCCCGCCCCCTGCTGTACGCCGACACGCCCCAGCTGGCCGAGACCCTGCCCGCCTGCGGCAAGCGCTGGAGCATCATCCCCGCCGGCGCGACCGAGCCCTATCTGCGGATGTTCAGCAACGTACAGGTGCTGCATCTGGCGCACCCGCCGGCGGAGCGGACGTTCTATCTGGTCACGCCCAAGGGACGCGCCCTGTCCGCCGCGGCGGATAGCCGCGCCGAGGTCGCGGCCCTGCGCTCGACGCTCTCGGAAATGGATGAGCGCGAGAGCGCCATCGCCGCCGAGCAGGAGAGCGGGGAAACCCAGCTTTCCGACACGCGCAAGAGCGCCGCGGAGAACCGCAGGGCGCTCGAGACCGCGCAGGAGGAGGCCGACGCCATCCGCAACATCATCGCCGGTCACACGATGAAGATGCAGGGGCGCGTCGAGCGCGAGAAGGAGACGGGCGAAAAGCACGTTTCCCTCACGATGGAGATGAACAACTTAGACTCCCGCATCCGATTACTCAGCGAGATGGAAAAGGAGTACGAGGGCTTCAACAAGGCGGTGCGCACGGTCATGCAGGCGCGCGAGCGCAATGCCCTGCGC
>ENA-OYXX01001141-OYXX01001141.1-human-gut-metagenome-genome-assembly--contig:-NODE-1141-length-10664-cov-4.098030_pt1 | contig 10664 bp, 6 predicted proteins | sample MGYA00243976_ERZ653434 | MGnify/ENA primary metagenome ERZ653434 (study PRJEB26926, sample SAMN06165112) | human gut metagenome | biome: ENVO:00009003; feature: ENVO:2100002; material: ENVO:00002003...
TCTACACGTAAGGAGTCGTCGGCAGCGTCAGATGTGTATAAGAGACAGACGGCGGACTGATTGACACGTCGTCGCCACTAACATATCGTGTTGTCATCGAGCCGCTCGGCACAGTCATCGAGACCTCCACGACAGCCCTGACGACCTCCGCGACACTCTCGCTGACCGAGCCGACAGCCCTCCGGGCCCACGTGACAGCTTCATGCGGCGCCATGACAGGCGAGACAGCCGTCAGCCCCAAATTTGTGGCCGGACCTCCGTTCACGGCTCCCTGGAGCGAGAACTTCGAGACTCCCGACGGATTTGAGCTCTTCACCGTCGAGGACGTGGCGGGCGACGGCGCCACATGGGTATACTCACCGGGCGACCACGAGTCATACACCCGCTGTGAATATCTGACCGACACCCCTAAGGACGACTGGCTCTTCATGCCTCCCGTCACCCTTGAGGCCGGCAAACTCTACACACTCTCGTTCAAGGCTTCGAGCCAGATGACCAACGCCTTCCCCGAGACACTCGAAGTCAAGATGGGCCACAAAGCCGCCTCGTCGGCCATGGATATCACCCTGCTCGAGCCCGAGACCGTGCAGAACGACATCTCGTGGACATGGTATGACTATCTGCTGCGCATAACCGTAGCGGAAACGGGCAAGTATTATGTCGGCTTCCACGCCATGACACCCGCCGAGGCCTTCTGTCTCGCCATCGACGACATCGTGCTCCAGGGCGCAGCCGTCACCGCACCCGCCCGCGTCACCGACCTGACAGCCACCCCGGCCGCCGACGCCTCCGATAACGCCACAGTGACATTCACCCTGCCGACAACCACCGTCGAGGGCTCGCCGCTGACCTCTATCAGCTCAGCCGAAGTCTATCTCAACAACCGTCTGGTGAAGACCTTCGAGAATCCCGAGCCCGAGTCGACAGTCACCGTCGACCTGGTCACAAACCACGGGCTCAACACCGTCGACGTCATCTGCCTGAACGCGTCGGGACGCGGCTTCCCCGCCTCGACAACCGTCTGGACCGGACTTGACGCCCCGGCGGCTCCCGCCAACTTCCGCGCCGTCCTGACCGACGGCGGCGTGCGTCTGACATGGGATACGCCCAAGGGACGTCACGGCGGCATCCTCGACACAACCGGCATGGAATATCTCTATGCGCGCTATGTCGGGGGCGAACAGGAGATTATAGACAACACCCAGGGCATGGCCAACGAATATCTCGACGACTATAACCCCGACACACAGACATCGGTGGTCTACATGATTGCAGCCCGCAACAACACCGGCGACGGAGCCACAGCCGTCTCCAACGTCATCGTGGCCGGCGGACCGGCCTATACCCTCCCCTTCGCCGAGACCTTCGCCAGCGGCTACAGCCGCTATGCCGTCTGGGAAAACCAGTCGCTCGGCGGCGCCAGCTACTGGATTATGTGGAATCCGGCCGACGATCCGGGCGTGACGCCCTATGACAACGATAACGGAACCCTCACCTTTGCGCCTGTCAAGACGGGCGACAAGGCGCGCCTCTTCTCGGGCGTCATCGACCTCGACGGCGCAGCCAACCCTGTGCTCGCCCTCCGCTACTGCGGTCACAACTCCACAGCCCGTTTCGCCATCGAGATGACCGACGGCCAAAGCGACTGGAAGGCCCTCAAAACCATTGACCTGACAGCGGCCGACAATGAGTGGAAGCAGATTAAAGTCAGCGTGCCCGACGAACTCAAGGGCGCCCGTCGTCTCCAGATAGGACTTGTCGGCGAGGCCGTCAGCGACCTCTCGCGCATCTATGTCGACGACATCACGCTGCGCGACGTCTTCGGCCGCGACCTCGGCGTCACGCTCTCGACACGCCGCAACTTCATCCTCGGCGAACCCGCGTCGCTCGACGCCACCGTCACCAACTTAGGCGAACAGGCCGTCGGCCCATTCAGACTTGAATTCCTGCGCGACGGCGAGGTCATCGACTCGCGCGACTTCGCCGGTCTTGAGGTCGACGAGACAATCAAAGCAGCCTCGACAGTCACCATCGGCCTCGACGCCGCAGACAACGCCGTCTATGGCGTACGCACGGTCTATGACGCCGACCTCAACAAAGCCAACGACCTGGCCACAGCCGACGTGCATCACCGCCTTCCGGCCTATCCCGAGCCGCGCGACCTGACGCTCCACGACCCCGCCCGTCATGATCTGACCTGGACTGCTCCCGCCGTCTGGACCGAACCCGACGAAACTCCCGTCACCGACGACTTCGAGTCATACGAGCCCTTCATCGTCGACGAAATCGGCGACTGGAGCGTCTATGACGAAAAAGGATCCAAAGCCTACGGCCTCATCGGCTTCGACTTCCCTCACCGCAACGAAGCCAAGTCATGGCAGGTGTTCAACCTCTGGGCTCTCGGCGTAGAGATGTCTGAGGACGAAGTCACCTGGCGTCCCAACTCGGGCCACCAGATGCTCGTGTCGATGTGCGAAGCCGACGGCAAAGTCGACGACTGGCTCATCTCGCCCGCTCTGACCGGCCACGCCCAGACCATATCGTTCTATGTGCGCGGACTCTACACATTCCTCTATGACAACGAGGACTTCGAGGTCTACGCCTCAGAAACCGGCAACACCCCCGGCGACTTCGAGCTCATCTACACCGGGGAGGCTCCCGACGCATGGACCCGCATCACGGTCGACCTGCCCGAAGGCACCCGCTACTTCGCCATCAAGTGTGTCTCACGCGGCAAGTATGCCATGGGGCTCGACGACATCACCTATATCCCCGGCGACGGCATCTTCACCGCGCCGCAACTCACGGGCTATAACATCTATCGCAACGGAGTGAAGACAGCCACTACCGACGCCACCGCCTTCTCCTCGACCGGACATGCCGGCGACATCTATGCCGTCACGGCCGTATATGATCAAGGCGAATCGAGGTGGTCAAACCGCGTCAGCCCGACAGCCGACTCGTCGATAGACGGAATCTCGGCCGACGGTCGTGACATACGCGTCACAGCCGAAGGACACGACATCATCGTCACGGGCGCCCGCGGCCTCCCCCTGAAGCTTACGGCAGCCGACGGACGCACCGTCACCGCCACCGCCGGCGCCTCCGAGGCCGAACGCATGACGCCGGGCGCACCGGGTATCTACATCGTCAGCACACCGGGCTTCCGCGCCAAAGTAATCGTCCGCTGACACCCGTCAGCCATCATAATCAATCCCAACCCGACAGGGGCGCTCCGCGGAGCGCCCCTGTCGCTTTATAACTCTCGTGACCCACAACCGTAAAAACATCGTCCCCCAGATTATTTTGCCGTTATCTTTCTTAAATATGACCGGAGGCGCCGACGACATCAAATATGTATGTATGCAGTCTGAAAGACCGAAAAAACTACTATCTGACAGGAAGCAATTAGATAATAGAAGAATGAACGATGGCGACGGGTCTCACAGATCCGGCGCCACCGTTTTCTGTCTGATTCTGATGAGGTTCAGTCGCGATATTCGGTCGGACTCATGCCTAAGTTGTGCTGGACATAGCGGCTGAAATAGGCCGGCGACGAAAAGTGAAACATGTCTGAAATCTGGACAAACGTCAGCGAACGGTCGCGCAGCTGACGCGAGATGTCGAGGACCGTGTAGCGGTTAATCCAGTAGTTGGCCGTCGAGCCGCTGATTTTCTTCGACACCTCCGAGAGATATTTAGGTGTGACACACAGCTTGTCGGCATAATAGTTGACCTCACGGTTCGAGCGGTAGTCGCCGTTTTCAAGCATGGCAAAGAAGCGCCCCATGATGTTGGCGTTCTGGGTCGACACAACGCTCTCGCCATAGATTTTGGCGTGAAAGTCATAGAAGTCGAGTATGGCCGACTGCATGGCGTTGATCAGCAGTTCGCGATAGAAACCGTGGTCGGTCTGGTTCAGACGATATTCGAGCCATCTGAAGTCGCGCTCGCACACAAACCGCTGCTCGGGCGAGAGCTCAATCACCGGATTGAGAAAGAGCGCCACCGATCCGCGCATGCCGTAGTTTGACACCGGGGTGCTCAGTTCGACAAAAGGTGTTGTGGCATAGACTACCTTCACGCGAAAGTCGGCCGACGGGACGATGTTCTCGACGAGACGCCCCTTGCGGACAATCAGCAAGTCACTTTCGTACAGGACTCTCTCTGCGCCGTTATAGATGATGCGGCACTCGCCGCCGGTCACCAGCGCATGACACAGATAGTCGCTGAAAGCCTCTGTCCCCAGCCCGTCGAGGGAGGTGGCCATTATCACATCTTTTGTCTTTTCGTTTGCCATTGGCAGAATAACGTTTTTTCCACCCGTAAAGTTACAAAAAAACTCCTTACTCGGCGATATGGATAACATCTGCCGTGTTTTTGGTATTGTCCGGTAAGAGAATTTTATCCATTTTTGCATCAAAATTTTCATAATCATGTTCAGAAAAATCTTCTTCACGCTGTCACTGGCCATCGCCGCCATGGCGGCAGCACAGACTGCCCCTCAGCCCTCAACCGTCTACTTCACTTCGGAAATCACACCCGAGGCACTCGTTAAAATCTTCAAAACATTAGGCGTCAACCCCGAGGGCAATGTCGCCGTCAAGATTTCAACCGGCGAGTCGAATCAGAGCCACCAGCTGAGCCCCGAACTTATCGGTCAGCTCGTCAAGGACGTCAACGGCACAATCGTCGAGTGTAACACAGCCTATAACGGCTCGCGCGCAACCACGGAGTCACACCGCCGCGTCGCCGCCGAGCACGGCTATGACAAAATTGCCCGCGTCGACATCATGGACGCCGACGGCGAGCTGGGCATCCCGATGCAGGACACCACTTATTTCAAACAGGACCTCGTCGGCAGCCATCTGCCCGACTATGACTTCATGATAAACCTGGCCCACTTCAAGGGCCACGCCATGGGCGGATTCGGCGGCGTGCTCAAGAACCAGAGCATCGGCGTCGCCTCGCGCGACGGCAAGGTGCGCATCCATACCGCCGGTGTCTATGACGACCCCGCCAAAGCCTTCGTGCAGCCCCTGGGCCAGGACGCATTCCTCGAGTCGATGGCCGGCGCGGCCCAGGCCGTCCACAACTACTTCAAGGACAAGAAAGGCATCGTCTACATCAACGTGATGAACAACCTCTCGGTCGACTGCGACTGTGACGGACACCCCTCGGCTCCGCGCATGAAGAACATAGGCATCCTCGCCTCGCTCGACCCCGTGGCCCTCGACCAGGCCTGTCTCGACCTCGTCTTCAACCACAAATCGACAGCCGACGACGACAGCGCCCCGCTGATTGAGCGCATCCGCACACGCCACGGCACCCACACCGTCGACTATGCCGAAAAAATAGGTCTCGGCTCCAAATCTTACAAAATCGTCGATATCGACGCCCGCTGACCCATCCCCGGTCATTATCTCCCCTCCGCGATTGGTTTTATCTTCATAAGCGTTGATAAGCGCCCTGCGCTTAATGTCTTTGAGGCTGTGTCGTACACCTGTTTACGGCGCAGCCTCAAATCATTTCCTGATAAAGTAACCCTCTCCACATCAATATCTCCACAGCGGGGGTGCGTCGTGACGGCGCAGCCCCGCCTGTTTGTTAACAGAGAGTAATTATATTTATATTTTTTTGGGAGGGAGAGAGATTTTGGTTAAATTTGCCTCATTATTGTCTCATTATATCAATCTTTAACCATCCGCGTCCGTCTCTACACACCGGACCGGTCTAAAACCTAAACAGTCTATTATGAAAAAGATTATCGCTCTGTTGCTCATTGCTTTCTTAGGAATCGGCGTAACAGCTTATGCCGGGGGCGACAAAGAACAGAAACGCTACGCCAAAGAGGCCGAGAAACTGGCCAAGAAACGCGCCAAAGAGCTGAAAAAAGAGAAATGGGTCTTCAACGGAGCCACTTCGCTCGAGAACGCCCTTGAGAAATACTATCTCGAGACCGAGCCTTCATGCGGCGGCGAGAAAGAAGCCCGCTCATATGACATCGACAACGCCAAGTCAATCTCTCTGGGCGAGAAACGTATGCTCATGAACGCCCAGACCGAATATATCCAGGAAATCAAGACCGCCATCAGCGGCTCTATAGCCGACCACAACTCACAGACCAACGACGAGTCGCTCGAGGCCTATGTGGCCGACGTGGAGGCCCGTATAGCCGGCGAGCTCAAGGGCGACGTAAAGCGCTCGTTCACAATCTATAAACAGAACAAGAACGGCACATTCCTTGTGCGCGGCTTCTTCATCATCGACACCAACAGCTCGGCCCGCAAGCTCGACCGCTATGCCGACCAGCTCCAGCAGGACGAGAACATAGCCGACGCTATCCGCAAAGCCGCTCACGGCGAGAAATAATCTCAGGGAATATCCAAACTCTCCCCGGCCCCGCGCCTTATCCGACCGGCGCGGGGCGGTGACAGACTGTCAGCGGCCAAAAGACAAACACACAATCCTCCACCCCCCTCAGGCCGCCTGTTTTTTCATCTACACAGTGCTCCAAAACCGAGAAAACACAATGACAACAGTTAAACGAATTTTCACTATATTCGTCACGATTCTGGCCTTCTGCCTGGCCGCACTGGCCCAGACCCCGCAGCAGGCCGCCATCGAACGCATAAAAGCCAACAAGACATATCGCTACGGCGAAGCGCGCGCCACCACTGAGGATGAAGCCAAGCGCCGCGCTCTCGACGAGCTGCTGTCGGGAATCTCGCAGAGCGTGATTACCGAAAACCATCTGAAGGAGACCCAGAAGGGCAATAGCTACGACATCGATCAGGGCGCGACGGTCAAATCCGTCTCGGCCATGACGCTCAACAACTGCGAGACAATCACCTATCGCGACGGCACCGAATGGGTCGCCCTCAAGTATATCAAACAGGAAGATGTCGACGCCGCCTTTGAGAGCCGCCGTCAGCTGATTTCCGAGCTTATCGGCATCGGCATCGACCAGGAGCGTCAGCTCAACATCGCCGGCGCCCTGAAATACTACAACTGGGCCCGCAACATGCTCTCGTTCTATCGCGAGCGCGTCAAGTTTGACCTCGACGGACGCCAGACCGACGCCATGTCGTGGCTGACCACCCACATCCCCGCCGTCATCGACAACATCAAAATCTCGCTCGACAACTCCAAAATCGAGTATGACGAGTCAGACTATGACCACTATACGGTCAACCTCGACGCCACCTATAACGGCGAGCCGCTGTCAAACCTCGACGTGACCTATTTCAACGGCGAGCATCAGGTTGGCCCCGTCCACGCCAAAAGCGGTCTGCTGTCGCTCAAATATCCCGAACTCAAGGACTTCAAGACAATCGACTTCAAGATTGTCTATGACTATCCCGAGGAGGCCGCGCTCTATGACAGCCGCCTGAAAGTGGTCTACGACTCCGGCGACCTCGCGAGCTACGACGACCGCTCGATGGTGACGCTGCCGGTCAAAATCAAGAAGAACAAGATTGAGGCCAAGGGCGAAGCTCAGCGCGAAGTCGCTGCTCCCGCAGCTCCTCTCGCCACAGCCGACCCCGCCGAGTTTGACAAATCGGCCGCCTATGAAGGCTCGCAGACCCTCAAGGCCGACAAAATCGACGTCATCAGCCGTCCCGACGCAACCGACTCCTCCCAGAAGCTCGTCGAGTCGATGCAGAAGGTCGAACAGGCCATTCGCTCACACAACTACGAGAGCGTGCGCAGCCTCTTCACCGCCGACGGTTACAGCCTCTTCTCGACAATGATGAACTCGGGCAAAGTCAGCGTCAGCCGCGCTCCCGAAGCCTATAACGTTGAGACAACATCGCTCTTCACCGTCGGCCGCGGCATTCCCGTCTCAATCAAAAACGGCCGCCACGTCTCAAACGAGACAGTAGTATTCCGCTTCGACCCCGACGGCCTCATAAAGAGCGTGGCCTACGCACTGTCAAAACGCGCCGAGGACGACATCTTCCGCGAAGCCTCGTGGAACATCGAGTCGCGCTACTCGCTGCTGACATTCATGGAGGACTATCAGACAGCCTTCGCCCTCAAACGCATCGACCTCTTCGAGAAAGTGTTCTCCAACTCAGCCATCATCATTACAGGCTCTGTCTCGCAGAAAAACTCAAAGGCCCGCATGGTCGAGGGCGACTTCAAGGCCAAACGCACCCAGGTCAACTACAAGACCTTCAACAAAGACGAGTATCTGGCCAAGCTGCGCCGCGACTTCCGCGAGAAGTCATACATCCAGATTACATTCGAGGACACCCGCATCTCGAAGGTCGACGACGGCGGGCTGCTCGACAACGAAGTGCTTTGGATTGAGCTGAAACAGCAGTATTCATCGTCAAACTATTCTGACAAAGGATTCCTTGCCCTCCAGCTCAACCTGAAACCCACCAACTCGCAGATTCTCGTGCGCACGTGGACCCCGACATTCATGGAGTTCAGCGACCTGAAAAAGGCCTTCCCCATCGGACTCGTCGAATAACCCTACCCACAAATAACAACAACACAATATAAACACACCACCATTACAGACACAATGAAAAAACTACTGCTGACCCTTCTGCTCGCTTTCATGGCCACCGGCCTGTCGGCCCAGATAAAATATGTCGAAGGGTCGTTCAAAGACAACGCCTCAGGCAACGTCTCGGGAACCTCGACCGACCTTGGCGTCACCAACCTCGCAGACCTCGCCATCGACTGGCCTCAGAAAGACCTTGACGGCAACCGCAAGTTTGACGTATCGCTCCTCATCATCGACGTCGAAAACACAAGCGCCGCCGACCTCGACGGCATCTCCGCCAAACTCAGCAACGGACTATCTGTCATCAAGAAAGAGGTGAAAAACATCAACGGCCGCAACCGTCTGCTCTTCTTCGTGCAACCCGGCGACCCCGTCGACATCACTTTCAACTCAACCAAATTTGGCTCTGACCGCATCTCGGGCGTGAAACTCGAAAACCGCCACATTTACTCGGCCAAACTGCGCAACGCCACCACTATCTCCGTCACCATCGACTCCGACCCCAAAGGCGCGAAAGTGTTCTGGGACGGCGCTGAAAAGGGCATCACACCACTGACAATCCCCGACGTCATCATGGGCAGCCACAATGTCGAACTGATTGCCTCAGACACCAATCTGGCCGACAACGTCAAGACCCAGACCATCGACTTCAACAAGGAGAACGCAACCTTCTACCGCGACATGCGCAAGAAACGCGACGTAATCCTGGTTGTCTCGCCTGCCGATGCAAAACTGAAAATCACCGACGCCGACGGCAAACTCGTGGCTCAGACCCGGACTGCCAACGGCGAGGTACTCCTTAAAGCCATCCCCTTTGGCATCTATGCAATCGAGGGAACCACACCACAGGGCGACAGACAGAAGGAGACCCTGACCGTCAACGCCCAGCTGCCCCAGCGCAACTCAATCCGCGTCATAGGTTCTAAGGCCATCAGCTTCAACGCCATGCAGAACAACACGACCGTCACCGGCGCTTCGGTCAACATCAACGGCAAGAGCGAACAGCAGACAACCCCGCTGACCAAAGACCTCGTCTATGGCACCTATGACGTCATGATGACCTACAACGGTTACACCAAATCAAAGAAACTCAAAGTCGACCGCAACTCGAGCGGCGAATTCATGATCAAGCTCCCCAACCGCCGCCGCAAAGGCCTCAATCCCTTCGCCATCGACTATATCAAACGCGAATGGGGCATCGCCATCAACTATGTCAACCGCTCCTACTCGTTCAAACAAGACGGCACATCGAAGAACTATAACATCTGGGGCGACGAAAAGAGCATGAACGGCGTCCAGGCCGGTATCGTCTATCAGCCCTACTTCGGCTATGGCCAGGGCCTCTCGACCGGTCTCTACTGGCAGGCATTCTTCACCTCCGCCGGCGAAGGCAGCGACGAATTCAACGGCCAGATGCACACCCTCTGGATTCCGCTCGAATATCAGTTCCGTCTCCCGCTCGCTCAGGACTTCTCGATAGCCCTCAACGCCGGTGCGGCCGTCGAATTCGGCATCTCCAACGACGTGAAGTTCAAAGACACAGACGAGAAAATCAACCTCGGTTTCGGCCACAACGAAGATTATGACTCCTACATGCCCAAAGGCGTCTCGTTCCAGTGGCTCGCCGGCGTGGCCATCCAGTGGAAGGCCCTCCAGCTCGAAGCCAAGATGATACGCGGCCTGACCGACAACGACGACATGTACACCGTGCCCGAAGGCGAAAGCAAAGTCACCTGCAAGGCCAACTCATGGAGCGTCGGCCTGAGCTTCATCTTCTAATCTGATTACAAACCAACTTACATACGCTCAAGGATGAGTCTGTCAATTCTCCTCCTGACCGTAGCCATGCAGGCAGGCGCCGCCGCTCAGTCGACGGCGCCTGTCGGCGATGACTACGAAGACTTTCTCAAAAAGTCACAGTCAGAGTACGCCAAATTCCGCCGCGACGGTGAAGAACGTTACGCGTCGTTCCGCGACAGCGCCAACGCCGCCTATGAGGACTTCATGCGTCAGCCCTGGAAACCCATCAAATTCCAGCCGCCCAAGCCGCGGCCGCGCGTCGTCGAGCCCAAACCCGACCCCGTCACCATCAAAGCTGTCTCTTATACACATCTCCGAGCCCACGAGACCGTACTAGATCTCG
>ENA-OYXX01001144-OYXX01001144.1-human-gut-metagenome-genome-assembly--contig:-NODE-1144-length-10627-cov-5.494987_pt1 | contig 10627 bp, 7 predicted proteins | sample MGYA00243976_ERZ653434 | MGnify/ENA primary metagenome ERZ653434 (study PRJEB26926, sample SAMN06165112) | human gut metagenome | biome: ENVO:00009003; feature: ENVO:2100002; material: ENVO:00002003...
AGATGTGTATAAGAGACAGCCCTCACGCAATTACTTGCGGGGATTTTTGATCGCAGCCTTGGCGGGCGATAAAATTGCAGAGTTCTCCTTTCCAGAAATATTATTTCACTTTCCGTTGCGCCCGTGTTTCTTTTTTGTAAGCCCCGCGTATGCGGGGAAAAGTTTAATGACCCGCCTGTTCTTGAACCGGAACTGGGATCACCCCCGCATATGCGGGGAAAAGCTTCTGCTGAGCCCGGTCTCGCGGGCAAGGTCGGGATCACCCCCGCGTATGCGGGGAAAAGGAGTGCTTGTTGCTTGCGAAGAATCGCAGGAAGGGATCACCCCCGCGTATGCGGGGAAAAGTACTCGCGGCACTGATGCCCGCAAACCGCACCGGGATCACCCCCGCGTATGCGGGGAAAAGCTCTAGCTTGCGCAGAGCAGAGACGACGGCTTGGGATCACCCCCGCGTATGCGGGGAAAAGAGACTGTAAGGAGGCCAAGAAAATGGTTCACAGGGATCACCCCCGCGTATGCGGGGAAACGGTTTGCTGCTTGATTTGCCAGCTCTACGCCGTAGGATCACCCCCGCGTATGCGGGGAAACGCATCTGCGCCCGGTCTGCGTAGGTGGTACGCAAGGATCACCCCCGCGTATGCGGGGAAACGTGCTGTCCGCCTAGACATTCAGGAATCTGAACCGGGATCACCCCCGCGTATGCGGGGAAACGTCTCGATTTTTTGCGGCCTCTGCACTGTTGTAGGGATCACCCCCGCGTATGCGGGGAAACGCTCTGGGCCTTTGCCGCCCAGCAGCCGCACCCGGGATCACCCCCGCGTATGCGGGGAAACGCCATGTCCTCCGGCAGGTAGGGGTCATCGTAGGGGATCACCCCCGCGTATGCGGGGAAACGCGAAGCAGATTCAGCCGACCGCAGGATATCAAGGGATCACCCCCGCATATGCGGGGAAAAGTCATTCGCTTTTGCCCTCCATAATCTTTTCGGGGGATCACCCCCGCATATGCGGGGAAAAGCAGGCGGCTGTCATCCGAATGACGACGCCGAAAGGATCACCCCCGCGTATGCGGGGAAAAGGGTCTGCATACATGCTCATCGTGTTTGGTTCTGGGATCACCCCCGCGTATGCGGGGAAAAGCGACCGCTTGAAATTGGTACGGAATGCGCCGTTGGATCACCCCCGCGTATGCGGGGAAAAGCGCCATTTGAACCACCCCCGAAAATTTCCTCAAGGATCACCCCCGCATATGCGGGGAAAAGGAAGAGGACAAGTTATGGCAAATTTGTGCCCTGGGATCACCCCCGCATATGCGGGGAAAAGTTGGCGATCAGGCAGTAATCGGAGTACATCATAGGATCACCCCCGCATATGCGGGGAAAAGAACGTCTGGCGCAGTATGAGGCCCTCAAGGAGAGGATCACCCCCGCATATGCGGGGAAAAGCTTTTGTCAACGCTTCCCATGTGACAGACATTGGGATCACCCCCGCATATGCGGGGAAAAGAATTGGGAGTTGTCGAAGAAATAGCAAAGCTTGGGATCACCCCCGCATATGCGGGGAAAAGGTTCTCGCCCAAGTAGCGGGCGAAACTTTCAGGGGATCACCCCCGCATATGCGGGGAAAAGTTACTTCAAAAGATGATGCAGAAAGGAATCTAGGGATCACCCCCGCATATGCGGGGAAAAGTTCAGAAAATGCTCAGCGGCGCATCTGGCACTAGGATCACCCCCGCATATGCGGGGAAAAGCGCCCAGTTCCCTATAAAAATCCGTCAAAATCGGGATCACCCCCGCATATGCGGGGAAAAGGCACAGAGAGACGGCGCAAGAATTCTTCTTTTGGGATCACCCCCGCATATGCGGGGAAAAGCAATCCAAATGTCAGCGGCTTTACCTTCGCAGTGGGATCACCCCCGCATATGCGGGGAAAAGTCGAGCGCCAGTTGAGAGAATACAGAGAAGCAAGGGATCACCCCCGCATATGCGGGGAAAAGACTAAAAAGATCCCGTAGCACCGTGCCTCCTGTTGCTATTGTACCGCTGTTTCCTTCAGTTTGCAATAAACCTGTTGTATCAGACGGCAGTCCGGCAGGGCGCGATGCTCCACTTTTTCTGCCAGCTGAAAATGCTGTGCCAGCGTCACCAGCTTATAATTTGCGATCCTTGTAAGGTTTCGGCGGGCAAGTTGTGCAAGGTCGATCTGGCGGTTGGTCGGTGCCGGAAAGCCATATCGTTTGCAGGTCATGCGCAGAAACTCCAGATCAAAGGCAATATTATGTCCCACCAGTGGGTCTTTGCCAATAAACAACAAAAAGCCATTCAGCGCTTCCCGTGGTTCTGTTCCCTGCTGCAATTCCGCAGCGCTGAGTCCTGTCAGGGCTGTGATCTCTGCCGGAACGTTTTCTTCCACGCAGACCAGCATGGTCAGCTCCTCCACCGGTACACCGTCCCGGACCCGCAGCGCTCCATATTCGATGATGGAATCGGACGCGGCTTTCAGGCCGGTGGTTTCCAGATCGATCACGGTGTAATTGCCTGTGCTCGGCTTTGTTCTGCCCGCTTTCCGCGCCATTTGCTGCTGTGCCGCTTTGCTGAACCCGGGTTTCAGGTCGATTTGGTTTTGTTCGGCCTGCGGCAGCGGTCGTCGCATCAGTTTGATCCCGTCAAAGTCCACGGTTTCCCACGCGGTATTGTGGGTGCGAAAATCCATCCGCTGCTCTCCCGCCGTGGTGAACACCAGTGTTGCCTGTCCGTTTTTCAGGTTCTGACACACCCGCTCCCACAAGGCATCCCGCACGCGGCTGCTCACATTGCCCACATAAACGCCCGTGTTGATCTCGCACAACCATTTGGACAGATCCCCGCGCAGTTTTGGCGGGCAGTTCGTCATGGTGAGAACTACGATGTTTCATCACCCCCTTCTTCAAAATAATTGATGCCGTTGGCCACAGTGCCCACTTTGTTGTCCCACAGATAAACAGCTTCCGGCTCCTGTTCCCGCTCATCCGCATTCAGGAGCAGATACCGGATATCGTGCACCATGCGCTCCAGAATATGATGCTCTACCATGGCATCCCGCACCCGGCGGCGCACTACGGCCGGCAGGTCGTCCGGAGCCTGTGCCGCCACTTCAAAGGCGATGGGAATGGTCACCTCGGCCTTGTACAGGTCGGCAATATCGTACACAAAGGAGCACTCGTGCCCCACATGAACAAAGCCAAGACCCGGGGCGCAGCCCAATGCCACGATCACCGCGTGCGCCAGACCGTACAAACAGGTGTGCCCGGCAGAAAGCGCCTGATTGACGGCATCTCCCGATGCAAAATCCTCCGGGCGGTACAGTCGGCCGCTCCACGGAACACCGGTATCCTTGGAAGCTTTGCGGTATACCTGCCGCACACGGCTGCCCTCGCGTCCCCGCAGCTGCTGCATAGTCAGCCGGGAGATATCTTCGTCCGGGAAACGGAGCTGATACATCTTGCGTACCACATCCAGGTGCTTGCGGGTGTTGCTGACAAGTTCTGCCTGCCGCAGCAACAGCTGCGAGTGGGTGGTCAGGGGACGGCCATGGGCGTAATACCGCACGCCGTGCTCACCTACCCAGACAGCACCCACGCCCGTGTCACCCATAAGTTCCATGGCACGGTGGGTCACCCGTGTACCCGGCCCCAGCAGCAGCACCGAGATGCCCGCCGCCGGGATCTGAACGATCCCTTTTTCGTCTGTAACGGTGATTGCGCCGTCCTGTCGGCCAAGGGTGCAGTGTTCCAGATACAGAAAGGTCATCCGGTCTTTCACCTGCGGCAGCGCCTGCAGGTCCGGCCGGATCATGCCCGGCATCTCGTCCATCTCAATTTCCTCCGCGCATAACGGTCATCAGTCCAAGGCCATAGGCCTTGCCGCGCCCCATGCCCTGACACAGCAGTGCCCGGAACTGCTCTGCATCGGTCACCTGCAAAATGCCCTCATAGGTCACTGCCAACAGGGTCACCGGCCGGGTGCCGTGCTTGGCAAAGTGCTGCCACTGCACCCGGGTCACGGTAAATCCCTCCTCCCGCACGGCAAAGCCGTGCTTTGCGGCGCGCTCCAACAGCCACTGCTTCTGGTACTGTGTCGTGCAATGTGCGGCTACAGTTCCCCGCGCTGCGGGGTTTTGGGGGTCTTTGCAGCTTTTTGTGGGGTTTGCAGTCAGCCGAAACTGCCAGCAGCTGCCCGGCTCCACCCGCTGCAAAAGCGGGTCGTAGCTGCGGGTCTCCGCAGCCGCTCCGGTGCCAAACTGCTCCACCACGCCGGACAGCTCCGGCGCATCCTCGCTGAGCAGCAGCAGATACAACCGCTCTCCCAGACGATCCAACCGCCACAGTCTGCGGCGGCGCTCCCCTGCAAAAGCGCTTTCCACTGCGCCATGCAATTTTTGCGGTGCCGCCAGCGCAGCCATGGTGCTGCGGCGGGTGGGATCCAGTTCTACCCGTGATAAATACATTCTCTCGCCCCCTTTTTACAATTCCCGGAACGGATCGTGCTCCGTAGTCTCCGGGCTGTCCGGCACTTTCTGCCAAAGCTCCCGTACCGAGCGGTAGCCGTACTGCCGATGATGCGGGTCAAAGCTCACCGGCACATCCCGCTGCGGAGCCGTGCCCGGCTCCAGCGGGTCGGCGTCCAACAAGATCCGGCTCTGCCGTCCCGGGCACAGGGGCGGTTCCGCTTGCAGCACCTCCTGCAAGCTGCCCGGGCGTACTCCCAGACAGAGCGGCAGGGTAGGCGGGCAGCAGCGGCGGCCGAGATACAGCGGAAACGCCGGGTGCAGCAGCGTCTGCTGCAGCTGCTGCAAAAGGGCGGCATCCTCGCTTTCAATACCGGCCAGAAATACGGCGTCCTGCAAATAATGGCGGTAGGTCACATAAGAGGTCTTTTCATCCTGCGTCTTTGCCGTGTGGTAGTCCACCAGCAGTTGCCCTTCTCGCTCCACGCGGACGCCGAACCGCAGCCCGGTCAATCGGAGCAGTGCTTCGCGCTCGTCCCGCCGCAGCCCAAGAGCTGCCGCCAGCAGACCGATCACGCCGCTCTTGGTGGGTTCCCGGCCCGTCTTGCGGGTCTCAAATTTGGAGTCCGCGCCCCACGCCTGCAAAGGCGCTGCCAGCCGAAGCAACAGCGTTGCCATTACCCCACCTCATTTCCGGCAAGTGCATCCCGGACAGCCTTTTCCAGTGCGTCCAGCATAGCCTTTGCCGTCTGCGCCGGAGCCAGTTCCTCCAGCCCACTGCCCACGGTAAAGCTTTGCGCCGGGGCCTCGGCAAAGCTGCTGTACATCTGCTGCGCATACTGTGCCAGTGCCGCCTTGGAAGGCGCGGCATACCCCTGCGCACTGCGGGGCACGGCCCGCTCGAATGCGCCGCACAGGTTCACCGGCTGATCCTCCCGCAGGGTCACATATACCGCATCCGGCAGAGTGCGGTTTGCAAAGGTGTTCTGCTTGCCGGTGGGCATGGAGAAGAGGAACGCCTCACCAAAGGCCCGCACCGTTTCCGCGGTCTGCGCTGCGCCTAGCTGCCCGGCCAGTTCCATCACGTTCACCGTGGCATAGCGGTACAGGGTGGAGGAGTTGTACTCCACCGTGCCCAGATGGCCTGCACCGGCGTTGTCCTCTGCTTGACAGTCATCCACGGCGGTAAAGTAATCGTACTCGTTCTGCACGGCATGGGTGGAGATGCTGTGGGCCACCTGCGCAGCGGCGTCATAGTTCAGGGAAGGGTCATCTGCTACCATGCGGCCAAACAGCGCCATGTCCATTGAGGGGGCTGCTTTCAGAGCATCCCGATACTGCTTTTTATCCGCAGAGCCCTCCACAGCCAGTTCTGCCAATGCCTTTGCCTGTGCAGTGCTCATGAAGAACAGAGCCTTGGTGCCCTTGTCGTCGCTCTTGATGCCCGCATTCTCCAGCGCTTTCTTTGCCAGCTTGTCTGCATCCAGTTCCGGGGCCAGTGCAAGGATCTGCTCCTTCACCAGTTCTGCTGCCTTTTTGGTGCGCTTGCCCACATCCAGCTGAGCATTCTCCGCAAAGGCTGCGCGCATGGCGTGCTTCCATGCCTGCGAGGAAACTCTGGCGCGGAGCACACCGCCGTACACAGCCGTTTTGGGGCTGCCGGTATCGTCCCGGTTGATGCAGCTGGGCGGTACGGTCTGCAAAATGTGGAAATCAACATACAGGCGCTTGTTCATAAGTCAGTTCTCCTTTTCATTCTCTTCCGGTGCAGTCTTGGTCTCACGGTACAGATCCTGTCCCCACCGCAGACGGACATTGGCGGGAGTCTGCGCATACCGCGGGTCGGTGCATTGCAATTCATACAGGTCTGCCGCAAGCTGCGGATAGTCCAGCGGGATGCCACCATCCTTTGCCGCGCTCAGCAGCTGGATCATGCCCCGCAGATGGTGGCTGATCTCGGTGATCTCTTCTGCGGTAGCCAGCGCATTGAAGCGCCGGAGCACACTGGCCTCGGTCCAATCCTGTCCGGCAGGGGTGTTCCGTTCTGCCAGCTGCCGCACCGCACGCCCCAGCGTGTTGCCGGGGCAGTTCATGGGGCGGTCGTTCCCCTGCTGATGCACAGCATACAGGGTCAGGGCAAGGTAGACCGCCCACTCTGCCGCCGAGGGAGCACTGCGGCCCTGAAAGCTTTCCGGCATTCCCAGCAAAAAACTTCCCCATAGTTCCGGCAGCTCGCCGGGTGCGTGGCCGATGCCCCGACGCAGCTTTGCCAGTTCTGCCCGCCGCTGGTTGTCCCGCAGGGCCCAAAGCCAGTCCAGCCGCTGCGCCGCATATAGTTTGACGTCCTGTGTTTTCATACAATTCCCCCTTTATGGTTCTATTTTGGGATAGATCTCCCAAAGTCTTGCGCGAAAACAGTTATAGGCCTTTGGCGAGGTATACAGGATGGTGCGCTCGGTCTTTTTGTCCTTATCCACCACAATGCGGTGTCCCTTCAGGGCGGCATTTCCGGCCTCCATCACCATCTGTTTTCCCAGTTTTTCCGCGATGTTTCGCGCCTGCGTCTGCCAGCGCAGCGCTGCCTCATCCGGGTCGTCCTGCTCCGGGTCGATCGCCTGCAGCCACTGCCGGAAAGGCTGGTCTACCGCAAAGTAGAATTGTGCACGAACCGCGCCGCCTGCGTTTTCATTCCGGTCGCCAGCGGCAATTGCCAGCTCCTGTGCAAAATGCCCGATCAGCGCCGCTGTCTGTTCACAGCGCTCGATTTCTCTAACGATCCGGCTCTGCCATGGGCGCCCTATCTCATCCAGAATCCCTGCCTGAAAGGTCAGGCTGTCGCTGAAAGAATCATTTACAAAGAAGTCCTTATCGCCATATTGGACACCGGAGATGCGGAAATGTACCTTTCTGCGAGGATCCAGAAGTTTCAATCTCTTTTCCTGCAACTTTTCGATCCAGCATACAACGCCCGGTCGATGCCCGCTGTCCTGACAAAAGACCGCCGGGAACTCCCGCCAGAATTGTTTGGCCGGGTCATGACGACAGGGCACAAACACCACCGGTTCATTTTTCTTGATTGGCATCGTGCGCCAGATGGTCATCTGTTCGGCAAAGACGTTTTCTCTGGGGAAGAAATCTCCTCCCAGCAGACAGAACCCATCCACATTCTCCCCTGTCCTGTGCAGCAACAGCCTTCTGGATTGCAGGGTGAGCAGCTGTGCCGGGTTGTCCGGGCAGCAAATTTCTGTCCGTTCCGCGCTCTTTGGTACTTCCAATTCCCAACAGGGCTTGCTTTCGCCCCAGCATTCCCGGCCGTCGCGCAGCAGCGTCAGGTTCAGCATCAGAGTCTCGTACAGATTATCGCCCTGTGCCTGAATAAAACCGATTTTGCCCAGCCACCCGGCTCCTACGGATGGAAGTCCCTTTCCTTTTGGCTTCGCGGAGGTATCATCATAGCCGTTCACGCACAGCAGCCACCGCGCCGCCTGTGGATAGCTCAGCTGCTCCTTGCTCTGCCCCGCATACAGCGGAAAGAGCCGGAGTTTATTGCCACTTTCCGACATTTCACCGTTGAGTTTGGCCGCGCCGTATTCCGTGCCGATCTTTGCCTGCGGCACCTGCCAGAAGGGGTGTGTCGGGTGGAACAGCCAGAAACGGTCCTTCCACTGCTCCAGATAGTCCCGGACAGGCTCTTCCGGGAAATGCCCAAGCTGCCACAGCTCGCTCCAGCGCTCTAGTGCATCATCGCTCTGTGCCAGCGGTTGGGGTTTTCCCTTTGCATCCACCCGGGAGAACACGGTGAACAGCACCGCCAGCAGCAGCCGCAGCACGGCGGCGTTCTGGGTGGGCATCTCACCCGCAAGGTCCACATAATCCTGCGCCGACACCAGCGCCTCGGTCAGGGACACCTCCCGCACCGTGTTGTCCCGCAGCCGCACCCGTATCCACGGTTCGGTCAGCAGGTTGAATTCAATTTCCTTCATCCGTCTCCTCCTTTTGGTAATATAAGCCGTTTTCACGGTCATAACAAAGTTCCATGCCCGCAAGCCGGGCAGTCAGGTTTTCATCCAGCAGCAGGATCAGTTCTCCGTGCAGCAGCGGCGACAGCTGCCACGCCGCAAGGCGGCTGCGGTTATCCGCTTCCAACTCCCGGATGACCCTATCCACCTTCCACGCTTTGCCGAACACCGCCGGGAGCCGCAGCTTCTGCCGGGCAATCTTCAGTGCCGTTTCCGGCGGGGGCGGGCTGTCGGCAGCTACGGCGCTGCCACCCTCCTGCCACGGCAGAAAGTGGATGCTGCCGTCTGCCCGACATTGCATTACAAGCACCTCTACCGAGGGGTCGCCGTCCCGCACTGCTGCCCGTGCCGCCGGGTCGGAGCGGGCACCCTCGTTCTGCATCCAGTCGTCCAGCGTATTCAGCTGCGCCAGCCGGTGCGTTTCCGGCTGCGGCACAAGGTACGCCTCGGCGCGCGCCTTCTTTTTTTCCTGCGTCTGCTCATATACGCAGCGCATTTCCTCCCCCTGCGCTCCACCGGGAGCTTCCCGCTCCCAGCCGTAGACCTGCTGCACCAGCGGAGAGATTTCCTCCGGCAGCCGGATGCTCCGGGGTAGAAACTTCCGGGTGCGCCAGAGCAGCCACTGTCCATATACCGCCTCGCTGCCCGCATCAAAGGCATCTTCCCCGGTGTCCAGCACCGCGCAGTAGGCCTGCTGCAATGGGGCGGGACGGCTGCGGCGGTGACGGTGCAACCGTCCGATGCGCTGCAACAGCAGATCCATGGGGCAAAGCTCTGTAACAAGAACGTCCAGATCAATGTCCAGCGACTGCTCCATCACCTGCGTGCCCACCACGATCAGGTTGTTCCGGCGCTCCGGTGCAGAGCCCTTGCCGATACGTTCCATCAGCTGCTCTTCCCGCGCTGCGCGGTCCGGCATCAGGAACTGCGCATGGAACAGTTGCACCTCTTTGTCCGGCAGGCTTTCCCGCAGCAGCTGCGCGATCTTCTGCGCTTTTTTGACCGTGTTGACGATCACTCCCGCGCAGCCGCCCTCTGCCAGCTTCCGGCGCAGCAGCGCGGGCAGCTCCGGCTCTGTGAGCGTGGTCAGCTGCACCGTTTTACCGGGTGCGTCTGGTGGGATGGCCGTCTGCTTTACCTCTGCGCCGTCCGTCCATGTCAACAGCGGATAGCCGCAGCTGGTTTTCCATGGGGCGTCCGGGACAGCCTTTTTCTGCTGGTAAGCCTCGACCAGTTCCGCGCGCCGCCGGGCAGGCAGGGTGGCTGATAGCAGGATGACCGGCACCTTGTACCAGCCCAGCCATTCCAGTGCGCGGTCCAGATAGCAATTCATGTAGGTATCGTAGGCGTGGCACTCGTCAATAATGACCACCTTGCCCGCAAGCCCCAGATGCCGCAGCATAACGTGCTTCTGGGCAAGTGCCGCCAGCAGCAGCTGATCCACTGTGCCAATCACAAAGTTTGCCAGCAGTGCCTGCTTGTTTCCCCGAAACCACTGGTGTACCTGCACCTGATGCGCTTCCTGCGCGTCCTCCTCCAACTGCACCCCGCGCCCCTGCAGCCGCAGATAGCACTCGTTCAGTTCCGCCATGCCGTGTGCCAGCTTTATAGCCTGCGGCAGCGTCTCCTCAGACTGTGTGTCTGCCCAGCCAAGCAGCCGGGGAAAGATGCCGTTTGCCGTGGCCTGTGTGGGCAGCCCGAAAAAGACACCACCCAGCTCGAACCGGCTGGCCATGACCTCCGCAGCGGCCAGCGCCGCCATGCAGGCTGCCGACAGCGCCGGAGGGCAGTCGATCAGGATGAGATCGTAGGCGTTGTCCTGGTCCGCGTCCTCCTCGATGGCGTCCCGCAGATCCGCGATGGCCCGCTGCATCCGGCCTACGCCGCTCTGGGCCATGTGCCGGTCTGCCACCAGCAGGTTGATGTCAGAGGGGATCAGGTCGATCCCGTCAAAAATGGTGGGCGTCACAAACTCCGGATAGTACCCGGCGCCCTCGGTCAAGAGGGCCAGCGTGTCCGCGCCCTCCTCCGCTTCAATCCCGAAAGACATGCTCAGGTTGCCCTGACTGTCCCCGTCGATCAGCAGGATCCGCTTGCCCTGCTTCGCCAGCAGATACGCCAGCG
>ENA-OYXX01001151-OYXX01001151.1-human-gut-metagenome-genome-assembly--contig:-NODE-1151-length-10564-cov-4.453611_pt1 | contig 10564 bp, 4 predicted proteins | sample MGYA00243976_ERZ653434 | MGnify/ENA primary metagenome ERZ653434 (study PRJEB26926, sample SAMN06165112) | human gut metagenome | biome: ENVO:00009003; feature: ENVO:2100002; material: ENVO:00002003...
GAGATCTACACGTAAGGAGTCGGCGGCAGCGTCAGATGTGTATAAGAGACAGCAAGGAAACCCTTGTCGAACAAGAACAGAACATGGAGCTGAGGATTCCGTTCAAAATAGTCGTATATGCGGTTGATAGTCATATCTCGTTATAAGTCGTTAATTTGGAGTCTCTCTATTACCTATCTTTCAGAAAGGCTTAACTTGCGGTAAGATATACAATCTTTAATATCAACAGGTTACGCTTCTCTCTTACCTTTCTCTCTTCCTTTATTTGGATTTAGGGGGAGAGATAAGATAATAGCTTGTCCAGCGATTTGAACCTCGCCTTCCAATTATGCCTTCTTCTTCAAGACTAAGAATCTGAGTCTTAAATCGTTTCTCGCTGATTTCAGGCCCGATCCGTTCTCTAATATCAGCGAGTTTTGCCTCTTTATAGAGCTTGAGATCTTCGATTATAAGTTCCTTCAATCTATAATCTTCTATTCTCTTTAGGGATGTAGTGCCTCTAAACTCCGAATTTTGGAGAAGAATAGAGTTGACACGGTATTCTAAACCTCGGCTTCTTACATTTCTGCTTATTACAAGACCTTGCTTTACTAAAGGCTGAAGCCAAGGACGTAAAGAATCGGCGTTGTTGAGTTCAAGAAGTTTTTCCAACTCCCTTGCTGTAATAGATTCGTGCATGGCAATCAGACCGAGACAAATTTTCTGTTTCTGTCTCAACTGATAGTGTTTCTCAACAAAGTCCATCAATTCAAGGACTTTGCTATTCTGAATCCTACGGCATACTTTCACTGAGACAAAATCATCCCCTTCTATAACTTTGGGGACATTCTTACCCTGTTGCAAAAGTATCTCGTACATCTTATCATAGCCGGAGCCTTCAATTTCCACATATTTTAAGGCTCGCATCAGATTGGCGTAGTTCGGATTCCTTTTCTTGGATTTATGGAGGATATTTCCAGGCGTTACCCCATAGGGAAGTCGTCCGGGATTGACAATCTCAATATAGTCCGGATGTATATTGATAAAAATATCGCCGGTTATGGCATACGAGCGATGGACTTCGGCATTACATATCAGTTCTCTAACCACATTCTTGTCGTATGCCATGACATTCTTACGGAATAAACCATCGCTTATTTCCTGACTTTCTTTCCAATCAGGTATGGTCTGCCATACTTGTTCAATGATTTCATCCGGCGCAGAGAGATAATCATCCCAAGTCCACTTGTTTATCTTTTCGCCATACTCGTCATATTTGAAACATTGGAGCGTGGGAGCATTTAAGATTCTTTGGCGCTGAGATTGAGTCCCGATAAAGGTTACTCCGAGATATGTCATCAAATCCGTGTCCTCAGCCAATAAACCGAAATATCGCAATAACTCCGTGTCTGTCTTCTCTTTTACGAATTCAGATACTCGGTCGGAAGATCTAAGGGCATCCAATATGTATTTCAATCTCGATGTGTCGCAATCAGAGATATTGTAGTTTGAAACCTGAAGTTCCCAATTATAACAACCCTTGTCTTCTGCAAGCCTATGTAAATCTTCGCCTGTTATTGGTTCACAGTTATCGCCATTACGCATATAAACCCTTCCGTCGCTTGTCGTCGCCATCACATTGGAGCGACGTATGTGGAGAAGAATCGTTTCGCCTCCATTTTCGTAAGTTTTCTTCTCCGCAGAAATTTGTACGCCGTTAGTCTTGCCGTTAATATTATTCACCAGCATTGTCTTCAGTGAGTCTGGAATATGTTGAGAGCTTACAGGTTCTTCAGCATTATCTTCAATACCATACTCAATAATACCACCTTCGGCATTACTGAAGCCAACGACATCCTTGACAATCTCCTTCCAATCAATTTTCTTGGAGGTTATTGTCAGCAAAGATTTCTTATCGTATAGAGAGTTTTCTGTCATTATCTAATTGTTATTCTTTGGGTTCATCATTAGATTCCTCCGTTTCGGAGTCCGAGAGGAAAGGTGCCATCATTATAGGTTCCGAAACTCCGTATTTTTCGCGTTCACCCGGTTTATAATATAACGCAAGGCCCTCCTCTTCGCAGTTGCCTATACCTCCCCTGTAAAAATCAGGTAAATGATCCACAACGAGAATTTCCTCTGTATCTGTCGAAGCCTTAAAATCCGTCAGATATAGATTCTCTTTGTCAGCGACTTGCTCGCACTTTGTGAGTGTAATGTCATTGTAAATGGTTATCATGTAGTTGAACGAGAACGTCTTTCCACACAATACTACCTTGCCAAGTTTATCATTACGCGTCATCATAAGATTTGCTTGTCTCATGATTGGAATTGTACCATTGAGTCGAGATTCATCGACATGGAACACGAAATGACCATCCTTGTCAATCGTATGACTAATCGCTGTTTTGGAAAAGTAACTAAGGACCATTACAGCTTTAGTCAAGTTCTTTTCATTATAGCTCTCAATATTCTCAAAATCAATATCGTACTCCTGTTCCAGTTCATTAAGGATTTCAAAGTACATCTTGATTTTCGATAACTCCAACAACAAATTATCTAAATTGTCACGAGTAGTTATTTTTATACCTTCAAATTCTAAGGACTTCTCCTTCGATGACACTATTAGAAAGTCAATCCATCGTAGTGCTTCTCTAACCGATGGGACTTTTTCATTGAAATCAAATTCAACACGCAATTCATTTGGTGCTGACTCGAACATGTGAATGACATACAGAGGAGTTTGGAGCTTTATATGTGTAAAATCGCCTAATTTATACCGACAACCTTTCACCTTTTCCTTCATGTGGATTGTTCGTTGGCGAAGAGTCCATTTCAAGGAATCTGTAGCCGGTCCAATCAACACATTGGAAATATCTTCCTTATGTGCCATTGATATGCCGTTTAATCTATGCACAAAGTCATTCATCTGTGAGCTGGGCACGCAGATAGCGGGTATCTTGATGAAAGTATCATCAAAAGGCATAAACGAAGTGTAAGCAGAAGGATTATTCAAATCTAATTGCTCCCTCAGTTTCATCTGCAACTGATGGTGAAATGCGGTTCCTTCAACGGGATTGTATTGCGCAACTTTATTTTCTTCAGTGCCAACAATAGTCTGGGGTCTAAACTGCCCGTTTATCTCGCAAAACCGACTGTAAGTTTCAGTGCTTACAAGTTTGTGTCTATAGTCTTTATCTACAGTATCTTTAAGCGATTCCAAAATCTGAGGTAATATTTCCTCTGCTTTAGCGTCGATATAAGTCACTCTGAGTTTCTTTAACTGCCTCGACTTGGAGTCATTCAGACCGGGCGCAATCAAGAACCATTCTTTAGCAGAACCGCCGGATAAGTTACGGACATTCTTGATTATATTAAGTATATTGGGATCTTCAAGACTATACCCGATGAAAAGAAGTGTACTCTTTCCTGCATCAGTCTTGAATTGTGTCCATAGATGTTCAAAGCGTTTACCTTTGAAATACTCTTTGTAATCAGTTGTTGAAATTACCACACTATCTGGCGAACTGAGTGTACTCAGATCTCCATGTATCTTGTATAGGGTTATTTGCTTTGACCCTACGAAAGTATATGATTCATTTGAGTTGACTACAAGAAGCTCTGACACAGGATATGCTATCTCAATAAACGTCTCATAATTCGTGGTATAGAGAGCTCTAAAATGAGGTATCCGCCTTAGATATTCGTGATCAGAAAGGTCTTTGGGCTGCAATTCAAATAATTTTTTCAAAAGAGCCAAAAGAGCGTTACGGCTTCCGCCATTGTACTCTATATGCTTCTCAGATAGTTCGGCCAAAGATATTTTTTTCAAATCGCCAATCTCTTCAGCAAAATCCGGTCCACCATCTTCAACAATCGTCTCCTTCAGTTTCCACACGCTTGGGGCACCGGCCTTTAATGAAAAGCCGGAGCCTAAGAAGGGAACAACGTCCTCCTTTGCAATATGCTTGATTAACCTTTTTATGTCCTTTTCTTTCTGAGTCATAAAAACGAAGAGAGTTACTTCAGTTTGGTTACTATGTCGCCGAAGAGGGCGTGGTTGGCGGGGATGCCGTTGTCGAGGTCGATGGGGATGGCTTGTTCGGCTATCACTTGGAGACGCTCGTGGTATTCCTCGCATTCTTCGATGTCGAGGCGCAATCGATCAAGGCGGCGGCGTTCGGCTGTGGTGAGGTCGGCATCGCGTATTTCAAGACGCTGTGCTTCGGAGCGGAGCCAGTCCATATATTTCAGCAGATAGCGGGTACGTACCTGTTCCACTGTATAGGGGTGCATACGATGCACATAGACCAGAGCCTTGAAAGCCCCTTTTTTCGATGCGAAGAGCCAGTATATCGGACGGTTCTGATACATCTTCTTGTGGTCTTTCCAGAAGTCTTTTTGCACGTAGTCTTCAATCTTTTTGCCGAGACATTGCTCGATGAAGTTGAGGTTGTCGGTCTGCGACTCCTCGCCCCATGCTATGCGCACGAAGTTGGCTATATATTCTGTGAGGTTATCCTCGAAAGGCGCACCGGTGGGCAGAATAGGAATGATTGCATCGTCGTCAATGACGAGTGTGGCATTATCCGGCCCATACTGATAAGATGCCATTTCCTCATCAGTCGGGTCAGGATGAGCAACATTCAATCCCGGACGGTCAAGACGGTAACGGCCCATCCAAACGCCAACCATATAGCTGATGAGTTGCTTGATTATTACGTCATTCTGCCATTCTATTCTTTTAGGCATTGTCACCGGAATAGAAGAACCACCCTCTATGTTTAGAACGTACCCGTCCTCAGCGTCCTTAATCTTGATTTCGCCCTGCTGAAGTATGGTAATATCTTCAAGCGGAACATCGGGTGTCAGTTCATCTTGTAATCCGTAGATTTCAATGAATTGGCGGTTTAGCTCCTCTTCGTTGGCATGAAGACGGAAGAACTTGGCTTCCCAGTTCATCTGATTCATACTTACGAGCCATTCAAGTTTTGTAGGCTCCGGGGCAGCCATATCAATGCAAATGCCTGTTATATCGCTGTAGTCGTTGACGATTGACATCGCTTTATCGACGTCAATATCAAGTAACCCATTGCGCTGGAAGTCCCATGATGTTTCATGAGCGTCCCAATCAAATTTTGATATGGAAATATTGTGCTCTACAATCAATGAAATCTTATTCGATTTAAGTTTACTAAACTTAAAAGGTGTACTCAGAGTATCTTCAATCGTAGTATGAAAAGAGGGGTTAATTAGACTAAGGTATTTGTGCGTATATGAACTATTCAATAGTCCAATAACGTAATACTTATCGCAGTCTTCACTAAAGAATATTGTAGGTGCAGCCTTATTGAATAGGGATTTATTAGATAAATACCTAAATCCGTGACCATTTGAAGCAATGTCGCTCCATGTGCACCCTTCCCGAAACCAATATTTCTCTTTTAATAATCGAGCAATCCTATCAGATTTATAATGGTCTATAGCTTCTGGAGAAAAATCTATTATGTGAAGTATGTTACCATACCATTTCCTATAGGTTCCTCCTTTAGTAATCAACTGCCATTTAGAACCTGCTATGCCGGTATTTTCTTTAGACGTTTCCCAGAACAATCGTAAATACCTATCATTGTCACCAGTTAGAATTTGTCCATCTGCAAAACAACAAGTGTTTAAGTTGGCAGATTGAATTGATTCTATAAACTTTTCACTTATCCAATAAGCAATTGGAGAACCAGTAATTTTCTCAAATTGCTTTTGGTCGGTTATGATATAGGAGTTCTCATTATAAAAATACATTTCGCGTTTAGCCTCACAGTTCTTGCCATCGATGAGACGATAGTAAATACCCTCAGCAACTTGAGATGAGTCTTTAGAAATAATAAACGCCGCATTCTGCACTACTTCTCCAGACAATTCGTCAAAAGTGCGTGGCCCGAGGTGAAGCAGTGAGTCAATATGCTGAGTGTCAAGAATCTTCTTACGAAGCGTTTCATAAGAACTTAGGAACATCCATGTCTGCATGTTTATCATACCGTATTTACCGCCATCTTTGAGTCGGTCAATACAAACATCCATAAACACCGAAAAAAGGTCAGTTTTGCTATCCGGATAGTTCTTTGTGGCGTATGTTTTCAAAACGTCCACGCGGCTTGTCGGCATATATGGTGGATTCATCACAATAGCGTCATAGCTATCCGTGAGTGCGAGGATGAGACGTACAGCAGGGATAGCCGCTAATACGGTTTCCGGCTTGTCTGACTGATGAGTCCAATGGTCGAGTGTCTGCTGGAGCAATACTCGGGTTGAGCCGCATATGTCGAACCTCATGATGGAGCCGAGAGAGTCTGCATCTTTCATCAGGTCAAAGGCTTCGCGAAGTTCTTTCAGAGCCTCACCGGATATGTCGCTGAGTCGGAAGAACTCCTCTGCCTGCGTCTCGTTGACCTCCGGCATACTGAGCACCTGAGGCAAAGCGCGGGCATCGGCAAAGCTGTCATCGCGTTGACAGGCTTTCAACATCAGAGCAAAGGTTGCCAACTGACGGGCACGTTCATCAATGTCTATGCCGAGGAGATTGTTGGCGAATATGCTTTCAATCGCCTCTCCGCGACCAAAGCCGGAGGCGATATAGAGGTCATAGAGAAGGTCGAAGCACTCGTTGAGTATATGACCGGAACCACAGGCAAGGTCTGCCACACGGAGGTCTTTCGGCTTCTTAGGCTCTTCCGGAGCATCCTTGTCGATAAGGTCGGTCTTATCCTCTTCGGGAAGACGGTTGGAGCGAACCTGCGGTAGAACCGCATTCTGCACCATGTATTTCACAATCCAGTTGGGTGTGAAAATCTGGGTAGCAGCCGGTATCTCATCTGCCTCCACCTTTCCTTTCTTCGCAAAGACTTCATCCTTGCGGTCAGAGATATAGAACTGATAGAGCCAACCAATCAGTTCAGCCGATTTGTAATCATCCTCACTGATGAAGTCGGCAGTATTGAGCATTTCAATGAAGCCTCCATTGTCGAGAATGTTGTTTGGCAGAAGAAGCTCAGTGTAATCTGCAAGAGAACCGAAACAAGCCTGAAGAATAGGAGTCTGATGGCAGAACTCGGTAACGAGCAACGCAAACTGTTCGTTGATCCTTGTCGGGTCATCAAACAATTTGCGGAGTCTCTGCAACTGCAGGTCAGGCATAGTAATGACACGACCCTGACGGGCATCATCCACAATCTTGGGAGTGCGGGCCTCGTCAACAAAGCGGAGTACCGGCTCAGCGATTCCGTTCATCGACAGGATGCGGATAGCCATCAGTCGGTTGAACCATGTATAGGCGCCTTCCTCCACCACCTCTTTCAGCCCTTTGGCTTTCAAGCGGCGACGCAGAGCCTCCCACTGCTCGGCAAAGGCGGAGGGAAGAATCTGACCGTTCCATGTGCAACCGCCCACCATCGGGGTCGGCTCCATTCCCGGAACGGCATTGCCATCGGCATCAAAACCGAGGCTTTTTATCTTTGTAGCGACTCCGGCACGGAGTTTAGCCCGTGCCTCAGTCGCAAATCGTTTCAGTTTCGTCGTTTCCATTACTTACTGTGTAATAGTTAACTGCCAGCCATCGTTAATCTTATCCATCATCTGTTTTTTCAGCGATGATAGATAAGCGTCAACCTCCGTCTCATTGCTGAGCACGGCAGTTGTACGAGTAACGAGGTTCAGATTCATCACCTTTGGTTCTGCGGCATGAGAAGCACTGCCATTGGAGTAGTCAGTGCTGTATCCACTTGTGCCTGTTCCGGCACTTGCGCTTGTCCCCGAAGCCGAGCCACCACCATTAGCGGCTGCGGCGGCTTGGGCGGCCGCAAGTTTCGCCTTCTGAATCTTAGCCGCCTGTGAGGTGAAGTATTCATCAACGTTGCGGTTGGACTGGAGAGCATAGATGTTTCCGGTCTGACTCTTTGAGAATATGATGTTCTCAGGAGTGGTGATGATGCTTGGATCGACCTTGGAGTCTTTTGCTCCCTGCACGAGTTCTGCATATGCCTTCTCGTAGGCTGCCCTTATTTCATCGCGGAGCTGCTTGCGTATCTTGTCAAGGGCAACAGTCAGGTCATCTTTGAGGTCGAGATAATCGCTCATGACAACCGGCCACGGCTGTGACTCCAGACCCATTATCTCTGTTACCTTTCCCTTATACTTATCGTCGAGCAGATTAAAGTTCTCGCGGTTGTCGCGGATGAAAGCCAGGATGTCTTTGTAATTCTCCATCTGGTCGCGGGTAAAGGCGAGCACCTGACGGACAGTGTCCATCAGATTGTGCGCGTCGTCACGAAGTTCTATGACTTTCTCGAAGAACGCCTTGGGGTCTTTGAGCGCGTCGAGGCTGTCGAACATTTCCAAAGCGTTGACAACAGGAGCAAAGAAAGGATAGTGACCGTATTTCTTTTCCGCATCACGATACTGTTTGCAGAATTTGAACAGTCCGGAATCCGATTCCTGACTTCCCTTAGCCTCACGGAATATCTGAGTTGAGTCGGTAGAGTGGAGATAACTGCTCTGACCGAAGATGTATTTCCATGAGTCGAGGAACTTGTTGACAAGTTCACGGGATATGGTCTCAGCCTTACGCACAGTGAAGCGCGAAGACTCGGAGATAATGCGAGAGGCTACCGTAGCTATGTCAACATTCTGATTATTGTTGTAGGAATAATCGCGGTAATGACGTCTTACAAGTTCGTTGAGAACATAGAGAGTAGCCAGTGAGTCCCATCCCCACGGTGCATCGGCGAAGTGAGCCACGATGTCGGACACGGTAACGTCGCCATACTGGTTGTTGAGATAAATCTCAATCTCCTTTTCAGCCGGGGTCAGGTCGGCATTGGCAAACTCATATTCGCCATTCTGAACCGGACGGCGAATGGCTGTCTTTAACTTCTCATTGGTGTCGGGAATAGATGAACCTTTGACAAGTACAGCCTTGCTATATCTCTTATCGAATAGACGTGTCAGAGCCACGCTGCAACGCTCCGCGCCCTTGCAGGAACCGAAGGTCGGGTCGTCGATAAGCTCGTTGCCGATGATTACAGGGCACGAGTCAAGAAGTTTATGAAATTCCTTGTCAATAACGGTCTCTTTCTGAATATCGGTACGCTTACGGAACTCATCGCGTATGCGGTCGTTCTCCTCGGATGTGGCAGGTGTGGCGAGATAGCGCATCACCTGACAGTAGTCGTGGAAAGCGGCTTGCAGACGCTTGTTCTCACGGAATGCCGGCCCGAGGTAGAATATCAGTCGGTTGTTGGTGTTGCGGAAAGCAACCTCATCAGGTGTACCCTCGTTATCGAGTTTGAAATCAACTGTAACATCCCCGTTGTTTGACAGGAATGTGCGCCCCATGATGCTTGCACTGATGGGGAATGAGCGGCTTACATATACCTCACGGTTTTTCAGGTTGGAGAAGTATTTGAGGAAAATCTTGCTCAACTGCTCTGCCTGAGTGTTGTGGTCAACCTGCTGGCTCTTGATAACGGAAGCTACCTTCATTTCCTCTTCGGTGTAGAAGGCAAAGGTCTCCTCAATATTTTTCTTGGGCTGTTCGCGTCGGATCACATTGCTTTCGCAAAGGAAATCGAGCACCTTCTCCACCTCTTTTTTCAGCGTAAGTCGCGGAGCCGATACATTCTCAACCAACAATGAGGTTATGAAATCGAGAGTAGCCGGGAAGAGGAGCTTATCGCTCTCAGAGAGGTTGCTGACCATGAAGAGGACATTGACAACACGGCGGGCGAACTTCTGGTCGCCGTCGTAATTCTTCACCATGCTTATGCCACGGTCAACAATCTTGTGCCCGGAGTGCTGGAGACCCTCGGAGAACATATTGTTATACAGTTCATCGAAAGTGATGTAACCGCCTACTTCATCGTTGGCGCGTTCTTTTGCCGTAGCATGAACAACCTTGATGACGCTTCGCTCTGTACCCTTGACTTCACGGGCTACATAGCCAAGTGAGAGGAAGGAATCGAACACAGCCTTGATAAGTTTCAGCTGATAAGGCTGGAACGGATAGAAGTTGATGAAGTCATCAACGTTGGTGTATGTGTCGAAGTCGCGGGGTAGCTTGAACTGGACAGAGAAAGAATCCTTGTTCTTCTTGTAGAGTTCGCGCAGGTCGTCCTTGACTTCTTCTTTCTTGTCGAGAATACGCTTCTGGGTGATATAGTCGGAGTTCTTACCCTTGAATGAAACAATCACCTCGAAACGACCTTTGATTTTGCCCTCGTCATCGTTGATGTTGCAGCCGGAGATAATCTCTGACAAGTCCTGCTGGGCAGTACATGCCACCCATATCTTGTTGTCGCATCGCTCAGCTAATTTTGTCACGATCTCCTGAAGATTGAGGTAGCGGTCGCGGTTCTGGTTGATGAACTGAGAAACCTCATCGGCAAGGAACAGCAGACGGTAGTCTTCGCCCTTATCGGCGAGATAGTCAGCAAGTTCATCAGCGAATGTCTCGATGCTTACGAGAGAGTCACGGCGAGAGATACGCTCATATATATTGCTGTCTCTTATACACATCTCCGAGCCCACGAGACCG